>Ga0209810_1002381_pt1 | contig 22800 bp, 19 predicted proteins | sample Coa_R1_7_FD_187159 | JGI IMG/M metagenome (GOLD analysis project Ga0209810, IMG submission 187159) | Surface soil microbial communities from Centralia Pennsylvania, which are recovering from an underground coalmine fire - Coalmine... | ecosystem: Environmental > Terrestrial > Soil > Unclassified... | reverse complement strand
TGGATCCACTTCTGCTTACCATAGTATTCGTGGTAGTTCTGGTCATCGTGGTTTTCTTCATCATCAGTACCGTCGGGCGCCTGCTGCGTAAGGTGGGGCCGAACCAGGCGCTCATCGTCTACGGCGCAGGCGGCACAAAAGTTGTCACCGGCGGTTCGCGGCTGGTCATTCCGCTCACGCATCGCGCCGATGTCTTCTCGCTGGAATTGATGTCCTTCGATGTCGCCCCTTCGCAGGACCTCTACACCATCCAGGGAGTGGCCGTCAACGTCGAGGCTGTGACGCAGATCAAGGTGCGTTCCGATGAAGAGAGCATCAAGACTGCCGCCGAGCAGTTCCTCAGCAAGCGGCAGGAAGACCGCGAAAACCTCATCCGCCTGGTGATGGAAGGCCACCTGCGCGGCATTGTCGGCCAGCTCACGGTTGAAGACCTGGTGAAGAACCCCGAACAGGTCGGCGCGAAGATGCTGCAAACCGTCACTCCCGACATGCAAAAGATGGGTCTGGAAGTCATCTCCTTCACTATCAAAGATGTGCGCGACAAGAACGACTACATCACCAACATGGGCCGTCCGCAGATCGTCGAGATTCGCAAGAGCGCGGATATCGCCGCCGCCCTTGCCCAGCGCGATACGCAGATTCAGCAGGCCAACGCCGCGCGTGAAGCCGCCATTGCCAAATCGGCAGCCGACCAGGAGCGTGTCAAGGCAGAAACCGAGTCGCTGGCCTTGCAGGCTGAATCGCAGCGCAACCTGGCCTTGAAGAAAGCCGCCTTCGACGCCGAAGTCAAGAAGCAGCAGGCAACCGCCGACAAGACCTATGATATCCAGGCCAATTTGATGCAGCAGCAGGTGGTGACCGAGGCCGTCAAAGTGACCGAGGCCGAGAAGATGGCGCAGATCAAGGTGCAGGAGGCAGAAATCCGGCGCCGCGAACTGGAACTGCAGGCCACCGTACAGAAGCAGGCCGAGGCTGAGCGGCGGCGCATCGAAACTGTCGCCGAGGCCGAACGCCAGCGCCTCATCCTGGAAGCGCAAGGTCAGGCCGATGCCGCCAAAGCGCGCGGTCTCGGTGAGGCCGAAGCCAACCGCGCCAGAGGTCTGGCCGAAGCGGAGGTCATCCGCGCCAAAGGTCTGGCCGAAGCGGAAATCATCCGCGCCAAAGGTGAAGCGGAAGCCGACGCCATGAAGGTCAAAGCGGCGGCCTACCACGAGTACAACCAGGCAGCGGTCCTCGACAAGTTGCTCACCAACATGCCGGAAATCGTGCGTGCCATCGCCGAGCCTCTGGGCAAGGTCGACAAAGTCACCATCGTCTCCACTGGCGGCGGCAACGGGGCCAACAACGGCGGCCTCGGCGCCAGCCGTCTCACCGGCGACATTGTCAACATGGTTGCCCAGGTTCCAGCCCTCTTCGAACTGCTCAGCGGCACGCGCCTCGGCGACCTGATGAGCCGCGTCCCCGCTCTGGCAACCGAGGAGCAGGCCGGCAGCAACGGCAAGGTCAACGGCTCCGTCGTCCCCGTCGAAGCCGCCGACACCGCTGCCGACGAGAAACAATAGACTTCCTGCCGTAAGGAGTTTCAGTATGCGCGATTTACTGCACGATTCGCGCATACTGAAACTTTCCATCGTATCTATTCGCCTTACTATTTGAAACACCGTCAATATGGGGAAGTAAAGAGGCCCACATGAATTTGCTGGAACGAGTGCTTATCCTGCTACGAGCGAACCTCGATAGCGTGGTTGAGAAATCTGATGACCCGGAAAAGGTGCTGCGGCAGTTGCAGCTTGATATGCGCAATCAACTGGTACAGGTCAAGACACAGGTGGCCACCGCGATTGCCGCCAGCCATAAACTGCGCACACGCAGCAAAGAGAAAGTGGCGGAGGCCGAGACCTGGCTTCACAAAGCAGAGCAGGCCATCCAGCATAATAACGATGACGCTGCCCGCTCCGCCCTCACCCGCTATAACGATATTCTCAAACAGGCACAGCGTTATCAGCAGCAGCAAAAGGAACAGGAGCAGCTGGTCGCCACCATGCGTGATGCCCTGCGCCAGCTCGAGGCCAAAATTGCCGAGGTCGAGACCACCATCGAGCTACTCGTTGCCCGCAAGCGCAACGCCCTGATTCAGCAGCGTGTCCTCGAAGCCCTCAATAAAGCTGGCAGCCAGCAAGACCGCGAGCGGGCCAGCCGCGCCCAGGAAGCCGTTATGGAGGCTGAGGCCCGCGCTCGCGCCCTGGCCGACCTGCACCGCCACGATCTCGACTCCCAGCTCGAACAGCTTTCCAGCGAACAACTTGTCGAGCAGCAGCTTCACGACCTCAAAGTGAAACAGCAGGCCAGGCAGCCGGAGCCGCCACTGCTGCAAGAGGGAAAGCCGCACCTCTCACCACTCGTCCCGCCACAGCCAGTCGAGGGCGAACCGGTCCGCAAGCAGCCACCACGCCAGGCCAGCACTCCCCACCCGGCCCAACAGCCAGCGCCGGAATCAATCTCCTCTTCCCCGGATGAGGATGCGGCCATCGAGCGGCTAAAAAACCTGCTAGAGTAGGAAGACAATTGCCAGGCCATCCCTGGCGGCTGGCCCCATAGGCGTTCCCTGAAGCCCGTACGCGCGCGACGCAGGCCACCGACGCCGCGCCAGGCAGGCCACCCGCATCAGGCCACCCACATCAGGCCAGCCGCCAGGGATGGCCCGGAGCTTGCTCCTTCACTTATCACTTCTCCCGTTGAGATCCCCGGCCACCACCTGCAACGATGGGAGGCCGGTAGAGTAGCCGCCTGAAGAACGTTTCTAAGAAAAGGCGGTAATAGAGAGGTATGCAACCTATTTTATGAAGCCTGCAAAGTAGAGAATCACATAGAGGGCCATGATCGCTATGCCAATGCAGATACCGATATAAAAAGACCTGCGATCAATCCGCTTCTGCTCTTCGGTGCGAGGACGCTTCCCCTCACTCATGTCTGTCTCTCCTCTTGTAAAAATCTCACCTCTACAGTTCAGTTTAGCGCAGGGCCGCGCTGATGGCCCCTTCGACATTGGCCATCACTTCCAGACTCTCCGCCGGGTCGGCCTCATGGGTCGTAATCAACACCTGAAACGCGTTGCGCTTCCCGCCGACGATGCGCAGCAAGATATGCCCGTTTCCGCTGCTAATGATCGTCTCCTCATGCTCGCCCTGCCCAACCTGCTCAAGCGCATGCAGCACGCCGCGCAAAATTGTACTGAAATAGCCACAGACCTGAGAGATATCCAGATCATCTACCGCCACCTGAGCGACCGGCTGACCATCCAGCCCCGCAACAGCAGCGGCCACGAAGCCGGGGATAGAATAGCCGAGCGTTTGCAGCGCCGAGACCAGCGCCGGGTAGTTATGCTTTGTCACCGTTGCCGGTGCCGTCCACTGCGGCAACCCTTGCTCGCCCTGCCGCCGTGCATCGTCTCCACTCGCCTCGCTGTCAGGGCGCGGCCCCTGCGGCCTCTGGCCCATCGTTTTTCCCGGCTGGCTGCGCGCACCAGGGACCGCTTCCTCTTCCGGTCCGACGGGTGGCGGCATGGGGGTCATCAGGCTGCGCAGGCGGGGCTGTGTGTACCCATGTCCATCAGCCGCCGCTAGCTGCTCCGGCGGTTGCCATTCCGCCGGACTCTGGCGCGGCGCTCTGAGAACAGGTACGGAATCACTATTTTGCGAGCCGGTGGTCTGCCTGCCCGGCAATTGCTCGGTCACCCTGACCACAGGCGTTGGCTGCGCTGGCGGCGCCGGTGACACGCGGGACAACTGTGCAGTTGGTCGCGACACGGGTGGCGGCATCGGTGACTGCCATTCCGCCGGAGAAGGCTTGACCGGCGGCACCGCCGGTAAATGCGTGCTGCTGGAAAGTGCGGCGGGACGCAGCGGCTGCCCCGATGCATCTCCTCTTGTCGGCTGTTCCGTCAGCCAGGAAGGCAGGTCGGGCCGCTGGCTGGCGGGTGTCTTGCGCACCACAGAGGGAACAATATTTGGATTGCCCGTCAGCGAACGCCTGCCGGGTGTAGCTGGAATCTCACCGGAGGATCGACCATTGCCCTGCGCTCCACCAACCGGTATATGCCCCGTATCCTGCCACCATTCCCGTCTTTCCTCTGTCTCCTGGCCGCTCTGGAACAGGGCGGCGTCGGCCTGGGTCGCCGTCGGCGCGGGCTGCCCGGTATCTTGCGCAAAGACAAAGGGCGAATCATCAACCTCATCAGAGAGCAGGCCCTGCGTCTCCTTCGGGTATGCCAGCGCCGCCTGCTCGCCCGTTAATTGCTGACGGACGGCGTACTTGCTGCGATATTGCAGCGCCTGGAAGATCAGACGAGAAAGGGGCTGTGTGACATTGGGCTGAATACGCTCGTTCCAGGGCTGGTGAATAACCGTCCCATTCATATGCGCGGCCAGCGCGAAGAACGCTTCCTCGCCGCGCAGGATGCCATACTCCGCCCAGATCAGCTCCCCATCCTGAAACCGCAGCACCCCGCGCTCCTCCAATCCCGTATTCACCAGCAGGGCGATGCTCTTGCGACTTATATTAATGATCTGAATTACATCCAGCAAATCGAACGAATCCAGGCTGGCGGAGAAGCCGGTTTGTTGGAGCAGGCGGCGCAGTTCCTCTTTGAGCATGTGCAGGTTAAGCGGCTTTTCCAGGTAGCCCACGGCCCCACTCTCCAGCGCCTGCGCGCGTGTCTCCGGCGAACCGTATTCAGAGAGCATAATCATGCGCGTATTGGGCCGGTTGGTGCGCAGCCATTGCAGTAACTCGAAACCATCCGCGCCGGGCAGCTTCTGATCGCCAATCACCACATCGCATTCTTCCGTCCACAGAATACGAATCGCGTCCGCGCCGCTCATGACCCCCTGCACCATATAGCCATCCCGGCGCAGAGAATTGACAATACTCTGATTCAGGGTCTCTTCCTCTTCAACAACCAGAATGCGAAACTGCTCAGCCATTACCGCTCACCTGTATTAACATGGGGTGTCGTTCCTCCATACGCTTCAGCCTTGTGTGAAGCAACTATATCACGCCTCCCCCACCTTGACAAGCCTCTATTTTTCCCATGCTGTCTGTGGAACCATTGCCTTTTCATCCGCCGCCTCCATGATCGCCTTCTGGCCATTGCTACCCCTGAAATTAAACCAGAGGGTGGCAATGGCGGAGAGGTAGCAGCAGGCGGCGAGGATGAAGATGGGGGGGTAGCCGGAACGGGCGATGATGAGGCCGCCGATGGGGGCGGTGATGGCCCAGGCGATCTGGTAGGCGGCCTGGTAACCACTGTTGGCAAGCCCGCGATGCCGTCGCGGCACGACCTCCATTGAGAAGACTTGCAGCACGCCGTTGGACATGTCCATCAGGCCCTGGCGCAGGGGATAGAGCAGGGCGGCGAGCGGCAGCAGACCCGTCAGGCCAATGGTGAGCATGAGGGGAATGCTGGCTAGCTCGGTCAGCGTGATACCTTTGATTCTGCCCAGGCGCAGCGCGAGCCAGGGCGCGACGAGCGTGAGCAGGGCCGTGAGCGCGTTTGCCCCCCCATCGATCAGGCCAAAGAGGGCGGACGAGGCCCCCAGGTGATCGACGAAATAGATGTTGAAATAGGGCGTGAACAGGCCCGCTCCCAGCCCGATCAACACCTGCACGACAATCAGCAGGAAAATGGCGTTGTGCAGCAGTTTGCGCGAGCGCACAAACGCCCGGGCGGCCCGCAGCCAGCGCGCTGGCTGCGCTAACCCGTTGCCCAGGCTCTCCCGCGATAGAGCCTGATGTATGGATGACGACGGTGTGGATAATGCAGCAACGGGCGAGGATTTCGCGGGGTGATCGCTGCTTAGCAGGAAGAGAGGGATCAGGCTGGGCCCGGCGATGAGGCCGGCGAAGAGCAGGGCAAGCTGGTAAGAGCGAGGCTCAGGGGAATGCGCTAAGAGGGGAGAGAGCCAGGGCGGCAGCGAGGCCATCAGCCAGGGAATGCCGCGAAACCAGAGGGGCAAGGCCCCACCCAGCACCTTGCCCAGCACGGTGGTAATCAGGGAAAGGGTGATGTTCAGGCTGAACAGGTGCGTGCGCTCATCAGGTGTACTGTTGGCCGTGAGAAAGGGGGCGTTGACGACGAGCAGGGCCGCGCCCGCCACCCCGGCGATAAAGGCCGTGATGAGCAGCGGCAATGGCTGGCGAAAGAGAATCTGGCCGAGGCCGATCAGCCCCAGGATGATACTTGACCAGATCATCACCAGCTTGCCGCCGAAACGGTCGACGCAGACACCGGCGGGGAAGATGGCTATGCCCGCGCCCAGCGTGCCGACGAAAAGGATGGCACCGACAAAATCAGTGCCATACCCCAGCGATACCAGGTAGAGGTTGTAGAGAACCAGCAGAATACCCGTAGAGACGCCGCCCAGCGCGTTGCTGATCAGGTAGAGACGAGCATTGCGCTGCAATTGTCCGAACTGCCGGATGTAATCAAGCAGTAGATGCATCTTTGATTTCGCCCGATTGCACCGTTCCCACGAAGGCATTCCCGACCTGATCCGGCGTCTCCGGCACTCGCTCCTCTACCAGCCGACGATAGCCCGGGCTGGCGATACCGATATCTGCCCGGCGCCCCTCCAGTTGTTTCTGCACCGCCCGTGGAGCGAAGAAGGCTTTAATTATGCCCTCAACCATCACCGTGCGCGCGCGAAACTCGATGACCGCCTCCGCCACGCGATCGGCCCCTTTGTCAATCTTCTTCTCCACGTCATCGATTTTTGCCGGAACCTCGGCTATGGTGCGTACCACCTTGTTCTCATCCGGGCCCGGCGGGGGCAGCGTGCCATGAATAGCCTCTTCCGTCGTCGTATTCACGCTTTCAACGGTTGGCCGCAGCCGCTTAATCAACTCCACCTTCTGGCGTACCCAGGCCAGGCCGAACATCAGCGCCCCTACCAGTATCAGGCCGATCAGGACAAAGAAGAATAGCTCGATCACCAGGATAATGGCCGCAGCCTGGCCCCAGGCGTCGATGGGGGTGCTTGCGAACACGTATTGCATGCTCATTCTCCTCCACCGGCAGCCAGCCCGCCACCGGCTTGACCCGCCGCGTTGGCCGCCTCTATCGCCTCCATCTGCTCGATGCGCCGCCGCTCGCGCTGGCTCTCAGCGCGACGCCCACCGGTAAAGACACTTATCACCTGGCGCAGCGCGACCAGCCCCGCCACAACCCGTATAGTGGGTTTCACCGCGAACTCCTGCGTCAGCTTTGCCGTTGAGCCAATCGTACTTGCCGTCTGCCCCGCCGTCTTCGCCGTATCCTTCACAATACCCACCGTCTGTTGCACCGAAGTGATTAGCGGCTTCATCTCATCGCGCACCGTCGCAATCGAGCGCACGAGCATGAGAACCGCGTATATCTGGAAAGCAACGGCGATGAGCGTGAAAGCGGCGAGGATAATCAGGGCAATATACAGAATAGTCAGCCAGGCGTCGAAGATAGCAGCAAGGACGATACCGATGATTAACAGTATCCCCACCACAACGCCCACAATGATCGCGTAGCGTTTTGCCTTTTGCATAACACATACCTCCCGGCGGTAGTTATTTCAATCAGGGCTCCCACTGTGATTATAACGCACAATCGCCCCCTGCTACCAGCGCCAGCGCGCATCACCAGCAGATTCAGCGTCTGTCTTCTCTTTACACGTCAAAAATGCTTGCATGGCTACATTCCCCTGGCCCGCCATGCCACTAAAGCCGCCCCGGACATGTCCGGGTCACTTTTTCACAGTATACCATGCCTGGATATTCAAGAAGCTTAGAAAGCTGAACATCTTCTGAAAATTGACTGAGACTTTTTATTGTTCACTTGCCTTCTGGCAAGCGACAGGTTATGTTCAACTAGAGAACAGATGCATTCATCTCACCTTCCTGTCGGTGGTGCAGGAAATACTGAAACAGGATATTGAAAACGAAAGAGCTGAACAGGTGAGTGAATAAACAAGGAGGTAAACACAATGTTTACACTGGCTACATTGCTCAGCAGTCCCGTAGTTGTGATCATCAACTTCGGCTCGACCCGGTGGGTCATCACCTTGAGCATGATTGTCTACCTGATTATCGCGGCCATCATCGGGTTGATCGCCGAATTCATCGTCGGCTGGCGGCTCCCACTGGGCTTCATCGGGGCCTTGCTGGCCGCATTGCTTGGCATGTGGCTCATCAACAATGTGGTCGCCATCGTCATTCCCGGCGATCCCGTCATCTACGGTGTGCCGCTCTTCAAGGCGCTGATCGGCGCGATCATCGTCGTCGCCCTCTGGTATGCCGTCACCTGGGGCCTCTGGCACAAACGCCGCCCCTACTATCGTAGAGCGTAGTCGCTGAAGGCTACTCACGCGCCCTCGGTCACCGACGCCGCCCCAGGCAGGCCACCACGCAGGGAGTAGGCCACCACGCAGGGAGCAGGCCACCCGCCAGGGGTGGCCCTACTCTATATGACCGCTCCACCAGCAGCACGGGACTATCGTCTCTCGTAGGGCCACCCCCATAGGCGGTAACTTAAGCCCGTGCGAGCGCCAGGCAGGCCACAGAGCAGGCCACCACGCAGGGAGCAGGCCAGTCGCCAGGGGTGGCCCTACTCTATACGCCCCCCTCCCCCCTCCCCCATGCCATCGCTCGCCCGTATATAGTAGGGCCACCCCTGGCGGCTGGCCTGCGGCGGCCTTCAGTGAACGCCTCTGGGGCCACCCCTGGCGGCTGGCCTGCCCGGCGTGGTGCCTCGACCGCCTGCCTGGCGTGGTACTTCGACCGCCTGCCCGGCGTGTGATCTGCGATGGGGTACAGCATGTAATCCATCTATCGGACCATCGCAGCCCCGTTATGGCGCAGGATGTCCATGACCTGCCGGGCCTGCCCTCCGTTGGCCTGCACCGTCACCAGCACGCGGCCTGCCGCCAACTCGCGGCGGTAGAGGTGGGCTTCATGTTCAGGGATGCCCATATCCGCGAAGACGCCGAGGATGCCGCCGGTCACGGCTCCGAGGGCCGCGCCGCCCAGTGTCGCAGCCAGGATGCCGCCTGCCACTGCCGGGCCGATGCCGGGAATCAGCAGCGCGGCCGCTGCGCCCAGCAATCCACCGACGATGCCGCCACTCACGATACCCTCGCCTTCACCTGTACGCACCTCGGTGGGAGCAACGCCGCGTTCTTCACCTGTCACGTTTTCGCTCTGCTCCGCGCTCTCAGGCGTTTCCGTCCGGGCCGCGCTTCTCATCTCGTCCGGGGGAAGCGCCGGATTTTGCTCTTCCGCCGGTTTGTGTCCCTGGCGCAACTGGAGCGTTTCGAGCGCCTCTTCTGAAAGAGGCAGCGCGCTTTCCAGCGCGGCGTTGGCCTCTGTCGGGCCGAGGGCGGGCATGAGAACGGCGTCTGCCGCGCCCATCACGCCCCCGACAATGCCGCCCAGGACGCCAGCGGTGTGGCGTACAAGAAAGCCGATGCGGTCATTGCTATATCCCGCCTGTTGCAACGCCCGAATAGCCTGCTCCGCCTGCTGCTCATCCGCGAAAACACCCACTACCGTCGAACGTACTGCCATCTTCTCTCTATCTCCTTTGCTCTGTTTGACTGAAGAATACACGGATGGCGTTGCAGAAAAGTTACAGGTACGTCATGGCATGGTAGTGACTTTACGGAGTGACTGTCTGGATGCTGCTCCAGGGCCTTTTCTGGAAGAACGCGATGGTAAGCGCGCCGAGGGCGCAGATGGCGCCACCCGCGCCCAGGGCAAGTGGCGCGCCGATGGATTGCGCGGCCCAACCGGCAACGAGCGTGCCGAAGGGGGCAATACCGAAGGTAATCAGCACCCAGATGCTGAGGACACGCCCGCGCACCGCTTCGGGCGTCATGATCTGCACCGTCATGTTAGTCACGGTCGAGGACGCGACCGTGCAGGAGCCGAGCAGGATGAGCAGCAGCAGAGAGGCTTGCAGGTTTCTTGAGAGCGCGAAGACGAGGCAGGTGGCGCCGCCCACAGCGCAGACGGAGATCAGTACGCGCAGGTTGTGCCGCAGGCGCTGGCTGAACATGACGAGCAGCAACGCACCCAGCAGCGCGCCCGTTCCCGCTGCCGCGTTGAGGACGCCCAGTCCCTGCGCGCCGACGCGGAAAATATTCCCGGCAAAGATCGGCAGCAGCGTGGTGTAGGGGTAGACGAGAAAGGCAACCAGGAATTGCAGCAGCAGGGCCAGTTGCAGCAGTGGCTGCTCGCGCACGAAACGCAGGCCAACGCCGAGACCGCGCCACATGCTCTCTCGCTTCTCCTGCACGCGCTCGTGCGTAAACGAGGGGTGGATAAAGAGCAGGGGGAGCAGCACGGCCAGGTAGCTGAGGGCATTGAGATAGTAATTGCCGGCGATGCCGAAGAGGGCAATCGAGAAGCCGCCGATGGCCGGACCAACCACACGCGAGAGGTTGAACTGCGTCGAGTTCAGGGCAATGCCCTGCTTCAACTCTTCCGGCCCCACCAGTTCGCCGATAAACGCCTGCCACGCCGGGAAACCGACGGAACTGCACGTGCCGTTGACCAGCGCCAGCAGGATGATCTGCCAGACAGCGATCACGTGCAGCGCCGTAAGCAGACCCAGCAGCGCCGCCGTACTCATATAGACGGCCTGCGTGACGAAGAGCAAACACCGCCGGTTGAAGCGGTCGGCCACCACGCCGCCGAAGAGCGAGAAGACAATGTTCGGCAGCGTTGAGGCAAAACCGACAAGGCCGAGCAGCAGAGCGGAATTGGTCATCTGGAGAACCTGCCAGCCCTGGCCTACTGCCTGTATCCAGAAGCCAATGTTAGAAAGAAACGCGCCCATCCAGAAAATGCCGAAGTCTCTCTCTGTGAGCGGGCGCAATGACGCGGGGACGAGAAAAGATTTGCGCTTTGCGTAGGTTTGCAGGAATGCCATAAAAAAAAGTCCTTAACTAGAGATGCATAAAAGGGTTGTCATGATTCAAGACCGCCGCCGCCGCGCGCCTCACCTGATTTTGTGTGCCAGACAAAACAACCATGCCTGTCATGACCGTCGCATAGACGGCCACGACAGGCATGGCAACATCGCCCTGGATAAAAAATACATGTAAACCGCTCAACGGCGAGCGGCCTTGAATGGCTACAGAAACTTTTCGCCTTCTTCAGTATACCTGAACAGCAGGGCTATCGACAACGTACAAAGCGTACAGTATAAGGAGGGTAGTATGTGCAATATGATAGAGTCATTCCCTGACAGGGGCAAGGCTCCAGAGGCCGTAATTGCCGACACACTGACCGGCGGCGTCGACAACGCAGTAGTCGCCGACCAGATTGCCGTCGGAGCGGATCGCGCCCTCAAAAAAGAGCGGTTGGCGCGCGGAGACGGTGAAAAAGATGTGTCGGGACGCATCGAGGACGCCCGTAAACGATGCCAGGAGCTGCGCCTCGCTGAAGGAACCGTTGATGCGCTCGTTCGTTTGCCGGATGCGCGTGAGGGTGATGCGCGTCGTGGTACCTGCCAGCAGATCGTGCAGCGTACCGGTGTAGGATTGAGCCAGCACAGGATAACGCACTCCTCCCACATTCCCGGTAGCAGTAGCGGGAGGCTTCGACCTGTCGAGAGAAGCGGTTTGCGCTGAACCGCTATGGACAATACCACCGCTATACCCTCGCACAAAGGCTCCCAGACCAAAGGCCAGCCCCCCCACAAACAGTAACACGAGCATGAGCATGAGCAGCATCGAGCGTGTAGCGTCTGTGCGCTTAACTACAGGAACATGAGAGCTGGCGTTTCTTCGAGATGAGCCTGCAAGGACGAGTCTACGCTTCCGCGGCGCGCGCGCAGGGGGCTGGTTGGCCGCGTCTTGCAGAGCCTGCCAGAATTGCTCGATGCTGGCAAAACGCTTCTGCACGCCAATGGACATGGCATACTGGATAACGGCAGCCACCGGCGCCGGAAGAGCAGGCACGAGCGCGCTGACAGGAACAAGCGGGTCTATCTCCCTGCTCGCCAGCTTTGTGGTGCGTTGCAGCGCGTCGACCGGCACAACGCCTGTCAGTAGCGTATAGAGTGTGGCCGCCAGGCCATAGACGTCGGCGCGTTGATCGGTACCCATGCCACTGTATTGTTCGGGCGCCCCATAGCCGGGGGAGCAGTGACGAATGGCCGTCGTAGTAGCTTCTGGCTCGTACTCCTTCGCAATGCCAAAATCGACCAGCACCGTTCCCGCGCCATTTTCCTGCACCACCAGATTGGATGGCTTAACATCGCGATGCAGAACGGGGGGCGACTGGCTATGAAGATAGGACAGAGCGGCGACAACAGGTTCCAACTTCGCCAGCGCTTCCTGCAGCGGAAAACGCTGCTCTGGTTGCCGCTTCCTCAGGGCATCCAGATTGGTTCCCTCGATATAATCCATCAACAGACAGGTCTGGTGGGAGAGCGCATCTTCAAAGACGCGATGCACACGGGGCAGCGCCGGATGGTGCAGGCGCGTCAGTAACTCTCCCTCGAACAGAAATCGCGCCCGCTCCTTTTTATCCTGATCGGTCAACATCTTCAGCGCGAAACGCTGTGCGGTCACCGGTTCTTTCCGCTCGCGCTCAGCGTCCTGGTCGCGCACCAGATAGACAATGCTGAAACCGCCTCTGCCGAGGATGTCTTCGACTAGATAGTGGCCATCAATGATAGCGCCAACAGGATAGATAGATGTTGCTCCCGACATGCCTGACCTCCTCACCACGAGCTAATAGACGACGATCAACGTATTCCAATCAGTGTGCTGGTAGACCCAGGCAGCATCGCTTTCGCTGAGATTGATACATCCATGACTGCCATCAAAGTTGTAGGCGGTATCGCCGCCCGCGTCCTGGTGAGGGAACTGTGTTCCGGGGCCAAAGCTGGCGCGCCACCAGGCATCATGCACGAAGTAGCCCCCCCAGTGGTAGAGAATGGCATACTTGATCGGCGTATCGGGGAACCAGTAGGGCGAACCTTTCGGGTCTGCCGCCTTGAAGATGGTAGGCGAGCGACGATCCAGCGTGGCCCAGACGCCGGGAAGCGAAGGCAGTTCCGCGCGGCCTGTCGTCACATAGAAAGAACGCAATAGCCTGCCGTTCCGGTAGACGCGCATAACCTGTTCCACCAGCGAAACCATTAACACGGTACGATTTTGCAGTTTATAATGCTCGATCGCCGCCAGGTCGCTGGCATGGGGCCGATTCCAGGGAGTGTGGTCGTTGAAGTCCGCTTCGAGCATGTGCAGGTTGAAAAGGGCATTCTGCGCCTCGGCCACCATCGCCTCGAAATCGCTCGTTGTCTGCGCGTCGGCAAGATCATTATCGATGCTCGCGCCAATACCCGCCTGCATATAGCCGCTATCCAACGCGTAAGTATGCCCATCGTAGCTGTCATAATAGGGATGCGCCTTTGCCCATGCCGCCGCCTCTTGATGAAACTTCTTCACCAGATAGCGGGCCTCACCCTGCACCAGTTCGCCATGCATCGAGGCGATATCGGTATCAACCTGCCTGAGAAAGAGCAGATCATCGAAGACCGTCTTTGCCTGTTCCACCATCACCTCGTCGGCTTGCAGCCGCTGCTGGTAGGGGCGAGCATCGAGGCCATAGATGGTAAGCTGGCGAACCTGGGCCTGCAACTCGTTCAATTTAGTCACGCTGACATAGGGAAATGCCTGTATGGAGCCAACGATGACCTGCTGGTACTGCGCGTCGATCAACGCGCTCACATTCTGAAAATCGCTGACATGGCGAGCGCCGGTAAAGGCAGCCAGATCGTCCTCGTACTGCGCCTGCATGGCAGTCACATCGACACCAGCCGCCCTGAGCCTGCTAATGGTCGCCTCGAAATCTTGCAACTGGCCCAGAGCCATCTCCATCGCGCTTAACGCGAGTAGGCCCTGGCGCGCCTGCTGGCTGATGGCCGCGTAGTCGCGGGGCGTCTTTGCCGTTTCCAGCGCCAGTTGATCCTGGCTGAACTGCTGTGAGAAGCTATCGAGGTTGGCCGCTCCCCGCACAGCCGCCTGCGAAAGCGCGACCTGGAAATTTTGCACATCCTGCTGCGCCCGCGTTTGTGCCTGCTCTGTCGCCTGCTCCACAACGCTCGCCACTTTCACGCTCAGCGCGTGATAGCCCTTCAGCAGCCTCTGGCCTGTGTCGAAGAAGGCGGGGAGAAACAGCCGCGTGCTGGCGAGTTGCTGTTCCTGCCGGTAGAGCGGTTGCAGCAACGCAAGCGGCACGCCCTGCGCACGGGCCTGGGAAAGCTGGCTGTCAAGCTGCGCTTTGCTTTGCGCCACCTGCTGAGCCAGGCGCGGGTTGCCGCCATAGCCAGCGAGACCGAACAAAAGGAGAGCAAGTAATAAGACAAGGCCCAGAGCGCAGCCAACCAGCACGAGAGGCTTTTTCCTGCTGGAGCGCCTTGCCCGTTTCCGCGGCACGGATTGCGGGCGCGTCTGTTGCGCCTGCTCCGCTACCGGGGCTGAATGGCGTTCCTGTTGCACCGCCAGGGCGTAGGCCAGGGGGGAGAGACGTGTCGAAGCCCGCACCGTCTTCTCATCATCAGTGCTGTCCTCCTCGTCACGCAGGCCCGCTACGAAGCGGGCCGCCACCCTGATCGTCACCTCAGCGTCCGCTCCCTGCTCATCCGACCGGCGAGGACGCTCATCGCTGCTCTTCTGGCAATACGGGCAAAGACGCGTATTGTCTTCAGCGCTGCCCGCGATGGCAATGCCGCAGCACGTACAAAAATGTTGTGAGAGAGATACCTGTGCCATCGTCTTTCCCCTGAGCTAGCCCGGCATCCTGAAGCGAATACCGGGCCGCTGTATACCTGCTTCCTCTGAGCTAGCCCGGCATCCTGAAGCGAATACCGGCTCGCTGTATATCTGCTTTTGCTCTAACTGTATTTAACCGTTGCCAACCGTCGAGGAAGCCACAGAGAAAGGTTTCGTGTATTTCACCTCGCTGTCCGAGGTGCTGACTTCCTGATAGGTATAGCTGTTGCCGCTCGTCGGGCTGAGGTAGCCCGCCTTTTGCACCAGCGCAGGCGCGTCGCCAACGGTGGCAATGAGGGCGGGAGCGTAGGCATCCTCCTCGGCGGGACTCATCGAGCCGATCTGGCGGCCAATGACGCGATGCCCTTCCTCGATCATGGCGATCTGGGCCGCGACCTGCGCCAGATCAGGCCGTCCCATCTGGGCGAATTCCAGTACCGCCGCCAGAAACGCCGAGTCAAACACGCCTTCCAGTTGCTGCTGTGTGGCAATGAAGGTGTTCAGATCGGTGAAGGTCTGTGCGCCATGCGGGAAACTGAAAGTCTCGGCCAGAGAGGACCCGCCGTTGGCAGTGAAAAACTGCTGGTGAATCTGCTCCTCAACCAGAATAGCCTTGAGACTATCCAGGCTGTCACCGCTGATACCCAGTTGCGAGGCGTTCGCGATCCCATTGGTATAGAACGTGACCGCCAGCTGCTCTGCTGTGCGGGCAACCGTCAGAATCGTCGCCACCGAGTCGACGGCGGGCTTGTTGAACTTGAACTTACTGCCTGTGCCGGTTCCGGTTGCAACGGCGCCGGTTCCGCTCAGGCTGCGCATGCCCGTGACCTTCGCATAGGCGGGTAAAACCGATAGCGCGCCTGCTCCGGCCACCAGACCGCCGGTCGTGGCGATAACTCCCCGTAGCAGGGAACGACGCGATCTCGCTCTGGCAAATGAGGCCAGCAACTGCTCTGTGGCAGCATCCTTTGAGATCTTACTCATGAATTTGCCTGTTCCTTTCCTGTCTTTTGACATACTGGCATCCATTGATGCCTCCCCTCGCGGGGAAAAAAACGCAAACAATCCCCTGCGGGCGGCCCTGGAAGCCACCTGTTCAAGGAAGAAGCTGCACAGGCTGTCGCGTCGTGGTTTTCCACGGTGGGCGCATAGGCAACAGCCGTTTCGCTTCTGCCTGTGACTACGCCCACATACACAAGAGCGGATTACCTGTTTTGAGACTTTGTTCACAGGAAATATGGAAAAAATGCTACTATTGATGAGTTATTGTCAAATTTCTTTTGCATACATCCACAGTATTGATAGAGACGTAGTCTTCTGTGAACGTGCTTTGCACGCTCCTGTCGGAGAAAGAAGTACAGAGAAACTGGAAGGAGAAGAGAAGGCAATGCTGAAAATCCATCTCGTACTTACCGCCATCATAAGGCGAGTGCTACTCGTGTTGAGCATGCTTATGCTAACCGTTGCGCTCTTTGCCGGTATGCAAGGCAGAGCGGCGGCGGATTCCTGGTCCTTTGTCCGTATTTTTCACGCTTCACCCGATATCGGGACTGTTGATGTCTTTATGGATGGCAAAAAACTGTTGAGTAATTTCCAGTATGGCACTGTCACCGCCTACACGCCGGTGGCGGCAGGCATGCATACCTTGCAACTGGCGGCAATCGGCACGGGAGTCGATGCTGCCGTTCTCACGCAGACCCTCGCGCTGCAGTCTGGCACACCCTACACCGTTGTTGCGCTGGGAACAAAGGCGGCAGACCTCTCGCTACACATCTTCGCCGACAATAATCAGGTGGCAAGCAATCTTGCCAAAGTGCGATTCTACGACATGTCGCCGGGAACAGGGGTTGTCGATGTGAGCGGGCAAGGCAATATGCTGATCAACGGGCTACCCTACGCGCAGGCCAGCAACTACGTTAGTATTCCCCCCGGCTCCTACACGTTCACCTTCACCTCTAGCCGGGAGAGCATGCGCGTCTCAGTACAGCTCAAGGCCTGGACGGTAACCAGCATCTTTGCTATCAACGCGCTCAACAATGGCGCCACCGATTCGCACTTACAATTCGTGCAAAGTCAGATCACGGGCATGCCAGGGATGCCGGGAACGGGTAGTGACCCTTACGTAGCTGCGGAACAGACGTCATTGCCCATCAGCTGGCCGCCTGTCATACTGCTGGCTCTTTGTAGCGTGAGCGCCGGAACAATCGCTTTTTTCTGCAAGGCAAGAGGAAAACGACACACTGAAGAGACGCACGTATGAGAAAGTTCTGGTCTGTCCACTACTCGTTACTGCTTCTGCTGGGGCTGGCGCTCACCTTCAGTAGCTGTGGGACACTCAGTTCCACATCGTTGAAGACGGCACAACCCATTGTTACCACACGCCAACCGACCGGCATGGCCACGTCCACAGTGCAGCCAACAGCAGTCGCGAACATACCGCTGCCCGTCCGCCTGCTCATTCCCACCCTTGGCGTCGATGCCGCTGTGGAACAGGTCGGCATTCTCTCCAACGGCAACCTCGCCACACCCACAGGTCATCCCTGGGACGATGTCGGCTGGTACGATCTGGGGCCGCGTCCGGGCGAACGGGGCAGTGTCGTCATCGACGGACACCTTGACCGGCCCGGGGGCTACCCCGCCGTCTTCTGGAACCTGAGCAAGCTACACAGCGGCGATCAGGTGCTGGTAATAGACAATCAGAGCCACACCTTTCGCTACCGGGTGACGCAGGTGGCCTTCTACTCACCGCAGGCCGCTCCCTTGCAGAACATCTTCGGCAACAACAACGGTCACTACCTCAACCTGATCACCTGTGCCGGCGACTGGATTCCCAGCCAGCACCAGACTACGCTGCGCCTGGTCGTCTACACCACGCTCATCACCTGACGACTTATTCTCCCGGCAGCGGACGAGCCAGTGGGGGCGGTGTGCCGGGGATATGCGGTTCCTTGCCAGCATGCGGCCCGCGCACATCGGGGCTGTCGAGCGTTCCGGGGACGCGCGGATCCATGCCGGTCGGCTGCGCGAAGAAGCTCTCGCTGTTGTCTGCGGCCACGCCATGATCGGGATAGGTGGTATCAGCCGCATCGTCGCCGGTGCTTGTACCATGCTTTGTCTCTTCGGAGAGCGGCGTATAGGCATCGAACGCGCCGTGACGGTGCAGAACCTCGCGCGCTTCGTTTGCGCGCTGCGCACTCTCACCGGCCAGTACGGCCACAATCGTGCGACCCTGTTTGAACTCATTTTCGTAGTAGCGCGCCTCTTGCTCCCCCACGCCGAGGTCCATCAGCGCGCCCAGCACACCACCGGCAGCGGCCCCGAGGGCGGCTCCGCTCAGCGCGGCGATTAAGATACCCCCGGCCAGCACCGGCCCGATGCCCGGCAGCAAAAGGGCGATCAGCGCGCCGACGATACCGCCGAAAATGCCGCCGGAGATAGCCCCGCTCGCCGCCTCATTCGCTGTCTCACCGTGTGGCGGCTCCAGCCCTTTCTCAACAGGATGCTCTCCCGGAGCGCCGCGCAACGCGTAGCCAATCTGCTCATCGGTAAAGCCTGCGCGGTGCAATGCGGCAATCGCCTGCTCCGCCTGCAAACGATCCTCAAAAATGCCCACCACCGTCGAACCTGGTATCATTGCCATGCGTATACCCCTTTATAGAGCCTGTTCATTATCATACCATTGGAGACTTTCACCGACCTGTCATGCTGAGAGTAGCGAAGCATCTAAGGCTGGCAAACCGGTTGGCATAGTCCAGAGATGCTTCGCTGCTCTCAGCATGACAGGTCGGCATGCCTGCGCGTCTCTCCTGTAGAGACTTTTCTAACACGGTTAGAGACCCAAAAAAGTTGCATGATTGCCCGCGAGGAGTTTTTCTATGTCTGTCATCGGCAATACCTCTACCCTGCTGATCGCTACTGGCTGTATCGTCTTCGTCATCTTGCTGCTGATCGTTTTCTTTCGCAATCAGATGGGCGACCAGCGTATGATTCGCACCACAGACCAGATGTTGCTGCCCATTCTCAGCATTATTGTCATCATTCTCGGCTTCGTCTTCGACAGTTCCCGCGCGGGCGGCGCAAACTGCCCTGCCATCTTCGACACGCTGAGAAATGTGACCGGCATTCTCGCCCTGCTGGTAGTTGCCCTCGGCTTCATCCGCTACATCCTCAGCCACCCGCCTCGTGACAGACGGTTGATCACACAACCCCTGCTTATCGCCATGATTCTGCTCGTTCTGCTCGTCCTGGTTCAGAACCTGCTCGGCTGCACATAAGAAGGCAGACCATTGGAAGCGGCCTGCCTTCTTTCACCGGCATAATACTGGACACGGATCGGTCGGGGAAATGGATACGCATTCCCTTCCAGATAACCGCTTGACACCTCTACGCCTCACCGACTATAGTAATGAGGCAAAGAAAAAGACTCTTTTCAAGGCAGATAGCGGAAACTATGGCAAATTCAGGAGAGGGCCAGCTTGCGCCCTACATCGAGAGAGCGCGCAAGGTACTCCAGTACGAACAACGCACCAATCACCAGGATCGAGCGGTGCGCCCCGGCGGCTTAGAAGCCTTTGCCGTTCACTGGGCAGATGAGGTTAGCGGCGTATGCAGAAGCGCGGGCCTCGAATTGCGCCCCATCTATCGCTTCACCGAATATCTGGAAGGCTATCGGCAGCAAGACCCGATGCAGCGGGCCGCCAGCCTGCGCGGCGCGCTGGCCGTCCTCAACGAAATGAGCAATGGCGGCATTGGCCCTGCCAGAGCTGCCGCGCCGCTACCTCATGCCGCTACAACGGACGCAGGCAGCGAGCAAAACGGCGGTAAACAGCCGGTTGCACCATCGCAGCCAGCACGGCCCACAAACACAACGGCTCAGCAGCCCTCAGCAGGAGGCAAAACGACGACGGCGGCCCCGGCGCAGAAAGATGGAAAGAACAGTGGTAGCAGGGATGAGGCAAAAGCGCCGCCGAAGCCTGCTCCGAACCGCATTGGCCTCGATGCCGGGATGTCGGCAGGGCATACTGCGCTGGCCGTCCTCAACGCCGATATTACCTCGGTGCCAAGCGTGGGACAATCGGTGGCGGCAAAGCTGCACCATCTGGGTATCCACACGGTGCGCGACCTGCTGCTCTATTTCCCGCGCGAACACCGCGACTATAGCCAGCTCCGGAAAATCGCCGATCTGCCCTTTAACGAAGTGGTGACGACGATGGGCATGATCTGGGAAGTGGAGACGCACCGCACAAACGGCGGGCGCACACGCACCGTCGCCACCATCTCCGATGAGACGGGGCGCATGCGCGTCTCCTGGTTCAACCAGCCCTACCTGCAAAAGCAGCTCAAGGCCGCGCAAGGCTCCTACCTCGTCGTCACCGGCATCAAGCAGCGTTTCGGCAACAAGGTCGAGTTCTCCGTGCGCAGCCATGAATTGCCTGAACAGGGTGACCTGCTCAATACGGGCCGACTCGTTCCCATTTACGGGTTGACCGAGGGCTTGCACGCTAAAACGCTGCGCCGCTTTACCAAATGGGCCGTCGATCACTATGCAGATATGTACCCGGAACACCTGCCAGCCTGGATTCGCGCTACCGGCAAGCTCATCCCGCTGTCCGCCGCTATCTCGCATATCCACTATCCCGAAAACAGCGCGATGCTCGACGCCGCCCGCAGACGCCTCGCCTTCGACGAACTCTTCCTCATCCAGCTTGGCATGCAGGAACGGCGCAGTCGCTGGCAATACAACCCCACTCCCGGCCATGCCTTCAAAGTCGATTACAGTAAAATCTTCATCGAGCCGCCTGCCGCGACGAGCGAGGAAAGCATAACTGGTGAGGAGCAAGAGACCACTGATGAAGCAGCCGAGGCACCGCAGATAGGCGCGACATTATGGGGAACTATTGCCCCTGACCAGCCTTTCGAGGCAACGTTGCCCTTCCGCTTCACAGAGGCACAGCGGCGCGTCATTCAGGAGATCGGCGGCGATCTGGCGAAAGACCGGCCCATGTGCCGCCTCTTGCAGGGCGATGTCGGCTCCGGCAAAACGGCGGTCGCCGCCAGCGCCCTCTTCCTGGCCGCCATCAACGGCTTTCAGGGTGCGATCATGGCCCCCACGGAAATTCTGGCGGAGCAGCACGCGCGCAGCATCAGCGAGATGCTCGCCCCTTTCGGCATTCGCACCGTCCTGCTCACGGGCAGCCTGCGCCAGAAGGAGCGCGCAATGGGCAGGGTCGCCCTTGAAAATGGGCAGGCGATGGTCGCCATCGGCACACACGCCCTCATTCAGGAAGATGTCAATTTCGAGCGGCTCGGCCTCGTCATTGTCGATGAGCAGCACCGCTTCGGCGTGGAGCAGCGCGACGCCCTGCGCCAGAAGGGCTACCACCCGCACATGCTGGTCATGACGGCCACGCCCATTCCGCGCACGCTGGCCCTCACCCTCTACGGCGATCTTGACGTCTCCGTCATCGACCAGCTTCCGCCGGGCAGACAGAAGATCATCACGCGCTGGCGCAGCGGCACGCGCCGCAACGAGGCATACACCGTCATTGCCCATCAGGTCGCCGAGGGTCGGCAGGCGTTTATCATCTGCCCGCTCATCGAAGAATCCGAAACGCTGGCCGTGAAAGCCGCCACCGTCGAATACGAACGGCTGAGCCGCGAGGTCTTCCCCAACCTGCGCCTGGGCCTCGTGCATGGCGCGCTGAAGGCAGCCGAGAAGGAACACACCATGCGCCGCTTCCGCGACCACGAGCTTGATATTCTGGTCGCTACGTCCGTCATCGAGGTGGGCATCGACGTTCCCAACGCCACCGTCATGGTCATCGAGGACGCCGACCGCTTCGGCCTCTCGCAACTGCACCAGTTTCGCGGGCGCGTCGGGCGCGGCGCGCACCAGTCCTACTGCTACGTCCTCAGCGCCGACGCCAGCCAGACGGCGCAGGAGCGACTGGACATCTTCCAGTCCACCGACGACGGTTTCAAACTGGCCGAGGCAGACCTGGAACTGCGCGGCCCTGGCGAGTTCTTCGGCGTCCGCCAGAGCGGCGTCCCCGAACTGCGCGTCGCCAACCTCAGCGACACCTCGCTCATCGACCTCTCGCGCACCCTGGCCGCCCGCCTCTGGGCCGACGACCCCTACCTGCGCAAGCCCGACCACGCCCCCCTGCGCGAGAGAATGCATACATTCTGGCAACATTTTATCGGGCATTGAACGCAACGGGCCATCAAGTCCTACCCGAACGGGATGAACGGAAAAGATGACTCCTCACGGACGTGGAAAGAGAAGAGGGCCTGTGTATGCTCTCTTTTCAAGCAAGAAAGAATCGCTTCTCATCGGGAGAGTGGAAAAGGCAATATCCCATGAACGATCCATTGCAAGTCCTACCTTCCTGCCCGCTGTTTGCGCACAAAGACTATGCGGATCCATCCATCTTTACAGCGAAGAATCTGCCACCATCATCTGCTTCGCGCACATCACCAACCAGATGGCCCGGCAGGAAGGCGATTTTGAAAAAGGCGCAGCCAGCGGCAGCCTGACCGCCCTCTCCATCATCCAGCAGACAACGCAGGCGCTCAGGCTGGCCCGGTGAGCGGGCTGCCTGAGCCGCTTACACCACTTTTCTCGTTATCGCTCGTATTTCGTCGTCATGCCAGCCCACTACGTTGCTTGATCAGTGCAATAAGCTCATCAAGATGCTGGTATTCCCTGCTGAGCGTAACCGTCACCCCGCCGCCACAGTTCAGGGAATAATACTTGAACAAATCCCGCTTGATTCCCCCAATCTCGTTCCAGCATACTGCCTCGACTCGATTGCGCCTGATCACTTTCATGATCTGCAGAAAACCACCTTTTTCTCTTCTTCCATGAGACTTCTCCTGCTTCAGTTCAGATATCCCTGCCCGGATAGTTATCTCCCACCTCTAATGCTTTTACCCTTTGCCGTGCCAACCTGCTGAGCTGGTAGTGAGTAGTAATGACCACCAGACA
>Ga0209810_1002377_pt1 | contig 22823 bp, 18 predicted proteins | sample Coa_R1_7_FD_187159 | JGI IMG/M metagenome (GOLD analysis project Ga0209810, IMG submission 187159) | Surface soil microbial communities from Centralia Pennsylvania, which are recovering from an underground coalmine fire - Coalmine... | ecosystem: Environmental > Terrestrial > Soil > Unclassified... | reverse complement strand
CTGTTCCGCAGAATAAATGCCGACCGGCTCCCCCGGATCCAAACGTCCATTCCCATTGCTGTCGACAAATGCCCTCAGGTAGTAGGAGCCGGGACGGACTTGAACGGAGTAGGGGCCCGACTGTTCCAACTTGATGGAAGAGACCGGCCGCCGAGAGAACTGAGGCCGCTCATGGGCCTCAACAACAATCGGCCCGGGAGGATTGCCGAGAAAGATGACCTCCCCGCCGATGGTCGAAACATCGGTATGTATGCCGCCGCCGTGCGCCTGATTCGAATCGATCACCGAGATTGCAAATACGGCCGCGAGCACGACCCCGAGTAAGATTTTTACGGATCTCACTTCGGCTCCGGTCTGGGAGCGGGCTCTCCTTCCACGATTTTCGAGAAATCGCCGAACTCGCTGAAGAGGGTCCGAACCCAAGCGAGGAGGCTGAGGCGATTGTTCCGGATCTCCTCGTTGGAATCCATGACCATCACCCCTTCGAAAAACCGGTTCAGCGGCACATAGAGGGTCGCCAGCATTTCGAGGATCTGCTCATATCGCCCCTGCGTCCAGTCGTCACCAATCCCTTCATTCACCCGAGAGATCGCTTCATGGAGCTCTTTTTCGACACCCTCTTTCAAGAGAGGGGTCTTCACCTGACCGGCAAAGCCTTTTGGGAGAATTCGGATCGCGCGTTTGAAACTGGTCATCAGCGGACCGAAGAGCGGCTGCGTCGAAAATCGGACCAGCGCTTTCGCGAAATCGACCGTCACATAAGGGCGATCGAGCCGCCGCGCCAAAACCGCATCGATCAGGTCGTATCGAATTCCTTCCGATTGAAGATAGGATGCGACCCGCTGCTTTAAGAAACCGGCGACCTCTTCCGCCACCCGATCGGGAGAGAATTTCCGTTGCCCCCCGTAGAGCCGAACCGATTCCGCAATGGCCGCTTGAAGGGAGAGCGGGCGAAGGGGGGAGCCGTCGGCCGCCAAAATTTGAATGAGGCCGAGTCCTTGGCGTCGCAAGGCGTAGGGATCTTCCGAACCGCTTGGGATCAGGCCGACGCCGAAGCAGCCGACGATCGTGTCGAGCTTATCGGCCACCGCCAACACCTGGCCGACCGGCGTTTGCGGCAATGCTCCGCCCGAATACCGGGGGAGATAATGTTCTTCAATTGCGACGGCGACGGCGCGATCTTCTCCATCCATCTCGGCGTAGATCTTCCCCATCGTCCCTTGAAGGGATGGGAATTCGCGGACCACCCCGGTGAGGAGATCGGCTTTGCAGAGAAAAGCGGCGCGGCGGATCGCGTCGCGCGGTTCGATCGCGCATTCCTCCCCGATGAATTGGGCGAGCGGAATGATCCGCTCGGTCTTCTCATAGAGGGTCCCGAGCTTCTCTTGGAAGGTCACCCCTTTTAGCCCTTCGACCCGATCGGCCAGCTTGCTCTTACGGTCTTGCTTGAAGTAGAACTCGGCATCGACGAGACGGGCGCGCAGGACCCGCTCGTTTCCTTTTCGGATCGTCTCGGTTTTCGGCGTCGGGTTGTTCACGATCGTGATGAAATCAGGGAGGAGCTTCCCGCTGGAGACTTGAAGTGGAAAGTAGCCTTGGTGCTCTTTCATCGCCGCGATGATCACCTCTTTGGGAACGTCCAGGAAGGAGCGGTCGAAAGAGCCGCAGACCGCTTTCGGATATTCTACCATAAAGGCCGCCTGCCAAACGAGCATTTCGTCCTCTTCGATCCGGCCTTTTTTCTCGGCGGCCAAGCGGGTCATCTCCCGAACGATCAGATCATATCGCTCCTTGGGATCGATCAAAACAAAGCGGCGCGCGATCTCTCTTCGATAGGAGGCAAAATCGACCACACGGAACGGACCGGGGGAGAGAATTCGATGACCGTAGGAGGTCTTCCCCGCCATCACCCCGGCATACGAGAATGGAACGACCTCCTCGCCGTAGATCGCGACGATCCAGCGGATCGGGCGGACGAAGGCGACCCCCTCTCCGTTCCAACGCATCGATCTTGGAAAAGAGAGGGAGGAGAGAATCTCCGGAATCAATTTCTGAAGGAGGGTCGCTGTCGGCTCTCCGCGCATCTCCCGCTCGACGCAAAGGTACTCCCCCTTTTCGGTCTGCCGGACTTTCAGCTCAGAAACGGCCACCCCCTGTGATTTCGCAAATCCGATCGCCGCCTGGGTGGGATTCCCCTGCGGGTCGAAGCCGACCTTTTTGGCCGGACCGGAGATCACCTCCATCCGGGTCTCTTGCTGGGGAGCCAACCGGGGGAGATAGAGGATCAGCCGCCGCGGCGTTCCATACACCTGAGGCGGATCGAAGGGAATAGCCGACGCCGATAGGCGGGCCGACGATTTCTCTCGAAGCTGTTGTAGAGTGGAGGCCATGACATTGGAGGGGATCTCCTCCACCCCGATCTCGACCAGCAACTCCTCCGAGCGCGTTCCCCTCGGCCGCTTCGCAGAAAGATGACCCTTCTTTTTTGCGATGCGGGAGCCGGTTGCTTTTTTGGAATTTTTAGGAGACATCTTTCTTGCCCTTCAGAAGAGGAAATCCGGCCTCTTGGCGCTGCTTCAGGTATCCCTCGGCGCAGAGACGCGCGAGTCCCCGAACCCGGGCAATGTAGCTCGTCCGCTCCGTCACCGAGATCGCTCCGCGCGCATCCAAGAGATTAAAAAGATGAGAGCTCTTGATGCAGTAATCGTAGGCCGGGAGAATCAGCCCTTTCGCAATCAGCGCGCGGGATTCTTCTTCGGCGCGTTGGAACGCCTGTTTGAGCGGCTCAATGCTTGCCTCTTCGAAATTAAACCGGGAAAATTGAACTTCCCCTTCGTGATGAACCTCTCCATATTTCACCGAGTCGTTCCAAGCGAGGTCGTAGACATTATCGACCTGTTGAAGATACATCGCCACCCGCTCGAGTCCATAGGTGATCTCGACCGAGACCGGATTGAGCGCAATTCCGCCGATCTCCTGGAAATAGGTGAACTGCGTGATCTCCATTCCATCCAGCCGGACCTCCCAGCCGAGCCCCCAGGCGCCGAGCGTCGGCGACTCCCAGTCGTCCTGAACAAAGCGGATGTCGTGCTCCTCCATCCGGATGCCGAAAGACGAGAGACTCTCAAGATAGAGCTCTTGAATATTGTGGGGTGCCGGTTTGAGGATTACCTGATATTGATAATAGTGTTGGAGCCGGTTGGGGTTTTCGCCGTAGCGGCCGTCGGTGGGACGGCGGGAGGCTTGGACATAGGCGGCGTTCCATGGCTCCGGGCCGAGGGCGCGAAGGAAAGTCGCCGGATGAAACGTCCCGGCGCCGACTTCATTATCATACGATTGAAGAATCAGACAGCCCTGTTCGGCCCAATATTGATGGAGGGATAAAAAAAGCTCTTGAAAGGTCAGCGGTTTTTCTGCTGACCGGGCACGGGACGTTTTCTTTTTTTCTGAAAGGACTTTCAAGATGTCTCCCAACTGAAGATTCGAAAGGACGATTCGAAAAAACCTGAAACCAAAGTAACAAAGCGCGCGGGGGGTTGTCAAGAAAATCGGGGACTTTTTCCTTAAATCGACACTTCGCCATCACCGGGATCACTATGATTGAGACAGCTCTCTTTCGACTGCGACAAAATGGCGATGGACGATGAGCAAACCATCCGAATTCATCCGCTCCCCATCAAGTAAAGGAGCGAATGGCAACAGTCGCTTTCGGTCGGCTGCAGTTTAGGATTGGGTCGAAACCGGCGGGGCCTCTGCGGCCCAGGCGGGGGCGGGGGTTCCGGTGATGTAGGTCATGTGTTCGCCGAAGATAGTTTGCATCTCCGAGCGCATGGCGAGGGAGGGCTTCAGTCGATGCGCCACATGATAGTCCATCTTCTGCGAGGCCCGAAGAAAGGCGAGGGTTCCTTGAGAAATCGTTGCGACCCGCTCCATCCCCTCGGCGCATTTCGGGCAGACGGTTCCCCCCTGACCGGAGGAAAAATAAACCCTCGGCTGATTGAGCAACGCGCGGCACTTTAAGCATTGATCCCACCGCGGCTGATAGCCGCTGTAGGCGATCAGACGGATCACGAAGAGCAGGGCCGAAAGCTCTCGGTCGGCCCCCTTCTCCAGATAGGTTAATCCTTCGAGCAACAGGCGAAAGATCGCCGGATTCGGCTCTTCTTCGGGGGTCATCTTCTGAACGAGGTGGATCATGTGGGAGGCAAGATGGATCTCCCCCCAATTCTCCCGGAGCTTTTGAAAGGAGTGGACGATGTCGGATTGATTGATCCGGGCGAGCTTGTCGCCCGGCTTTTCGAAGACGACCAGGTTACAATGCGTGAACGGCTCCAGCGATGCGCCGAACCGGCTCTTCACCCGGCGGGCCCCCTTCGCCACCCCCTTCAACTTTCCTTTTTTGGCGGTAAAAAATGTGACCAGCTTATCGGCCTCGCCGAGCTTGATGCTCCCAAGGACAATTGCCGGCGTGGTCAGCAAAGACATGAACACTCCGAATCAGGCAAACCGATTTATTTTACTAAAGGAAGGATGTTTTTACAAGGCAAGGGTTGGAATCGCGGCTTAAGGGAGATCTATTTCCCGTTCACTCGATACGGCAAGAACAGAACAAAGGCCGACCCCTTCCCGACCTCGCTTTGAAAACCGATCTCACCATGGAGCAGGTGGACCAATCTTTCACGATCGACAGGCCGGTTCCCGCCACTCCCCGCGAGCGGCTGCGCGAAGCGGCTCTGCAACAACTGATGCGAAATCTTTCGAATCGCCTCTTCTTTCTTCCAGCCGTACATTCGTTGCGCCCCGCTGTTCCAACGGCCGCTCGATGGAGAGTTGATCATTCGGGAGAAGAAGAATTGACGCAAAGGGACTATGGATCAGCCAGAGCTTATAAAAAAATTTAGGCAACGAGGGATTCTAACGGTGGGGGCGGACCGGCAGGAAAATGGTGAAGGTCGATCCTCTTCCAACCTGGCTTTCGACCCGAATTTCTCCGCCTAACAGATGAAGGAGATCCTTCACAACCGCCAATCCAAGACCGACCCCGCCATATTCGCGCGTTGATTGGCCGTCGGCTTGACGGAATTTATCAAAAATCCTCTCCACATCCTCCGGACGGATCCCAATCCCGGTGTCCTGAACCGACACTTCAATTCCGCCCCGCTCGGGAAAAGTCTTTGCTTCGATGGTAATCTTCCCCTGATGTGTAAATTTGATGGCATTGGAGAGAAGGTTGATCAGAATCTGCCGGATCCGGACCGGGTCCGATTCAATCGGAGGAAGATGCGGGGGGAGCTTGGCTTCGACTTCGATCGGCTTTTCCTTGATCACCTGGCCCATGTTCTCGACCATCGTTCTGATCAACTCGGCGAGATCGATCTGTTCCAACTCCACCGACAGCTTCCCCGCCTCAATTTTCGCCAGATCGAGCACATCGTTGACCAGTCGGATCAAGTCATTCGCATTTCGCTCGATCCCATCCAATGCCGTCTGATGCTCCTCCCCCACCTCTCCGCAAACCCCCTCTTTGAGAAGAAAGGTATAGCCGATGATTGCATTGAGCGGTGTCCGCAGCTCATGCGAGACATTGGAGACGAATTGGGATTTGAGCCGGTTGGCTTCTTCCGCCTCCCGCGTCCGCTGTTTGAGAATCTCATTGGCCTCCTGCAGTTCCGCCGTCCGCTCGGCCACCCGGCGCTCCAGATCTTCATTCAGTTTTCGAATGGCATCCTCGGCCGCTTTCCGCTCGCTCAGATCGCGCGTCACCTTGGAGAAACCGAGGATGTTCCCCTGCTCGTCTTGAATGCGGGTGACAACGACGTTGGCCCAGAATCGGGAGCCGTCCTTCCGAACCCGCCATCCTTCATCTTCAAACCGCCCTTCTGCGGCAGCCATTCTCAGCTCGTACACCGGTTTGCTTGGCCTCTCTTCCTCGGGATAAAAAATGGAGAAGTGTTTTCCGATAACCTCCTCGGCCCGATAGCCCTTGATTCGCTCGGCCCCTTCATTCCAACTTGCGATCTTTCCTTCCGGATCAAGCATGAAGATGGCATAATCCCGAACGCTGCTGACCAGGAGGCGGAATCGCTCTTCACTCCGCCGAAGCGCTTCGTTGCGATCGATTTTCTCCATCATCTCCGCCTCGCCTCCCTTGGCCTTTTTAAGAACGCCGCTGATGAAGCTGATACTTGCACCCTCCAGAAGAAAGAGGCCCAACTGAATGGCCGCGCTCGGCCCAAGCGCGAAAGAAAAGGGAGGAGGAAGAAAGAAATACCAGGTCACAACGGTGGAAAGGCCGGTGGCGACAAGTCCGGGCCCGAGACCGCCGAGATAAGCGCTGAGGATCACCGGAAGGGAGAAGAGAAGAAACGGGGTCGGCGCTCCGATAAGAGGATCGAAAAAGAATTTGATCAGAAAGGTGATCAGGGTAAAGAAGACCGCGCCGATATAGGGCGCCGTTAAAAAGAGGGACATCCGTGTCGAACTTTCGATATAGGTTAATCCGTTTTATTCCGCAACTAAATTGAAGGCGCTACCCTCTGGAGTCGGGCCGGCAAAAGGAGGGTAAAGGCCGATCCTTTTCCAGATTCACTTTCGACCCGAATCTCGCCGTCGATGATTTGCAGCAGCTCTTTCACAATCGCCAAGCCCAACCCCACGCCGCCATACTCGCGCGTGGAACCGCTGTCCACCTGATGGAAGGGATCAAAAATCTTCGGAAGATCCTCCGACCGAATGCCGATTCCGGTGTCTCGAACCACCACGGTGATCCCATCCCCGCGCCGGCGGGCTTGGACCGTAATCTCTCCCCGCTCGGTAAACTTGATCGCATTGGAGAGGAGGTTCACCAAGATCTGTTTGAGCTTGCCGGCATCACTTTCGATCGGGGGAAGTCCCCGCTCGATATCGCATCGGATCGGAAGCCCTTTTTTCTCGGCGAGCGGGTGAAGTCGGGCGGCCACCTCCTCGACAAGCGGACCGAAAGCCACCTCCGAGCGCTCCAGAGACATCTTCCCCGAAGCGATCTTCGCCAGGTCGAGCATGTCGTTCACCAGTTTGGTGAGGTCATTTGCATTCCGTTCAATTCCTTCCAACGCTTGGCGCTGCTCCTCCAATACCGGTCCGTACACTTCGCCTTTGATTAAATCGGTATAGCCGATAATTGCGTTGATCGGCGTTCGCAGTTCGTGAGAAACATTGGAGACGAATTGGGATTTGAGCCGACTCGCTTCCTCCGCCTCCGCCGTCCGTTGTTTGAGAATCTCATTCGCCGCCTTCAGCTCCGCCGTCCGCTCCTCCACCCGACGCTCGAGATCCTCATTCAACTTTCGGATCTTATCTTCCGCCTTTTTCCGTTCCGTCAGATCGCGGGTAATTTTAGAGAAACCGAGGATCTCCCCCTGCTCATCTTCCAGACGGGTGATGACCACATTGGCCCAAAAGCGCGAGCCGTCTTTCCGAATGCGCCACCCCTCATCCTCGATCCGGCCATGCGCCAAGGCTTGTTTGAGGTTTCGCTCCGGTCTTCCCTGTTTTCGGTCCTCTTCGGTGTAGAAGATCGAGAAGTGCTTCCCGATGATCTCCTCAGGCCGATACTGCTTGATCCGCTCCGCCCCCATGTTCCAACTGACGACATTCCCCTGCAGGTCGAGTAGGAAGATCGCGTAATCCTTGACTTCATCGACCAGAAGACGATAGCTGTCTAATTTGGCCTGAAGTCGTTCAATATCCGGACGCACTCCCATTAAATCCCTTTCATTTCAATAGATGACCGATTGCTCCGCCCTTCTCAGTGCGCGCGTTTTTTATCGGGTTTCGAATCGGAAGCAAGACGGTGAAGGTCGACCCTTTTCCATACTCGCTTTCAACAAAAATTTCCCCTCCCAAAAACAGCAATAGCTCCCTCACAATGGCCAGCCCCAATCCGACCCCGCCGAACTCCCGGGTGTCCGCGCCGTCAATCTGATGGAAGGGGTCGAAGATCCGGGGGAGATCTTCCGATCGAATGCCAATTCCGGTATCCTTAACCGCCAGTACCACCCCCGCCTGGTCCGGCCGTTTTCTCGCGCAGACCGTAATTTCTCCCTCACAAGTAAACTTCACGGCGTTGGAGAGGAGATTCACCAAGATCTGTTTGATCTTTCCGGCATCGCTTTCGATGGATGGGAGTTCCGGATCGATGACACACCGAATCGGAAGCGCTTTCTTTTCGGAGAGCGGGCGAATTCCGAGGAGCGCTTCTTCTATCAACGCGCCGAGCGACACCTCCGAAAGATGGAGCGACATCTTTCCCGCCTCAATCTTCGCCAAGTCGAGGACATCATTGATCAGTTGCGCAAGCTCTTTGGCATTCCGCTGGATCCCGTCCAGAACCGGCCTTTGCTCCTCCCCAAGCGCTCCGTATGCCTCATTCAACAGAAGGTGGGAGTAACCGAAGATGGCGTTGAGCGGGGTCCGAAGCTCGTGCGAAACGTTCGATAGAAACTGCGATTTCAGTCGATTTGCCTGCTCCGCCTCGACCGTCTTCTGCCTCAGCGCCTCTTCCACCTGCTTCCGTTCGGTGATATCGGCATCCGATCCGGTCAAGCGATACGGGGTGCCGTCCCGATGACGGAGCGCCGTCCCCCTGGCCAAGAACCAGCGATACGAGCCGTCTTTATGCCGCCGTCGAACCTCCACCTCATAAAGGGGGGTCTTATTCTGCAAATGCGCTTCGGTTGCGGCGATCACCCGGTCCTTGTCGTCGGGATGGACCAGTTGGCACCAGGCATCGAGATGATTCGGCAGTTCATGGTCGGCATAGCCGAGAAGCGATTTGAGATTCGGCGAGAGATAGAGCGCATTCGTCGCAATATCCAACTCCCAAACGCCGACCCGGCCGGAAGCGGCCGCCCGCTCATATCGCTCTTCGCTGAGGCGAAGCGCCTCTTCCGCCTCCTTGCGCCGTGTCACATCCACCATCACCCCGCGGAGAACCATGGGACGCCCCTGCTCGACAATCACCGTCACCAGATCCTGCAGCCAAACAAAACGGCCGTCCGCTGCAATCATTCGGTACTCGAAACGGTGATCCTGCATCTCCCGGGTTGCCTTCATGCAGAAGGCAAGCGCCCAATCCCGATCCTCCGGATGGATATGATCTCTCCAGAAGCCGGGCTCCTTCAACCAGCGCTCCGCCGGGTAGCCGAGAATCCGTTCGGCCTGCTTGCTGACGAATGAGAACTGGAACGTCTCCGCATCGGCCTCCCAGACGATCCCGTCGAGGGAGTTGACCATCTGCTCGTATTGCCGGCGCGACCGATCCAACGCCGCTTCAAACCGTTTCTGCTCGGTCACATCGCGGGTAAAGCAGCGGGTATGGACAAATTTTCCCTCTTCCCACCGGACGTTTGAATCGATCAGAACCTGTTTGATCGAACCATCTTTGCACCGAAGCCGGGCCTCGTAGTTTTGAAGCGTCTCTCCGCGGCGCAAACGGCTGAGGATATCTTCAATGGCATCGCTATCGGCATGAAACTCGGCGATGTGACGGCCGACATACTCTTCCCGTGTGTAGCCGAGGAGATCAAGCTCGGCCCGATTGGCCCTCAGAATGATCCCGTCCGGCCCGACCCAATGCAAAGCCATCGCGGCATTTTCAAAAAAGTCGGCCAATTCCTCCTCGCTCCGGCGAAGCGCCGCATAACTTTCCCGAAGAGCGATCTCATTTTTCTTCCGATCGACGATATCCCTTAGAAGCCGTTCGACCTCTTGGGAGACCCCGTTGCCTGAAAGAAATTCCTCCTGGGGCATATAATAAGGATTCCGGCAGATCAGCCCTCCGGAAATCACCTTCGGGTGGGTTCGAATGACATCGAGGAGGACCTCCGGCTGAAATCGCTGACGATTGTACTGACAGATCCCGATCACCTTGTTGGCCGGGAAAAAATGGTTCAGCTTGGCTTCGTATTCGATGAACTGCTCGACGCCTCGATTGTCAACCGGCGCCCAGGTCATCTCTCCAGTCACCCGTAACGCCGGATAACCGGCTTTTTCGGCGGCTTCGACCTCCCCCTTTAAAAAGGAAATCATCTCCGGATCAAAGTATCCCTTGGCAAGATAGGCCCGCTTGTCTACAATTGATAAAGCGCCCGACCGGATCGACTCTTCGGCATCAATCCCTTCCCGCTTCATCGCATCGATCACCGTGGAGGCGGCATTCTCATCGACAATGTAAATACACTTTTCCCCCCGCTCCAATCCGATTCGGATAAACGAGACAGCGGCGGCGAGTTGCTCCTGAACGGTTTCATAAATGAGGCAAAGATGATCGTGGGGGGAGGCCTGTTCGATGGTTTGGTCCAAGAAGGGATCGCCGTGGTCAGAGTGACTCATTTGTCTCCTCGGGGTGAGGCGCGTTGAGAAAGGGGGGAGGCACCCCTTCTCCGGAGCGCGACTAATCGCGCAGGGAATTTATTTAAAACAACTAAAATATGATCGATTTATTATAGGTAAAAGGACTCTTCCGACGCAAGGGGTCGTCTCTTGAAGCGATCTTCTCATTGGGATTTCGCTCCTCCGGCACCGAAAGAGGGTTATGAAAGGCGGTAGATCGGGCCGAATTTTTCCTTGAGGTACTTGATGAAATAGGTCGGATTCAACGGCTCTCCGGTTACCCGGCGGACCAGGGTGTCGGTCGGATATTGCTTTCCCCACCGGTGGATCTTTTCGTTGAGCCACTTCTTGAGCGGCAGGAGATTCCCCCCGGCAATCTCCCCTTCGAGGCCTGTGATCTCCTTCTTGGCCTGATTCAGGAATTGAATCGCATAGAGGTTCCCAAGCGTATAGGTCGGAAAATAGCCGATCGCCCCACCCGACCAATGGACATCTTGAAGTACGCCGTCGGCATCGTTATCGGGAACGATGCCGAGGTATTGGCGCATCTTTTCGTTCCAGAGGGAGGGAAGCCTTTCAACCGGGAGATTCTCCTCGATCAGGGCCCGCTCGATCTCAAAGCGGATCATGATGTGGAGATTGTAGGTCAATTCATCCGCCTCGACCCGGATCAGCGACGGACGCACCGTATTGACCGCCGCGTAGAAGCTCTCCAGGTCGATCCCCTTCAGCCCTTCCGGGAAGGTTTTCTGAAGGATCGGGTAGAAATGCGTCCAGAACGGCTTCGATCGGCCGATTCCGTTCTCCCAGAGACGGGACTGGCTTTCATGAACCCCCAGCGAGCGCGCGTCACCCAGTGGGGTCCCGTAGAGATCGGGGTTCAGTCCTTGATCGTAGAGAGCGTGGCCCCCTTCATGAATCGAGCTGAAAAGAGAGGAGAGGAGATCATGCTCGTCGACCCGCGTCGTGATCCGGACGTCGGTCGTATGAAAGGAGGTCGTGAACGGATGGGCCGAGAGATCCTGCCGTCCGGTCTCGAAATCAAACCCCATCGCCTGGAGCACCTGCTGGCCGAAGGCCAACTGTTTCTCCGGCGCGTACGAGCGATGAAGAAAATCGTTCTTCGGCTGAACCGGCGCGTGGACGATCTTCTCCAGCAGCGGAACCAGTTCGGCTTTGAGCATGTCGAAGAGCGGAACCAACTGCGTCACCGTCATCCCCGGCTCATAATCGTCGAGCAAGGCGTCGTAGGGGGACTCTTTGTAGCCGATATAGCCGATCTCTTCTTTCTTCAGCGCGACCATCGTCTTCAGATGCGGGGCAAATTGCGAAAAGTCGCTCTTCTTTCGCGCCTCGACCCAAACCTGCTGTGAGATGGACCCCTCTTTTCCATACCGCCGGACAAAATCGGTCGGAAGCTTCGTCGCTTTGTTGTAGTCGCGCCAGACTTCTCTCAGGAGCGCCCGTGAGGGCTCGTCCCATTCTCCGCCGTCGATCTCACCACTTTTTAAATCGACCCACCGAGAGAGGAGTCGTTCCATCTCCGGACCGACGCTCATCTCATGCGCCATTCCTCCCAACGTCGACAACTGCTCCGCCCGCGCTCGTCCCGCCCCGGGCGGCATATAGGTCTCCTGATCCCAATGAAGCAGCGAGATCGCACTCGACAGATGTTGTATCTCTTGAAGGTATTCAATGAGCGGCTTGAGATCTTGAAGAGTCTTCACGGCGCACCTCCGAAAGGTTTGGGGTCATTGTAGCTGAAGATGAAGGAGAAGACAATTCGGTGATGATTGCGGAATGCGGATTTCGAAGTTCAAAAGCGGGCGAGGCGCGCCTCGCCCCTACCGGTCTTATACGTCCGCAGCAAGATATGATGATTGACAAGCCACTCCCGGCGGTTTAGAATTTTTTATTACCCTCAATGAAGGAAGGAGGCCGCCATTAGCGACGCATCGAAATTTTATCAGCCGCAACGTGAAACACCGCAAGAGAAGCGATCTCAAAGTCCGCTGCAGCTCATCGATCGCATCCTTGCAACCACACCCCAAGAGGATCCTCGCTATCCGTTGATGAATGCCCTCCGGGGAAAGATCCTTGAAGGCGATCTGAACATTCAACAGGTCCAGCAGGAAATCAAAAACCTCAACCAGGTGGTGGAGAAAGTCACCGCGCCGGCCAACCGGATCGGCACCCTCTTGGGACTCCCCGCGCCCGACCTCGCCCATATCGTCGTCGGAGGGGCCGACTACTATACCAATATTGATCCGCGCCTCAAACCGGAAGAGTTGCAGATCGGCTCCCAGGTTCTGGTGAACGAAGCGTTTGCCGTTCTCCGATCGATCGGGTATGACCGGAACGGATCGATCCAGAAGGTGACCGATGTTCTCCCCGACGGCCGGCTCCGCGTGGGGCAGGATGTCGGAACGCAGTCGTCTTTCGTGATTCGCGCTTCTCAATTGACCGATGTCCCCCTTAAAACCGGCGACGAGGTCCGGATCGACGCAAGCCATCGGGTCGCCGTTGAAAAAGTCGATGCGGCGCAGCGGCGCGAGTATTTTCTGGAAGAGACGCCGAAAGTGACATGGGAAGAGATCGGCGGTCAGAAAGAGGCGATCGAAGCGATTCGCAACACCTTGGAGCATCCGCTCCTCTATCCCGATCTCTTCAAGAAATACGACTTCTCCCAACCGAAGGGCTTTCTCCTCTACGGCCCTCCGGGCTGCGGGAAGACGCTGATCGGAAAGGCGACCGCGTATAGCCTGGTGCAGAAGCTCAAGGCCCAAGACAATCCGAACGTCGAAGAATTCTTCCTCCATGTGAAGGGACCGGAGATCCTGAACATGTGGTTGGGGGAATCGGAGCGGATGATCCGGGAGATCTTCGCCCGCGCCCGCGAGAAGCGCGGAGCCGGCTATCTCCCCTTCATCTTCATCGACGAGGCCGAGTCGATCCTCGGGACCCGCCGCTCGATGCGCTCTCATAATATTCTCAGCACGCTGGTCCCGATGTTCTGCGCGGAGATGGACGGCATCGAATCGCTCAAGGAGATGGTGATCATTCTCGCTTCGAACCGTCCCGATCTGATCGATCCGGCGGTGCTCCGCCCCGGCCGGATCGATCGTAAGATCAAAATCAATCGCCCCGACCGGCAGGGAGCGGAAGAGATCTTCGGCATCTATTTGACAGCGGGCGTTCCCCTCTCACCGAATTGGGTCGCCTCTCACGGCAACGACCCCGAACAGGCGCGCCAGGCGTTGATTAAAGCAGCCGTTGACGCGATCTTCTCGAAGAGTCCGGCGCAGCAGATTCTGGAACTTCAGCTTCGGAGCAGCCGGCGCGAGATCCTCTATCGCTCGGATCTGATCAGCGGCGCCCTGATCGCCTCAATTGTCCAACGGGCGAAGGAGCGGGCGATCAAGCGAGCGATCACCGGAGGGGAAGATGGGATCGGGCTGGAAGATATCACGCTCGCCGTTGAAACCGAATACCGCGAGGGGGAGATCCTTCCCCCCAACGACATCGTCGAGGACTGGCTGAAGTTGATCGATGCCGATCCGGAAAATGTGGTCGGGCTCTCTCTCTTAGACAAAAAAGAGAAGCCCCGGCCGGAAAAACGAGTCATTTGAGGAACGAGGAAACGTTAATCGTTATTGGTTATTCGTTAAATGTGAAAAACCAAAACGATTACTTCTTTATCTTCTACGAATAACGATGAAGCTCTTTGGAATTGAAACAGAATATGGCATCACGCGGGAAGATCTCGACCAGGTCGATCCGGTCGTCGAGTCGATGGAGTTGGTCCGCGCCTACCTCGACCGGCCCTTTCGTCCCGGCTGGGACTACAGCGGCGAAGATCCCCGGCAGGACGCCCGCGGGTTTCGGGCCGACCGCCTGGCGCAGGATGAAGAGGAGGAGGCCTTCGAGAAGCAAGATCGCCACCGCCCGTTCTCTTTTCATGAGATGAAGAGCGATCTCGCTCTGACCAACGGCGCCCGCTTCTACAATGATCATACCCATCCGGAGTACTCTACTCCGGAGTGTCGATCGCTCAGAGACCTCGTGATCCATGACAAGGCGGGGGAGCGGATCGTCCAAGCGTGCGCCGATCGGCGGAATGCGGTCCTCGGAAAGCCGGTCGTTCAGCTCTACAAAAACAACACCGATTTCTACGGCCACAGCTACGGCTGCCACGACAACTATCTCCTCTCCAGGGCGATCCCGTTCGATCGAATCATCCGCTATCTTACCCCCTTCCTGGTCACCCGGCAGATCTTCGCGGGGGCGGGGAAGGTCGGTGTCGAGTGCTCGGATGCCTATCAGCCCGGCACCTATCAACTCTCGCAGCGGGCCGATTTTATCGAAGTGGAGATGTCGGTCGACACGATGGATCGGCGGCCGATCATCAACACGCGGGACGAGCCGCACGCCGACCGAAACCAATATCGGCGCCTCCATCAGATTTTGGGAGATGCCAATCTCTCGGAGGTCGCCACGGCGCTGAAGGTCGGGACGACCTGGCTGACCCTTCGGCTCATCGAGATCGGCGCGGCGCCGGAAGCCGCGATCCCCGAGCCGGTCGCCGCCGTCCACGCCGTCTCGCTCGACACCACCTGCAAACGGCCGGTACGCCTCATGAACGGGAAGACGATCACCCCGATCGACCATCAGCGGCTCTACCTCGCCGCGGCGCAGAAGGCGTTCGGGCAAGAGGCCGATCCCGATACCCAATGGGTGCTGTCGAAGTGGGAGGAGGTCTTAAATGATCTCGACGTCGATCCGATGATCCTGACGAACCGCCTCGACTGGGTCGCCAAGAAATGGCTGCTCGAAATCTTCATGGAGTCGGAGCGATGCGGCTGGGATGATCCGCGGCTGCGCGGGCTCGATCTCGAATATCACAACCTTGCCCCCGACCGGGGCCTCTTCATCGGCCTGGAGACGGAAGGGAAGATGGAGAGGCTCTCCACCGAACAAGAGATCAAAGAGGCGATGACCACCCCGCCGGCCGACACGCGGGCGGCGATTCGCGGGCTCTGCATCGAAAAGTTTTACGACCAGATTCACCGGATTCAGTGGGAACGGGTCGTCTTTCAAAACGGACTATTTAATAAAACGTTGGAGATGAACACCCTGTTCGATCCGGCCGAGATCGCCGCGCTGCGAGCCCGCATCGGAGCGGCCTCAAGTTTTAAGGAAATTTTTGATTAACAGGCGTTTAACTCCACGGCCGTCATTCCCGCGAAAGCGGGAATCCAGAGGTTTAGTCCGTGCATTCTGGATTCCCGATTAAACATTCGGGAATGACGAAACAAAGGATAAGGAGAAAAGTCATGACCGAATTCATGGAACGGCGCGAACGTCCCGTCGATCCGCTCGAGAAACCGCGGGAGGAGGGAGGACCGAAGCGCCCCGACACCGATGCCAGCAAAAAAAATCTGCTGGAGCGAATGAAAAAGGTCGACCCGAAACAGGCCGAGCGCTATCGACAACGGACGGGAGAATAAATAACGTTAGGCGTGAGGCGTTAGGCGTAAGGGGTAAAGGCAAGAGATTTAAAATCTTTTGACCCTACTCATCACGCCTCACGCCTAACGCTTCACGTCATTTGGAGATTCTATGCATAACGGAGACTTTTGGTCTCTTCTCAAGTCGACCGGCTATCAACTTGGGCCGGGGTCGCTTCCGGAAGGTCGCGGGGCGATCGAGAGCAAAATCGCCCTGACCCAAGGAACAACGATCTTTGGGTTGAAATACAAAGACGGTGTTCTGGTCGCGGGAGATCGCCGGGCGACCGCGGGGACGACGGTGATGTACGACCGGACCGACAAGGTCCTCGAAATCGACCGCCACTCGGTGATGGCGATCGCGGGGGTTCCCGCCACGGCATTCGAGATCGCGCGGGTGATGGAGCATACTTTCAAATATTATCGGCGCAGCCAGCTCCAGGAGTTGAGTCTGGAGGGAAAGGTCCGCGCTCTCTCGAAACTCCTCAAAGAAAATATCCCGATGGCGATTCAGGGAATCGGCGCCGTCGCCCCGATCTACGCCGCCTATGACCTGCCGAGAAAAGAGGGAAAGATTTTCTTCTACGATATTCTCGGCGCCGAATTCGAAGGGGTGGAGTTCGCCACCTCCGGCTCCGGCTCTCCCGCCATTCGTGGTGTGCTCCACTATCAGAACCGTTGGGGTGCGCGGCCGCTCGCCGAGCTCTCCGAAGAGGAGGCGGTCATCCTCACAATGCGGCTCCTGGAAACCGCCGCCGAATTCGATTCCGCGACCGGCGGGAGCAATCGGGAGACGCATCTCTACCCGATCATCAAACTGGTCACCCACGAAGGGGTCAGAGAGATTTCTCAGAAAGCGCTCGAATCGCTCTATGCGCGCAACGTGGTCGGGCGACCCGCCGTGGGAGATCCCGGATTGAACGTCGGATAAATCCGATTTTAAAAGAAGGGAAGAGATAAATGGTTTTTGACGAACCTTACCGATGGGTCGAAGCGGTTCGAAACCGGCGGGATTATCTCGAAGAGCAACTCTCCGCCGGCAGTCCGATCGTCGCCCTTCCGTTTCAAAACGGCCTGATGATGGCGGCGCTCGGCGCCGGAACCCCGAAGCTCTACGAGATCTACGACCAGATCGCGTTCGGGGGGATCGGCCATCCGGCCGATCTGGAGAAGCTGCGGAACGTGGTCCTCGATGCCGCCCATGTCGAAGGATTCAACCGCTCTCCGGTGGACGTGACGGTCCGCCGCCTGATGAAATTTGTCCTCGCGCCGATGGTCAAACAAGCGTTCGAAGAGGTCCTTCACGCGCCCTACATCGCGAAGATTGTGATGGCGGAGATTGGAATTCTCTCCGGCAAGCCGCTCTTTTTTCATCTCAATTATGACGGGGTCTTCGAGGAGGAGGCGCGCGGCGTGGTCCTCGCTCCGACAGCGCTGATGGGAGAGCGGATGAAAACGTTCCGCGATGCGGCCGGTGAGACCGATTCTTGGGGCTTCAAAGAAACCCTCCAGCTCGCGCTGAGGACATGGGCGATTTCGCAACTGCCGACCGATCTGGAGGCGGAAAAAGAAGGCGGCGCCCCGCCGACGCCGAAGGAGCTCGATCCGCTTCTGAAGAGAAGCCTCGAATCGCACACGATTGAAGTCGCCCTTCTCGACCGGACACAGCCGGGAAGCTCCAAATACCGGACGCCGTCTCAGGAAGAGATCGAAAAGGCGTTGAAAGGTTGGTTGAAGTAGATGCTCTCTCGAATCCTCGGCCTGGAAACGGAATATGGTTGCCTCATCAATCAGGAGCGCTCGAATGAGTCACCCGAGCGGATGGCCTATCGAATCAAAGAGGCGATCTTTAAAAAACAGAAGCTCGGGCTGATCGATCTTCACCACCGGGCGTATGACGAACCCCCCGGCAACGGCGGCTTCCTCCTCAATGGCGGCCGGATCTACATCGACATGGGGCATATCGAGTATGCCACGCCGGAGTGTCTCTCCCTCACCGACCTGGTGTCGTACGACCGGGCCGGAGACCGGATGATTCAGAACACGATCGATGCGTTGGGATGGTCGGATCGGGTCTCGATCATCAAAAACAACATCGATCACGAGACCGGCGCCACCTTTGGGTCGCATGAGAACTATCTGGTCGCGCGCGACTTTCCTTTCTCATACGACGGCCTCAGCCAGTTGATCCCGTTTCTCGTCACGCGGCAAATCTTTACCGGCGCGGGTCGCGTCGGGGCGCACCTTCTCCCGGACGGATGGATCGTATTGGGGGAGATGGAACTGCCGCAGATCGATTTTCAGATCTCGCAGCGGGCCGATCACATCGTCAATGATTTTTATCAGTGGGTTCAGTTCAACCGCGCCATCATCAACACACGCGATGAACCGCTCGCCGATCCGAATCGGTACCGCCGGATTCATCTCCTCCTCGGCGACTCCAACATGCTGGAGTATGCCACCGCGCTGAAGTTCGGCACCACCTCGGTCATGCTGTCGCTGATCGAAGAGGGGGCGGTGCCGGAAGGTCTTGAACTCGCCGACCCGGTTCTCGATTTAAGACAGATTTCGCGCGATCCGGAACGGCGATGGATCGTCACCCTTCAGAACGGAAAGAAGATCTCCGCGATCGAGCTTCAGGCCCTCCTCCAGAGAGAGGCGGAGCGGGCGCTCGTCGGAAAAGACGATCAGACCGATTGGATTATTTCCGAATGGGGAAAAACGCTCGAAACGCTCGCGACCGATCCGGAGCAACTCGTCGGCAAGATCGACTGGATCTCGAAGCGGTGGCTTCTCGAATCGTTCCGGGAATCGGAAGGGGTCGCATGGAACGATCCTTGGATGGAGAGCCTCGATTTGGAGTATCACAACATCAACCCGACCCGAGGACTCGCCATTGCATTGGAGGAGGAAGGAAAAGCGCAGCGCCGGACGACCAACGACGCCATTGATCTTGCGATCGACTCCCCGCCCCGCAACACCCGCGCTTCCGCGCGGGGAGAGTTGATCCGATCGCTTTTACAGAAAGAGATCCCCTACGTGATCAATTGGTCGAGCTTCTACGTCGATGGAAAGAAAAGCCTTTCGATGGAAGATCCTTTTAAAACCTACCTCGCCGAGATCGGCCCCGATTTCTTGGAATAATCCTTTTTACGCGTGACCGGCGCAGAGGCCCAACCGGTCGATCTTGGCCAATAAGAGTTCAAACGAAAAAGGTTTCGGGAGATAATCATTCACCCCGGCCTGAATCGCCTCTTGATGCATGTCCGGCGAATCTCTCGCCGTCATCATCAACACCGGGGTCGTCCGGCCCTGACGCCGCAACTCTCTGCAAAGTTCTAATCCGCTGATTCCGGGAAGATAGACATCGAGAAGAATCACTTCGTACGGGTGCTTCTGCGCAAGCCCGAGGCCGATTTCTCCGCTGAGAGCGATGTCGACCCGGTGCTGCTCTCCCTCCAAGCCTCTTTTCAAAAAACCTAAAATTCGCTCATCATCTTCGACGATCAAAATATTCATACAGATCTCCATCCATTCTAAACGGCCGTACAACCGAACTGCGATCAGACACGAAGAGATCTCCGCAATGATCATGATCTCTTCATGGCGTGATCCGGTCGGGAACTTCGATGGTAAAGGTGGTCCCCATCCCCAGCTTACTTTCTACACGAATCGTCCCTCCCAGAGAGGAGATCATTTTTTTAACAATAGCGAGCCCCAGGCCGGTTCCACCGCTGTAGGAAACACCCGCTTCTTTCAGAATCCCCTGCTCGTACTCCTCGAATATTTTTTCTAAATCCTGCGGCGCGATTCCGATCCCGGTATCCGAAACGGAGAGTTGAATGCCGCGCCGCCTGGAAAGAGGACGAAGATTGATTTGAATTCCCCCATGCCGCGTAAACTTGATGGCATTGCTCAAAAGATTGCTCAGCGCGCTTTTGATCCGGACCGGATCGGTCATCAGCCGGCCAGGACAGGCGGAGTCAATGATCCGCTCAAGATAAAGCTTCTTCTCCTGGAGGAAAGGCTCAAAGGGGATGCAGACCCGTTCGACCAATTCGGACAGATCGGTCGCCACCACCTGCACGGGCATCTTCCCGGAGTCGATCCTTGCCAGATCCAGAATGTTGTCGACGAGGTGAATGATCTCCAAGACATCGATGCTCATCCGGGTCATTACCCGCGCCTGCTCCGGCGTGAGCCCTCCAAAGGTTCCGTTTCTGATCAATTGGATAAAACCGTGGAGACTATTTAAAGGGGTTTTCAACTCATGCGCGATATAGGATAAAAATTGACTTTGAGAGGGAAGGGACGATTCCTCCTCGTACGGTCCGGGCGGGGCGACTTCCCCTTTCTTCCGGGTGAATACTTTCTCTCCGAGGCGTCTCGCTTCTCGCTCCGTCTCTCGGAGGCGAAGCCGAAGCGCTTTCAGCTCATCGAGAAGCTCTTTTTTCGTTTTATGTCGATCATCCATGGAGGATCGGTCCTGTCTGGAAGAGCTGATTTGAGGATCGACCGGATGCATGAAGAGAGTGGACGAGAAGCGTGAAGAAACGATCGGCCTCTCCGCACACCGGCCGTTCTGAATCGACGTCGGCAGAAAGAGAATCGAGGGGAACGCGACCCTCCCACGAAAGATGGAATCACCTCCTTGATGCATGGCGCTAGTAGATGAACCGTGCCCCGACTTTGTAGAGAGAGTCGGAAATCTTCTCAACCCACCGGACCTCCACCAAGGTTGGAATGTTGATTGGAACCGATTCGAGCTTGAAGGCCATTCTGAGGAACTGGTTGACCTCCAATTTCACCTTCGTGACCAGGCAGACCCCTCCGTCGCTGATATTCTTGGCCTTCCCGGTAATGGCCGACCGAGGCGGCTTCTTGGTCTGGAGAGAGGTTCCCTTCCAGAGAATGATTTCCTCGTTGAAGTGGACCCTTTTATTTTCTCTGGGCGGATTGAAGATGGTTTTTTGAGCGATATCGTTCAGCACCAGTGATGTCATTTTTTTCCCCCCCTTTTTTTTCACATTCACGGCTCGTCTATTTTTTGCTTAGGAGTCCAGCTTAACGAAGAAAAATGAAAAATGAATGAGGAAAAAATTAGAAAAGAATTAAAAGAGAGTGCAAAAAGGAAAGAGCCGAATCGGGCATACGGAAGAGTCATTAACCGGTGATTTTGTACCCGATATCCCGAACCGTTTGAATGAGTTTCTTGGAATAGCCTTCGTCCACTTTCTTTCTCAGGTAACGGATGTAGACATCGACCACATTGGTAAGCGTATCGTAATGGTATCCCCACACTTTTTCTAAGATCGAGGTTCGACTCAACACTTTATTCGGATGCGCCATGAGATATTCGAGAAGGGCAAATTCTTTTGCCGTCAGGACAATCAGCTTTCCGGCCCGTCGGACTTCGTGAGAATCTATGTTCAGAACAAGATCGGCCACCTTGAGCTCCCGGGTCTCTTCCCGATAGGGGCCGCGGCGCAGAAGGGCTTTCATCCGGGCCAAAAGCTCCTCGAATGCAAACGGCTTCGTCAAATAATCATCCGCCCCGATCCGAAGCCCCTCGACTTTCTCCTCCAGGGTATCTTTTGCCGTCAACATCAAAATGGGCGCTTCGATTTTCTCTTCTCTTAATATTTGGCAAACCTCCGACCCGCTTTTTTGAGGAAGAACCAGATCAAGAATAATGAGCCGATAAGGAATCGCCCGCGCCATGTCGATCGCCTTCTGGCCATCGTGGGCCACATCGACGCTGTAATGCTCTGCCTCCAGCCCTCTCTTTACGAAGCTGACGATCCGCTCATCATCTTCAACAAGGAGAATCTCCATCTCGACCCTGACCTTTAAGAAAAGATCTCTCGGTTTTATTGACTCACGCGTCGGGCCTCAAGAGCGCCGCTGCGCGTCTCTGATCTTGATCGGCGCACGCTACGCCCGGTGGGCATGTTCAAAAATCGGAAGGTGCACCGTCACGGTCGTGCCGACGTCCATCTGGCTGGCAATGACGATCTTACCATCATGGGCTTCGGCAATCCACTTTGCAATCGGCAAACCGAGTCCGGTTCCTTTGGCGATCGACTTGGTCTTTTCAACCCGATAGAATCGCTCAAAGACGTGCGGAAGCGATTCCTGGGGAATGCCGACTCCGTAATCGACAATGCTCATTTTTCCCCAGCCCTCTTCCCGCTCCCAAACGATTTCCACTCTTCCGCCGACTTTCGAATAGTTGATCGCATTATCAATGATGATGACAAAGAGCTGACGAAGCCGCTGCGGATCGCCACGAAGGACGATCTGCTCCTCCGGCCATCCTTTTAGAGAAAGGGTGACCCCCTTTTTCAAAGCAAGGACCTCCCCCTCATGAAACGCTTCCCTGATGATTTCCTGAAGCGCAATCTCCCGCTTTTCAATCTGAAGATTGCCCGACTCCGAGCGCGCCAGAAACAGAAGATCGCTGACCAGCTTGTTGAGCTGATCGACCAAAAGAATAATATACCCGAGCACCCGTTTATATTCCGAGAGCGGCTTTTCCTTTCCGCGCAGCGTCACCTCGGCCTCACCCCGGATCACCGCCAGCGGGGTTCGAAGCTCATGACTGATATCGGCGAAGAACTGCCCTTTGATGTATCCGAGCTCTTTCAACTTTTGATTGGAGATCTCCAGCGCCCGTCGCGACTCCTCCATCTTGTATCGGGACTCAAATTCCTGATAACGCAGTCGAGAGACAAAATAGGCTCCGGTCAGGGCGATGATCATCGTTGAGATCAGGAAAGCATTGTTGTTGATCAAGATCTCCGGCCGGGTAATATGATCGTAGAGGAAAACAGGAACGATATAAAAACCATAGATGAGAAGACAGATCCATGCGGTATTTCTCACCTCCCAAACAAAGAGCATCGCGATGGCAAGCATCACCAAATTCAGCACTGACTAATAAGG
>Ga0209810_1002376_pt1 | contig 22825 bp, 14 predicted proteins | sample Coa_R1_7_FD_187159 | JGI IMG/M metagenome (GOLD analysis project Ga0209810, IMG submission 187159) | Surface soil microbial communities from Centralia Pennsylvania, which are recovering from an underground coalmine fire - Coalmine... | ecosystem: Environmental > Terrestrial > Soil > Unclassified... | reverse complement strand
CTTCGCGGCGAGCACCAGCGCGAACGGACCGTAGCCGGCCTTCCCGAACTCCCAGAGGTCGATCGCGTCGACGGTGATCTTCGCGGCGCGCATCAGCCGGATCGACTCCCGGAAGCGCAGGTTCGCGATCGCGCGCCGCGGTCCGAGGGTCAGCACGCCGGCCGCGTACTCCTCCCCGCGCGGCACCTCGACGATCGTCGCGCCGGCGACGCCCGCGAGCGCGACCTTTTCGGGCGCCGCGACGATGAGGTCGGCGGCCACGACCGAGAACACGTTGCGCAGCCGTTGCACGCCGCTCGCGAGCGGCAGCTCGAGGGTTCGGAACCCCTGCTGCGCCGCGATCGCGGCGAGCTGCCGGCGGCCCAGCTCGTTCGAGCGCGGCCGCAGGCCGCCGCCGGGGCTCGGCACGCCGAGGTAGAGCACACCCGGGCCGAGGGCGACGTCGGTTCCGTCGAGCAGCCCCGGAGCCGTGATGCGGCCGGCGATGGGCACGCCGAGCTCGCCCAGCCGCTTCTCGACCGCGAGCACGTCGTGACGGCGCTCGACCTGCGAGGGGCGGGTGATGACGGCGCCCTGCGGGAGCATGACCGCGCAGTCGGCGAGCAGCGACTCCGTCGCGCTCTCGGCCGCGGGCGGCATCTCGAAGACCGTGACGCCGCGATCGCGCAGCGTGCGGACGAGGATCTCGTGCTGCTCGACCGCGCGGTCGGCGATCGGCGAGGGCTCGCCGGGGATCGGCGGCAGCGTGTCGACCGCCGCGCTCGGGCGGAGAACGACGGCGCCGGCGAGGACGCCGGCGTCGGACGAGACGTACGGGGCGGCGTAGGGCTTCACGGTCACGACTGGTTCGGGTTCGCCGAACGATGGCCGCGCTCCTGACGTGGGAACAGGGCAAGCGATGTCACGCCGCCGTCCATCGACAACCGCGGTCGTCTGCGCGGTCATCCCCGCCCTCGCCCTCACGCTGGGCGTGATCCCGGCCGACCGGCTCGAGCCGCGCATCGCCGGGCTCCCGTTCGTTCTGGCCTGGATCGTCGCGTGGGTGCTGCTCACCCCGGCGTTCCTGTGGATCGCCTACCGGAGCGAACGCGCGTGAACGCGCAGGTCGCGCTCGGCATCGTCGCGGTCGTCGTGCTCGCGACGATCGCCCTCGGGCTCGCGGGCGTCCGCGGCGTCAAGATGAACCCGCAGGAGTACATCGTGGGCGGCCGCCGCATCGGCGCGCTGCTGCTGTGGCTGCTGCTCGCGGGCGAGATCTACACGACCTTCACCTTCCTCGGCGCGGCCGGCTGGGCGTACGGCAAGGGCGCACCCGCGTACTACATCCTCTGCTACGGGACGCTCGCGTACGTCATCTCGTTCTTCCTCGCGCCGCCGGTGCACCGCATCGCGCGCGAGCGCGGCTACCTGACCGGTCCCGATTTCTTCAGCGACCGCTACGGGAGCCGGCTGCTCGGCGCGCTCGTCGCCCTGGTCGGCTTCGTCATGCTCGTCCCGTACGTGACGCTCCAGCTCACCGGGATTCAAATCCTCGTGCAGATCGCCGGGTTCGGCAGCATCGATCCGATCGTCGCGGTCGCGATCGCGTTCTTTTTGATCGCGGTGTTCACGTTCGCCGCCGGGCTGCGCGGCGCCGCATGGGCGGCGGTCGCGAAGGACGGCCTCGTGCTGATCGGCGTCATCTTCGCCGGGCTCGTGCTGCCGGCGCATTTCTTCGGCTCGCCGGCCGGCGCGCTCGACGCGGTGCTGCGCGATCCCGCGCACCCACACTGGCTCGTGATCGGCCCGCCGTCGGCCGGTGCGAACGGCATCACGTGGGTGGTGACGACGGTGATCCTGACCGGCTGCGGCTTCTTCATGTGGCCGCAGTCGATGGCCGCGATCTACAGCGCGCGCGACGAGGACACGCTGCGCCGCAACGCGGTGTTTCTGCCGTTCTACCAGGTGATGCTGCTGCTGGTGTTCTTCGCCGGCTTCACCGCGCTCGAGGTCGCACCCGGACTGAAAGGCCCGAACGTCGACCAGTCGTTCCTGATCGTGGTGCGCGACCACTACCCGGCCTGGGTGCTCGGCATCGTCGCCGCGGCCGGAACGCTCGCCGGTCTCGTCCCCGCCGCCGGACAGCTCCTCGCCGCCGCGAGCATCATCGGGAAGAACGTCTGCGCCGACTACGGCTTCGCGCGCGGCGAAGCGGCGCAGACGCTCGTCACGCGCGTGCTCGTGCTGGTGGTCGCGCTGCTGGCGTTCGGCTTCTGGGCCGTCGCGAAGACGACGCTCGTCGGACTGCTGCTCATCGGCTACAACGGCGTCACGCAGTTCTTCCCGGGCGTCGTGCTCGGCGTGAGCAGCCGCCGTCCGTCCGCGTTCGCGATCGGCGCCGGGATCGTCGCCGGCCTGGTCGTGCTCATCGGCTTCGCGGTCCGCAACGTCGGTCAGATCGGCGGCGTCAACGCCGGGCTCGTCGCGCTCGCCGCGAACGTCGTCGTCCTCGCGATCGCGAGCGCGATCGTCCCGGCGCGCCGGCCCGCCGAAGCGCCGACGGCCGCGTAGCGCGGGCCAAGCGTCAGCGGCGGGCGCGGTTCCGCACGAACGCGGCGTCGAGCGAGAGCGCGCCCGCCCCGGCGACGACGAGCGCGAGCGCGACGCCGCACGCGTAGACGAAGTACTCGATCCCTTCGCCGGCTTGGCGGCCGGAGAAGTTCATGAAGAAGCCGTTGCGGGCGTGCACGAGATACGCCGCTACGAACATGTCGACGAAGATCCCGAGCGCCGCGAGCCGCGTGAGCGCGCCGAGCACGAGCGCGATCGGGCCGAGGAACTCGACCGCGATCACGAGATACGCGAGCCCCGCCGGGATCCCGACGTGGTGGCTGAGCCCGCCCACCGTCGCCGCGATCCCGCCGCCGCCGAACCATCCGAGAGCCTTCTGCGCGCCGTGCGGCCACAGCACGACGGCGAGCGTGAGCCGCAGGATCAGCAGGGCGACGTCGCCGGCGCGCATGGCGGGCATCCTAGCGCGGACCTCTGAGAAAACTCTCAGGCGGCGCGGACGGAGCGGGCGAGGGCGCAGCGTCGCGCGGCGCCGGGCCGGCCGGAGCCGCGTCGGGCGGCCCGGCGATCGCCGCGTACGGCGCCGCGTCGACGGCGCGCGGCGCGAAGAAATCGCTCATGTCGCTCGCCAGCAGATCGCCGAGCGACAGCGTCCCCGCGTGCAGCAGCTGCTCGGTCGTCTTGAGGACGCTCGCCGTCGAGAGGTGCCGCATCGAGACATAGTGCCGCTTGGCGAACGGCGAGACGACGATCGCATAGCTGCGGCTCGCGTCGACGTGGTCGCGCCCGCCGCGCACCTGCGCGGGGACGACGAAGAGCGCGGTCTCGCGCCACGAGGGCAGCCGCGAAAGGTACTGGACGATCTGGCCGATCGCGCGGTCGCCGGCGGCGACCGCGTCCGGCGCGGGAGCCGCGCCGTCCGTCGCCGCTCCGCCGGAGAGCGCGATCTCGGTGTAGCGCGGCTGATGTCCTCCGGACGCGAGGCGCCCGTAGTCGCGCACGAACTCGGCCGCGCGCGCTTCGTCGCCGACGGGCGCGTCCGCCGCGGGGTAGTCGAGGTCGACGTGTCCGTCGAGCGCGGCGAGCGCCGGCGTATCGGTCGCGAAGACGGTGCCGAGCCCGAGCGCCTGCGCCACGGGATCGCCCGCGGCCGGCGCGCCGGCCGGTGCGGCGGACTGCGTCACGGCGGGAGCGGCGCCCTCGACGTCGAGCAGCGCGCCGTAGTCGCGGTAGGCGATCCGCCGGCGTTCCAGCTCGTTGAAGATCGAGCCGAGGCGCCCGTAGTCGTCCGGACACCGGCCGCGCGGCGCGCCGCCGAGCAGACGGCGCTCGGCGAACAGCGTGGCGAGCCCGCTCGTCGCGTCGTCCTCACCGGTCTCGGCGTCCGAGGCGGCGTACAGGTTCGCGGCGAGCCCGTAGCGGCGCGCGAGCGCGTGCAGGTTCGGCGTCACGCTCTCGCCGTACACGGTCAGCGCCGGATCGCCGTACGGCGCTCCGACGTCGCCGAGGACCGCGTCGAACGCCGGGCCGCCGGCGAGAACGACGACGACGTGCGTGATCGCCTTCGGATACGACGGCGGCCGGCGCAGCACTTGACGCGTGTCGCCGAGCGTCCCGAGCGTCGCCGACGAGAGCTTCACCGACGCGAGGTCGATCTTCTGCAGCGTCGACCACACCGCGCCGGCGCTCGGCGCGGGCGCGGCCGCGCCGTTCGCGGCGCTCGTCGCCTCGAGCGGCGCGCCGGCCTCGTGTCCGAACCCCTTGGTGTTCGCGACGTAGAGCGTGCGCCCGTCGTTCGAGAGCGCCAGCGCGGTCGGATACCAGCCGGTCGGGATCAACCCGAGCCGGTGGAGGTGCAGCGGATCGTGCGCGTCGATCACCGCGATCGCATCGAGTCCGGCGAGCGCGACGTAGAGCCGTTTGCCGTCGCGCGAGAGCGCGAGCGCGGCGGGCTGCGTCCCGTACGGTCCGCGATCGAACAGCCGGAGCTCGGTCCCGCCGACGGCGCGCGGCGCGCCGCGCAGCTGCACGGTCACGACGCGATCGACGTTCGTCATCGCGACGTACGCGTACGCGCGATCCGGCGTCGTGACGATCGCGGTCGGGTGCGCGCCGCCGACGATCCGCACGCCGTCGGGAGCGCGATCGAGCGCGATCGCGCCGGCGAACGGCTCGCGCCGCGGCGCGGACGAGATCGCGCCGGCCTCGTCGATCGTGAGGAGCGAGAGCGCCGAGGCGTGCTCCGGGTCGGCGGGCGGCGTGCGCCACGGCGGCGCGGCCGCGGGCTGCTGCAGCGGCTCCGGCCGCATCAGCCCTTCGTCGGTCACGAGAAGCCGGTCGCCGGCGACGGCCGCTCCGAAGGGCGCGAAGCCGACCGGCTGCGGGGCGCCGTCGACGCGCCGCTCGGCGAGGTCGATGGTGTCGACGGCCATCCCGCCGTCGTCGACCACGTACGCGCGGCGGCCGTCGGGCGAGAGCGCGAGCGTCCCGGCGAATGCGCCGGGCGGGAGGGCGATCGCGTGGTGCGCGTCGGCCGTCAGGCGGCCGCGCTCGTCCAGCGTGAAGGCGTAGACGGTACCCGTCGTTCCGCCGGACGCGAGGACCAGCGTCTGCGCGGGGTTCGCCGGGTCGGCGACGGCGAGCAGTCCCACCCAGAAGCGCTCGCCCGGGGCGCGATAGCGGTCGACGACCGTCATGCTCGCGGTATCGACGACGGCCAGCGACGGTCCGCCGGTCGTCTCCGGGTCGAGGAGCGCGCGGACCCCGGCGTCGCGGACGTCGTCGTTCGAGACGATCGCGTAGCGGCCGTCCGGCGTCAGCGTCACGCCGAGCGCGCCCGCACCGGTGAGGACGCTCTCGCCGGCGGGGGTGACGATGCGGCCCGACGGCAGGATCGCGTCGTAGGCGCCGCCCCGCCAGTGGCCCGCCGGGAGGTTCCCCGCGGGCGCTTCGTACGAGACGACCGCGGCGTCGACCGCGCCCGGAACGCCGAGCAGCGCGCCGCCGGCGGCGCCGAGCGCAGCCGCGGCGAGCGCGGCGCGCAGGTGCTTCTTTCGCATCCCGTCTCAGGCCAGCGCGCGGCCGAGCCGGGCCACGGCGCGCAGCAGCGTCTCGTCGTCGTGGTCGCCGAACGAAAGACGCAGCGCGGGCGGTCCGCTCCGTGACGGATAGAACGGGTCTGCGGGCATCACGAGCACCCCTTCGCGAGCACAGGCCGCAAATGCCGCCTGCGTCGACAGCCGAGGCGGGAGCCGCAGCCACACGTTCGTCCCGGCCTGCGGGGGCGCGACGTCGGCCCACGGGAGCGCGGCGGTCAGCGCCTCGACGAACAGGTCGCGCCGTCCGCGGTAGAGCGCGCGCGCCGACTTCACGTGCCGCGCGTACGCCGGCACGCTCATGAAGCGCCACAGCGCGCGCTGCGTCAGCGTCGAAGTGAACGAGTCGGTGCGGATCTTCGCCGCCTCCAGCGAGTCGCGCATCGCTCCCTTCACCCGGAGAAACCCGATGCGCAGCGCCGGGAAGATCGACTTCGAGAGCGACTCCATCATCACGACGCGGCCGTCGGCGTCGTACGCGGCGAGCGGCGGCGGCGGCGTCCCCTCGTACGTGAACGTCCAGCCCGTCTGGTCTTCGAGGATCACGACGTCGTAACGGCGGGCGAGCTCCACGATGGCCTTGCCGCGGCGCGCCGGAAGCACGGTGCCGGCGGGGTTCTCGGCGATCGGACAGATCGAGAACAGCCGCGGGCGGTATTCCGCGAAGACGCGCTCCACGTCGTCGATGCGGACGCCCTCGGCGTCGCCGCGAACCTCGACGTACGACACGCCCCGCGCGTCGAAGACGCCGAGCGTCCCCGGATAGGTCGGCGACTCGGACGCGACGACCGAACGCTCTTCGAGGAGCACCGAGGCGATCAGATCGGCGGCCTGCTGCGCACCGGACGTGACGACGATCTCGTCGGCGGCCGCCTCGCACCCGCGCGCGCGCAGCCCGCCGGCGAGCGTCGCGCACAGATCGGGATCGCCGGTGTTCGCGCGGTACTGCATCAGCTCGGGCGGATCGTCGGCGAGCGTCCGCGCCATCGCGCGCGCGAAGTCGGCCATCGGAAACGTCTCCGGCGCGGGATGCGCCGACGCGAGCGAGATGGCGCCGGGAACGTTCGCCTCGGCGAGCCGGTCCATCACGCCCTCCATCCGCTCGCCGCGAGCGAAGCGCCCCAGCGAGGGCTCCCACCCGCGCGCGAACGTCGCGTCCTCGCCGGCCGCGGCACGCGGCGGCGCGACGAACGTCCCGCGCCCGACGCGCGAGACGACGCGCCCGCGCGCCGCCAGCGTGTCGTACGCCTGCGAGACGGTGACGAGCGCCACGTCGAGCTCGCGCGCGAGCGCGCGCATCGCCGGGAGCCGCTCGCCGGCCGCGAGCTCGCCGCGCTCGATCGCCGCCGTCAGCGCATCGGCGATCTGCACGTAGAGCGGCCGCTGATCGCGTTGATTCAGTTGAACGGCGCTCCGCCCCAGGCTGCGCGCCCCCCGCGCTATGCGCGGGGCCCCCATGTCCGACCTCGCAACAGCGTGTTCGCCGCGGCGCGATTCCGCTGCGCTCGGTCCATCACCGGGCTCTTCCCTCAGCGCTCGTCTAATCGATAGCCGATGCCGCGGACGGACGAGATGGCGAGCGTCGCGACGACTTCGTTGAGCTTCTTGCGGAGCGCGGCGACGTGGACGTCGACGACGCGCGTCGGGACGCCGGAGACGTCGTTCCAGACGCGCTCGAGGATCTGCGCGCGCGTCAGCAGCTTCCCGACGTTCTCGGCGAGATACCACAGCAGCCGGAACTCGAGCGCGGTCAGCGTCACGCTCTTCCCGTTGTTCTCCAGCGTATGGAAGTCGCGGACGAGGGCGGCGGTGCCGATCTGCAGCCGGCCTTCCTGATCCGTCTTGCGCGACCGCTCGCGCCGGCGCAGGAACGACTGCACGCGCGCGACCAGCTCGTTGCCGCTAAACGGCTTGCGGATGTAGTCGTCGGCGCCGAGCCCCAGGCCCTTCAAGACGTCGTTCTCGCTCGAGTGCGCGCTCACCATGAGGATGAACGCGTCGGACGAGTTCGCGAGCGACGTGCAGACGTCGAGCCCCGAGATGTCGGGGAGCTCGACGTCGAGGAGCACGACCGCCGGCTTGAAGAGCGGTTCCGTCTCGAGCCCCGCGGAGCCCGTGTTGGCGACGCGCACCTCGTAGCCGTTGCGCTCGAGGATCATTTGCTCGAACGTGGCGACGTCGGGGTCATCCTCGATGATGAGGACGCGATCGGCCATCTAGGATTCCTCCGAACGGTGATACCGGATCACGGCGCCGCCCCGGCGGGCTGCGTGACGTCCTCGTCGTGCGCGAGCAGCTCGCGCCGCGCGACGCCGTCTTCGATCGCCGCTTGCGTGACGGCTTGCGCGACCGCCTCCACCACGCGCGCGTCGAAGACGCTGGGGATGATGTACTCGGCGCTGCGCTCGCTGCCGACGATCCCGGCGATCGCGCGCGCCGCGGCGAGCTTCATCCCTTCGGTGATCCGTCGCGCACGGCAGTCGAGCGCGCCGCGGAAGATCCCGGGAAAGGCGAGCAGGTTGTTGATCTGATTCGGAAAGTCGCTCCGGCCGGTGCCGACGACCGCCGCGTACGGCGCGGCGAGATCCGGCATGATCTCCGGCGTAGGGTTCGCCATCGCGAAGACGATCGGATCGCGCGCCATCGTCGCGATCCACTCGGGCTGCAGAATCCCCGGCGCGCTGACGCCGATGAAGGCGTCGGCGCCGTGCAGCACGTCGCGCAGACCGCCGCGGCGGCGAGCCCGGTTCGTGTGCTCGGCGAGCCACGTCCAATGCGGGTTCGCATACGTCTGATCGCCGCTGAGCGCGCCGTCGCGATCGACGGCGATCACGTCGCGGACGCCCGCGGCGAGCAGCATCTTGATCGTCGCCGTCCCGGCCGCGCCGCTCCCGGTGAGCACGACGGTCATCTCGGAAAGCTCTTTGCCGACGACCGCGGCGGCGTTCATCAGCGCGGCGAGGATCACCACCGCGGTGCCGTGCTGGTCGTCGTGCATCACCGGGACGTCGAGCGCCTCGATCAGCAGCCGCTCGACCTCGAAGCAGCGCGGCGCGCTGATGTCCTCGAGGTTGATCCCGCCGAAGATCGGCGCGATCCGGCGCACGGTCTCGACGATCTCGGCGACGTCCTTCGTGTCGAGGCAGATCGGAAACGCGTCGATGTCGGCGAACTGCTTGAAGAGCATGCACTTGCCCTCCATCACCGGCGCTGCGCCGTACGGGCCGATGTCGCCGAGACCGAGGACCGCCGTCCCGTCGGTGACGACGGCGACGGTGTTCCGCTTGATGGTGAGCGCGTAGGCCTTCGCCGGGTCCTTCGCGATCGCGCTCGAGACGCGCGCGACGCCCGGAGTGTACACCGTCGAGAGATCCTGGCGGGTCTTCACCGGGCGGGTGATCCCGGTGCGAATCTTGCCGCCGAGGTGCGCCAGGAACGTCGAGTCCGAGACGCTGACGACGCGGACGCCGTCGAGCGCTTCGATCGCCTGGCGAACGGCGTCGCCGACCGCTTCGCTCGCGACCTGCACGGTGACGTCCCGGACGATCGTGGTCTTCGCGACCGAGCGCGTGTCGACCGCCGCGACGATGCCGCCCGCGTCTCCGATGGCCGACGCCACGGTTCCGAACGAGCCGGGCGTGTTCGGCGTCTCCAGGCGCATCACGAGCTGGGTCCCGATCGACGGAGCGCTGGGCATCAGCAAGCGACGTACGGTATGATTCGCCGGGTGTCCTCGCCGAATGTGCGCTGCGGTTGGATTGCCCGTGACGCAGCCGGGTGGTCGGCCGTCGACAAACGCCCCGGTTCGTGCGTTGCTGTAGATGATGACGGTGGTGACGGCCGCAGCTGCGGGTGCTCTGGCCGCGCTGGCGCTGGTTTCGGCAGGCTCGGGACGCCCGCTGCGGCGCCCGCGCGAGACGACCGAAGCCGCGATCGGGGCGACCGTCGCGCTCGTCGCGCTGGTCCTCGACCAGCTGAGCGGCTACGAAGGCGTCCTCGCCGGCGTGGCGCTCGTCCTCGGGATCGCCGCCGCGCTGCGCTACGGTCAGACGATGATCGCGGCCAACCGCGACGGCGCGAACCGCCTGTTCGCGCTCCTCGAGCGGGAGAACGCCGCGAAGAGCCGCTTCCTTCCCCGCACCCTGGTCGACCGGCTGGGCCGCGGCTCGCTCGCGGAGGTCGCGCTCGGCGACCGCAAGACCGAGTCGATGACCGTGCTGTTCGCGGACATCCGCGACTCGACGTCGCTCACCGAGCGGCTCTCCTCGGAGCAGGCGTTCGAGCTGATCGCCGACTTCTTCGCGCGCTCCTCGCGCGTCGTGCGCCGCCACCACGGCAGCGTCGACCGCTATCTCGGCGACGGCTACATGGCGCTCTTCCCGCGACGGGTCGAGGACGGCCTCGACGCCGCGCTGGCGCTCCAGGCCGAGGTCGCGGAGCTCAATCGCGAAAACATCGGGCCGCGGATCGAGATCGGCGTGGGGATCCACACCGGCCCGGTGACGTTCGGCACGGTCGGCGACGCGCGCCACATCGACACGACGATCGTCTCCGACACCGTCAACACCGCGAAGCGCGTCGAAGGCCTCTCGAAGCGCCTGCACGTGCCGGTCGTCGCGACCGGCGAGGTGATGCAGTCGGTGCGCGAGCCCGCCCGCTACCTGGTGAGCGAGCTGGGCCCGCAGCGCGTCCGCGGCAAGAGCGAGCCGATCGAGGTGTTCGCCGTCGCCGGCGTCCCCGCGCCGCGCCGCGTCCGCACCGTCACCGGGACGCTCGAGGCGCAGCGCCCCGCATAGCCGGCGTTCGCGTCGCGCTCAGCTGAACACGAACCCGGCGATCTTCCCGGCCTGATCCAGCGAAAAGCTGATCGGCAGCGTTTGGCCGCCCGAGAACGTCGCGCGATAGCGGTAGACGCGGTAGCCGTTCGCGTCGGCGCGTCCGCTGAACGTCAGCGTTGCGATCGTCCCGATCCCGGCGAGCTGCGCCTTCATCGCCGCGAGGACGTCCGGAGTGAGCGCCGCGTTCATCTGATCGGTGAGCTTCGGGCGGTCGACCTCGCCGCGCAGCAGCCCGGCGTAGAACGCGCGCAGCTGCTGCGTGACGGCGGGATCTTCGCTCGCCGCGGCCGCCGGCGACGCCGGCGCACCGGGCGACGGCGACGGCGCGGCGGCGGCGGCCTCCGCGGTCGCGCGCGCGACGACGCTCGGCGCGACGATGCGGAGCACCGCGTTGTTCGCGGCCGCGGTCGGGAAGTTGTAGGCGTTGCTCAGGACGACGACGGCGAAGCGGTCCGCGGGGATCATCTCGTCTTCCGCCTCGAACCCGGGCGCGCCGCCGTGGTGTCCGACGAACGTCACGCCGCCGGTCCGGTAGACCGTCACGCCGAGTCCCCAGCGCACCCCCGGCGCGACCGCCGACGCGTCGACCGTCGACTGCTGCATCTGCTCGAACGTCGCGGGGCGCACGAGCTTCCCGGACATGAGCGCGACGTCGAACCGCGCCACGTCCGGCGCGGTCGAGACGGCGTCGCCGTCGGCATACAGCCACGTCGGAGAGTAGGTGCTCGCGGGCGTCCCGTCGGCGCCGGCGTAGCCGCGCGCCGCGCCGGCGGACGGCGCGGCGCCGAACGTGGTCTCCGTCATCCCGGCCGGCGCGAGGACGTGCGTCGTCTCGTATCGCGCGAGCGGCTCGTGCGTGACCGCTTCGACGACGAGCCCGAGCGCGACGTAGCCGGTGTTGCTGTATGCGAACCGCGTCCCGGGCGGCGAGGTCAGCGGATGCGCCGCGGCCGCGGCGAGCATCGCCTGCGGGGTCGTGGGCTTCGCGACCGCGTTCGTGTTGAACGCTTCGTCGCCGTAGTTCCAATAACCGGACGTATGCTGCAGCAGCTCGCGGATCGTCACCTCGCCGGCGTGCGGCACGCCGGGCAGGAACCGCGCAAGCCGGTCGTCGAGCGCGACGCGCCCGCTCTCGACGAGCTGCATGATCGCGACGGCGGTGAGCATCTTCGTCACGGACGCGATGCGGAAGCGCGTCTCCGGCGTCGCCGTGCGGCGCCCGGCGAGATCGGCGTAGCCGAACGCGTGCGCGTACGCGAGCCGGTCGTCCTCCACGACGGCGACCGACAGCGCCGGCGTCCGCGCCGCGACCGCGTGCAGCGCCGCGTCGAGCCGCGGGACCGCGTCGCCCGTGAGCGCGACGAACCCGCCGGCCGCCGGCGCCGCTTCGGCCGACGCCGCACCTGCCGCGCCGGCGCCGAACGCGACGGCGACCGCCGCGCACAGCGCGCTGACCGCGAACCGAACCGTCTTCTTCCCCCGCATGCCGAACGATGCGCCGCCCGCGGGCTCAGCTCCCGCCGATCTGCATCTCCCGGATGCGGAAGGACGGCGAGACCACCGTCGCGTCGAAGCGCAGGTCGCCGGCGATCGCGTCGATGTTGTCCAGCATCTCGCCGAACGTAGAGCTGATCGTGAACTGGTCGACGGCGTGGCGCGGGACGCCGTCCTCGACGTAGATCCCGCGTGCGCCGCGGCTGTAGACGCCGCTGGCGTACTCGGTGGCGAAGCCGATCGTGTCGAGGACGAGGATCGCGCGCTCGGCGGACGAGACGAGGTCGTCGAGCGTCCCGGTCCCCGGCGCGAGGTAGAAATTGTTCGGCGCGACCCCGCCGCCGGACGCGTTCCCGGTCGTCGGGATCCCGATGCGCTTGCCCCAGTAGACGTCGCTCAGGAACGTGCGCAGCACGCCGTTCTCGATCGCGAGCGTCTCGCGCGTCGGGCTCCCTTCGCCGTCGAAGGGGGAGCTGCCGAGGCCGCCGCGCAGCCGTCCGTCGTCGACGATCGTCACGCGCTCCGCCGCGACGCGCTCGCCGACGCGGTCGGCGAGCCAGGAGTTTCCGCTCGCGACGTTCGACGCGTTGAGCGCCGCGAACAGGTCGTCGAGGACGCCGGCGGCGGCGTCGCGCTCGAAGATGACGGGGACGCGCATCGTCGGCGGCTTGCGCGCGCCGATCAGCGCGAGCGCCCGATGCACGGCGTGCAGCGCGACGGACTGCGCGCTCTCGGCGGTCGCCCACGCGCGTGCCGCGGTGCCGTAGTGCCCGATCCGCTTCGCCTCGCCGTCGAGCGCGACCGGCGCCGCCGAGCGCATCACCGTCGTCCCTTGGGTCACGCCGCGGAAACCGCGCGTGTTGACCAGGGCCCACGAGGCGACGGAGTCTCGGACGCGCGAGCCGTCGGAGTTCGCGATCCGCACGTCCGCTTCGCGCACCGTGCGCTCCATCGCGAGCGCCTCCTCGAGCTTCGCCGCATCGTCGCGCTCCGCGACGTCGGGCGCGCTCGTGAGCAGATCGTGGTCGCAGAGGTCGTCGCCGGCGAAGGCGTCGGGGAGGCCCGCGTGCGGATCGTCGCCGACGTACGCGGCCGCCGCGACCGCGCGGCGCACGAGCCGCTCGATCCCCGGGCGCGTGAGGTCGGTCGTCGTCAGCGTGGCGCGCCGCTTCCCGTCGAACGCACGCAGCGAGAGCGAACGCCCGCGCGAGCGCTCGAGCTTGGTGACGTCGCGTTCGCGCGCCTCGCACGCGAACGTGTCCGCGATGCGGACCGTCGCGTCCGCGTCGCTCGCGCCGGCCGCGGTGACGAGGGCGATCGCCTCGCCGGCGATCGCCAGCGCCTCGTCTCGGGGATCAGCCACCCGTTCCCCCGACCGTGCACGACGCGAGCTTCACGGTCGGGATCCCGACCCCGACCGGGACGCGCTGCCCGCCCTTGCCGCAGGTGTACGAACGGTTCGCGAGCCGCGCGTCGGCACCGACCATCGTAACCTTCGTCATCGCGTCGGGGCCGTTCCCGACGAGCGTCGCGCCGCGCACCGGCGCGGTGATGCGGCCGTTCTCGATGAGGTAGCCCTCGGCGATCATGAACACGAAGTCGCCCTTGCTGATCTCGACCTGGCCGCCGCTGAAGGAGGCGGCGTAGAGCCCGCGCTCGATCGACCCGACGATCTCCTCGGGCGCCGACGTCCCGGGCGGCATGTACGTGTTGCACATCCGCGGCTGGGGGAGGACGCGAAACGACTCGCGCCGCCCGCTGCCCGTCGACGCGACGCCCATCAGCCGCGCGTTCAGCCGATCCTGCATGTAGCCGCGCAGGATCCCGTTCTCGACGAGCACCTTGTGCTGGCCCGGCGTCCCCTCGTCGTCGACCGCGACCGTGCCGCGCTCGCCGGGAAGATCGCCGTCGTCGTAGATCGTCACCAGATCGCTCGCGACGCGCTCGCCGACGCGCCCGCTGTAGAGCGAGGTCCCCTTGCGGTTGAAATCGGACTCGAGGCCGTGGCCGACCGCTTCGTGCAGCAGCACGCCGCCGCCGCCCGGGCCGATCACGACCGGCATCTCGCCGGCCGGCGCGCCGCGCGCGCCGAGCTTCGTCGTCGCGATCCGCGCCGACTCCGCGGCGAGCGACTCCGGCGTCTTGGCGTCGAACACCGCGAGCGAGGTGCGGCCGCCGTCGCCGAGGTAGCCGTTCTCGCGCTGCGCGCCCTCCTTCGCGACGACTTGGACGCCGAGCGCGACGAGCGGCCGGCGATCGGTGACGATCCGCCCGTCGCTCGAGGCGATCTGCACGTGCTGCAGCTCGTCGGTGACGAACGCGTTGACCGCGACGACGCGCGGATCGTACGCGCGGGCCGCGACGTCGGCGCGGGCGAGCAGGTCGACGTAGCGCGCCGAGTCGGCCGGCTCGTCCGGATGCGGTTCGTAGAGCTCCGGCGCGCGCAGCGGCGCGAGCTCGACCGCGGCCGCGCGCGCGCGGCCGTCGCGCACGATCAGCGACGCGGCGTCGGCGGCGCGCAGCAGCGCGGCCTCCTCGAGGTCGTCGGTGTACGCGTAGCCCGCACGCTCGCCGGCCACGACGCGCACGCCCGCACCGCGCACGAGCGACGAGGACGCTTCGCGGATTCGGCCGTCCTGCAGCCGGAACATCTGGACGAGCCGGTGCTCGAAGAACACGTCGGCGAAGTCGCCGCCGCGCCGCAGCGCGCGTCCGAGGACGCGCGCCAGCAGATCGCGATCGAGCCCGGCCTCGTCCACTATCCGGGCGGAAGCTCCGGGTGGTGGTTCGGGTACGGCGGCTGCTTGAACGACGGCGCGGGATGCGCGGCGAGCATTTGCATCGCCTTGCGGACCGCGGCCTCGAGCTGCGGATCGTGTCCCTCGCGGACGAGCTTCGGATCCTGCAGCACGGTGATGTCGGGCGCGACGCCGTGGCCTTCGACTTCCCATTGGCCGTGGAGTCCGCCGATCGCGGCGCGCGGCGCGGTGACGCGACCGCCGTCCATCAGCACGGGATAGCCGCCGATGCCGACGAGTCCGCCCCACGTGCGCGTTCCGACGAGCGGGCCGAGACCCGCCTTGCGGAAGTACCACGGCAGCGCGTCGCCGCCAGAACCGGAGAACTCGTTCGTTATCATCACCTTGGGACCGTAGATCGCCAGCGGCGGGTCGATCGTGCTCTTCCCGTAGCGCGACGCGACGACACCCATCGGCTTGCGCGAGAGCAGGTCGATGATGTAGTCGGCGATCTGCCCGCCGTGATTGAACCGCTCGTCGATGACGATCCCCTGCTTGCCGACCTGCGAGAAGAAATAGCGGTTGAAGTTGGTGAACCCGCCGTACTCGGTGTCCGGCAGATACACGTAGGCGAGCTTTCCGCCGCTGAGCCGGTCGACCGTCCGGCGGTTGCGCTCGATCCAGTCGAGGTTGCGCAGCCGCGCCTCGCTCCGCACCGGAACGACCACGACGTCGCGGGCGCCGGTACCGTCGGCACGGGGCCCGACGCGGATCGTCGTCTGCTTCCCGGCGGTCTCTTCGAAGAAGCTGTACAGGTTGTCGTGCGCGGTGAGATTCCGTCCGTTCACGGCGAGCAGGTACTCGCCGGTGCGCACGTCGGTCCCGGGCTGGGTGAGCGGCGCGTGCACCTCGGGGTTCCAATTCTCGCCGTCGTAGATCTTCGTGAAGCGATAACGGTCGTTCTCGATCGCGTAATCGGCGCCGAGGAGGCCGACGGTCACCGGCATAGTGGTCGGCGGCGGCGGATTGACGAACATGTGGCCGACCGACATGTAGCTGAGCATCTCGCGCATGAGGAACGTGAGATCGTCGCGCGACGAGAGCCCGGCGAGATACGGCTCGAAGCGCTTCTCCGCCGCGGCGAGGGTGAGACCGTGGAAGTGCGGGTCGTAGAAGTACTCGCGCTCGATCCGCCACGTCTCGCGGTACATCTGCGCCCACTCGGCGCGCGGGTCCGCGTGCACTTCCATCGCCGGCGTGTTGAGCGCGCCGGTGCCCGGACGCACGGGCGCGGCGGTGGAGGCGATGAACCAGCGCCGCTGCGGCGTCGCGTACAGCACGTGGTCGCCGTCGGCCGCGACGTCGATGCTCGTCGCGCCCGACAGGACCGTCGCCGGCTTGCGCGTCTTCAGCTCGAACTTCTCGAGCTCGAGCGTCGCGGGCTCCTCCGGATCGGCCTGCGCGATCGGCGCCTTCACGAGGAACACTTCGCCGGGCTTCCCGGCCAGGACGCCGGCGTAGTTCGCTTCTTCGACGGGCAGCGCGACGATGCGCTGCAGGATCCCGCCGAAATCGATCGCGACCTTCGGCACGGGCGCAGCGGCTTGGGCCCGCGGCGGCGCGGCCGGCTTCGGCGCGGGCGAGGGGGACGGCGACGGCGAGCCCGCGGCGGTGGACGCCGGGTTTTCGTCGCCCTTCGTCTCCTCGTCGGCCGTCTGCGGCTCGAGCGGCGATGCGACGCCGCGGCGCAGCACGGCGGCGTAGACGGAGCTGCTGGTGACGCGCGCGTCGGCCTCCATGTCGAGCCCGTTGCCGGTGAGCCCGGTGTTCGTGCTCGCGATGAAGTACAGGTACTTGCCGTTCTTGTCGAAGACCGCGTTCCCGGCGTCGCTCATCCCGTCGGTGACGCGCTCCGAGCGGTGCTCGTCGAGCGAGTACACGAACACCGCGTGGAGAAAGTTCGAAAGCTGGTTCGTGTACGCGATCCAGCGGCTGTCGGGCGACCACGCGGGCAGGAACTGCGCGGCGCTGAAGCCGCCGTACGGCGCGGTGGCGACCTTCACCGGCGCCGGGTGCTCGAGGTCGACGTACCACAGGTTCAGGCGCTCGTCGCCGAACGCGATCTTCTTGCTGTCGGGCGACCACGCGAGGCCGTAATAGTACGACGACGGTGAGCCGAGGGCGATCGTGCGCGCCGGCTCGAGGCCGCGCTGGTCGCGGATCTGCAGCGTGTACTCACCGGTCGCGTCCGACAGGTACGCGATCCAGCGGCCGTCGGGCGACCACGCGGGCGCGCGCTCCTCGACGCCCGGCGTGCCGGTGATGTCGCGCACGTCGCCGTGCTCGACCGGAACGGTGAAGATGTCGCCGTGCGCCTCGAAGACCGCGCGCACGCCGTTCGGCGAGATCCCGCCGCTGGCGATCTGCGTGACGACGTGCTCCCAATGCGGCCGCACCGACGCGAGGTCGGCGGCGACGGTGACGCGGACCGGCTCGTCGCGCCCGCTCGTGATGTCGTAGACGTGCAGCGCGCCGAACTGCGAGTAGACGACCGCGTCGGGGCCGGCGGACGCCGACGTGATCTCGAACCCGTCGTTCTTCACGACGCGCTCGACCTTGCGGCTGCGCGTGTCGTACGAGAACAGCGTCGTCACGCCGTCGCGGTCGGAGAGGAAGTAGATTTTGTCGCCGACCCACATGGGATCGTTGTCGTTCGAATCGTTTCGCGGGACCGGGACGACGCTGGAGTCGGCGAGGCTCGCGATCATCACCGGCGTCGTCTGGCCGCCGCGATAGCCTTTCCAGAACGGCTCCCACTGGAAGGTCGGCACGTAGGCAAGATGCGTTCCGTCGGGCGAGAACGAGCCGGTCTCCGCCATCGGCAGCGGAAGCTCTTTGGGCCAGCCGCCGGTCGCCGGGATCGTGTAGAGCTGATCGGGATCGGAGTAGCTCGCGCGCGCCGAGCGGAACAGCACGTCCTTCCCGTCGCGCGTCCAGCCGACCGCGACGTCCGCGCCCGGATGGTACGTCAGCCGCTTCGGATCGCCGCCCTCGGCGCGCACGACGTAGACGTCGACGTTGCCGTCGTAGTTGCCGCTGAACGCGACCTGCGAGCCGTCGGGCGAGAAGAACGGCGCGCTCGCGAGGTGGTAGCCCGTCACCAGCCGCCGCGCCTCGCCGCCGTGGCGCCCGACGATCCAGATGTCGCCGCCGTACGTGAAGGCGATCTGGGTCTTGCTGATGGTCGGGTCGCGCAACAGGAGCGGCGGGTCGCCGGCGGCGGACGCGCGCGCCGCGAGCAGCAGCGCTGAGAAGCAGGCCGCGAGAGAAATACGAACGAGCGACCGTCGCAAAGGGAACCTTCTTTCGACGCGGGGACGACAGGCGGCGGTTCGTGCGGCAGGTCGCCGTCCCATGCCGCCCGCCGAATCAAAACCGCGCGAGAACGTCCAGCGCTCGGTCGATTCCGTCGTCGACGGGACCATCGTCGGCGCGCCGGTCGTTGACGATGATCGCGAAGGCGACGCGTCCGTGCCGGCGCGTCTGCACGTACCCGGCGAGCGAGTTGACGTCTTCGATGTGCCCGCTCTTCGCCCGGACGCGGCCGAGGCCGTCGGTCAGCCGCCGGCGGCGCACCGTCCCTTCGATCCCGACGCGCGGGAGGCAGTCGACGATCACCGGCCCGTCGGGGCCGCGCGCGGCGCGCGCGAGCAGCGTCGCCAGGGTGAGCGGCGCGACGCGATCGGCCGGCGCCAGCCCGCTGCCGTCGACGACGCGCAGCCCGTACGCCGGGACGCCGTCCCGCTTCAGCTCGGCGCTCTCGACGAGCGCGCCGTTCGCCTCTGTCCCCGCGCCGCGCGTCGCACCCAGCATGCGCAGCAGCTGCTCGGCGAAATGATTGTTGGACTCGAGCCACATCCGGCGGACGATCGCGCGGAGCGATTCGGAGCGGTGCCGCCAGAGGACGCGCGGAACGAGCGGCGCCACCCCCGTTCGCACGCTCCCGTCGACCGCGACGCCGCGGCGGCGGAGCATCGAGCGCGCCACCTCGCCGGCGTAGAGCGGCATCGTCGTGACCGGCCGCCAGAACGACTGCTCGGCGCCGGCTTCGATTCGTCCGTCGAAGACGAAGCGGTTGCGCTCGGGGTCGCGCGTGATCGAAAGCAACGTCGTGTAGGCGGTCGTCACCGCGCCGGCGATCTGGACCGCGTCGGAGCGCGGGCGCACCTCGACGAGCGCCGGCGCGCCGACCGCGCGCGGGACGAGATGGAACTCGACCGTGCCCTGATCGAGCGAGAGCGCGCTCGTCCCGGCGGCGTAGCCGTACTGCAGATCGTCGGGATCCCACGCGCGGTTCACCTCCGGTCCGGAGAACAGCGTCGCGTCCGCGACGATGCCGCCGGTGATCGTGCGCACGCCGGCGCGGCGCACCGCGCTCGTGCCGCCGCGCAGGTCGTCCGACGTGAGCGTCGGGTCGCCGCCGCCGACCAGGTAGAGGTTGCCGTCGACGACGCCGTCCGACGGATCGTCCACCGATTCGATCGTGGTCTCGAAGCGGAACCCCGGGTGCAGCACGTCGAGCGCCGTCGTCCCCACAAGCAGCTTGAACGTCGACGCGGGCGTCATCGCGACCTCGGCGCGCCGCTCGAACAGCGGGCGGCCGCCGGCGTCGACCACGGCGATCCCGCTGGTCGCGAGCGCCGAGGCGCCGAGGGTGCCGCGGAGCTGCGCCTGCAGCGCGCGCACGTCTGCGGCGCTCCATTCCGGGGCGCCGGGAGCGGCGGCGATCGGCGTGCCTTCCGCCGGCGGATGCGGCGCGGGATGCCGTCCGCACGCCGCAACGGCCGCCAGCACGATCGCGGCGGCGAGCGTTCGAACCGGGCGAATCACTTCGCGCCCAGCAGCTCCAGCCGCTCGCGCAGCGTGCGCGACTCTTCGCGAAGCTTGTCGACCTCCTCGCGCAGGCGCACCAGCTCGGCCGGCTTCGTCTGCTCCTCGCGCACACGGATCGCCGCCTCGGCCGCGTCGCGCCGCAGCCGCCCGTCGCTCTCGCTCGTCGCCAGCCGGTCGAGCGCCGGAAGCAGCCGCGCGTCGCCGAGCTTCTCGACCGCCGCGTACGCCGACACCCGCACGAGGTAGGCGCGGTCGCGCAGCGCGCTCTCCACCGCCTCGACCGCCTGCGTGCGCACCGCATCGACGAGCGTGCCGAGCTCGGCGATCGCGCCGACGGCCGCGCGGCGCAGCGGCTCGGGGCGCTCGGGACGCTGGGCGTCGAGCAATACCGGCAGCGCGCGCGCGTCGGCGAGCGCGCCGAGCCCGCGCACGGCGCCGGCCGCGATCGTCTCGTTCCACGAGCGCGTCGCCGCCCCGGCGACGAGCGCATCGAAGGCGCGCGCGTCGCGGGTCCGGCCGAGCGCGTGGAGCGCGCTCGCCGCCACGAAGTACGAGGGATCGTCCCGCAGCGCCAGGAGCGCGCTCGCGACCTCGTCGTCGCGCCAGTTGCCGAGCGCGTCGGCGATCGCGCGCCGCACCTTCGGATGCGGGTGCGCGGCGCCGCTCAGCAGCGTCGCGCGCGCCGACGGCGACTTCGACGAGCCGAGCGCGTTCGCGATCTCGGCGGCGACGCCCCAGAAGGGATCGTGCTCGAGCGCGTGTGCGAGCGCCTCGCGCGCGACGCGGCTGCCGTCTTTCGCCAGCGCTTTCGCGGCCCGGATCCGGGCGATCGGCGAAGGATCGCAGCGCAGCTGCGCCGCGTGGACGCCGGCGCCGAACGTCGCGTTCCACGTGCACAGCAGGTAGGCGGCGGGATCGACGCGCACGAGCGCCGGCTCGCGCTCGAGCGGGACGGCGAACGTCCGCACCGGACCGTCGACGTCGAACCGTACGCGAACCTCGCCCGGCAGCGGACCGTCGCCGAAATCGGAACGCACGCCGTCGGGCGCGTCGAGCACGAAGCCGGCGTCGATCGTGAAGCGGTACGCCGGGTGGTCGTCGTCGATCGTCTGCTTCTGCGCGATCGTCAGCTCGGCGATCGAGCGTTCCGCATCCCAACGGTACGACGCCTCGATCTCCGGGTGTCCGCCGCGCTCCACCCACTGCGCGAAGAACCGCCGCGTGTTGCGGCCGGTTTCGGCCTCGATCGCCCGCACGAGGTCGATCGTCTCCACGTTGCGCTGCGCGTTGTCGGCTACGTAGCGGCGCAGCGCGCGCCGCATGCGCGGCCAGCCGAGCTCGCCGCGCAGCATGTGCAGCACCGCGCCGCCCTTCTCGTAGAGGTGACGGTCGAAGAGCTCGATCGGGTCGCGGAACGTGTTGCAGACGATCGGGCGGCGGTAGCGCTCGTCGTCCTCGTCGAGATAGCGGCGCACGATCTGATAGACGTCGAAGAGGTACTCGTCCCAGCCCTTGTCGGCCTCGAGCCAGACCGCCTCGAAGTAGGTCGCGAAGCCTTCGTTCAGCCACGCCTGCGCCCAGTCGCGGCAGGTGACGAGGTCGCCGAACCACTGATGCGCCAGCTCGTGCGAGGCCAGATAGTCGGCCGAGTAGTCGAGGTGCGCGCGCTCGTCGTGCAGGACACGATCCGTCTGCGTCGTCGCGCTCGTGTTCTCCATCCCGCCGAAGGTGAACTCGGCGACCGCGATCTGCGAATAGCGTGCGTACGGGTACGGCACGCCGATCGCGCGCTCGAACACGTCGAGCATCCGCGGCGTGTTGCCGAACGCGCGCTCGCCGTCCGCCTCGCGTCCCGGCTGCACGTACACGAACAGCGGCACGCGGTCGTGCGGCTGCCGCATCTCGGCGAACGTTCCGACGACCATCGTCACCAGGTAGGTCGCGTGCGGGACGTTCTGCTCGTAGCGAAACAGCGTTTCGGCCGGTCCGTCGATGCGTTCGACGAGGGCACCGTTGGCGAGCGCGAACATCCCCTTCGGGACCACGATCGTGGCCGAGGTCGTCTGCTTCTCGGCCGGATAGTCGAAGCACGGGAACCAGAAGCGCGCGTCGGAGTCCTGGCTCTGCGTCCACGCGTGCTGCCACGGCTCGTCGATGAAGTACAGTCCGCGCCGCGGCCGCTCGGTCGCGTACTCGACGCTGAACTCCAGCCGTTCGCCGGCGGGGAGCGGCGGATCGAGGACGATCTCGAGCGACTCGCTCGTCGCGCGATGCGCGAGCGCGCGCCCGTCCGACGCCTTCACGCCGCGCACGTCGAGGTCCACCGCGTCGAGCACGAGCCGGCGCACGTCCTGGTCGAGCGCGCGCACCGTCGTCGTGCAGACGCCGTCGAGCCGCTTCGCGCCCAGGTCGGGGCGCAGCCGCAGATCGATGTGCACGACCTCGACCGCGCGGTCCGGTCCGTACTGCGGGGTCGCGCCGGGCAGCGCAAAGGGACGGTGCTCGCTCAACGGTCGCTCCGTGCGGTGATGCGGGGTGTGTCGGTGTCCCAGCGCAGGATTCGCAGCGCGTTCGCGCGCGGGTCGTCGCACCAGGTGAGAAAGTAGCGGCGCGCCGGAACGGTGTGTCCGCTGGGATCGGTGTACATGTAGCCCAGCGTCGGCCCGGGCTCCACCTTGCCGCACGCTTCGTGCAGCCGCTTCGCGAAATCCGGGCGGCCCGGTGCGGTCTCCGGATGTCCCGGAATCTTCACGAGCGCCTCCTTGTCGACGAACAGGATGCGCTTCGGATGCATGTCCGGGTCGTACCATCCTTTGGCTTCCTGGCCTTGCTTGTTGTAGCCGATGAACACGGGCGGGATACCCGCCTCGTAGTCCATCTGCGAGGAGAACCCGTAACCGTCGGTGACGACGACCGCATCGTTCGCGTCCGCCATCCGGCGCACGTCCTGCGCGAGCGGCCAGTAGGTGAAGATCTCGAACGGTCCGTCGTTGCGCAGCGTCGAGCCGGTCGCCCGAAACTGCTGGTAGAGCGGACCGGGGAAGACCGCGGCCAGGAAGAGGAACGGGATCAGCACCGCGGCGGGCACCGCGCCCGCGGTCGCCCACAGCACGCGCGCGCGATGCGAGAGCGTCTCGAACGCGAGACCCATCCCGACGCACAGCGACACGTACGGTCCGAAGATCCAGTGCAGCTCGATCCGCTCGTGGAAGTTCAG
>Ga0209810_1002375_pt1 | contig 22832 bp, 21 predicted proteins | sample Coa_R1_7_FD_187159 | JGI IMG/M metagenome (GOLD analysis project Ga0209810, IMG submission 187159) | Surface soil microbial communities from Centralia Pennsylvania, which are recovering from an underground coalmine fire - Coalmine... | ecosystem: Environmental > Terrestrial > Soil > Unclassified... | reverse complement strand
GCCCTCGACCCTCAGCCCTCGACCCTCAGCCCTCGACCCTCAGCCCTCGACCCTCAGCCCTCGACCCTCAGCCCCCCGCCTCGCGGCCCACGCGAAAACTTGCCCGTGCCGGGCGGGCTCACTATCATTACCCGGTTCCGCAAGCGGCGGGTTCGCAATGTCCGAGATGGCGGCGGGCGAGGCAGTGTCGGTGGTGGTATTGCCGCACCGTTCGCTCACGCGCCGCGGGCTGGTCGCGTTTCTGCTGGCGCAGGGAATCGTGGCGGGCGTGTTCGCGGCGCTGGCGGCTTGGCGCGGCAACGTGTTCGCCCCCGGCTTCGCGATCCTGGAGCTGGCCGTACTGGCGGTGTGTCTGGCGCGGGTGTGGCGTGCGTCCGGCGCCGGCCAGATCATCACCCTGACGCCGTCGCAACTGACGGTTGCGGCGACGGCGGGAACCGAGACGGCGCGCTTTCACCCGTACTGGGTGCGGGTGCGGCTGACGCCCCCGCGTTGGCGCGGATGGCCGAGCCGTCTGCTGCTCGGCTCGCACGGACGCGAAGTGGAAGTGGGCGCGTTTTTGAACGAGGACGAGCGCCGCGAACTGGCGCGACGACTAACCGAACTGCTGCGGCCCCTGCAGGGCCGGCGGACGATCGAACAAGGTGACAGCGAATGAAGTGGGCCGGCTTGTTGCGTAGCAAACTCGGGCTTCTCGCCGCACTGGCGGCCTGCGCCAACGTCGCGCAGGCGGTGCCGGAACGCTGGCAGCTCAACATGACGCCGGGCGTGACGCGCGTCTCGCACGACATCTACCAGATCCACATGTGGGGGCTGTACGTCTGCTGTGCGATCGGCATCGTCGTGTTCGGCGCGATGATCATCGCCATGATCCGCTTCCGCAAGTCCAAGGGCGCGGTCGCCGCGACCTGGAGCCACAACACCAAGGTCGAGATCGTCTGGACCGTGGTGCCGATCCTGATCCTGGTCAGCCTCGCCTATCCGGCGACCCGGGTCGTGATCGACATGGCCTACACCGAACAGTCGCAGATGACGGTGAAGATCACCGGCTACCAGTGGAAGTGGGGCTACGACTACATCAACGTCGGCGACAAGCCCTACCACGTGCATTTCATCTCGCGCCTGGATCCGCTGAGCGACAAGACCCGCCAGCTCCGCTCCGGGCTCGATCCGTGGAAGGTCGAGGACAACGGCGAGCCGGCGTATCTGCTCAACGTCGATCATCCGCTGGTGGTGCCGACCGACACCAAGATCCGCTTCGTCGTCACCGGCGACGACGTCATCCACGCCTGGTGGGTGCCGGCGCTCGGCATCAAGCAGGACGCCATTCCCGGCATCATCAACGACGCCTGGACGGTGATCCACGATCCCGGCATCTATCGCGGCCAGTGCGCCGAGCTGTGCGGCCAGGACCACGGCTTCATGCCGATCGTGGTCAAGGCCGTGCCGATGACCGAATTCCAGAAGTGGCTGGACGAACAGGAAGCCGCGGCCACCCGCGCCAATGCGCCCGCCGCCCCCGCGCCGGCCGCCGCCGGCGCCGGCTAACCGAAGCCCGCGGCATTCGCACCCGAGGTCGATCATGACTACGCACGTTGCCCATTCCGACGCACACCACGACGACAAGCCGCACGGTTTCTTCAACCGCTGGGTGTGTTCGACCAACCACAAGGACATCGGCACGCTGTACCTGGTGTTCGCCTTCATCATGGCCTGCGTCGGCGCGCTGTTCTCCGGCGTGATCCGCACCGAGCTGGCGCAGCCCGGCCTGCAATTCGTGCAGCCGTACTTCTTCAACCAGATGACCACGCTGCACGCGCTGGTGATGATCTTCGGCGCGATCATGCCGGCCTTCGTCGGCCTGGCCAACTGGATGGTGCCGCTGATGATCGGCGCGCCGGACATGGCGCTGCCGCGCATGAACAACTGGTCGTTCTGGATCCTGCCGTTCGCGTTCACCCTGCTGCTGTGGCCGCTGGTGCAGTACCTGCTGTTCGGCACCGGCGGCGGCGCCATCGCCGGCGGCTGGACGCTGTATCCGCCGCTCGCCATCCAGGGCGGCGACGCGGTGGCGTTCAGCATCTTCGCGGTTCACCTGATGGGCATCAGCTCGATCATGGGCGCGATCAACATCATCGCCACCATCCTCAACCTGCGCGCGCCGGGCATGGATCTGCTGAAGATGCCGCTGTTCGTGTGGACCTGGCTCATCACCGCGTTCCTGCTGATCGCGGTGATGCCGGTGCTGGCCGGCGCGGTGACCATGCTGCTCACCGACAAGTACTTCGGCACCAGCTTCTTCAATGCCGCCGGCGGCGGCGACCCGGTGATGTTCCAGCACATCTTCTGGTTCTTCGGCCATCCCGAGGTCTACATCATGATCCTGCCGGCGTTCGGCATCGTCAGCGAGATCATCCCGACCTTCAGCCGCAAGCCGCTGTTCGGCTACCAGGCGATGGTCTACGCGACCGCCTCGATCGCGTTCCTGTCGTTCATCGTCTGGGGACACCACATGTTCACCGTCGGCATGCCGCTCGGCGGCGAGCTGTACTTCATGTACGCGACCATGCTGATCGCGGTGCCGACCGGGGTGAAGGTGTTCAACTGGGTATCGACCATGTGGCGCGGCTCGCTCAGCTTCGAGGCGCCGATGCTGTGGGCGATCGCCTTCGTCATCCTGTTCACCATCGGCGGTTTCTCCGGACTGATGCTGGCGCTGGTGCCGGCCGACTTCCAGTACCAGGACACCTACTTCGTCGTCGCCCACTTCCACTACGTGCTCGTCACCGGCGCGCTGTTCTCGATCATCGGCGCGATCTACTACTGGTGGCCGAAGTGGACCGGCAGGATGTACAACGAAACCTGGGCCAAGGTGCACTTCTGGTGGACCATGGTGTTCGTCAATGTGCTGTTCTTCCCGCAGCACTTCCTGGGGCTGGCCGGCATGCCGCGCCGCATTCCCGACTACAACGTCGCCTTCGCCGACTGGAACCTGGTCTCGACGATCGGCGCCTACGGCATGTTCCTGACGCCGTTCATGTTCGCCTTCATCCTCTGGCATTCGCTGAAGAAGGGCGCGAAGGCCGAGGCGCGCGCCTGGGAAGCGGCGCACGGGCTCGAGTGGACGGTGCCTTCGCCGGCGCCGTTCCACACCTTCGCCACACCGCCGGCGATCCACGACGAGGACCTGGCGCACGGCGACGTGACGCATTGATTTTTTGCGATCGTCCCTGATCGCGAGGATCACGAAGCAGGCATCCGTGCCCGCACTTCTCAAGCGATGCCGGGAACACCCTACGGAAACATGACGCCGCAGCACGCCAGCCTCGAACGCGAACAACGCCGCCGCGCCGGCGTGCGGCGCACGGCGTGGATCGTCGCCGCGATCGCGCTCGCGGTCTACGTGCTGTTCTTCGTGCAGCAACTGGTGTGGCGCTGATGCCGACCGACACCGCCCGCCGCAATCGCCGGTTCCTCAAGCGCGCCCTGCTGGTGAGCGCGTGCATGTTCCTGTTCGGCTTCGCCATGGTGCCGCTGTACCGGATCGCCTGCGTGCACGTGTTCAAGAATCGCATCTACAACACCGCCGACAGCACGGCCAAGGTGGCCGGGTTCGCCGAGGACACCTCGCGCTGGGTCACCATCCAGTTCGTCGGCAACGTCAACAGCGCGCTCGCCTGGCGGTTCGCGCCGGAGCGGGCCAGCATCCGCGTGCATCCGGGCGCGCTCAGCGAAGCCTGGTTCGACGCCACCAATCTCGCGCCGGCGACGATCGTCGGCAACGCCGTGCCGAGCGTGGCGCCGGCCTCGGCCTCGCCGTACTTCAACAAGACCGAGTGCTTCTGCTTCACCGAGCAGGCGCTGAAATCCGGCGAATCGCGGCGCATGCCGGTGCGCTTCGTGGTCGATCCGCAACTGCCGCCGGACATCGACACGCTGACGCTTTCGTACACCTTCTACAACAATCAACTGGCGACGAAGAAGCTGGCCGAACAGGAACGCCTGGCCGCCGGCAAGACTTCGTCGTAGCGAGAGGAAACCGCAATGGCACAAGCAGCATCCGGCGCTTACTACGTCCCGCACGGCACGCGCTGGCCGATCCTGGGTTCGTTCGGCCTGTTCTTCACCGTGTTCGGCGGCGCCCTGTGGGTGAACGAGGTCGGCGCCGGCAAGTACCTGTCGCTGCTCGGCGTGGCCTGCTTGCTGTCGATGATGTTCGGCTGGTTCCGCACGGTGATCGCCGAATCGCTGGCCGGCACCTACAACAAGCAGGTGGACACCTCGTTCCGCATGGGCATGATGTGGTTCATCTTCTCCGAGGTGATGTTCTTCGCCGCATTCTTCGGCGCGCTGTTCTATGCGCGCAATTTCGCGGTGCCGTGGATCGGCGGCGAGGGCGACGGCGCGTTGACCAACTTCTTCCTGTGGAAGGGCTTCACGCCGGCGTGGCCGACCAACGGCCCGGCGCAGGTCGGCGGCGCGTTCGAGAGCATGCCGGCGTGGGGCGTGCCGCTGCTCAACACCCTGATCCTGCTGTCCTCCGGCGTCACCGTCACCATCGCCCATCACGCCCTGCGCGCCGGCAAGCGCACGCAGCTGCTGATCTGGCTGGCGGCGACGGTCCTGCTCGGCCTCACCTTCCTCAATCTGCAGGCGCACGAGTACATCGAGGCCTACACCCACATGAACCTGACGCTCGGCACCGGCATCTACGGGTCGACGTTCTTCATGCTGACCGGCTTCCACGGCCTGCACGTGACGCTCGGCGCGATCATGCTCTCGGTGATCTGGCTGCGCTGCGCGCGCGGCCATTTCGATCGCGACCACCACTTCGCGTTCGAGGCGGTGGCCTGGTACTGGCACTTCGTCGACGTGGTGTGGCTGGGCTTGTTCCTGTTCGTCTACGTGATGTGATCGCGAGCCCCTCTCCCGGCGGGAGAGGGGTGGGGGTGAGGGTCCGGGGTTGGAACGACGTTGTTCCATACCGAACCCTCATCCGGCGCTTCGCGCCACCTTCTCCCGGGGGAGAAGGGGAGGTCTCAGCGCCCGATGTCGTGCGGCCGGATGATGCCGGTGGCGATGCCGAGAATGACGAGCAGGATCAGCAGCACCGACAGGCCGATGCGGCGCGTGAGTGCCTTCACCGTGCGATCGGTCTGGCCCTTGTCGGTCATCATGTAGAACAGGGCCGCGCCCAGGTTGTAGATGATCACGATCAGGAACGCGACGATGATCAGCGTGGTCGGCATGGGCGCGGGACCGAAGCGGCGGTGCGCCTGCCAGTATAGCCGCGCGCGGCGATGAACGCGCGACGCTGGCGGCGGCCGACGGCGCGCGCGGTGGCGCTGGCCGTGTTCGGCGTGGCGCTGTTCGGCGCGCTCGGCGCGTGGCAATGGCGGCGCGCGGCGGAGAAGGAGCGGCTGCTCGCGGCGTTTCGCACCGCGGCGGCAGAGGCGCCGGTCGATCTGGCCGCGGTGCGCGACGGCGCCGATCCCGCGCGCTACCCGCACGTGCGCGTCGCCGGCCGCTATCTCGCCGACCGCGGCTATCTGCTCGACGAGCAGGTGCATGCCGGCCGCGTCGGCGTGCACGCGATCGGCGTGTTCGCACCGCTCGGCGAATCGCGCCTGCTGCTGGTCGATCGCGGCTGGGTGGCGTGGGATCACGCGCCCGGCACGCGGCCGGCGTTGCCGCCGCCGGCGCCGGGCGAGGTCACGCTCCGCGGCTTGTATGCGCCGTTTCCGGGCGGCGGCCTGCGGCTCGGCGGCGATCCGCTGCCGGGGCAACGCGACTGGCCGAAGCTGACGCTGCGGCTCGATCCGGGCGAAATCGCCGCCGATCTCGGCCGGCCGCTGCTGCCACGCCTGCTGCTGCTGGATGCCGAGGCCGACGCCGGCTTCGTGCGCGAGTGGACGCCGAGCGTGCTGCCGCCGGAGCGGCATCGCGCCTATGCCGTGCAGTGGTGGCTGTTCGCCGCGATCGCCGCCGGCGTGTTCGTCGCCCAGCATTGGCGCAAAGTGGAGAATGCGAAAAAATGAACCCGCGCCGGCGCAATCGTCTCGTGCTCGTGCTGATCGTGCTGCTGTTCGCGGCACCGCTCGTCGCCGCGTTCCTGCTGCGCGCCGGCGACTGGCGTCCGGCGCGCACGGTGGCGAACGGCGTGCTGGTGGAGCCGCCGCGCGATCTGACGGCGGTTGCCGTGACGCTCGCCGACGGCAGCCGGCTCGCCTGGCGCGACGCGCAGTTCCGCTGGACCCTGCTGGCGTTGCCCGGCGCGCGCTGCGAAACGCAGTGCCGCGCCCGGCTCGACGAGGCGCTGCGCCTGCGCATCACCCTCGGCCGCAACGCCGAACGCCTGCGCGTGACCTACCTCGGTCCGCCGCTGCCCGCGGATTTCCTCGCCGCGCGGGCGCCGCTGCTCGTCGGGCGCGACGACACCGGCGCGCTGGCCGCCGAACGCGCGCAGGGCGAGGACGCGCTCGCGCTCGCCCTGGTCGATCCCAACGGGCGCCTGATTCTGCGCTATCCGGAAGGCTATGCGGCGCAGGGCGTGCGCAAGGACATCGTTCGCATCCTGTACTGATGAACAAGTATACAAATGCTCCGAGCGGCCTGCGCCGACTCGCCTGGTTCGCCGCCGCGCTCGCGTTCGGCGTGATCGTGTTCGGCGCGTTCGTGCGCCTGTCCAACGCCGGCCTGTCCTGCCCGGACTGGCCGACCTGCTACGGCCAGCTCACCTGGCCGACGCAGACGCACGAGATCGCGCGCGCCAACGCCGCGTTTCCGCAGCGTCCGGTCGAGCCGGCCAAGGCCTGGCGCGAGCAGGTCCACCGCATCCTGGTCGGCGGGCTGGGTCTCGCCGTGTTCGCGCTGGCGACCTGGGCCTGGATCCGCCGCCGCGAGCTCGGCGGGCTGGCCGCGGTGCCGTGCGCGGCGGCGCTGGTCATCGTGTTGCAGGCCCTGCTCGGCATGTGGACGGTGACGCTGAAACTGCTGCCGCTCGTGGTCGCCGCGCATCTGCTCGGCGGCATGACGTTGCTGGCGCTGCTGGTCTACACCGCGGCACGCCTGACCCTGCGGCCATGCGGCAATGTGGAAAATGCCGCATTGCGGCGGCTGTGCTGGATCGGCATCGCCTTGCTGGCCGCGCAGATCGCGCTCGGCGGCTGGACCAGCGCGAACTACGCCGCGCTCGCCTGCGGCACGGATTTTCCGACCTGTCTCGGCCGATGGTGGCCGCCGACCGATTTCCGCGCGGCGTTCGTGCTCTGGCGCGAGATCGGCGTCGATTACGAAGGCGGCGTGCTCGACGCGCCGGCGCGCACCGCGATCCAGCTCGCCCATCGGCTCGGTGCGCTCGTCGTGTTCGGCTACGGCCTGGCGCTCGCCGTCGCCGCGATCCGCCGCCGTGAAACGCGCCCGTTCGGCCTGTTCTTCGGTCTGGGCCTGATCGGCCAGGTGCTGCTCGGCATCCGCAACGTCACCCAGGGCTTGCCGCTGCCGGTCGCGACCATGCACAACGCGCTCGCCGCCCTGCTGCTGTGCGCACTGCTGGCGCTGGCGGTGCGGCTGCGCCGGCTTGCATAAACATCGCCGGCGCCGCAGGCTAGGCCACGCATGTTTCCGCTCGCCCGCCAGTATCTGGAGCTGACCAAGCCGCGGGTCGTGGCGCTGATCGTGTTCACCGCGATCATCGGCATGTTCCTCGCCGTGCCCGGCATGGTGCCGTGGCGGCCCTTGGTGTTCGGCACGCTCGGCATCTGGCTCGCCGCCGCCTCGGCCGCGGCGATCAACCACCTGATCGACCAGCGCATCGACCGGCTGATGTCGCGCACCGCGCACCGGCCGCTGCCGAGCGGCGCGCTGACCGCGCGGCAGGTCCTGGTGTTCGCCGTCGTGCTCGGCGTGGCGTCGATGGCGATCCTCGTCGCGCTGGTCAATCCGCTGACCGCGGCGCTCACCTTCGCCTCGCTGATCGGCTATGCGATCGTGTATACCGCGTGGCTCAAGCGCGCCACGCCGCAGAACATCGTCATCGGCGGCGCCGCCGGTGCCGCGCCGCCGCTGCTCGGCTGGGCCGCGGTGACCAACCAGGTGCATCCCTACGCGCTCCTGTTGTTTCTCATCATCTTCGTCTGGACGCCGCCGCATTTCTGGGCGCTCGCGATCTTCCGCCGCGAGGACTACGCGCGCGCCTGCGTGCCGATGCTGCCGGTCGCCTACGGTGTCGAGTACACGCGCTGGCACGTCCTGCTCTACACCGTGCTGCTGGTCGTGGCGAGCGTGCTGCCGTATCTCACCGGCATGTGCGGCCTGTTCTATCTCGGCGGCGCGCTGGTGCTCGGCGCCGGATTCCTCTATTACGCCGCGGTGCTGCTGCGCCCGCCGAACGAACGGTTCGCGCTCTCGGTGTTCCACTACTCGATCGTGTACCTGATGGCGCTGTTCGCGTTCCTGCTCGTCGATCATTACATCGACACGCCGCCGCTCACCCAGCCGCTGTGGCAGTGGCGGCGCCTGACCTGACCGGCGCGCGACCGGCGCGCCGCTGGACAAGCGCCGCGCCGATGCGCAAAGTGTCGCCGTCTCTCCTCGGCCCGGAGCGCTCATGACCAGCATCTACGATTTCAGCGCGAAGACCATCGACGGCGTCGAACAGAAGCTCGACGCCTACCGCGGCAAGACCCTGCTCGTCGTCAACGTCGCCAGCCAGTGCGGCTTCACGCCGCAGTACCGCGGGCTGGAGGCGCTGTACGAGAAGTTCCGCGAGCGCGGGCTCGTCGTGCTCGGCTTTCCCTGCGACCAGTTCGGCCACCAGGAGCCGGGCGACGAAGCCGAGATCAAGAACTTCTGCGCGCTCAACTACAACGTGCAGTTTCCGCTGTTCGCCAAGATCGAGGTCAACGGCGCCAATGCGCATCCGCTGTACCAGTACCTGAAGAAGCAGGCCCGGGGCGTGCTCGGTACCGAGGCGATCAAGTGGAACTTCACCAAGTTCCTGGTCGACAAGGACGGCAAGGTCGTGGCGCGCTACGCGCCGACCGATACGCCGGAGAAGATCGAGAAGGACCTCGCCGCGATGCTGTGAACGGCGCGGCGCGCCTCACGTCGGTCGCGCCGGTGTCGCGATCAGCGCCTTGAGTTCGCGCAGCTCGTTCTTCTCCTCGGCGCTCAGGCTGGCGATCCCCTGCGATCGCACCTTGGCGTCGAGCTCGTCGCGGCGCTGGATGTGGGTCTGGCGGTCGAGCTTCGCCAGCGCATCGAGGAACTCCGCGCGTCGGGACGCCTCGTCGCCGGGAAACTCCATCACCGCGAGCTTCTGCAGCGCGCGCAGTTCGGCGCGCTCGGCGAAGTGTTCGAGAATCATCGCCGTGGATAGCTCCGGTCGCGCTCGACCGAGCCCGATCAGCTCCACCAGCAGCGGGATGCCGGGCTGACGCAGCGCGGAGAACACGTACGGCGGCGCGATCGCCTCGGCGAACGCCGGATTCTGCACGAGCAGCGCGACCGCGGTGCGCACCAGGGTGCGCTCCTGCGGTCGTGCGGGGCGCGGCCGCTCTTCCGCACCGGCCGGCACCAGCGACAGACGCACGTTGGTCAGGCGATCGAGCTCGCGCAGCATCAGGTCGCGGAACGCGCCGTCGGGAATCTGGCCGAGCAGGGGCCGCGCGCGCTCGGCCAGCCGCGCCTTGCCGTCGAGGCTGGCGAGGTTGGCGTCCTTGCCGAGCTCGGCGAAGAAGAACTCGCTGAGCGGCGTGGCGTGGGCCAGGCGCTGCTCGAAGCCGTCGCGGCCCTCGCGGCGCACCAGCGAATCGGGATCCTCGCCTTCGGGCAGGAACAGGAACAACGCCTGGCGGCCGTCGCGCATGCGCGGCAGCACGGCTTCGACCGCGCGCCAGGCCGCCTGGCGGCCGGCGCGGTCGCCGTCGAAGCAAAAGTATACATCGGCGCAATTCCGGAACAGCAGCTCGGCGTGGTCGCGGGTCGTGGCCGTGCCGAGCGTGGCCACCGCCTGGGTGAGGCCGTGCTGGAACAGCGCGATCACGTCCATGTAGCCTTCCACCACGATCAGACGCGGAATCTTGCCGTGCGCCTGGCGCACGTGCCACAGCGCGAACAATTCGCGACCCTTGTGGAACAGCGGCGTTTCCGGCGAGTTGAGGTATTTCGGACCCTCGTTCTTGCGCGCGTCCGGCGCGCCGGCATCGGCAACCGGCGATCCCGCGCCGGCCTTTTCCGCGAGTATCCGCCCGCCGAAGGCGATGATCCGGCCGCGCCGATCGTGGATCGGGAACATCACGCGGTCGCGGAAACGGTCGTACCGCGTGCCGCGTTCGCCGCTCGTCAGCAGGCCGGCCTTTTCCAGCAGGGCGAGGCGTTGCGGGCTCGTGCCGAGCGCCGATTTCAGCGCGTCCCAGGCGTCCGGCGCGTAGCCCAGGCCGAAGCGCGCGATGGTCGCGTCGTCGAGGCCGCGCGCCGCGAAATAGGCACGCGCCTTGTCGCTGCGGGCGAGCTCGCGCTGGTAGAACTTCGCCGCCGCCTCGAGCACGGTATACAAATCCGCACTGTCGGACGGCGCGGCGGGGCGGCCGCCCTCGTACGGCACCTTGAGGCCGACGCGCGCGGCGAGCTCCTCCACCGCATCGACGAACTCGAGCCGGTCGTATTCCATCAGGAACCGGATCGCGCTGCCGTGCGCGCCGCAGCCGAAGCAGTGGTAGAACTGCTTGGTCGGGCTCACCGTGAACGACGGCGTGCGTTCGTCGTGGAACGGACAGCGCGCGGTCCAGTCGCGCCCGGCCTTCTTCAATGGCACACGCTGCTCGATCACGTCGACGATGTCGACGCGGGCGAGCAGCTCGTCGATGAAGGAATCGGGGATGCGGCCGGGCATGGCGCTCAAGCATGCCACGGATGGCGTGTCGCCGGGGTCGATGGCGACCCGAATTCCGCCGCCGCGCAAGGCGCCGCGCGGGCGGCGGATGCGCGGCGAGTGTCCCGGCCTGCCGCGCGGCTCAGTGCAACCCGCCGAGCTTCGCCTTGACCAGTTCCGACAGCTTGGCCATGTCGGTGCGGCCGGCGACCTTGGGTTTGACCAGGCCCATCACCTTGCCCATGTCCTTCGGGCCGCTCGCGCCGGCCTCGGCGATCGCCGCGGCGATGAGCGCGTCGACTTCCGCGGCGGACAGTTGCGCCGGCAGGTAGCTCTCGATCACGCGCATCTCGAAGGTTTCCTTGTCCACCAGATCGCCGCGGCCGGCGGCCTGGAACTGGGCGACGGAATCGCGCCGCTGCTTGAGCATCTTCTCCAGCACGCCGAGCACCTGGGCATCGTCGAGGCTGATGCGCTCGTCCACTTCGCGCTGCTTGATCGCGGCGTGGATCAGGCGGATCACGCCGAGGCGTTCCTTGTCGCCGCCCTTCATCGCGGCCTTCATGTCGTTGGCGAGTTGTTCCTTGAGGCTCATGGCATCACCTGTCGGCAGGAACCTGGGCGGCGGATCGCGCCAAAAGCAAAAGCCGCCGTCGCGCACGCGACGACGGCCGGAGCATGCCGCGAACGAGGCGGGCCCGCGCGGACCGGCGCCTCGCGAGGGATACGCGAATCAGTACAGGCGCTGGCGCTTGGTCACGTCGCGCGAGACGCGGCGCAGATGGCGCTTCACCGCCGCGGCGGCCTTGCGCTTGCGCTCCTGCGTCGGCTTTTCGTAGTACTCGCGCTTGCGGGTTTCGGCGAGGATGCCGGCCTTCTCGCAGGTGCGCTTGAAGCGGCGCAGCGCGAACTCGAACGGCTCGTTCTCGCGAACTTTTACGCTGGGCATGGAGACTCCGGTACACTCTAGCCCGTCGAACCGGGCGAGCCGCGCATTTTACCGTGTCGAACGCGCAAATTGCAAAATCCCTGGCCGTCGCCGGCCCCGTGCTGGGCATCGAGACCTCCTGCGACGAAACCGGGGTGGCGGTGTTCGATACCGCCCGCGGGCTGCTGGCCCACACCCTGTACAGCCAGATCCGCATGCACGCCGACTACGGCGGCGTGGTGCCGGAACTGGCCTCGCGCGACCACGTGCGCAAGCTGCTGCCGCTGATCCGCGAAACCCTGTCCCGTGCGGGCCTGGCGCCCCGCGACCTCGCCGGAGTGGCCTATACCGCGGGCCCCGGCCTGATCGGCGCGCTGCTGGTCGGTGCCGCCTGTGCGCGCTCGCTGGCTTGGGCACTGGAGGTGCCGGCGATCGGCGTGCATCACATGGAAGGGCATCTGCTGGCGCCGTTGCTGGAAGCCGATCCGCCGCAGCCGCCGTTCGTCGCCCTGCTGGTCTCCGGCGGCCATTCGATGCTGGTCGAGGTGGCCGGCATCGGCCGCTATCGGCTGCTCGGCGACACTCTCGACGATGCCGCCGGCGAGGCGTTCGACAAGACCGCCAAGCTGATGGGACTGCCCTATCCCGGCGGCCCGGCGCTGGCCAAACTCGCCGAGTCCGGCACGCCGGGCCGGTTCCGCTTCGCCCGGCCGATGACCGACCGCCCCGGGCTCGATCTCAGCTTCAGCGGCCTGAAGACGCAGGTGCTCATGACCTACCAGCAGCACGCCGCCGAGGCGAACGCGAAGGCGGACATCGCCCGCGCGTTCGAGGAGGCGATCGTCGAGACCCTGCTCATCAAGTGCCGGCGCGCGCTCGAGGCGGCCGGCGCCGCGCGCCTGATCATCGCCGGCGGCGTCGGCGCCAACCGCCGGCTGCGCGCCGCGCTGGCCGAGGCCGCCGCGAAGGAGGGTTTCCGCGTCCATTTCCCGCGCCTGGAATTCTGCACCGACAACGGTGCCATGATCGCGCTCGCCGGCGCGCTGCGGCTCGCCGCGGGACAAGGCGACGACAACGCCATTCGCGTCGCCCCGCGCTGGGATCTGGAAACGCTGCCGCCGGTGGAGGCGTCGGACGCGGGGCGCTGAAAAGTATACAAATTGCAGCGCACCCGCACGCTCGCCCACACGTTCGCCAGCCCTCCGCCCTCCGCCCTCCGCCCTCAGCCCTCAGCCCTCCGCTCTCAGCCCTCCCCATGGACATCGTCTTCATCGAAGACCTGCGCATCGAAACCGTCATCGGCATCTACGACTGGGAGCGCAACATCCGCCAGACCGTGGCGCTCGATCTCGAAATGGCGTTCGACAACCGCCGGGCAGCGGCGAGTGACCGCATCGAGGACACGCTCGACTACAAGGCGGTGGCCAAGCGGCTGATCGGCTTTGTGGAAAATTCCCATTTTGAACTCGTCGAGACGCTGGCCGAGCGCTGCGCCGAGCTCGTGCTCGGCGAGTTCCGCACGCCGTGGCTGCGCCTGAAGCTGTCGAAACCCGGCGCGGTGCGCGGCTCGCGCGCGGTCGGCGTGGTGATCGAGCGCGGCACCCGTCCGGCCGCATGACCCGCGCCTGGCTCAGTCTCGGCTCCAATCTCGCGCCGGAACGCCATCTGCGCGCGGCGCTCGACGAACTCCGCACGCGCTTCGGCGCGCTCGTCGTCTCGCCGGTCTACCGCTTTCCGGCGGTCGGCTTCGACGGCCCGGATTTCCTCAATCTCGCGGTCGGCCTCGACACCGATCTGGAACCGGCGGCGCTGGATGCCTGGCTGCACGCGCTGGAAGACCGCCACGGCCGCCGCCGCGACGTGCCGCGCTATTCCAGCCGCACGCTGGATGCCGATATCGTGCTGTACGGCGATCGCATCGTGCGCGGACCGGGGCACCTCCAGATTCCACGCGCGGAACTGCAACAGGCCTTCGTGCTCAAGCCGCTCGCCGACATCGCCGCCGACGTCGCGCATCCGCTCGCGGGCCGGACGATCGGCGAACTCTGGCGCGAGCACCCCGAACGCGACGTCGCCTTCGCGCGGGTGACGCTGCCGCCGGGCGGAACGGGCGACTAGCGCTACCGCGCCGCGTCACATCGCCAGCGAACGGCCGCCGTCGACCTTGAGCACGGCACCGGTGGTGAAGCCGGCATCGCGCAACAGGAACAGCACGGCCGCGGCGACGTCTTCCGGCGCGCCGGCGCGTTGGAGCGGCGTGCGCGCGATCAGCCGGTCGCGTTCCGCGAGCGGCTTGCCGCCCTCCGGCCACAGCACCGCGCCGGGCGCGACGGCGTTGACGCGCACCTCCGGCGCGAGCTCCCGCGCCAGCGCCAAGGTCATCATCGCCAGTGCCGCCTTGGCCATGCAGTACAGCGGATGCTGCGCGAGCGGGCGCTCCGCGTAAATGTCCACAATGCTGACAATGCTGCCTTGTACCTTCTTGAGGTGCGGCGCGGCGGCCTGGCTGAGAAAGAACGGCGCGCGGGCGTTGCTGGCGAACAGTTCCTCCCACTGCGCCGGCGTCGCCGCGGCGAGGGGTGTGGCGAAGAACGCCGAGGCGTTGTGGACCAGCGCGTCCAGCCGCGCGTAGCGGGCGAGGCAGGCGTCCACGATCCCGGGCAGGCGCGCCACATCGGCGAGATCCGCCGCGATCGCCAGCGTGCTGCCGGGGCGCCGGCCTTCCAGCTCCGCACACAGCGCCGCCATCTCGGCGCGCGAGCTGCGGTAGTGCAGGGCGAGATCGTAGCCGGCGGCGTGCAGCGCGCGCGCGATCGCCGCGCCGACGCGTTTGGCGGCGCCGGTGACGAGCGCGACGGGACGCTGTTCGCCGGCCGGATTCATGCGAGGATTGCAGCGCATTTTTCTCGCGAATGCCAGTATGCGTGTGGATTGGCCCGAACCGAGCGCAGCGGCGCGCGCCCACGGCGAGCGCGTGGCGGCGCGCATCCGCGCCGAAATCGCCGCGACCGGCGGCGCGCTCGATTTCGCCCGCTACATGGAACTGGCGCTGCATGCGCCCGGTCTCGGCTACTACAGCGCCGGGGCGGCCAAGTTCGGCGCGGCCGGCGATTTCGTCACCGCGCCCGAACTCGGCGGCGTGTTCGCGCGCTGCCTCGCGCGCGCGCTCGCGCCGGTGCTGCGGCAGACGCGCGGCGAGGTGCTGGAGCTCGGTCCCGGCAGCGGCGCGCTCGCCGTCGAGCTGCTGGGCGAGCTGGAACGCCTCGCGGCACTGCCGGCGCGCTACCGGCTGCTCGAACCGAGCGCCGATCTGCGCGAGCGCCAGCGCGCGGCGATCATGCAACATTGTCCACATTTGGAAAAAATCGCCGAGTGGCTGGACGCGCCGCCGGAGCGACCGTGGCAGGGCGCCTTGATCGCCAACGAAGTGATCGATGCGCTGCCGGTGCGCCTGTTCGCCTTGCGCGAGAACGGCCTGTTCGCGCGCGCGGTCGGGGTCGGCGAACGCGGCGAATTCGTCTGGCGCGAGGTGCCGGCGGACGCCGCGCTCGCCGCGGCGGTGGACGCCGCCGTCGGCGCGGCGCACGCGCTGCCGCGCCCGTATTGCTCGGAAGTGCGGCCGCTGCTCGCGCCGTGGTTCGCCGCGGTCACACGCGCGCTCGCGCACGGCGTGGCGATCGTCGTCGACTACGGCTACCGCCGCACCGAGTACTACGCGCCGGCGCGGCGCACCGGCACGCTCACCTGCCACTACCGCCACCGCGCGCACGACGACCCGCTGATCCTGCCGGGCCTGCAGGACATCACCGCCTGGGTCGATTTCGACGCGCTCGCCGAAGCCGCGAGCGCGGCGGGATTCGCGCTCGCCGGCGAATCCAGCCAGGCCGAATTCCTGATCGCGCACGGCCTCGACGAGGTCTTCGCCGAGGCCTACGCCGCCGCGCGCGACGAAACCGCGCGCTATCGGCTCGCCCAGGAAGTCAAACGCCTGACCCTGCCCGGCCAGATGGGCGAGGCGTTCCGGGTGATGGTGTTGAATCGGCAGGACGGCGCGCCCACCCGGCTTGTGCCGACGGCAAGTTGCCGGTAGAGTCGCCCGCCGGGCTGGGGGCCGGGCGAGCGTTCCGGGTTCGCCCGGCAGGCGGCGCGCGCCGCGCGCCGCGGAATTTCATCGTCGGGGGATTTCATGAAAGCGTTGCGCGATTCTTCACTCGCGGGAGTGGTGGCGTTCCTGTGCGCGGTTTTTGCCGCATCGATCACGCCGTCGGTTGCCGCCGATGGCAATGACGACTACGACGTGCCGGCACCTGCGCCGGCCTATGCCGAGGCGCCCTCGTCCGGCGCGACGCTGTCGGTGCCACTCGGCACCAACGCCATTCTGCCGGCCGAATACAACGGCGACGTGCGCGATCTGCCGCCGGAATACGCGCCACGCGATTATTTCCACCACTGGAACGAATTCGAGGGCCCGCCGAATCGCAAGCCGCTGCTGTCTGCGCCGACGTCGGCGCCGGAAGCCCCGCCGCTCCTGCTCGGGCCGATGCCGGCCGCGACGCAGAATTTCGACGGTCTGGCGTTCAACGATGTCGTTACCGGCGGGCAGGCGGGCGCCGGCTGGCCGCCCGACGTGAACGGCGACGTCGGCCCCAACCACTACATCGAGGCGGTGAACGACGCCTTCGCGATCTACAGCAAGACCGGCACGCGGCTGGCCGCATTCACCGAAAATTCGCTGTGGTCCGGGGCCGCGACCGGAACGCCGTGCGATTCGCACAACAACGGCGATCCGGTGGTGCTGCACGATGGCCTGGCGGATCGCTGGATCCTCACCGATTTCGCCTTCGCCTTCGATGGCAGCGGCAATCCAGTGGCGCCATTCTACGAATGCATCGCGGTATCGAAGACCGGCGATCCGGTATCCGGCGGCTGGTGGTTGTACGCGGTGCGCATGGATCCGGGCACGGCCGGCACACCGCCGAACGGCACGTTGAACGACTATCCCAAGTTCGGTCTCTGGACCGACTGCCTGTACATGGCGGCGAACGAGTTCACCATGCCCGCGGGCAGCTTCGCCGGCGTGGCCTTCGCCTCGTTCAGCCGCACGGCGCTGTTTTCCGGCGCGCCCCTGACCGGGGGCAACAGCGCGCTCGGTTTCATCGCGAACACCACCGATCCGTTCACGATGATTCCGGCCAACCTGCTCGGCACCGCGCCCGGCTCGTTGCCGCCCGCCGGCACGCCGGAGTACTTCGTGTCCGAATCGCAGACCGTGTTCGCCTTCGAGGTGCGCAAATTCACGCCGGGCAGCGGCTGCGGTGCGGGCGGCGTGCTGTCGGCGCCGACCAACGTCAGCCAGGCGAGCTACAACGGCAGCGGCACCCGCGTGCCGCAACCCGGCACAACGGTCACCCTGGACACGCTGTTCGATCGACTGATGCAGAAGGTGCAGTACCGCAAGATCGGCAGCAGCGAATCGCTCTGGGTGGTGCACGATACGCAGCCCAGCGGTTCGACCAATCGACCGCAATGGGCGCAGATCGACGTCACCGGCGGCATCGTGTCGACCACGCCGGTGCAGCAGCAGATGTATGCGCCCGACACGACGCTGCATCGCTGGATGGCGAGCCTGGCGGTCGACAGCCAGGGCAATATGGCGCTGGGGTACAGCCGGGGCAATGCCACGAACAACCCGAGCATCTACTACGCCGGACGCCTGGCGAGCGATCCGCTCAACACGCTGCCGCAAACCGAGGTCGCGCTGATCGACGGCAGTGCCGCGCAGAGCAACAACTGCGGCGGCAATCCCTGCACGCGCTGGGGCGACTACACGGCGATGAGCATCGATCCCGCCGACGATTGCACGTTCTGGTACATCAACGAGTACTACGACACCGCTACCAACGGAGCGAACGGACGCTGGCACACCCGCATCGGCTCGTTCAAGTTCCCGAGCTGTACGCCGGTAGGCGCGCCGACCAAGCTCGCCTTTGCGCAGCAGCCCGGCAACACCGCCGCCGGCGCCGTCATCACGCCGGCGGTCACCGTGCAGGTGCAGGATGCGAGCGGCAATCTGGTGACGAGCAGTTCGGCATCGATCACCATTGCCATCGGCAACAATCCCGGCGGGTCCACGCTTGGCGGCACCGTGACGGTCAACGCGGTCAACGGCGTGGCGACGTTCAACAACCTCACGCTCGACAAGGTCGGGACCGGCTACACGCTCACCGCAGCGAGTGCGGGCCTGACTGGCGCCACCAGCAACGCCTTCAATATCACCCCCGGTGCGGCCACGAAGTTGGTCTTCACCGCGCAGCCGCCGGCCAGTTCGCAATCCGGCGCGGCGTTCGGCGCGACGGTGACGGTGCAGGATGCCGCCGGCAATACGGTCACCGGCAGTTCCGCCTCGATCAGTCTGACACTTTCCGGCGGCACGCCGGGTGCGACGCTGAGCGGCACGACCACACTCAACGCAACCAACGGTGTCGCGGTATTCAGCGGCCTGTCGGTGGACAAGGTCGGGTCCGGCTATCAGCTCAATGCGGCGTCCAGCGGTCTCACCGGTGCGGCGAGCAGCGCGTTCGCGATCACGCCGGGTGCGGCGACCAAACTCGCGTTCACTGCGCAGCCGCCGGCAAGCTCGCAATCCGGCGCGGCGTTCGGCGCGACGGTGACGGTGCAGGACGCCTTCGGCAATACGGTCACCGGCAGCTCCGCCTCGATCAGTCTGACGCTCACCGGCGGCACGCCGGGTGCGACGCTGAGCGGCACGACCACGCTCAACGCAACCAACGGTGTCGCGGTATTCAGCGGCCTGTCGGTGGACAAGGTCGGGTCCGGCTATCAACTCAATGCGGCGTCCAGCGGTCTCACCGGTGCGGCGAGCAGCGCGTTCGCGATCACGCCGGGTGCGGCGACCAAACTCGCCTTCACTGCGCAGCCGCCGGCAAGCTCGCAGTCCGGCGCATCGTTCGGCGCGACGGTGACGGTGCAGGACGCCGCCGGCAATACGGTGACGGGTAGTTCCGCCTCGATCAGTCTGACACTTTCCGGCGGCACGCCGGGTGCGACCCTGAGCGGCACGACGACGCTCAACGCGACCAACGGTGTCGCGGTATTCAGCGGCCTGTCGGTGGACAAGGTCGGGTCCGGCTATCAACTCAATGCGGCGTCCAGCGGTCTCACCGGTGCGGCGAGCAGCGCGTTCGCGATCACGCCGGGTGCGGCGACCAAACTCGCCTTCACCACGCAGCCGCCGGCGAGTTCGCAATCCGGCGCGGCGTTCGGCGCGACGGTGACGGTGCAGGATGCCGCCGGCAACACCGTGACCGGCGATGGTTCGACCGTGACGCTCACGCTCAGCGGCGGCGCCGTCGGTGCGACCCTGAGCGGCACGACTTCGGTCGCGGCGGTCAACGGCGTGGCGACCTTCAGCGGCCTGTCGGTGGACAAGGTCGGGTCCGGCTATCGACTCAACGCCGCCGACGGCGCGCTCGCGGGCGCAGCCAGCAGCACCTTTGCCATCGTCTGGGGCACGCCGGCTGCGATCGTGTTCACGACCCAGCCGGCCGCGGGCAGCGACATCGCCGCGGGCGCCACCATTCCGCTCACGGCGCATGTCCAGGATGCGTTCGGCAACGCGGTGCCGGGCGACAGCGTCACGCTCGCCATCGGCAACAATGTGGGCGGTTCGACGCTGTCGGTGACGCTGAATCCGGTGACCACCGATGCCTCCGGCGATGCCACTTTCGACGCCGTGTCGCTGAACCACACCGGTGCGGGCTACACGCTGGTGGCGAGCGATGGCACCGCGCCCAGCGCGACCAGCCATGCGTTCAACATCGTGCCCGGCGCGCCGGTCACGCTCGCGTTCACCACCCAACCGGCGGATGTGAGCCAAGGTTCGCAGCTTGGTACGATCGCCGTCACCGAATACGACGCGAACAGCAACGTGGTGACCTCCGACAACACCAGCAGCGTGGCGTTCACGCTCACCGCCTGCGGCGGACCGGTCACGCTCGGCACGGTGTCGATGGCGAGCGGTGTGGCGACGTTGCCGGCGAGCGGCATCCGGTTCTACACGCCGGCCAGCGGTCTGCAAGTCCATGCCGCCACCGGCGCACTGTCGGCGACCAGCAACGGCTTCCGCGTGATCGCCGACGCCGATCTCGCCTTCAGCGACGGCTTCGACGGCTGCCGTCCGTAGCCGGCACGGACACGGGCGGGCCCGCCGTCGCGGCGGGCCCCGCCATCCCGCCTTGGTCGGTTGCGCCGTGGCGGGCTTTGCCTTTACAGTCGCACCGATCCGTTCCAGGCGCCTGCGACCGGTGGGCTTCGTCCCCGGAGACGGCGCCGCCATCGTTTCCGTGGAGCTCCCGATGATTCGCCATGGTCGGTTTGCCGCCGTCGCGGCGGCGTTGCTGATTCTTGCCGGCGTGGTGGCGTCGGGCAACGCCGAGGAGCGCCCGGGCGGGACCCTGACGGTGCCGCTCGGCACCGACGCCATTCTGCCGGCCGAATACAACGGCGACGTGCGCGATCTGCCGCCGGAATACGCGCCGCGCGATTATTTCCACCACTGGAACGAATTCGAGCGTCCCTGGCCGCAGCGTCCGCCGCCGGCGGCGACGCAAGCGCCGAGTCCGCCGCCGCCGGTGCGGTACGGGCCGATGCCGTCGCCGATCCAGAATTTCGCCGGGCTCGCGTTCAACACCAGCGTCACTGGCGGTCAGGCCGGCGCCGGCTGGCCGCCCGACACCAATGGCGACGTCGGCCCGACGTACTACATCCAGGCGGTCAACGATGCCTGGGGCATCTTCGACAAGACCACCGGCGCGCTGGTCGCCGCGTTCATCGAGAATCAACTCTGGTCCGGCGCCGGCACCGGCACCGCGTGCGACAACAGCAATCAGGGCGACCCGATCGTCGTGCACGACGCCTTCGCGGATCGCTGGATTCTCACGAATTTCGCGTTCACCAGCAGCTCGAGCGGACCGTTCTACCAGTGCATCGCCGTGTCCAAGAGCGGCGATCCGGTATCCGGCGGCTGGTGGTTGTACGCGGTGCGCACCGACCCCGGCGGCAGCGGCGCGCCGCCGGCCAACACCTTCGTCGACTATCCCAAGTTCGGCCTGTGGACCGATTGCCTGTACATGGGCGCGAACGGCTTCGACGTCAGCCAGGTCAATCAGCCATTCGTCGGTGCCGTATTCGCCGCGTTCAGCCGCAACGCGCTCTACAACGGTTTGGCACTGTCCTCGACCAACAGCTCCATCGGATTCCTGAGCGACAACACCGTGTTCGGAAACTTTCCGGCGCATCTGCTCGGCAGCGGGACCAATTCGCTGCCGCCGAACGGCACGCCGGAGTATTTCGTCGCCGAGTCCGGGACGGCATTCGCATTCGACGTGCGCAAGTTCCAGAACGGCGCCAACGCCTGCGGCGCGGGTTCGACCCTCGGCGCGCCGGTGCACGTGACGCAGGCGAGCTATGGCTATCCCGCCACCGGCCCCAGCAACAATCCGACCACCGACATCGTGCGCCAGCCCGGCACCACCAACAAGCTGGATTCGCTCGGCGACGAGCTGATGCAGCGCGTGGTGTATCGCCGCATCGGCAGCGCCGAATCGCTGTGGGTGGTGCACACCACGTGCACCGCGAGCGCCAATGCGACCACCGGGTTTTGTCCGACCAACACGACGCCGACGCAGCCGCAGTGGGCGCAGATCGACGTCACCGGCGGCACGGTCCAGACGACCCCGGCGCAGCAGCAGATCTACGCGCCGGACACCACGCTGTTTCGCTGGATGGGCAGCTTGGCCGTCGATGGCCAGGGCAATATGGCGGTGGGCTACAGCGTGTCGAACGGCACCGCGCCGAATTACCCGAGCATTGCCTACGCCGGACGGCTGGTCACCGATCCGCCCGACCAGTTGCCGCAGACCGAAACCACGCTGGTTGCCGGCGGCGCCGCGCAGACCAATACCTGCGGCGGCGCGCCGTGCCATCGCTGGGGCGACTACTCGGCCATGACGATCGATCCGGCCGACGACTGCACGTTCTGGTTCACGAGCGAATACTACGATACGACGGCACACGGCAGTTCCGGCATCTGGCAGACGCGCATCGGCTCGTTCAAGTTTCCCGGCTGCGTCGCCGTCGGACCGGCGGCGAAGCTCGCCTTCACCGTGCAACCGAATGCGAGCTATGCGTCGAACGCGACGATCACGGTCAGTGTCAGCGTCGAGGACGCCGCGGGCCACGTCGTGACCACCGACGGTTCGACCATCACCCTCAGCCTGAACGGCGGCACGCCCGGCGCGACGCTGGGCGGCACGACCACGGTCAATGCCGTCAACGGCGTGGCGACGTTCAACGTCACGGTGGACAAGGTCGGCACGGGCTATGCGCTGCACGCCGTCGACGGCAGTTTGACGGCGGCCACCAGCACCTCGTTCGCGATCACGCCGGGTGCGGCGACCAAGCTTGCCTTCATCACGCAACCGCCGGCAAGCTCGCAATCCGGCACGGCGTTCGGCGCGACGGTGACGGTGCAGGATGCCGCCGGCAATACGGTGACGGGCAGTTCGGCCTCGATCAGTTTGACACTTTCCGGCGGCACGCCGGGTGCGACGCTGAGCGGCACGACCACGCTCAACGCCAGCAACGGTGTCGCGACGTTCAGCGGCCTGTCGGTGGACAAGGTCGGGTCCGGCTATCAACTCAATGCGGCGTCTACCAGCCTCACCGGCGCGACGAGCAGCGCGTTCGCGATCACGCCCGGCGCGGCGACCAAGCTCGCCTTCACTGCGCAGCCGCCGGCAAGCTCGCAATCCGGCGCGGCGTTCGGCGCGACGGTGACGGTGCAGGACGCCGCCGGCAATACGGTGACGGGTAGTACCGCCTCGATCGGTTTGACGCTCTCCGGCGGCACGCCGGGTGCGACGCTGAGCGGCACGACCACGCTCAACGCCAGCAACGGTGTCGCGACGTTCAGCGGCCTGTCGGTGGACAAGGTCGGGTCCGGCTATCAAC
>Ga0209810_1002373_pt1 | contig 22849 bp, 24 predicted proteins | sample Coa_R1_7_FD_187159 | JGI IMG/M metagenome (GOLD analysis project Ga0209810, IMG submission 187159) | Surface soil microbial communities from Centralia Pennsylvania, which are recovering from an underground coalmine fire - Coalmine... | ecosystem: Environmental > Terrestrial > Soil > Unclassified... | reverse complement strand
AGGCGACCGTTGATCGCCGTGAACTTGGCGGAGGAGTCAAAAACTGGGAATGGATCAAGAAAGGCGTGCCGGTGCGGGTGGAAATCGGTCCGCGCGATTTGGAAAAAAATTCCGTGGAAGTCAGCCGCCGCGATCAGCCGGTGAAAACCAAAGAATCAATGTCGATGGATGAGTTTGTCGCGCGCGCGCCGGAAATCTTGAGTTCCATCCAGGCCTCGCTCTATGCGCGGGCGCAAAAATTTCGCGACGCAAATACCCGGGCGATCGATTCGAAGGAGGACTTTTATAATTTCTTTACCCCGCGAAATGCCGAGAAACCGGAAATTCACGGCGGGTTCGCGCTCGCCCACTGGAACGGCTCGCGCCAGGTGGAAGAACAAATCAAGAACGACCTCAAGGTCACCATTCGCGTCATTCCTCTGGATGAACCGGCTGAGGCGGGCCGGTGCATCTTTACTGGCGAAACCAGCGCGCGGCGCGTTTTATGGGCAAAGTCCTATTGATTTTTAGCGCCGCCCGCCCGGAGGATTCCGGATGCGAAGGGCAATCTCTGTTGACGGTGCAAATTCGTTCTTGTTAATTCCCAGCAGCGCCATGGAACTGAAGCTTTACAGCCGCGAATGGTGCTCGTGGTGCATTGATGCCAAGGATTATTTAAGCGAGAAAGGCTACCGTTTTCAGGAAATTGACGTGGGGAAGGATCGCCAGGCCTACGAGGAGATGAAACGACTTTCCTCGCAAACGTACGTTCCCACGTTCGTAGCGGGCGACAAGGTTCTGGCCAATTTTGATACCGACCAGCTGGCAAAATTTCTGAGCCAGCACCAGATCACTCCCTGAGCTATTCTGCCCTGATGCTTTTTGGGATTTTTCTTACGCTCGGCGTGGCCATCCTCAGCATGGGGCTGCGCAGTTTTGAACATCCCTATTTGCAGAAGGCCGGCGCGCTGGGGATTCTCGCCACCACGTTTTTGGCTTTCTATTTTATCACTGGCAGTTGGATATGGGGCCTGGCAGGCGCCGCCGGCTGGCTGTTTCTCCCGTGGCTCGAAATTCTCACTCGCATCCGCGCGCTTCGGCTCCCCAAAGAAAAACAGCTGCGCCCAAAAAATCCTCCCTCCTCCGACAGCTTCCCCGCTCTGGGCGAGATCACGCGCGAAATCGAGGATGAAGGATTCGCCTACGTAGGCGATGCCGGATGGGATTGGGAAGATTATCGGCAGTTTTTCCGGTTGTTTTACAGAGAGGAAGATCGGGTGCAGGCCGCCATTTGCCTGACGGAGCAGCGGGATTTTTCGTTTTATTACCTTCGCATTTCTTCGCGCGCCAGCGATGGCACGGTTTGGACGACCTGGAATTATCCGCTCTCCTACGGTTTAAAACTCAGTCCCTTGTTCCGGATCAACCGGCAGCGAGCGGATCGCTCATTCTGGCAACTCTATCAAAGCCATCGCGATTTCCTCAGCCGCAACGGCGTCGATCCCGCCGCCATCGAGCCGCTTGATGAAGAGCAGATTCGGGCGGAGATGGAAAAGGATCTGCGCGACCAGATCGCGCACAACATTCACAAGGGCGTCCTCAAACAGACTGCCGCAGGAGAAGTAAAATATTCGTGGCGCGGGATGTTTTATCTTTGGTGCCAGTTTCTGGTTGATCTGGTGCGCCTGTAGCGGACTAAGACGCAGCCCGGGCGAAAGCGAGGCTGCCGGGGCCGGCTTCTGTTGGTAAATGTTCACTTGAACTTGCCGCCGGCGCGATTCGTTGCCATTATTAGGCATGCTCACCGAGCGGCAGAGGCGAGTTCTCGATTTCATCCAGCGCGAGCAGAGAGAGAAAGGCGTTACGCCGAGCACTCGTGAAATCCAAAGCCATTTCGGGTTCGCCAGCCAGACCTCGGTGATGCAGTACCTCGCTGCGTTGGAGCGCAAAGGTTTTCTGAGCCGGCATGCCCGCAAGGCCCGGGCCCTGGTTACGCCGGCAATGAAAGTCCGAATCGCTGATATTCCCATTTACGGCCAAATCCCGGCGGGCATGTCCGCTTTGACCGAGCAAAGCATCGAGGGCCATGTATCGCTCGACGCTCGTTCAGCCAACGTCCAGAAAAATCGCGGCACGTTCGCTCTGCGCGTGCGCGGCGATTCCATGATCGGCGCGCACATTCTGGATGGCGACATCGTGATTTTGGAGGACGCCAAGGAGGCGCACAACGGCGATATCGTTGCGGCGTTGATCGATGGCGAGACTACGCTGAAACGTTACGTAGTGGAGCGTGGCCGGCCCTATTTGAAAGCCGAAAATCCGCGTTATCCCGATCTGGTTCCCGCTCGCGAGCTCAAGATTCAAGGGGTCATGGTGTCGCTGGTCCGGAAACTGGAGCGCCGCAAGCGGCATTAAACTGTTCATTCGCGGCGCGACAATGGCGGGATAAAAGCAGGGTGGCAAACAGCCGTGAGTAATTGTTCATTTGAACATGCCTTTCAGGCGTGCCATTTTTTTTTCATGGTGGCGAACGGCAAAATTCTCCATCTGCGGAGATTGCTGGCGGAGCGTTTCCCGCGCACACCGGGAGTGACCTCCTCGCGTTTGCTTACGGGTTTCTTTTTCCTCGATCAGGCTGCGGGCGGCGGCCTGCCCCAGGCGGCTGTGACCGAACTGATCCGTTCAGAAGAAAACGCCGGAAGCGCTTCGCTTGTGCATGCGCTCCTTCATGCTGCGCATCGGAGCAATTATTTTTTGGCGTTGATTGACGGGCGCGATTCGTTCGATCCCTGCGGGCTGCGCGATTCCGTTTTGAGCCAGCTGCTTTGGGTGCGTTGCGCAAAAGCGCTGGAAGCAGTCAAAGCGGCGGATCTGCTGTTGCGCGACGGAAATTTCCCGCTGGTGATTGTCGATCTGGTTCTCAACCCGCCGGAAGAATTGCGCAAAATTCCGCAAACAACCTGGTATCGGTTGCAACGGCTGGTTGAAACAGTTTCCACGGCATGTCTGGTCCTTACCCGCCATGAAATGGTCAGCAGCGCGCAACTGAAGCTCGTGCTCGAAAATTCCTGGAGCCTTGAAAGTTTGGAACAACAGGATGCGATTTCTCAATTGCGGATCGCTGTGAAACGATCGCGTCTTCCTTTGGTGGTGAATTGAATCTGATGTTTGCGACGATTTATTTGCCGAACTTTTATTTGCAGGCCGCGATGCGGCATCAGCCCGAGCTTCGCGCAAAACCGGTGGGGTTAATCGAAGAACAGGAAAAGAAACCTGTGATCATCCAGTTGAACGAGCCGGCAAAAAAAGCGGGAATCAGCAAAGGAATGACTCCGAGCCAGGCGCTGGCGCGCTCTTTGCAGGTTGTGATCAAAGTCCGCGCGCACGCGCAGGAAAAATCGATCCAGGAGATCCTGCTGCACCACGCGTTTACTCTGAGCCCGTTTGTGGAAAATACCGCGCCTGGTGTCTGCACCGTTCAATTTGCCGACAATCGTTATTTAAGCGAAAAAGTTTCCCGCGTAATCGAACAATTGGGCGCCTGCCAGATTCATGCTCAAGCGGGAATTGCTTGTGTGCCGGATGTCAGTTTTCTGGCTGCGCATGTGGCCCGGCCGGTATTGCAGATTGAGAGGCCGCGGGAATTTCTTGCGCCGTTGCCTGTTGAAACACTCGCCGTCAGCCTTCCTTCTTAGGTTTCCGGATCGTTTCAGTCTGCTTTGCGACGAAGGACCTGATGCGGCGGTATTCTTTTCGGGCGCCGTTCACGAAATCCTTCGGCCCGTGCTCGAACAACACAACAAAACAAAACGTCAGAACGATGAACAACACGAGCCAAAAAAGACCGCGCAGGAGCACCATGTTTAAAAAAGTAAGCGCTGCAAATGGCGTGATCAAATAGCCGGATGCATTCAAAGAGTAATATTGATCTTCGCGCAGTCGTGGACCGGTGCCAAAGGGATGCGAGGACGCCGACACACGGACGCAAGCCGTGCGCACTCCGTAGATTCGCGAATGGAAACAGCGTCTTTATTAGGTTTCGCACCGCCTGCTTGGCATGGCAGGGAGTGCTTTGATCGATTTTTATGCTACTGGTGTGCGACTTTCCGACTGCTTTCTTTCCAAATAATTGTCTATTCTAGCCTGACTGCCAACCGTGCGAATCCTGAAAGCTGACACGACATTGGGGCGAATCCCGGACCTATTACCAAAGCAGGACTGGACCGTCGTCGGTTGGGTCTTGGGCGTCAAGATTCTGTTGTTCGTTCTGGCGGCGAAAAGCTATGCGGTGATTTGGGGTAGTTGGCTACCGAGTGCGCACCAATGGTTCGAAATATGGGACCAGTGGGATTTCGGGTATTACCACAAAATCGCGGAGTTCGGATACACGACGGACGACGGCTCTTTGGAGTTTTATCCGCTATTTCCATGGTTGGTTCGCCTGGTCGGCCATATCTGTGGAAGTTACCTTGCTGCCGGGCTTATCGTATCTGGCATCGCTTCCGTTACTGCCGCGATTCTGTTGCGGAGACTTGTCCAGATTGATTATCCGGCCAGCATTGCGATGCGCAGCGTATGGTTCTTTCTCATTTTTCCCACCGCGTATTTTCTTCATATCGGCTACAGCGAAAGCCTGTTTCTTGCTCTCACTTTCGGCTGTATCCTGGCGGCGCGATGTGAACACTGGTGGCTCGCTGGAGTGCTCGGTGCTTTTTGCTGGATGACACGAGCGTCGGGCGCGATTCTGCTCCCGACTCTTGCCGTGGAAGCGGCGCAGCAGTATTGCGTGAAATGCCGCTGGAATTGGCAGTGGCTGTGGATTGCAATCGTCCCAGCTGGTTTTGCGGTGTACGTAATGATCAACTGGCATGTGGCCGGAGACCCATTCGCCTTTTTGAAGACGCGAGAAACATTATTCGAACAGTCGTTTGCCTGGCCTTTGCGGGGAATTCGCCAAGCGATTTGGGCTCGGTACCCCACTCCAAATGAAGCAGAAATGGTCGGCACAGAGGAATTGTTTTTCGTCGCGCTCGGTTTTGCCTGTACGATCGCTAGCTGGGTCAAATTACGGCCAGCTTATGCCATGTGGATGAGCGGCAGTTGGATCCTCTTTAGCAGTGTTTCCTTCTTCCGGAGCGTGCCTCGCTACACCTTGACGATGTTTCCGATTTTCATACTCCTCGCGTTGCTCGCTCGAAACTCTTTTTGGAGGGGCATACTTACGGTTTGGTCGTTGCTCTTTTTGGCCCTATTCGCCATTTTATTCGCCCGCGGGGAGTGGGCATTCTGACATGCCGCCACTGGCTGAAGACTAATTCGTGTCAGCAGTAAACATGCCCCGGCCATGTGTAACAGCAACTAATCGGGTGCCATTTCGCGTCTAAAAAAGCTGATTGACGAAAACATTGGCTGGTACCTCACCGGCAATGCCGGGCGACCATGTCCCTCCGTAATCTGTGCTGGCAAAAATACCAACGGCACTGCCGATGTATAAATAGCCCGGGTAAGATGGTCTTTGAGACGTCACTACCGAGCGAATCGGAACGCTCGGCAGACTGTTAGAAATATTCGTCCAAGTGCTTCCACTGTTCGTTGTTCTCCATAAATTATCCGAATCAAAGCCTTCCCGGAAACGCAATCCGCCGAACGCGACGTAAACCTCGTTATATAGCCCTGGTCGCCAACCAGCAAACGCTATGCTTTCGACGTAGCGCTGTGGGAGCGGGGATCTGTCAACCCTGATCCACGAAGGGTTGGCAGCAGTGCCATTAGTGGTGACGTAGATACGCCCACTATTGTGTCCTACCCAAATAATGTCCGAGTTTCCTGGCGCCACGGTGATGGTGCTGATGTTATCATCGCCTTGCTGTGAAGATTTTATAAGTGTCCAATTAACGTCTTGTGGATTTGGTGCATTCGCGTAGATAGAGCGCCGCAGGTAAAGGCCGCTTGCGAGAAGGGTATTCGGGTTATTGGGGTCCACAATCAGGGGAGCAGCCCAGTTGCCACCGCCACCTGCGCCGTAAATGAATTGCAGATTTGCGTAACTGCCGTCTGAACTTCGGTAGAGTCCGAGAACCGGATATTCTCCATAAAAATAACCCCCGTCCATACACAGAAGCCGCCATCGCTGGCACTATTCCTCTCGCTGCCACTCATTACATCCCATTGCTCGGAGCCATATTGGGATCGATACCGCAAGGTGCCAGTGTCCTGTGTGCCGCCAATAATCGTATCACCGGTGCTGTTGGCTGCACCGCCGTAAAATTGAGTGATACCAAGAGTATGGTTCAAGCTAGTCCATTGTACGTTCGGAGCTAAGATATCATTTGTGTTGTAGATCCCGCCGTCGGTCGCGACAAAGGCGATTCTGTTATCAGAGCCATTGTAATTCGGGTCGTTAATGATTACATGGTGGTCGTGCATCGAAAAAGGTCGGCACCACCTACGAGAACAACGTACGGGTTAGTCGGATCTACCCATAGCGTATTTGCGTACCAACCGATTACGTCCAGAGTGTTGGTAATATTCGTTGGGGCAAAAGTACGACCACCATTAGTGGACTTCAAAAGCTCTCCTGCGCTGAGAGCCGGGGAGGCATAATCATCTGCCGACGCATATACGATGCTCCCGCTCGGGTCACTTGGCGCGTAGGCAAGCTCGACCCTACCTGTGACCGGCTTGTTGGTGGTAATCGTGCTCAGTGTCCACGTTGCTCCGGCATCTGTGGAATAAAAGATACCTCCGAAGTCGTTGCCATACCTGCCACCTAACCCAATGCTGGCCAAGCAATTGGCCGCATTGTTTGGTTGAAAGACCACAGTGTTAATGTGACCCGTTCTTACCTGCGACCAGCGAATCCCGTCAGTAGTGGTCCTGAACAGTCCGGTGGTCGTGGCGACCAGTAGCACCGTGTGCCGGATCGGAGCGTAATAGGCAATTGCCAACCGAGTCACGTTCTGAAAATCCGGATTGCTCGCGGTCGAGCTCATTTGTATCCAAGTAATACCGCCGTCACCGGTCTTAAAGATTCCGTCTCCCAGGATGCCATCAAACGGGTAGGGCTCGCCGGTTCCGGCGTAGAGGCGGTTGGAATTTGTTGGATCGATCGCCATGCAGTTCACAGCAAGGTTCGCCAGGAAATCGGTCGTCGTAGTCCACGAACTCCCGGCATTTGTCGTTTTCCACACGCCGCCACCCACCGCGCCAAGCCATATGATGTTCGGATCAGTGGGATGAATGATGATGGAGCGCGTTCTTCCGCCGATGTTTCCTGGACCAATTGAAGACCAGATTGATTGCACCGCCTCACGCTGCCCCATGGAGTTCTTCGGTAAAAATTCTGCCCAGGCTTCGGGTCGGAACGGCATTGTCTTCTTGAATTCATATGCTCGCCGTAATCCGGTCGGCGAGATTTGGCCATACTCATCTTGTAATCGCAAACGTTCCCAAGCTGCGCGAGCAGCGGGATCTTCATGGATTGTGTCGCTTTCTTTTCGCGGCGGATTCACCCGGGGGAGTGCTTTCGGGAATGCGCTAAAGCCTACAAATGCCAGACACAGGCGACACGCAGACTAAAAAACGCTGATTTTGAAGTGAATTTCCTTTTCATGAGATGAATGTGGAGTGCTTCGCTTTTTTATTCGAAGCGCATGCGATCCGTCAAGAATATGCGTGTCATGGCAACTCCATTTTGATGAGGTCAAACAGAAACTACTCTGCAACATCTTGAATGGGATGGCGAAGCTGCCAAGCTATGTGGCCATGCGCGTGCCGCTGCTGGATCTGAGCGAACAATATCGTGCTCTGGGCGATTCGGTTCGCGAGGCCATCGACGCTGTTTTGCAAAGCGGTCGCTTCATCCTGGGACCCAACGTCGAGGCGCTGGAGAAGGCCGTATGCGAGTATTGCCACGTCCGACATGCCATTGGAGTTTCCTCAGGCACGGACGCGTTGCTGGCAAGTCTCATGGCGCTCGGCATCGGGCGAGGCGACGCCGTGATCACCACGCCCTACACTTTTTTCGCAACGGCAGGATGCATCGTGCGCGTTGGCGCACGGCCGCTTTTTGCCGAGATCGATCCCGCAACGTACAACATCCGGCCCGCCGCCGTTGAGGAATGTCTCGAAAAACATTGTCGCAAAGATCGCAGCGGAGCCTGGGAGACAAAGGAGGGAGAAAAAGTCCGGGCGATCGTTCCCGTTCACCTGTTTGGGCTGTGCTGCCCCATGGATGAGCTGCAGGACATTGCCGCGCGCCATTGCCTGGAGATGATCGAAGACGCGGCCCAGGCCATCGGCGCAGAATTTCGGCAAGGCGGCAATACGGCCAAAGCCGGCACGATGGGGCGAACGGGGGTTTTCAGTTTTTATCCTTCAAAGAATCTGGGCGCTGCCGGCGATGCGGGAATGGTGGTGTGCCAGGACGATGATTTGGCGAAACAATTGCGCGCCATTCGCAATCACGGAATGGCGCCGCGCTATTTTCACCACGTGGTAGGAGGAAATTTTCGCCTGGACGAAATTCAGGCCGCCATTCTGAACGTGAAAATTCCTCTGTTAGAGCAATGGGCGGCGGCGCGGCGCGCAGCGGCCGATTTTTACCGGGAAGAATTTGCGCGTGCGGGGTTGGCCGAGAGGGTCCGAACCCCTTTCGAACCGTATCGGAAGCGTCACCTGATCAATCACCATGTTTACCATCAATACGTCATCCGCGTCCCGATGCGCGACGCGCTGCGGGAGCACCTGCGGAAGCGCCAAATTGAGACGGCTGTTTATTACCCCCTGGGCCTTCACGAACAGAAATGTTTCGCGTATCTGGGCTGCAAAAGGGGAGATTTTCCCGAAACTGAACGCGCGGCGCGCGAGACGCTGGCGTTGCCCATTTATCCTGAGATTTCGCGCGAGGCCCAGCGACATGTCGTGAGGGCCATTGCCGAATTTTTCGAGCGGCACTCCAGTTCGCGCTGATTTTCGACTTTGATTTTTCGTTGTATTTTCAACGAGAATCCCGCGGAGGCCCGCGTCGGCCGCGGCTTACTTGCACGCGGCGCGGCGCCAGCCTATATGAAGGCTTTCGCGGCTGAAAACGGGTAGGTACCGAAGTGGCCAAACGGGGCAGACTGTAAATCTGCTGGCTTTACGCCTTCGCTGGTTCGAATCCAGCCCTGCCCAATTTTCGTTGAGAGGTGAAACGGCCTGGCGTCGCCGCGCGAGCCGGTTCAAGGCTTGAGCGTTGCCCCTTTTAGTAACCTTTGCGCTGTCCGCCTTCGCGACGATTGCCGTATCCGCGTCCTCCCGCGCCCGGTTGCCGGGGCTCGCGCGGGCGCGCCTCGTTCACAGTGAGCGGCCGCCCTTCCATGGCCTGACCGTTGAACTTCGAAATTGCGTTCTGCGCTTCTTCTTCCGAGCCCATGGTGACAAAGGCAAAGCCGCGCGATTTGCCCGTGAAGCGATCCTGCATCAGCATCACTTCCTGCACCGCGCCGGCTTGGGAGAAGAGTTCCTGCAATTCGTTTTCTGTAGTCGTAAAAGGCAGATTGCCTACGTATAATTTTGTTCCCATCGAGTTAATCAGGAGTTTATTCAGGAAAGGTCGCCGCGTCGCTGTTCCCGTCGTCGGGTTTCAAATCGCCACTGAATAAACTCCACTGACAATCCACCAACTGCCGGGCTTCCGTTTCCTTTTGGTTCACTTGTAAAATGTTTCCCTTAAGAAAGCAATAGAAATTGCCGGGGAACTTTCCAAGCTATGGGGGTCAGATGCATCATCGTGTGAAACAAGAGTCGGCTGCTGCGCGGGTGGCAGTGGTGGCTGCGGGGATTGTGAGTCCCCTTGGGTTTGGCCTGGCCGAGACGCTCGATTCGCTGCGCGCGGCGCGCGATTGCGTTGGCCCAGTCACGCGATTTTCGGTGGCGCAATGCCGTTGCAAAACGGCGGGGCAAATCCCGGATGAGCGTTTGCTTGCCGGTGGCGATGGCGAACGTCGCCGGAGGCGGCTGCATCGCGCGTCGCACATGATGATTCAGGCGCTGGGAGAAGCGCTGGCGCAGCAACCACAATTTCAGCCGGAATTAATGCTGATCGGGACAACCAGCGGCGGGATGTCCTACGGAGAGCGGTACTATCGTGCCTTGACGCAAGCCGCGGATTTGCGGCGCGCGCCGATGTGGATTGCGAACTATCCCTCCCAAAAACCAGTGCTCGACGCACAGGAGGCCTGCGGCTTGCGCGCGCCATGCCGGATCATTGCCAATGCCTGCGCCTCGGGCGCCAACGCGATCGGGCAAGCCTTTGAGTGCGTGCGCTCCGGTCGCTACCGGCAAATTCTGGCGGGCGGTTACGACGCGATCTCAGAAATGGTGTTTGTGGGTTTTGATTCTCTCCAGGCCTCTACGCCGGAAAAGTGCCGGCCCTTCGATAGAAATCGCACCGGCATGGTGCTGGGCGAGGGCGCAGCAATTCTCGCTTTGGAAAACCTCGACTCAGCTCGCCGCCGCGGCGCCGCGGTGCTTGCCGAAATCGTCGGATACGGCGTTTCCACGGATAACTTTCACATCACGCAGCCGGATCCATCGGGGATCGGACCGCGGCAGGCCATGGAGCGGGCGTTGCGCTGCGCTTGCCTCTCGGCCGAGGCTGTCGATTATATCAACGCGCACGGAACAGCGACTGTTTTTAACGACGCAGCCGAAGGAAAAGCCATCGCCGAACTGTTCGATGGCGTTCCGGTCAGCTCAACCAAGAGCATGATGGGCCATTCGCTGGGAGCTGCCGGTGCAATCGAAGCAGTGGTCTGTTTGCTGGCGCTGCAGCATCAATTTCTGCCACCAAACATCAATTTCGACACTCCTGATGGCGCTCTGAATCTGAATATCGTAGCAAACAGCGCCCGGCCGGCTGCTGTAAGCACGGCGCTCTCGAACTCTTTTGGCTTTGGAGGCGCAAACGCTTCGATCCTGATGCGCAAATGCGAAACATGAGCCTGGCCATCGCCGGCATGGGGTGGATAACTCCTCTTGGGCGCGGTGTTGATTCAGTTTGGCAACAGCTGCTCGAGGGTCGGGAGGGATCGCCTGCGACGATCTCCGAAAAACTCGGCTCTCATGAATGCGTTGCGTTTCGCGTGCCTGAGACCGCGCTCGGCAATCTCGCGCACCCGCGCCTGCGCCGCGCCAGCGCAATTTCGCGATTCGCCGCGGCAGCGGGTCTGGACGCGCTGAACGCGGCGGGATTAAGCGTCAGTTCACAAAACTCGAACCGGATTGGTCTCGTGTTTGCCGTTTCAAATGGCGGGGTGATTTACACGAGGCGTTTCTACGGCGACATCGTCCAGTCCGGCGCCCAAGCGGCCAGTCCGCTTTTGTTCCCGGAAACGGTTTACAACGCTCCTGCGAGCCATCTGGCAGCGATTCTGGGCGTCACCGGCGCGACTTACACGCTGGTAGGCGACGGCGCCGTCGGGCTTGCTGCGGTGAAGATGGCTGAAGATCTGGTGATGAACGAGACCGTTGAGCAATGCCTCGTGGTTGGCACGGAAGAAATTGACTGGCTGCTGTGCGACGCCTATCGCCGGTGGCGACTCCTGCGTCCCAAGCCGCCCCTGGAACCATTCGGCAGGCGTCCCCGGGGAATGATCCTGAGCGAAGGCGCAGGGGCCATTCTACTGGCGAAAGATGGCTCGATCGCTGTTGAACGCGTTCATCCAGGCGCGCACTATGAGAGACGCGCGCAGGCGGCGGAAAGGCTGGAGCAAATCCTGAGAGATTTCGCCGATGACAGAATCGATTTTGTGATCTCGAGCGCCAACGGCACGTTCATCGACGACGCTGAGTGCGCAGCGCTGAGGCGCGTTCTTCCGGACAGTGCAATTTATACCGGCAAACCGGCGCTTGGTGAGAGCGTCGGTGCCGGCGGGCTGTGGCAGGTGATTCTTGGCGCGCAGGCGTTGCGTCGCAGTGAACTGCCGCCGGTGCTTCACGCTCGGCCAGAGGTGCCCCTTCGGATTTCGTCCGCGCGCTCGGTATTGACTGATGCGCGTCGGGCCATTGTGTTGAACTGCGGCGTCAATCAACAAATGGCAGGCCTTCGGCTGGCGCGCCGTTGATTTGATTTGGATGGGACGCGTCTTGGGGCCCGGCTTCCGGCGCCCTCGCCGGCCGGGATCGGAATGGAGTCGTCAGTGCAGCGGAACCAGATGCCAGTCAATCTTTCCGTTTTGGATTTGAAGCCACGCGACGCTGGGCGGGGCGCCACGGTTGGGCCGCGTCACGCAACCGGGATTGAGAAACAGCACGTTTCTGCATTTTTCGTTCCGAGGGACGTGCGTGTGCCCGTGCAGGAGAACGTCGATATCGTTCGGGACGCGCTCCGGGGGCAGATGTTGGAGGCGGAATTTCAGGCCGCCCCGCTCGAAGTCGAGCACCAGTGGCCACTCGAAATTACTGTCGCAATTGCCGCGCACGATTTTGACCGCCGGCCCGAGCGCGCGCAGCGCGTCGAGTACGTTTTCTGTGCATACGTCACCCAGGTGCCAGATTTCATCGGCGTTGACGGCGAGTTCCGTCACAGCCGGCGGCAGCCGATCGTGCGTATCGGCTAAAACAAGAATGCGCAACGAGGCTTTTGGATCTTGGCGGTCTTTCACGTCAATCGGAGAATCGGCGGTGAGCATTGATCGCGCAGGATTCTTCCCGGCACTGTTTCAAAGGCCTGCGTTGATTTGCGGCACTGATGCATGTTACGTAGCCTCGCCGCGCTGTCATGACTCGAAATTACAAGGAAACGCTGAACCTGCCGCGCACGGATTTTCCCATGAAGGCCAATCTTCCGGAGCGCGAGCCGGAGCTGCTGCGCCTTTGGGAGGAGACGCGTCTTTACCGGCAGATTCAGAAAGCCAGAGAAGACCGGGAACTGTTTGTCTTGCATGACGGCCCGCCATTTGCCAACGGCGACGTGCACATGGGCACCGCGCTCAACAAAATACTGAAGGATTTTGTGGTGAAATCGCAGAGCATGCTGGGCAAACGCGCGCCGTTTGTTCCCGGCTGGGATTGTCACGGCCTGCCCATCGAATACAAGGTGGTGAAAGAGTCGCGGGCGCTTTCTCCGCTGGAAGTGCGCAAAAAATGCGAAGCGTTTGCGCGCAAGTTCATCGATATCCAGCGCGAACAGTTCAGGCGGCTAGGCGTGTTTGGCGACTGGGAAAATCCGTATCTGACGATGGAGCCCGCGTATGAGGCGGAAATCTTGCGGGCTTTCGCCGTGTTCGTCGAGCAAGGCCTGGTGTATCAGGCGCAGAAACCGGTTTTCTGGAGCACGGGCGCGCAGACTGCGCTGGCCGAAGCGGAGGTGGAATATCAGGAGCGCGACGATACGGCGGTTTACGTCAAGTTTCCCATCGTCGGCGGCGCAGGTTTGTCGGCGCCACTGGCCGGAGCCGCTATCGCCATCTGGACGACAACGCCCTGGACGTTGCCCGCGAATCTGGCCATTGCTGTGGATCCGGCGGAAAATTACGTCGTCCAGGAATTTTCGCGCGGCCAAGTTCGGGAAACCTTGGTCATGGCTGAACGGCTTGTTCCGCACTTCTGTGTGCGGACCCGGTTCGCTCCAGTGGGCGAACCGTTGGAGGCGTTCCCTGGAGCGCGCCTCGAGAACGTCAAAGCGCGTCATCCTTTCCTTGATCGCGAAGTCACGGTGTTTCCGGCCGATTTCGTCACCATGGACACCGGAACCGGCGCGGTGCACATCGCGCCGGGTCACGGCGCGGATGATTATGTCTTGGGGATGCAGCGCAATCTGGCAATCCTCTCCCCTGTGGATGATCACGGCCGGTTTACCGAAGAGGCCGGCCTGCCGGAGCTGACCGGCAAATATGTATTCGACGCCAACGGCGAGATTGTGCAGTTGCTGCGGCGCCGTGGAATGCTGCTCGGCGAAGAAACATTTCATCACTCCTATCCGTATTGCTGGCGCTCCAAAACGCCGATCATCTTTCGCACTGTGCCGCAGTTTTTCATTCGCATCGATGAACTGCGGGGCAAAGCGCTCGAAGCGATCAAGGCTGTGAAATGGGTGCCCCCCTGGGGGGAAACCCGCATCACCGGAACCGTGGAATCACGTCCGGACTGGGTGATCTCGCGCCAGCGCAGTTGGGGCGTCCCGCTGCCGGTCTTTTATTCGGCCGAGGGCAAAGTAATCCTGGATCCGGCAGTTATTCGGAAGCTGGCAGATTGCGTGGCCGGGCGCGGATCCAATATTTGGTTCGAGTTGGATGATGCGGCGCTGGCAGCGGAACTTGGTTTGCCGCCGGGCACCACCAGAGGCGGCGACACCATCGACGTCTGGATCGACAGCGGCGTTTCCCATCGCGCGGTGTGCGCGCTGCGTCCCGAACTGCGCGATCCCGCCGACATGTATCTGGAGGCCACAGACCAGCATCGCGGCTGGTTTCAATCCTCTCTGATGACCAGCATCGCTCTGCATGGGCGGGCGCCATACAGGATTTGCGTCACTCACGGTTTCGTGGTCGATCTGGACGGAAAAAAGATTTCCAAGTCCGGCACCTACGAAAAACCAACGGCTGCGGATCATTTTGTCGGCCGGTTCGGCGCCGATCTGTTACGGCTCTGGGCCAGCAGCATCGATTACACCGCCGACGTTCCCTTTTCCGAAGAAATCTTCACGCGCCTGGGCGACACCTATCGCCGCATTCGCAATACGCTGCGGATTTTGCTTGGCAATCTTTACGATTTTGCCGCGACCGGAAACGGCGCGGCTGCGCCGCCGTCGCCCGTGCAGCAGCCAACGCTCATTGATCGCTGGATTCTGGAGCGTCTCGATGAAGTGATCTGCAGTTGCCGCACCGCCTACGAGAAATTTGAGTTCCACAAGGTTTATCACACGCTGAATCAGTTTTGCGCCGTGGATTTGAGCTCGCTTTACATCGATATCACCAAAGACCGGATGTACTGCGATGCGCCTGACTCGCCCCGGCGCCGGGCCGCGCAAGCAGCCATGCGCGAGATTTTCGAAGCGCTGTGCAAATTGCTGGCGCCGATCCTGGCTTTCACCGCAGAGGAGGCGTGGCGCTTCTCGCAGGGGGGCGGTTCGGTGCATTTGCAGGAATTCCCCGAAGCGCAGGGACGCGGCAGCGAAGCACGTGCGCAGGTCGAAGAGCTTTTGAGATTGCGGGCGGTGATCGGGCAGGCGGTGGAACGCGCGCGGCAAGAGAAATTGATCGGCAACACCTTGGAAGCGCGCGTGATCTTGCATTCAGACTCCGACGTCACCACGAAAATCAGCAGGACAGAGCTGGAAGAATTTTTCATTCTCAGCGACCTGACGATTCAACCGGCGAAAGAAGCCTCCGCTTCGGTGACCAAAACGCCGCACAAAAAATGCGCGCGCTGCTGGCGACACCGGCCCACGGTGGGCGCCAGCAGGGAGCATCCGGACTTGTGCGACCGCTGCAAGAGCGTGCTGGAAACAATGGCGCAGTCCGCAAGCTAACCTCACTCTGGCTTCATGGTTGGCCTGCCGTTTGCCGCTCGTGATTCAAGAGGAGAGCAGGATTACCCGTGAGATTTGTTCTCTTTGTGTCGCTGCCGCTGTACGCGCTGGATCAGCTCACCAAGCAATTGGTGCTGCGGTGCATCGGCCCCCTTGAAGCGCGCGTCGTGGTGCCGGATTTTTTTAGTCTGGTTCATGTGACCAACACGGGAGCGGCCTTTGGTTCTTTCAAGGGAAACAACATCTTCTTTGTCGCGATCTCGGCCGCGGCGTTGCTCGTCGTGCTCACGCTTTTGTTGCGGCGCCGGCGACCGGACACGTGGCGCGACCTTCCGCTGGCGCTGTTGCTGGCGGGCATTTTGGGGAACCTCACCGATCGCCTTCTTTACGGGCACGTGATCGATTTTCTCCTTTTCAATCTGCACGTTCGCTACGCCGATCCGTGGCCTGCATTTAATGTAGCGGACGCGTGCATCACGGTTGCCGTTGCGCTTTTTGTGATGCAGTCGTTTCGCAAGCCACAGCGCGCTCCGGCTGGAGGATAGCCTGCGACGGCTGTTTCGGCTCGCCGACCTCCGGCGCTCCCGACGCGCGCATTGCGCTTCGCAGCAGGGAACGCTTAGACTGATTGCATGAAGCCGTCGCCCATGGAAAAAGCCGCCCGCTCCGTCGCCGCGCGCCTGCGCGAGCATGGGCATGTCGCGTACTTTGCGGGCGGTTGCGTGCGCGACATGGTGCGCGGCCTGGCGCCGAAGGATTACGACATCGTGACGACTGCGCGCCCGGAAGAGGTGCAGCGGCTTTTTCCCAAAACGTTCGCTGTTGGCGCGCATTTTGGCGTGATTATCGTGCTGGAGAATGGTTTTCAGTTCGAGGTTGCCACCTTCCGTTCCGACGACCTCTATCTCGACGGCAGACATCCCAGCGCGGTTCGTTTCGCATCGCCTGAGGAAGATGCGCAGCGACGCGATTTCACGATCAATGGAATGTTCTATGACCCGGTTGCGGAAAGAGTGATCGACTTCGTGGGCGGCCGCGCGGATATCGAAGCGAAGCTGGTGCGCGCGATCGGCGATCCGGCTCAGCGTTTCGCCGAAGATCGGCTGCGCATGCTGCGCGCGGTGCGCTTTGCCACGGTGCTCGGTTACCAGATTGATCCCAAAACGTGGGAAGCTCTGGTAACCAGCGCCCCTTCCATTAATCAGATCAGCGCGGAACGTATCCGCGACGAGTTGGTGCGGATTTTTCTTTCGCCTAACCGCGTTCGGGGATGGGATCTGCTGGATGCCAGCGGCTTGATGCGCGCCGTTTTGCCAGAACTGGAGGCCATGAAGGGCGTCGCTCAACCGCAACAGTTTCATCCCGAAGGCGACGTGTTCGTGCACACTCGCCTGATGTTGGAACTGCTCCCGGAAAACGTTTCGGTGCCCCTGGTGTTTGCGGTGTTGTTTCACGATGTCGCCAAGCCGGTCACGGCCAAAGTGGATGAAACAGGCCGCATCCGTTTTAACGAGCACGACCGAATCGGCGCCGAAATGACCGAGGCAATCATGCGACGGTTGCGGTTTTCGGGCGCGGAAATCGACGCGACGGTGGAAATGGTGCGTCAGCACATGGTGTTCAAGGACGCGCCAAAGATGCGGGTGGCAAAACTGAAACGGTTCATGGCCCGGCCGACTTTTGACGACGAACTGGAGTTGCACCGGGTGGATTGCCAAAGCAGCCATCGCAACCTCGACAATTACGAATTCCTCCTGCGCAAACGCGAAGAATTTGCCAGCGAACCCATTCTTCCATCGCCGTTGGTGCGTGGCCACGACCTGATTGCCCTCGGTTTGCAACCCGGCCCGAAGTTTGGCGAGATCCTCGAAGCCGTAGAGACGCGCCAACTCGAGGGCGCGCTGCGCACGCGCGAGGAAGCTTTGGAATGGATCAAAAGGGAATACCTGCCGGGTGACAGACGCTGAAACGCGCGGCGAGCATTCCGATTACATATCCCATGAGAATTCTGATGGTCAGCGCCGAAGGGCCGCCTCTAAAGCGGGCGGGAGCGTTGGTCGATGTGATGGAGGCGTTGCCCGCGGCGTTGCGGGCGCGCGGGCATGAGGTCGGCCTGGTTTTGCCATTCTACCGGCAGATCAGAGAGGATCGCACGATCAAGAAAAAAAACAGCGGCGTGACGGCGGAGGTGACGGTGGGCGACAGGAGATACGCGGCCCGCTACCTCGAAGGTCGCAGTGCCGGAGGTGTGCAGTTGTTTTTCGTTCGCTGCGATGAGTTTTTCGATCGGGAAGGCGTTTACGGCGAGCGCGGCGAACCGTACGAAGATAATGCCGCGCGATTCATTTTCTTTACCAAGGCAGCTCTGGAACTGGCCAGACGGTTGACACCGCAGCTGCAAATTCTGCACGTCCATGATTGGCCCGCCGCGCTCGCGCCGGTGTTCGTGTTTGCGCTGGGATTGCCGTTTAAAACGGTGTTGACCATTCATCACGTGGAAGAACAGGGGAGTTTCTGGGGACTCGATTTCCCTCTTACCAATTTGCCGGAGCGCTTTTTCACTCTGCGCGGCGTGGAATTCTTTGGGCGGCTGAATTTTCTCAAGGGCGGAATCCTGCATGCCGATCGGATCACCACGGTAAGCGAGCATTACCGGCGGGAAATCTTGACCCCGGCCGGCGGATGCGGGTTGGACGCCGTGTTGCGCGAAAACGCGCATCGGCTCAGCGCTATTTTGAACGGCGCAGATTACAAGCGCTGGAATCCGGCGACCGACCGTTTGATTCCGGCTCCCTACGATGTCCGGCGCCTCGCCGGTAAACAAACCTGTCGCGTCGCGCTGCTGAAAAAACTGAAACTGGCGCCGGCGCCGCGCGGCCCGGTCTTCGGCATGGTCACGCGCGTCGTGCGGGAGAAGGGGTTCGAGATTTTGGTGCCGCTGTTTGATCGGCTCCTCTGGGACGACGTGAGACTGATCATTCTTGGCGAAGGCGACCCGGCCTTCGAGACCGCGCTGGCCGTGGCGGCTCGCAAATTCCCAACGCGGTTCGCCTATCAAAAGGATTACGATGAGCGTCTGGCGCATCTCATCCAGGCAGGCATGGATATCAGCCTGATTCCGTCGCGTTTCGAACCGGCCGGCTTGAGCGCCATGTACAGCCTCAAATACGGTGCGCTTCCGGTGGCCCGGGTCACCGGCGGCATCCAGGAAATCCTCCAGGATTACGAGCCAACCGCAGACAGCGGTTACGGTTTTCTTTGCTACGAATATTCCAGTGACGCGTTTTGGGATGCGATCAAGCGCGCGCGCCAAATCTTTCGAAATCGCGCGCTGTGGACGGCTTTGATGAAACGGGCGATGACCCGCAATTTTTCCTGGGAAACCGCCGCCGAGCGCTACGAAGCGTTGTACCGCGAGCTGGTGAACGAAAACAGCCGGGCGGCTTAAGCTCAATGGCTCGCAGAGCGGAGGGCGACAAGTTCGCCGATTCCCTCCCCGGGACAAAAGCCGCTGTTCGCTTTCCTCTTGTCAAAGCGCACAGTTTATGGAATTTTGCGCGGTTTTCCCCGGGCAGGGCTCCCTGAGGACTCTATGGCTTACGCAATTATCAAGACAGGCGGCAGACAGTTTCGCGTCGCGGAAGGCGACACGATCGACGTGGACCGGCTTGATGTGGAGCCCGGCAAGACAACGAACTTTGACCATGTGCTGCTATACGCCGATGGAAAAAACGTTACCCACGGCCATCCCCTTATCGCCGGCGCCCGCGTGATCGCCGAGGTCTTGGAACAGCGCAAGGACAAAAAGGTCGTGGCATTCAAATTCAAACGGCGCAAAGGCTATCACCGCACCGTGGGGCACCGGCGCAAATTGACGCGTGTAAAGATCAAGAGCATTAGTGTGGGAGCAAAGAAAACACCGACCAAAAAGAGCGAAGCGTAAGCGACCGCAATTGCATTATGGCTCACAAGAAGGGACAAGGCAGCGTTAAAAACGGGCGCGACAGCGTCAGCAAGCGGCTGGGCGTGAAAAAATTTGGCAGCGAAAGAGTGCTGGCCGGCAATATCATTGTGCGCCAGCGCGGCACAAAATTTTTGCCTGGCAAAAACGTTGGTCTCGGACGCGACTACACGATATTTGCGCTGATCGATGGCAGCGTGCGCTTCGATCGCGGCGGACGCCGGGTGAACGTTGATCCCATCGTCGCTTCATCATCGTAAGCGACTGGGAATCGGAACGACGATACGAGTTTTCGATTTTTGGAGACCTCTGACGGCGCTTCCTTAAAAGCAATCTGCTCTCAAAAGCCGGGCTCGGAGGGAGTGACAGGGCTTGCTAAACCAGTTCGCTTTCCGGTATAAACGCTTTTCCTCATGCGATACAACACCATCATCCTTTTCGGCGCCCCTGGCAGCGGCAAAGGCACACAGGGCAAAACGCTCGGCACCATCCCGCGTTTTTACCATTGCGCCTGCGGCGATGTGTTTCGTTCCATCGACACGCGCACCAAGGTCGGCAAAGCGTTCCTTGAGTATTCCAGCAAAGGGCAACTCGTGCCCGATGACATCACGGTCGAGCTATGGCGCGAGGCCATCGACGCCGCCGTGGAAGCGCACAAGTTTAAGCCGGATATCGACACGCTGGTGTTGGACGGCATACCGCGGAATGTAGGCCAGGCCAGGATCATGGAGGAAATGATTGACGTAAAAAAAATCTTTCATCTGGCGTGTCCCGACCGGGAAACACTCTTTTATCGATTAAAAAAGCGCGCCTTAAAAGAGAACCGCCTCGACGACGCGAACGAGGAGGTCATCCGGCGGCGGCTCGATATTTACGAAAAGGAGTCGAAGCCGGTGCTTGCCTTTTATCCGCAGGAGCTGGTCGTTGTGGTTGACGCCACCCAGCCGCCCGCCAAAGTTCTGCTCGATATCCTGCAGAGCGTGAACGAAGGCGCGTATGAACCAGCAGCAGTTTGACACTTTCACGGCGTCCAGCCTCTACTGCGACAAATGCAGAGCCGCGATGCCCGTGCGGGAACGGCTTTTGCTCGTGCTGCCTGATCGGGAGATTTTCGATTATCTGTGTTCCGGCTGCGGAACGTCCGTAGGTCGCCGCGAGATCACGGCCGGGGAAAAACTGCTGGCCCAGGCCAGAGCCGGCCATAAATCGCGCCGTTCAGCGCTCGTGCGCGAGCTGACGCTGTGACGCGGCATGCGCGTGCTTTTCATCGGCGCCGGTGAAATCGGCGTTCCCACTCTGCGTGCTTTGCAACAATCAGAGCACCAGATTGTGGGAATCGTGACGCAACCGGACAAACCGGTCGGGCGGAAGCAGACCATCGAGCCGCCGCCAATCAAAAAAGCGCTCGGCGGCGGGACGCTGCCATTTCCTGTTCTGCAACCGGCGCGAATCAAAGCGCCGGAGGCCGTTGAGAGAATTCGCGCGCTGACTCCCGACGCAATCGTGGTGATGGCCTACGGCCAGATTTTGCCGCGTGAGGTGCTGGCAATTCCCCCGGTAGCCTGTCTCAATCTGCATGCATCGCTCCTTCCCCGATGGCGCGGCGCCGCGCCCATCCAGGCAGCCATTGCCGCCGGCGATCGCGAGACCGGCATTACCGTGATGTACATGGATGAAGGCCTCGATACCGGCGACATTCTGTTGCAACGCGCTGTCGAGATTTTGCCGAACGACACCGGCGGTTCCTTGCAGCAACGCCTCGCGCACACTGCCCCCGCAGCGTTGCTTGAAGCGCTGCAAATGCTCGAACGCGGCGACGCGCCGCGGATCCCGCAGGATGACGACCTTGCCACCCTGGCCCCCAAATTGAAGCGCGAAAATGGAAAAATCGATTGGTCCCAGCCGGCTCCCGTGATCGAACGGAAAATCCGCGCGTTTGATCCATGGCCGGGCACATTCATGAAGCTCGATGATCGCACGCTGAAGATTTTTTCCGCGAGGGTGGTCGATGGCAGCGGCAGGCCCGGAGAAATTTTGCGAAGCGACAGGGAGCTCGTCATAGCGGCTGGCGAAGGGGCGCTTTGCCTTGGGGAAGTGCAGCTGGAAGGCAAACGGCGCATGAGCGCAGCGGAGTTCCTGCGCGGGCATGGCAGCACGTTGCGCGGTGCGGGTTAACCCGCAGCATTTTGCTTTCCAAACGCCGCCATGTTCTGTTTGATGTGGTCTGCACCCGATGGAAAAGCCGACGCCAGCGTATAAACGGATCGTGCTCAAGCTCAGCGGCGAAGCGGTGCAGGAACGCGGCGGCCGCGACAATATTTCGCCGGCCGTAGTGCGGGAGATCGCCGAACGCATCAAGGAGGTGCGCGATCTCGGCGTGCAGGTGGCGGTGGTGATCGGCGGCGGGAACATCTGGCGCGGTCTGTCTGCCGCGCATCGCGGCATGGATCGCACGACAGCCGATTACATGGGAATGCTGGCCACCGTAATCAACGCGCTGGCCCTGCGCAGTTCGCTGGAGCAGATCGGCGTCGAGACGCGCGTCCAGACCGCGATCGAAATGAAAAACGTCGCCGAGCCTTTCATTCTTGGCCGGGCCATTCGGCATCTGGAACTGGGCAGAGTCGTGATCTTTGCCGCAGGCACGGGGAATCCCTACTTTTCCACGGACACGACTGCGGCGCTGCGGGCCAGCGAAATACGCGCCGACGTCATCCTCAAAGCCACCAAGGTGGACGGAATTTACGACCGCGATCCCAACAAACACGCCGACGCGCGGCGTTACGACCGACTCACTTATACCGAAGCGCTGACCAAACGCCTCCAAATCATGGATTCCACCGCCTTCAGCCTTTGCATGGACAACAAAATCCCAGTCGTCGTTTTCGACATGTACAAGCCCGGCATCTTGCGCGACGCCGTGCTGGGCCGAAAAGTGGGGACATTGGTTTGCGACGAGCCGCCGCCGAAGTGAGACTCTACAGCCATGAGCATCGATGACATTCTTCTGGAAGCCGAGATGTCGATGGAGAAAAGCGTCGATTACATGGTGCACGAGTTTGCCGCGGTGCGCACCGGGAAAGCGTCGCCCGGGTTGGTGGAGAACATCGACGTCCACGCATACGGATCGACGATGAAGCTGAAGCAACTCGCGTTGATCACCACGCCCGAACCGCGTTTGCTGGTCGTTCAGCCGTTTGACGCAGGCACGGTTCCCGACATCGAGAGAGCGCTCAAGGAATCGAGGATCGGCATTACGCCGTCGGTCGAGGGAAAAATCATCCGCTTGCCCATCCCGGAGCTGTCAGAAGAGCGACGCAAAGAACTGGTGCGTTCCCTGGGCAAAATGGCCGAGGAAGCCCGCGTGCGCGTCCGCGCCAACCGGCGCGCCGCGC
>Ga0209810_1002372_pt1 | contig 22849 bp, 24 predicted proteins | sample Coa_R1_7_FD_187159 | JGI IMG/M metagenome (GOLD analysis project Ga0209810, IMG submission 187159) | Surface soil microbial communities from Centralia Pennsylvania, which are recovering from an underground coalmine fire - Coalmine... | ecosystem: Environmental > Terrestrial > Soil > Unclassified... | reverse complement strand
TCTCCTCCTCGACGATCCCCTCGGCCTTGCGCGCCTCGCCCTGCCGCACCCGCCGGTTGCGGTCGACCACGGCCTGGAGGTCGTCGACGTCGTAGAGCGAGACGTCGGTCAGCTCGCCGCAGGCGGCGTCGATGTCGCGCGGCACCGCCAGGTCGATCATCAGCATCGGGCGGCCTCCGCGCGCGGCCAGCACCTCGGCGAGCTCCTCGGCCTCGATCAGCAGGTGGGGCGAGGCCGTCGCGGCGACGACGACGTCGGCGCGCTGGAGGGCCTGCGGCAGCTCGTCGAAGCTCATCGAGTCTCCGCCGTAGCGGCGCGCGAGCGAAACCGCGCGGTCGCGGCGGCGCCCGGCCACGAACACGGTGTGGCCGCCGCTGTCGGCGAGGGCACGAGCGGCGAGCTCGCTCGTCTCGCCGGTGCCGATGATGATCACCTGCCGGCCGCTCAAGTCGCCGAGCACCTCGCCGGCCAGTCCGACCGCCACCGAGGAGAGGCTGAGGTGGCGCTCGCCGATCGCCGTCTCGGTGCGGACCCGCTTGCCGGTGGCGAGCGCGGCACGGAACAGCTGGTGGGTGAGCGGGCCGGCGGTCTCGCGCGCGACAGCCGCCTCGTAGGCGCGCTTGACCTGGCCCTGGACCTCCGCCTCGCCGACGATCATCGACTCGAGCCCGGAGGTGACGCGGTACAGGTGCCGGGCGGCGTCGCAGTTGCGCAGCGAGTAGATCGAGCCGGCGAGCGCGGTCGGCCCGATCCCCGCCTGGCGCGCGAGCATCGACAGCGCGGTGCTCTCGGCCTCGACCGGGTCCGAGACCACCAGGTAGAGCTCGGTGCGGTTGCAGGTCGAGATCGCGACCGCCTCCTGGACCTCGGCGGCGCCGCGGAGCTCGCGCAGGAACTCCTCGGCGCGGCCCTCGGTCAGGGCGAGACGCTCCCGGACCTCGACCGGCGCGGTCTTGTGCGAGACGCCCATCGCGAGCAGCTCGGTCACGGCTGACGGACCGTCTCGTGCTCGGGCTCGTGCTCGGAGACCGGCTGGCGCTCGAGGATCTCCCGCTTGAGCTCAGCGATCTCGCGCGTGTTGCGGACCAGGCGCCTCGCCATGATCGCCACGTAGATCAACACGACGGCGAGGAACACGATGTAGGCGGCCGCCACGTACGGGCCGGCCGTGTGCAGCGGCAGCGCGGGGGCGGAGGCGAACGGCAGGGTCATACCGATGGCGCGGCGCTCCTGCCGCGCGGCCGCAGGTCGGCGTCGCCGAACGCCAGCCGGCGCAGGCGGCGCGTCTCCATGCGGGTCGTCTTGGCGAGCATCTCGAACTTCATCAGCGTCGCGAACAGCAGCGCGATCCCGAGCAGCGAGATGTAGAAGGTGAGCTTCATCGAGCCGGGCAGCGCACCGCCCTCGAGGTTCAAAACGCGCGGATGGACGAACGCGGTCGAGAGCCGCACGGCGATGAAGTTGAGCGGCACGAACGCGGCGCCGACGATCGCGAACACGGCGGCGTAGCGCGACTGGCGCTCGGGGTCCTCGATCGAGAAGCGCAGCGGCTGGTAGGTGGCGAACAGGAGGATCACGATCAGGTAGGAGACGAGCGTCGGCTCAGACCACACCCACCAGTGCCCCCACGAGGCCTTGGCCCAGATCGAGCCGGCGATGATCCCGCCGACGGAGAAGATCAGCGCCATGTGGATCGCGCAGTAGGAGCGCATGTCCCAGATCCGGTCGCCGGTGCGCAGGTAGCCGACCGCGAACAGGCCGCCGAGCACGTACCCGCACAGCGACACGATCGCGAGCGGCACGTGGATGTAGAAGATCTTCTGGACGAAGCCCTGGTTGGCGTCGAGCGGCGCGTAGAAGAAGACCAGCGCCAGCGCCGCGGTGATCGTGACGACGGTGGCAATCGAGAGGCCGCGCAGATGGCGGCCGTGCGGAATCGAAATCGCTAGTCCTCCAGCAGGAAGTCGAAGACGGCGTAGGCCACGAGGACGAAGACCACATCATAGAGCGCGAGCACGGCCACCCATCGGCCCGGAGGCAGCACGGATCCGCCGTCGCGCAGCAGCGGTCCGATGCCGCGGGCGAGCGCGATCAGCGCCGGGACGAGCAGCGGCAGCCCGACGATCGGGCCGATCAGGTCGCGGGCCCGCGTCTGGACGGCGATCGCCGAGACGAGCGTCCCGATCACGGCGAACGCGCAGTCGCCGAGGGCGAGCATCACGACCAGCCCCGGCAGGCCCGCGCCGAGGTGCGCCGGCGCCAGCAGCAGCGCGAAGAACGGCACCGCGATCACCTCGAGCACGACCAGGAAGACGAGCAGGGCCGTCGCCTTGGCCAGCAACATCGCGGTCCGGTCGACGGGCGCGAGCAGGAACGCGTCGAAGCCGCCCTGCTCGCGTTCGGCGACGAACAGGCGGTTGACCGCGAGCATCGCCGCGAACAGGAGCGTCGCGGTCAGCACGCCGGCGCCGAGCTGGCCGCCGAGCCGCGCGCGGTCGAGCGCGAAGTGGAAGATCACGAACGTCGTGACGGAGAAGAGCGCCATCGCGGGCACGGTCTCGAGCGTGCGCAGCTCGATCAGGAGGTCCTTGCGCAGGACCGCGGCCGCGCTCCTCATGCGTACAGCTCGCTGATCGCGCTGTCGTCGAGCCCGCCGGCCGGCCCGGCGTACACGGCGCGCCCGTCGCGGAGTGCGAGCGCCAGGTCGGCCTCCTGGAGGGCGGCTCGGGGGTCGTGGCTCGTGATCACCCGGGTGGCGGCGCTCGAGCGGCCGATCAGCGGCTCGACGAGTTCCCCGGCCCCGGGGTCGAGGTTCGAGCGCGGCTCGTCGAGGAGCAGCAGGTCCGGGGCGTGCAGGACCGCGCGCGCGACGGCCAGCCGCTGCACCATCCCCCGGCTGAGCGAGCGGACCGGGTCGTCGGCGCGGCCCAGCATCGCGACGGCTTCGAGGACCTCGTCGACCCGCGCCGGCACCACCGCGTGCAGGCGCGCGTGGTAGCGGAGGTTCTCGCGCCCGGTCAGGTCGCGGTAGAGGAGCGGCTCGTGGCCGAGCAGCCCGAGCCGGCCACGCACGGCCCAGCCGCGCCTCGGCAGCTCCTCCCCGAACAGCCGAACCGTGCCCGCGTGCGGCCGAAGCAGCGTCGCGAGCACGCGCAGCAGCGTCGACTTGCCGGCGCCGTTTCGCCCGAGCACGGCAAGGGTGGCGCCGCGCGGAACCTCGACCGTCACATCCTGGAGGGCTGTGCGCTCGCCGAAGTGGCGCGTCAGCCCGGCCAGCTCAATGACCGCGGGGCTGTCCGGGCTCACGGGTGAGCGTCCCGACCGCGTGCCCGAGGACCGGCGCGATCACCGGGAACAGCTCCCGGATCGCCTTCGGGTTGCCGGGGAAGTTGACGATCAGCGTGCGCCCGGCGATCCCCGAGACGCCGCGGCTGAGGATGCCCATCGGGGTGTGTTTGAGCGACTCGGCGCGCATCGCCTCGGCCAGTCCGGGCGCGTCGCGCTCGATCACCGCCCGCGTCGCCTCGGGCGTGACGTCGTCGGGCGTGAGGCCCGTGCCACCGGTCGTGAAGACGAGCTGGGCGTCGGCGGCGACCTGCTCGCGCAGCCAAGCCTCGATCGCGGTCCGGTCGTCGGCGACGACGTCCTGCGCGAGCACCTCGGCGCCGGCCTCGCGGGCCAGCTCGGCGAGCGCGACGCCGGAGAGGTCTTCGCTCGTCCCGGCGGCCACCGACGTCGAGACGGTGAGGATCGCCGCCTGCATGGCGGGCGAGCTTATCGGCGCCACTCGCCCGAGCGCCCGCCCGCCTTCTCGAGGAGCTCGACGCGCTCGATCGTGGCGCCGCGCTCGACGCCCTTGACCATGTCGTAGACGGTGAGGGCTGCGACCGAGGCGGCGGTCAGCGCCTCCATCTCGACACCTGTCGGGCCCGTCGTGCGAGCCTCGGCGGTGAGGGCGATCTCGCCGCTGACCGTGTCGATCGTCGCATCGACGCCGACGTAGGAGAGGGCGAGCGGGTGGCAGAGCGGGATCAGCTCGCTCGTGCGCTTGGCAGCCTGGATCCCCGCGATCCGCGCGACGGCGATCACATCTCCCTTGGGCGCGTCGCCGGCGGCGAGCAATGCCGCCGTCGCCGGGGTCAGGCGGACGAGCGCCCGGGCGACCGCCCGCCGATCGGTCGGCGGCTTGCCAGCGACGTCGACCATCCGCGCGTTGCCGGCGCTGTCGAGGTGGGTGAGGGCGGCGTCGCTCACACCGGGGCGTGCGTGCGCTGCGCCGCCGCGATCAGGTCGCGGACCGCCTGGGTGTCGCCGGCGCGGAGCAGCTCGATCGGGTCGGGCTCGCCGCCGACGATCCCCTCGAAGAACTCCTTGCGGTCCTGGTAGGTCGGCAGCGTCGCCTTGGCCCAGCCGCGCGCGTCGTTGAGGAGGACCGCGAGCTGGGCGTATGGCTCGCCGAACAGCTCGGCGATCTCGCGCTTCATCCGCTTGGCCAGCGCCGGCGAGGCGCCGGCCGTCGAGATCGCGACCGCGAGCGGACCCGTGCGCACGATCGCCGGAAGGATGAAGTTGCACAGCGGCGGGACGTCGACGACGTTGACGAGCATCGAGCGGCGCTCTGCGTCCTCGAACACGCGGATGTTGACCTCGGTGTCGTCGGTGGCGGCGATCGCGATCAGGCACCCGTCGAGGTCATCGGAGCGGTATTCGCGGTCGTGCCAGTCGATCGACCCCTCGGCCGCCAGCGCTTGAAGCTCGGGGTGCGCTTCGGGGGCGACGAGCGTCACGGTCGCGTCGCAGGCGAGCAGGCCCTCGACCTTCTCGAGCCCGACATCCCCGCCGCCGACGACCAGGCACCGGCGTCCCTTGAGTCGAAGGCAGGCGATGTAGAACGGCGTCTCGAGCATGTCGCGCACGCAGGACTGATCGCAGATCCCGCGGCGGAGCTGGCACACGCACTCCTTGCCGCTGTAAGCCTGGGCCGGCATTTCCGGTAAGGGTAGAGCGTGGCCGGTCAGCCGAGGCGCTCAGGGCACGCGGTCGCGCAGGAGGCGTCCGCCGAGACGGGCCAGGGCTGCCGCCCCCGCCTTGAGGCCGGCCGCGCGGATCGAGGGACGGCCGTAGAGGATCACCGTGGCCTGGCGCAGCGCGCGGCCGAGCGTCTCGTCGTAGGGGTGCCACCAGGGATCGCGGACCGGCGAGCCCTCCCACACGCGCAGCTTGATGTTGACGCACTCGTAGAGGCCGAACTTGGAGTGGGTGCGGCCGAGACCCGAGCTCTTCACCCCGCCCCACGAGCACTGGCAGGCGCCGTGGCTGAACATGTGGTCGTTGATCCAGACCATGCCGGCGTCGAGCTCGCGCGCGAACCGCTCGCCCTTGCTGCGGTCGCCGGTCCACACCGATGCGCCGAGGCCGAACTCGGAATCGTTGGCGAGCCTCACCGCCTCGTCCTCGGAGTCGACGACGACGACCGGGAGCACCGGACCGAAGATCTCCTCGCGCATGATGCGCATCTCGTGGGTGACGCCGGTGAGGACCGTGGGGGCGTAGAAGTGGGCGGCCTCGAGTCCTTCGGGCGACGCGCATGGCCCCCCACAGCGAAGCTCGGCGCCCGCCGTCACTGCGTCCTGCACGAGCTCGTCGACGACCGCGTGCTGCTCGGCGGAGATCATCGGGCCGATCTCGGTGTCCCAGCTCAGGGGGTCGCCGATCCGCAGGCGCTGGGCGCCCGCGGTGATGCCGTCGATGAACCGCTCGGCCACCTCGCGCATCACGTAGACACGCTCGATCCCCGAGCAGGTCTGCCCGGCGTTGGCGAAGCCGCCCCAGAGAGCGCCCGCGATCGCGCGGTCGAGGTGGGCGTCGGGGAGCACGATCATCGGGTCCTTGCCGCCGAGCTCGAGCACGCTCCCCTTCAGCTGCCGGGCGCACTTCTCGCCGACCGTCCGGCCGGTCGCGACCGAGCCCGTGAAGAAGACCTTGGCGACGCCCGACTCGACGAGCGCGTCACCGGTCCCGGGACCGTGCACCACGCGGATCAGCCCGTCCGGAACGCCCGCGCGCTCGAAGGCCATCCGGATCCGCTCGCCGATCAGCGGCGTCAGCGAAGCGGGCTTGAGGACGACGCCGTTGCCGGCCATCAGCGCCAGCGCGACCTCCCCGAACGGGATGCTCCAGGGGTAGTTCCACGGGGAGATCACGCCGAGCACGCCGAGCGGCTCGTACGTGAACGCGGAGGACTTCGTCTTCAGGAAGATCTGCGTCATCGGGATCTTCTCGTCCGCGAGCAGACGCTGGCCCTCGCGGCCGATCCAGCGCAGCGCATCGATCGTCGGGAGGATCTCCATCGAGAACGCCTCGTTGCGCGGCTTGCCCTGCTCGCGGGCGATCAGGTCGCGGATCTGGTCGGACTCGTCGAGGACGACCTGGGCCGCCCGCTCGAGGTAGCGGGCGCGGTCGTGGAGGGTGAGCTGCGCCCAGAACGGCTGCACCTGGGCGACCTCGTCGACGACCTGCCCGACGCGGTCGGCAGGCGTTATCTCGACAGCGCCCAGCTGCTCGCCGGTCGCGGGGCTGAACGACTCGAGCTGACCGGAGGCCGTGCTCGTCTGCACGCGCCGAGGGTAGCGATGGGTCAGGCGGCGGCGCGAGTGTGGGTGCGGGCGTCGAGGGCGCTGCGGATCAGAGGGGTCAGCTCGGCGGCATGGTCCGGATCGACCACGACCCAGGCCGAGGCGCCCGCCGCGCGAGGATCGATCGCGCCGAAGCCGACGATCCGCTCCGTGCCCGCCAGGAGCGCGGTCGCGCAGATCACCGCGCGACCGCGATCGAAGCGGACGAGATCGAGCAGGTGGGATTCGGACGGCGAGAAGCCGAGCCGGTCGAGGAGGTCGACGAGCGGTCCCTGATCGCCGGGGCGCGCGAGGCGCAGGCGGACGCGCAGGCCATCCGAGAGACGATGGCTGCGGGCGAAGATGGGGTTCAGGTGGCTTGCGGGATTCACTTTCCTACACGGTAGTAGCTTCGTTTCGTCACTCCGGGCGGCCGCGGCCGCGGCGGATCGCCTGCAGCCGTTCTTGCAGGGCCGCCTCGGCCTCGTCCGGCTCGTAGAAGCGGGCGTTCTCGGCGCCCGGCGGGAGCAGCTCCTGGGGGGACAGACGGCCGGGATGGCGGTGGGGGTTGTCGTAGCCGTGGTTGGAGCGCGTGCTTGATCTCAGGTGTGCGGGCGGGGGCTCGGCGCCGTGCTCGCGCACGTACGCGCGGGCAGCCGAGATCGAGCGCTTCGCGTGGTCGGACTTCGGCGCGAGGCTGAGATAGATGGCGGCCTGGGCGAGCGCGAACTGGGCCTCCGGAAGCCCGACGTGCTCGACCGCCTGCGCGGCCGCGGTGGCGACGAGGAGCGCACGGGGGTCGGCGTTGCCGATGTCCTCCGAGGCGAGGATCACCATCCGGCGCACGATGAAGCGGGGATCCTCGCCGCCCTCGAGCATCACCGCCAGGTAGTAGAGGGAGGCATCGGGATCAGAGCCCCGAGTCGCCTTGATCCACGCCGAGATCGTGTCGTAGTGGCGGTCGGCCTGGCGGTCGTAGAGGACCGTTCGCCGCTGGAGGGCGTCCTTGACGTGCTCCACAGTGACGGGTCCCTCCCCCGCCGCCTCGCAGGCGAGCTCGAGGCCGTTCAGCGCCGCGCGGGCGTCGCCACCGGTCCAGGCGGCGGCGTAGTCGAGCGCATCCGGGTCGATCCGGTCCGGCTCCCCGCACTCGCCGCGCTGCACCGCGCGGTCGAGCAGGACGCGCACGTCCTCCGCTTGCAGGGCATCGAGCTCGTACACGCGGCTGCGCGACAGCAGCGCCGAGTTGACCTCGAAGTACGGGTTCTCGGTCGTCGCGCCGATCAGCGTCACCAGCCCGTCCTCGACGGCCGGCAGGAGCGCGTCCTGCTGGGCCTTGTTGAAGCGGTGAATCTCGTCGAGGAAGAAGATCGTCGGCTGCCCGCTCGTGCGGCGCCGCTCGCGTGCACGCTCGATCACCGCGCGCACCTCGGCGCGGCCGGCCTGCACGGCGCTCTCCTCCTCGAACGCGCTGCGCGCGGCCGACGCGATGATCCTGGCCAGGGTCGTCTTGCCGCTGCCCGGCGGGCCGTGCAGGATCATCGAGTGCGGGTGGCCTGACTCGATCGCCTGTCGAAGCGCCGAGCCCTCGGCCAGCAGCTCCGCCTGTCCGACGAACTCGTCGAGCGTGCCCGGGCGCATCCGCGTCGCCAGCGGCGCGTCGGCCGCCGGCGACGGGAGTGCGTCGTCGGAGTCGAAGAGGCGGTCCACGGTCGAAGTATGGGCCGCCACGCGCGATGCGTCAGGCGGCGAGCCGGAGGCTCTCGAGCTCGCCGTCGGCCGCCAGCCGACGCAGCGCGCGGCGCTCGAGCTCGCCCGCCTGGGCGGCGGTGATCCCGAGGTCGGCGCCCGTCTGGCGAACCGTCCTCGGCTCCTCGCCGTGCAGCCCGAAGCGCAGCTGGATGACCTCGCGCTCGAGCTCGGGCAGGCGCGCGACCACCTCGGCGACCTGACGGTCGCGAAGCGTGTCTGCGACCTCCTCCGAGGGCTCGGGCCGCTCGCTCGGCAGCAGGTCGCCCAGCGACGTCTCGCCGTCGTCGCCGATCGGCTGGTCGAGGCTGGAGAGGCCGCGGGCCAGCTCGCGCGCCTCGGCCACCTGCTCGACGGGGAGCTCCGTGACCACGGCGATCTCCTCGTCCGTGGGCTCGCGGCCGAGGCGCAGGCTGAGCTCGGCCTCGACCCGGCGCACCTTCACCTGGCGCTGTGCGACGTGAACGGGGACGCGGATCGTGCGGCCCGAATTCTGCAGGCCACGCTGGATCGCCTGACGGATCCACAGCGTGCCGTAGGTGGAGAACTTGAAGCCCTTGCGCCAGTCGAACTTCTCGACGGCGCGGATCAGCCCGAGCATGCCCTCCTGGACGAGGTCCTCGAGGGGCAGGCCGTGGCCCTGATACCGGCGCGCCTGCGAGACGACGAGACGCAGGTTGGCGTTGATCATGCGGTTCTTGGCGTCGAGGTCGCCGCGTTCGATGCGCTGTGCGAGCTCGACCTCCTCGGCAGCGGTCAGCAGCGTGTGCGCGCGGGCCTGGCGGAAGAACAGGTCGAGCGACTCCAGCGAGCCGTCGAGGACCGGCGTCTGCACGTGGGCGGCCGTGTCGTGGCCGTCGTCCGCCGCCCCCGAACGGCGGCGCGATGCCGCCGTCCGGCGCGGTCGCATCATCGTCCGGGTCTCGGCGTGCTCGCCGCGAGCCCGGGGCTTGGGGGTGTTCGGTGTCAAGTCAGTTCCAATGTTCGCTAGTTCGAAGATGATCGAATTATAGGTCGAACTCGTGTTCGTGTCAAGCGCGGCGGGGGGTTTCGGGCGGGCTGAGCGCTCCGCTCCGGCACCCAGATCTCTCGGCCAGACAAACGTCGATCTCGTCCTGGTGCGTCCGCGCGGTCTCCCCGCAATGGGCGCCGGGCGCGGACCCCTCAGCCCGCCTCCGGCCGGCGCCGCGAAGACACGAAGCCGGCTCGGCTCAATCGAAAAGCGAGGGCGGGACCTGCCTAGGAGCTACCCGCTCTGGCGGCGCGGGGGTGCGCCCGCGTATTTCCTACCCCCGGCCAGTGTCCGGGTTACCCGGGTTCATGGTGCGCTAACACACAGCGCAGAAGGCCCGGGAACTTCTGCTCGATGTCGTCGTGGCGCAGGGAGACGAGGCGCTGGACCCCCTCGCAGCGGGTCTGGGTGAGGCCGGCGTCGCGCAGGACCTTGAGGTGATGAGTGAGGGTCGACTTGGAGACCGGGGCGGCGAGGCGCCCGCACGAGGTCTCGCCGAGCTCGCTGAGGGTGCGCACGATCTCGAGCCGGACCGGGTCGCTCAGCGCGTGGAGCACGCCGCTGAGGCTCATCTGGTCCGGAACCGGGTGAGCGATCGTTCTCATACGATCGTTCGATCCATTTCGTACGAGGATAGCGGCGTCATCGCCCGACGATCCGCAGGACGGCGTCGTGGAGGAGCCCGTTGGTCGCCAGACCGCTGCCGCCGTCCGGCGTCGGCCGGCCCGCGAGGTCCGTGAACCGGCCGCCCGCCTCCTCGACGATCAGCGAGACCGCGGCGAGGTCCCAGATCGAGACGCTCGGATCGAGCGCGACGTCCGCCGCCCCCTCGGCGACCAGCATGTACTGCCAGGCGTCCCCGATTCCGCGCGAGCGCCAGCAGGACCGGATCAGCTCGACGATCGCTTCGGTCCGGCCGACCTCGTCCCACTCGCGGATCCCGCTCCATGTGAGCTGCGCGTCCTCGAGCGCCGCGATGGCCGACACCTGGATGCGCTGCCCGTCGGCGAACGCGCCCCCGCCGCGGCGGGCCCGCCAGCGGCGGCCGAGGGCGGGCATCGACACGACCCCGGCCGTGATCACCCCGTTCTCGCGCAGCGCGATCAGGGTCGACCAGGTCGGCATCCCGCGCAGGTAGCTGGCGGTGCCGTCGATCGGGTCGATGATCCACGCGCGCGGCCCGGTGCCCGCGTGCGACCCGCCGCCCGCCGAGTCGCCGAACTCCTCGCCGATCACCTCGTCCTGCGGACGCTCGCGGGCGATCAGCTCGCGCAGGGCCTGTTCGACGGCGCGGTCGGCGTCGGTGACCGGCGTGCGGTCGGGCTTGGTCTCGACGACGAGGTTCTCCGCCCGGTGGCGGGCCATCGTGATGGCGTCGGCGGCGTCGGCGAGCTCGAGCGCGAATCGGAGGTCGTCATCGAGGCCGCCGGTCACGGACGGCGATCGTACCCGGCGCGTTAGGCTGGCGGACGATGCCCGATCTCCAGCAGGAGACGACGGAGGTCCTCCAGGCGCTCGTCCGCTTCAACACCGTCAATCCACCTGGCAACGAGCGCCCGGCGATCGAGTACCTGGAGGCCTACCTCCGGGAGGCCGGCTTCTTCACCGAGCTGCTGGGGGTGCAGGACGAGCGGCCGAACCTGATCGCGACCCTGGAGAGCGGCGTCGCGGGGCCGGTGATGGTGTTCCTCGGCCATGTCGACACGGTGCTCGCCGCTCCCGAGGAGTGGACCTTCGATCCCTGGTCGGGCGAGCTTTCGGGCGGCTACCTGTGGGGGCGCGGCGCGCTCGACATGAAGTCGCAGGTCGCTGGCGAGGCGGTCGCCGCGGCCGCGCTGGCGCGCGGCGGCTGGCGCCCGGCGCGAGGGGCGCTCAAGCTGGTGTTCGTCGCCGACGAGGAGACCGGCGGCGACGTCGGCGCGCGCTGGCTCACCGAGCGCCACCCCGACAAGGTCCGCTGCGACCTGCTGCTCAACGAGGGCGGTGGGGGATCGTTCGAGTACGGCGGCCGGCGGCTCTACGGGGTGTGCTGCGGAGAGAAGGGCATCTTCCGGATCAAGGTCACGGCCAAGGGCGCGGCGGGTCACGCCTCGCTGCCCCGCACCGGCGACAACGCGCTGCTCAAGCTCGCCCCCGTGCTGAGCCGTCTGGCCGGAGCGCAGCCAAGGTACGACATCACCGAGGCACCCGAGACGCTGCTGGCGCGGCTCGGCGAGGACCCCTCGGATCCGGCCCGTGCGGTCGAGCGGATCGCGCTCGACCACCCTGCGCTCCGGATCCTGATCGAGCCGATGCTCGGGGTCACGCTGACCCCGACGATGGTCCACGCCTCCGACAAGATCAACGTGATCCCGTCGCGGGCGTACGCGAAGATCGACTGCCGGGTGCCGCCGGGGATGGGCGAGGAGGTGGCACTCCGGCGCCTGCACGAGGTCCTCGGCGAGACCGCCGACGGCATCGAGGTCGAGTTCACCGAGAAGGTGTTCGGCAACGTCTCCCCCGCCCGCACGCCGCTGATGGACGCGATCGAGCACTGGATCGGCGCACAGGATCCGGGAGCGGGGACGGTGCCGGTGCTGCTGCCGGGGTTCTCGGACTCGAGCTGGTTCCGGAGCGCCTTCCCGGACCTGATCGCGTACGGGTTCTTCCCGCACCGCCACCAGCCGCTGCTCGAGTCCGCGCCGCTCGTCCACAACGCCGATGAGCGGATCGACGTCCGCGACCTAGGCTTCGCCGCCCAGTTCTACACCGACATCGCGCGGGAGCTGCTCGGTTAGCCGGCGCGTCGAGCGCGGCAGCAGCGCGAGCCCGAGCAGGACCAGCCCGAGGACGCCGCCGACGCCAAGCACGGTCCGCGCGCCGAGCCCCGCGGCCAGCGGCCCGGCGACCGCGAAGCCGAGCGGCAGCAGCGCGAGCGAGCCCATCCAGTCGTAGGAGCTGACGCGCGAGAGCGCCTCCGGCGGCACGTGCTGGGCGAGCGCCGTCTCCCACCAGACGATGAACAGCCCGAAGGCGAAGCCGGTGGCCAGCGTGATCGGGGCGACCAGCGCGAGCGGCGCGACGAGCGCGAAGGAAATGCTCTGCACTGGCCACACGAGCACGAGCAGCAGGCCCGTCCGCAACGGATGGGCCGGTCGCCAGTAGACGCCGACGAGGGCGGCGGCCACCGCTCCGAGCCCCATGATCGCCTCGAGGATCCCGAACCACCCCGCGCCGCCGTAGTCCTGACGGGCGATCAGCGGCGCCAGCGCATACCACTGCGCGTACACGCAGAACAGGGCGCCGGCAAATGCGCCGATCGTCGCCCACACCCAGGCCCGCGCGCGCACCTCGCGCCAGCCGCCGCGCAGCTCGGCGAGGACGCTCTCACGAGCGGCCGGCGCGTCACCGCGAACGCGGGGGCGCACCGGCACGAGCAGCGCCGCGCTGAGCACGAAGCTCGCCGCGTCGACCAGGAACGCCTCGCCCGCGCCGACGCCGAGGACGAGCGCGGTGCCGAGCGCCGGGCCGACCAGCACCGAGACGTTGTTTGCGGACTCGGTGAGCGCCCTCGCCGCCTGGATCTCGGCTTCGGGCACGGTCTGGGGCAACAGACCGCTGTAGGCGGGTTGGAAGAACGCGCGGGCGCCGCCGAACAGGGCCTCGATCACGGCCATCTGCCACACCTCGATCGCGCCGGCGAAGATCAGGGCGGCGAACAGGCCGTGCAGCAGCGCCCGCACGGTGTCCGAGGCGATCATCAGGCGGTGACGCGGCAGCCGGTCCGCCCACACGCCGCCGAGCAGGACCAGTCCGACGAGCGGCAGTGACTGGGCAGCGAGGACGAAGCCGAGGTCGCTGGCCGACCCGGTGCGCCGGATGATGAACAGGGCCAGCGCGACGATCACGAGCTGGTCACCGACCGAGCTCGCCGCCTGGCCGAAGAACATCAGCCGGAAGTCCCGGTGACGAAGAACCCGCATACCGCGCCGGCCCTACCGGGGGGTGAGCGTGAACTTCAGGGCGAAGTGGTCGAGACCGTAGGGGAGCGGCTTCCCGGCGACGAGCGACGGCCCGTCGTACTCGATCTCGTTGTCACGCAGGAGCGCACCGAGGATCGCCTGCCCGGCGAACATCGCCAGCGCCGTCCCGGGGCAGCCCTGCGGGCCGTGGCTGAAATGGTTGTAGGACCAATCCCCGTCGGCGCGGCCGTCGAGCCATTGCTCGGGGGCGAACAGGTCGGCGAGCTCGCTGGCCCCCGAGTCGCGGTGGTTGAAGCTCGAGACGATCAGGAACTGGGTCCCGCCGGGAACCGTGACGCCATCCCATTCGACCTCGCGGGTGCTGACGCGGGAGAGCATCGGCGTGCTCGGCCAGAGGCGCATCGCCTCGTGCAGGCAGGCACCGAGCAGTCGCAGCGAGGCGACGCCGTCGGCGGTGTCGAGCGCGACGCCGTCGAGCTCGCGCAGCACGCGCGTCCGCATCTGGATCTGCCCGCCGAGGACAGCGAGACAGCGAAAGGCGTTGACCGCCAGCGTGTCGCCGAGCGCGAACAGCCAGTGGGTGAACTGTCCGGCGAGGTCGCCTCCGGGCGCCGGGGCGTGCGCGGCCTGACCGGCCAGGCTGCCGGGCGCCTGCTCGGCGACGTAGGGCCTGAGCTTGCGCAGGTAGCGCGCGTAGAGCTCGTCGTCGCCGCTCCCCGGTGGGTTCGACTTGTCCATCAGGCTCCCGAGCAGGTCGGACAGCTCGCGGTCGGGGCCGGCCGCGTCGCCGAACAGGATCCGCCGCGCGCTCGCGCGCACCGCCTCGTTGAAGGCCTGCCAATCCACCTCGCCGGTCAGCCGGCTCGCCTCCTCGACGCACACCTGGGCGAAGCGATCGCCGAGGCTGTGCACGGGACGCTCGGTCTCGAGCACGGCCTCGGCGAACTGCCGTCGCGGCTGCCACGCGGGCAGACGGGAGATCGTCAGCGCGTCGGGCTGGAAGTGGGCCATGCCGCTCTTCTTGGGCTCGGGGTCCGACGCGAAGGGCTCGGGCGAGTTCTCGAGCACGTGGCGGATCGCCGGCTCGCCGAGCACGAGCAGGGCGTTGTCCCTGGCCACCCGGATCCACAGCGGCCCTTCGCCATAGCTGCGCTTCAGCGACGCCATCAACGAGTGGGCGAGGCGATCGGCGCCCATCCGGCTTGCCACCGCGACCGCGCCCGCCCGCCGACGGAACAGACCCTGGACGACGTTCGGGACGGCCACCTGGGCGGTGAAGCGGACCCCCTCGACCAGCGATGCGCGCGGGAAATCCACCATGGCCCGGAGAACCTAACAGTCGACCCGCAAATAGACTCGCCGCGGTGACGCGCCTGGAATCCGACGTCTTCCGGCTGCCGGTGCAGCGGATCCGGAGCGGGTACTACGCCGACGCATACTTCGTGACGACGAAGCGGGTGCTCGAGGAACAGGATCGTCACCCCCGGGTCGTCATGCAGGTCTTCCAGAAGCAGCCCTCCCGGCTGGGCGGGATCGACGAGGCGATCGCTGTGCTCAGGGTCGGCGCGGGGCACGACGGCGCGGACGGGTGGGTGGAGGGCTGGGAGTCGCTCGTCGTCCACGCCCTCCACGAGGGCGACGCGATCTCGCCGTACGAGACCGTGATGACGATCGAGGGCGACTACAGCCTGTTCGCCCACCTCGAGACGGTGTACCTCGGCTGCCTGGCCCGGCGGTCGCTGATCATGCGCAACGTCACCGAGGTCGTCGAGGCCGCGCGCGGCAAGCCGATCTTCTACTTCCCCGCCCGGCACGATCACTGGCTCGTCCAGACCGGGGACGGCTGGGCCGCCCACGTGGCGGGGGCGATCGGCGTTTCCACCGACGCGCAGGCGTCGTGGTGGGGCGGGCGCGGGATCGGCACGGTCCCGCACGGCCTGATCGCTGCGTACGGCGGCGACACGGTCGCGGCCGCGAAGGTGTTCGCGGAGCGCTTCAAGGACGAGATGAACGTCACCGTGCTGGTCGACTGGGACAACGACTCGGTGCGAACGGCGCTCGAGGTGGCCGAGGCGCTCGGGCCAACCCTGTGGGGCGTGCGCCTCGACACCTCCGAGCAGATGGTCGACCGCTCGCTTGCCGACGAGCCCGACGCCGAGGAGCTGCGAGGCGTGCACCCGCGGCTGGTCGAGAAGGTGCGTGCCGCGCTCGACGACGCCGGGTTCCGCGAAGTGCGGATCGTGGCGAGCGGCGGCTTCACCGCCGAGCGGATCAATCGTTTTGAGCAGGACGGGGTGCCGGTCGACGCCTATGGGGTCGGCTCGTCGCTGATCCGCGGCCAGAACGACTTCACCGCCGATGTCGTCGTGGTCGACGGACGCCCGTGCGCGAAGGCGGGCCGCGAGTACAAGCCCAACCCGCGGCTTGCCCGGGTCGAGTAGGTCTGCGGCGGCCGGGTATTCTGCGCGGCCGATGCTGAGCGTCATCGACCATGTCGGCGTGGCCGTCGAGGACATCGACGCGGCGCTGCCGTTGTACCGCGATGTCCTGCAGATGCCGCTCGTGCACCGCGAGACGGTGGAGGAGCAGGGGGTGCACGCCGCCCTGCTCGACGTCGGCGACGGGCACATCGAGCTGATCGCGCCGATCGGCCCGGAGACGGGGGTGGCGAAGTTCCTGGCCAGGCGAGGCGCGGGGCTGCACCACGTCGCCTACAGGGTGCAGGACATCGAGGCGACGCTCGCCGCGCTGAGCTCGGCGGGAGCGCGCCTGATCGACGAGCGGCCGCGAATCGGGATCCGGGGCTCGCGCGTGGCGTTCGTGCATCCGGGCTCGACCGGCGGAGTCCTCACCGAGATCGTCGAACCCGCGCATGGAGGACACTGATGAGCACGACCGAGAAGCCCCAGAAGATCAGCATCGGCTTTCACGGAGGCCAGGTGCTGGCGGCGCGAGTCGCGCCCCAGGAGCTCTCCCGGCTGCGCGGCGCGCTCGGGTCAGGCGGCTGGCACGAGCTGAGCGCCGAGGACGGCACGATCGTGTTCGACCTCGGCCGGGTCGACTACCTGCTGGTCGACGACGAGGAGCACCGCGTCGGGTTCTGATCGCCGGGCCGTGTTCTGACCCGAGCCGCCGGCGCGCCCGGCCCGGGCCCACGACCACAAAAAAAGGCCCGGCCCCCGCCTTGCGGCGAGAGCCGGGCAACCCCCACTACTGTGCTCCGGTCCACGTTTGCCCCCAAGTGGCCCTTCCCCTACGTGTGCCCCCACACTGCTGCCCCCTCGAACGCCCGTGGCGGACGATTGATGAGCGCTTTCAAGTCACTGGGACCGGGGTTCGCGCTGGCTGGCGCCGGCGCGATTTGATCTGACGGGCCGCTCAGTGCAGGAGGTGAAGCCGCTCTGTGGCCTTTTGTTCGCAGCCCCCGGTAGGGCGTCTGGGGAAATGATCGGGGGGCGATTCGATACGCGCGACCGTGTTAACAACGACTGTTGCTTGGTAGTTAGTACGGACTGATACGAGCCACCTCGGGCGCCGAACGCCGCCCTCCTGCGCCCCCTACAGTCCCGGCGATGCGCCTCGTGGAGATCGATCGTGCGCTGCTCGTGACGCTGCGCACCCGCGGCCATGCCCGCACGCTCGAGCGTGCCGCGAGCTCGTACTCGCGCCTCGGCGAGCACGGAGCGTGCTGGCTTGCCCTCGGTGGCGCCGGGTCGCTGCTCGACAGCGCGGCGGCGCGGCGCACGAGGTGGCGCCGCGGCTGCAGGGTGATCGTCGCGGCCTACGGTCTCAACTACGTCGTCAAGCTGACCGTCCGCCGGCCGCGGCCGAAGCTCCCCGGCCTGCCTCCGCTGAGCCCGACGGTCTCGCGGCTGTCGTTTCCAAGCGCCCACGCGGCGACCTCGTTCGCCGCGGCGCGCGCGTTCCGCGGCCTGGCTCCAGCGAGCGCGCTGTACGGCGCGGCGGCCCTGTTCGCGATCTCGCGGCCATACCTCGGCGTGCACTACCCGAGCGACGTCGCTGCCGGGGCGCTGCTCGGGACCGCCCTGGCGGGAGCGTGGCCACGGTGAAGGTCGGGATCGTCGGGATGCCGAACGCCGGCAAATCCTCGCTGTTCTCGGCGCTGACCGGGGTGGCCGCCGAGGCTGCCAACTATCCGTTCACGACGATCGAGCCGAACGTCGCGGTCGTCCCGGTCGCCGACGATCGCCTGAACGAGGTGGCGGCCACGGTCCGGGCCTCGAAGGTCGTGCCCGACACGATCGCCTTCCACGACATCGCCGGGCTGGTCGCGGGAGCGCACCGCGGCGAGGGGCTCGGCAACCAGTTCCTCGCCAACATCCGCGAGACCGACGCGCTCGTGCACGTCGTGCGGGTGCACGACGACAGCAATGTCGTGCACCCGGAGGGGCGGGTCGACCCGCTGGCCGACATCGAGACGATCGAGACCGAGCTGGTGTACGCCGACCTCGAGCAGGCGGAACGGCGGCTCGAGCGCGTGGCCAAGGCGGCCAAGAGCCTCGACCGCCGCGCCGTCGCCGAGGCGGACTGGCTGCGCGAGGTGATCGAGGCGCTCCAGGCCGGGCGGCCGGCGCGAACCGTGCCACCGCCGGCCGACGCCGCCGATGCGATGCAGCTGCTCAGTCCGCTGACGGCAAAGCCGGTGCTGTTCGTTGCGAACGTCAGCGAGGGCGAGGTGGCGGTGCCCGCGGAGATCGTGGCGCACGCCGAGGCGGTCGGCGCCGAGGCGGTGGCTGTGTCGGCGCGGCTCGAAGCCGAGCTCGCCGAGCTGGGCCCGGAGGATGCGGCCGCGATGCGCGCCGACCTCGGGCTCAGCGAGAGCGGCCTGACCACGGTCGTGCGGGGCGCGTTCTCGCTGCTGAAGCTCGTCGCGTTCTTCACCGCCGGGGAGGACAAGCCCGCGCAGTCGTGGCACCTGCGGCGCGGCCTGACCGCCTGGCACGCCGCCGGGCTGATCCACTCGGACATCCAGCGCGGGTTCGTCCGCGCCGAGGTGGTCTCCTGGGACGCGCTGGTGCAGGCCGGCGGCTACGCCGGGGCCCGCGAGCGCGCCGCGCTACGCCTGGAGGGACGTGACTACGTCGTCCAGGACGGCGACGTGATCACGGTCAAGTTCACGCCCTGAACTGGAGGGCTCAGAGGTCCGCCAGCGACCCGGCCTTCTCGAGCCGCGCCGCGAGCTGGTTCATCCCGAACCGCCGCGCCGCGGCGGCGCCGCCGGCGAGGTCGGTCTCACGATCCGGCGGGCGCTCCAGCTCGACCACCCGCAGCGTCGCGATCTCCCGGTAGGCCCGCAGCGCGTCCGCGTGCGTCCGCAGCGACTCGGCGACGCGCGGGCGCTCGTCGTGGCGCACGCTCGGCGCATCAACCGTGCCGACCGCGGCCAGAGCGCGGTCCAGGGAACCGTGGCGCGCGAGCAGCTCGGCGGCCGTCTTCGGCCCGATCCCGGGGGCGCCCGGCAGGCCGTCCGAGGGGTCGCCGCGCAGGGCGATGAAGTCCGGGACCAGCTCGGGGGCGATCCCGTAGCGGCGACGCACTTCGTCCGAGTCGACCGTCTCGAACCCGGTCGTTCCCGACTTCAGGTAGAGCACCGTGGCGCGCTCCCCCACGCACTGGTACATGTCGCGGTCGCCGGTGAGGATCAGCGTCGAGCCGCCCGCCTTGCCCTCGACGCGGGCAAGGGACCCGAGCAAATCGTCGGCCTCGAGCTCGTCTGACCCCTCGCACGCCCAGCCGAACGCCCCGAACAGCTCCGGGGCCCGTGAGAACTGCCAGCCCAGCGCGTCCGGGACCGGCGGGCGCGCCGCGTGATAGCCGGCGAACAGCTCGACCCGGTAGGTGGCGGCCTCGGCGCCGAAGCACAGCACGACCGCGCGCGGCCGGCGGTCGGCCGCCACGCGCAGGAGCGCGTTGACGGCGCCGAGCAGCGCGCCGACCGGCCGCTCGTCGACCCCGAGGATCGACTCGGGCAGCGCGAAGAACGAGCGATAGAGGAGGAACGGCGCGTCGACGACGAGCAGCGGGGCGGACACTCCCGCTCACCCTATCCGGCGGCTACCGCACGTTGACGATCGGCCCGTTCACGCCGCCGTAGGAGACGCGGTACTGGCCGGCGCCGGAGACCGCTGCCCGGTAGGAGCCGGCGCGCCCGGTCCGCACGTGCGCGACCGTCGTGAAGCCGTGGCGGCCGAGCTTCTGGATGATCACCTGCACGCGAGAACGGGTCGGGAAGATGCTGCCCGACACCGTGCGCCCGGACGAGCTGCCGGGCGCCGCGCCGCCCGAGGCGGAACCCGAGGCCGACGAGGCGCCGGCTCCGGTCGCGGTCGTCCCGCGCACCGAGATCGTCGTGAACGAGACGAGTGTGCTCATCAGCCCGAAGATGCTCTGGAGCCGTGCGCCCGAGACCGTCACGCGGCCGCGGGTGCCGACCACCTCGGCGGTGATGATGCGGGGAGAGAAGCCGTGGCGGACCACCTGGATCCCGACCAGCGAGCCCTCGACGAGCCCGCGCAGGCGAGCGGCCGCCGCCGCGACGCTCAGGTTCGAACCCCAGCGGTGGTAGGGATTGCCACCGGCGCCGTCGTACGGGTCGCGCACGCCGCGCAGCCAGGGCTCGGCCGTCGCGCCCGGCCAGACGTTCTGGATGCTCTCGGTCCATCCGCCGGAGCTCGAGAAGAAGTAGGTGACGACCGGGTTGCCCGCGTACGTCACGACCTGACCGCGGGTGGCGGCGATCGCTGCGTCGGTGCTCGGCGTCTCGGCGGCGACGCCGCGGTACATCTGCGAGCGGGTGTCCGAGTAGACGTCGAAGTCCGATCCGGCGGCGCCGGCGGTGAGCACGTACGTTCGCGCGGCGACGGCCTGGGCCTCGAGCGCGGCCTCGGGCCAGCTCGAGGGCATCTCGGCCGACACGACGCCGCGAACGTAGTCCTCGAGGTCGACCGAGTTGACGGTCTCGATGCCCCCGGAGCCGTCGGGCCGCAGGACGAACGAGCCGCGATAGGAGCCGGCGCCGGACAGCGTCAGCGGTCCCTTGCCGCTGACGGTCAGCGGCGCCGCGAAGGTGCCGACCTTCTTGCCGCCCCCATCCACCTCGACCCCGCCCCCTGCGGCCGGCTTGGCCGTATACGTCGTGCCGGGGCTGAGGCGGTGCCCGGCGGCGCGGGTCGCGCCGCCGAACGAGGCGGAGCCGTTCTTGAGGAGCACCGTGACGAGTTGCGACGGCGACACCGTGCCGAGCTTCGTGCCCTGGTAGTAGTGGGCGAGGATCCGGTCATATGACCAGCCGTGCTCGGCGTACCCGAGCGTGCCGTACTGGCTCATCCCGATCCCGTGGCCGAAGCCGCCGCCCCGGATGTAGAAGCCCGAGGCCGAGACGGAGGTCTGGGCGGCGATGTGACCGACGTCGCGCGGGGAGGCAGACGCCGCCGGCGCGGCCGCCACGAGGACGAGGAGCGCCGCTGCGCCCGGCGCGAGCCGGCGCGCGGAGAAACGAGAGATCGCTGCGATCACTTGGTCTAGTTCGACAGATTCGAGCCGGTGGTTGAGAAGCGGCGCGGGTCCGGAGATCAGGATAGTCTGCGCCGCATGGGCGCTTTTCCAGCCCGAGCCGGGGCAGTCGTGGCCGCTGTCGCCTCGCTGGCGGTTGCGCCCGGGCCCGCCGCGGCGGCGGGCGCCGCGATTCACGTCGATCGTCCCTGCTACGTGAACGCGAGCGCGTTCCGCGCCGCGCCGGTGACCGTCCGGGGCACCGGGTGGCTACCGGGCGACACGGTGAAGCTGTCGGGCGGGCAGTTGAGCGGCACCGCGACCGTCGGCGCCGACGGCACGTTCGTGCAGACGATCAGCGGCGCCGTGCTCGGCACGTCCGGCCCGGCCCAGCAGCCCGAGACCCTGACCGCCACCGACGAGGGCAACGCGGCCGACAACACGCCGGCCACCGGCCAGAGCGCAGACACGAACTTCCTCGTCGCCAACCTCGCCTTCTCGGTCAACCCGCAGGAGGCCTCGTTCAAGCGCAAGGTCACGTTCCGCTTCTCGGGCTTCCTCCCGGGGAGGGCGATCTACGCGCACTACGTCCACCGCGGGAGGGTGGCGGCCGTGCAGAGCTTCGGGCGCACGAGCGGGGCGTGCGGGCTGCTGCGCAAGCGCGAGCTCCAGTACCCGGGCGGCAAGCCTCGCTACGACAGCTACACGGTGCAGTTCGACGACTCGCGCAGCTACCGCCGCGGCGCGCTCCCCCGGATCGTCACCAAGCTCACGATCGTCCGCTACTAGCGCGCCCTCCGGAGCGCACTGTGCGCCGTGCGCTAGAGATTTCCCTGCGCCATCTTGCGCAGGTCCATGGCCTTCTCGTAGGTCTCCTCGTCGACGCCCTTCTCGTAGGCGACCTCACGGAGCATCCGGCCGGACGCGGCGGCCTCCTTGACGATCTCGGCGCCCTTGTCGTAGCCGATGTAGGGGTTGAGCGCGGTGGCCGCGGCGAGCGTCGACTCGGCGGAGCGCTCGCACCCCTCGAGGTTGGCCTCGATCCCCTCGACGCACTTCTCGGCGAACGCGGTGCACGTCGTCGACAGCAGGCGGATCGACTCGAGCAGGTTGCGCGCGATCAGCGGCACCCGCACGTTCAGCTCGAAGTTGCCCTGCGTGCCGGCGACGGTGATCGCGGCGTCGTTGCCGATCACCTGGGCGCTGACCTGAAGCACGACCTCGCACATCACCGGGTTGACCTTGCCGGGCATGATCGAGGAGCCCTTCTGGAGCTCGGGGAGGTAGAGCTCGCCGATCCCCGCGCGCGGGCCCGAGCCCATCAGCGCGAGGTCGTTAGCGACCTTCGTCAGCGACACGGCGAGGACCTTCAAAGCTCCGGACAGCTCGACGAGCGCGTCGCGGTTGGCCTGGGCCTCGAAGGGGTCCTCGGGAGGGGCGATCTCGTGCAGGCCGCTCGACTCGATCAGCAGCTCGCGGACGCGCTTGGCGAACTCGGGGTGGGTGTTCAGCCCGGTCCCGGTGGCGGTGCCGCCGAGCGGGATCTGGCCGACCTGGGGCAGCGCGTTCTCGATCCGCCGGGCGCCGAGGCGCACCTGCGCGGCGTAGCCCGAGAACTCCTGGCCGAGGGTCACCGGCACGGCGTCCATCAGGTGCGTGCGCCCCGACTTGACGACGTCGTGGAACTGCTCGGCCTTGGCGGCAAACGCTCGCTCGAGCCGCTCCAGGGCGGGCAGGAGCTCGGCCCGGCACTCGCCGAGCGCGGCGAGGTGCACGGCGCTCGGGAACACGTCGTTCGAGGACTGGCCCATGTTGACGTGGTCGTTGGGGTGGGCGCGACCACCGGCTTCGCCGGCGGTGCCCCCGGCCAGCGACGCGATCACCTCGTTGGCGTTCATGTTCGAGGACGTGCCCGAGCCCGTCTGGAAGACGTCGATCGGGAACTGCTCGTCGAACTCCCCTTCCGCCACCCGGTCGGCGGCGGCGGCGATCCGCTCGGC
>Ga0209810_1002371_pt1 | contig 22851 bp, 19 predicted proteins | sample Coa_R1_7_FD_187159 | JGI IMG/M metagenome (GOLD analysis project Ga0209810, IMG submission 187159) | Surface soil microbial communities from Centralia Pennsylvania, which are recovering from an underground coalmine fire - Coalmine... | ecosystem: Environmental > Terrestrial > Soil > Unclassified... | reverse complement strand
CGCCGGCCGGCCGTTGCGCGACCCGGCGCTCAAGGTCCGCGGCGGCCAGATTTTCGTCGTATTCCTCCCGCAGGCTGAGGATGCGGCGCCGGTCGGCGAACCGATCCCGCTCGCAATCCGGTTCGAGGATGCACATTTGATCGTCATCGACAAGCCCGCCGGGATGGTGGTCCATCCCGCACCGGGCAACCCCGGCGGCACCCTCGTCAATGCCCTGATCGCCCATTGCGGCGCCAGCCTCGCCGGCATCGGCGGCGTGCGCCGGCCCGGCATCGTGCACCGGCTCGACAAGGACACGAGCGGCCTTATCGTGGTCGCGAAGACCGACGCGGCGCACCGCGCGCTGTCCCGCGATTTCGCCGCCCGGCGGATCGACCGCTCCTATGCCGCGTTCGTGTGGGGCGTTCCGTCGCCCGAGGCGGGCGAGATCGTCGGCAACATTGGCCGCAGCCCAGTCAACCGCAAGAAGATGGCGGTCGTCCCCGAAGGAAAGGGAAAGATCGCGGTAACCGGATACCGTATCCAGCGTCGCTTTATTTGCAATGCAGCATTACTGGAATGCCGTCTCGCCACTGGCCGCACCCATCAGATCCGGGTGCACCTCGCCCATCGCGGCCATCCGTTGATCGGGGATTCGGTCTATGGCGGGCGCGCCCGGCGTGCGGCAGCCCGTACGGGCGGCGTGGAGCAGGTTGCGGCGGCATTTCCGCGGCAGGCGCTGCACGCGCGGCGGCTGGGCTTCACGCATCCCGACACCGGAGAGGCGCTGCTGTTCGAAAGCGCTCTGCCGGCCGATCTTGTTGCGCTGCAAAATAGCTTAGAGCTACTTTAAACTGGACAAAGCCTGACTATATTGCTAGGGTATTCCGCGGCGGGGGATCAGCCGCGCGGTCCTCCGTGTTCCCCAATCGACTGACTGTCTCTCACTTTCGCGGCAAAGCGTCGGAGTGAACTCGTCTATGGCCTCTCTTTCGGTACCCTCCATCTCCTCGGAAGGGAACCTCACGCGGTATCTCCAGGAGATCCGCAAGTTCCCGATGCTGGAGCCCAGCGAAGAATACATGCTGGCCAAGCGCTGGAAGGAGCATGAGGACCCCCAGGCGGCGCACCGCCTGGTGACTAGCCACCTGCGCCTCGTCGCGAAGATCGCGATGGGCTATCGCGGCTATGGGCTGCCGCTGTCCGAACTGATCTCCGAGGGCAACGTCGGCATGATGCAGGCGGTGAAGCGGTTCGACCCGGATCGCGGCTTCCGCCTCGCGACCTATGCGATGTGGTGGATCCGCGCCGCGATCCAGGAATACATCCTGCACTCGTGGTCGCTCGTCAAAATGGGCACCACTGCCGCCCAGAAAAAGCTGTTCTTCAACCTGCGCAAGCTCAAGGGGCAATTGCAGGCGATGGAGGAGGGCGATCTGTCGCCCGAGCACCTGAAGAAGATCGCCACTGAACTCGATGTGCCCGAGGCCGACGTCATCAGCATGAACCGCCGGCTCGCCAGCCCCGACCATTCGCTCAACGCGCAACTCCGCGCCGACAGCGAAGGCGAATGGCAGGACTGGCTGGTCGATGAGAGCGAGAGCCAGGAGACCAAGCTCGGCGACCGGCAGGAGCTGGGGCTGCGGCGCGACCTCCTAGAAAAGGCGATGACGCACCTCAACGACCGCGAGCGCCACATTCTGACCGAGCGGCGCCTCAAGGAGAACCCGACGACCCTGGAGGACCTGTCGCAGCAATACGGCATTTCCCGCGAGCGGGTGCGTCAGATCGAGGTGCGGGCCTTCGAGAAATTGCAGAAGGCGATCAAGACCGCCGCGATCGAACGCCGCCTCGTCACGCACTGATCGCGCCTCGGTTCGGGCGAGGGGGCAGCGCTAATTCCTCGCCCTTCACCGAATTTTCACGCGAATGCCAGTAAATGGCCGCGCAGGCGAAGTTCGGGGTGCGGATGAACCCGCGGCAGTTGCGGCTGGCGCTCGACCGTCACCTCCTCTGGCATCAGAGGAGGAACGGCGGCCTGCGGCTCAACCTATCGCTGCAGGACATGGAAGGCCTCGACTTGCGCGGGGCGATGCTGCACGGCGCAGTGCTCTCCGGAGTGAACCTCAAGCGGGGAAGGCTCGGCGGCGCGATTCTCTGTGAAGCGGATCTGTTCGCCGCCAATCTCGAGCGCGCCGATCTCACCAAAGCGGATTTGACCCGCGCCGATCTGCGCGGCGCGGTTCTGCGCGGCGCGATCCTGACCGGCGCTTGCCTGCTCTCGGCGGATCTGCGCGGCGGCGCGATGCTGAACACGCGCAACGACCGCGGCCTCGACTTCCGTCCGGTCGATCTCGGCGAGAGCAACCTCGACAAATCGACGCTCGCCCGCGCCAACCTGAGTGGCGCCGACATTTCCGCGGCCAGCCTGCGCGAGGCCGATTGCCGAAGCGCGCAAATGGACGGCTGCAACCTCGCCGCCGCGACCTGCACCGGGGCCAATTTCAGCGGCGCAACATTGCGCGGCGCGAACCTCGCGGGGATCGATCTTGCCGGCGCGGACCTGTCGCACGCCGATCTTTCCAACGCCAATCTCGACGGCTGCAATCTCGCCGGCGCCAATCTGACCGGTGCGCAGCTGACGAATGTCGATCTGGCGGGCGCGCGGCGCACTCGCCCGGTCGATTCGCTGTCGGACGAATTGTCGGGGATGCTGAAGTCCCATTACCACTGGCTCGAATCGAACGGCCGGGAGGGCGCGCGCGCGACGCTCGGCGGCGCCGATCTCAGCAACGTCGATCTGAGCGGCGCCAACCTCAGCGGCGCCGACTTGCGCGGCGCCAACCTGTCGATGGCCCGGCTCGACGGCGCGCAACTGGTCATGGCCGACCTCGCCGGCGCCAACCTTTCGGGCGCCGACCTCGAAGGCGCCACCCTCGACGGCGTCAACCTCGCGAATGCCGATCTGCACGGCGCGAAACTGAAGCGGGCTTTGATCCAGCCGGTGGCGCTGCGCGATGCGGCCGACAACCCGACCGGCCGCAACTGGTCCGCCAGCCTCGCCGGCGCGCGGGCGCTCGACGCCGATCTCACCGATGCGAGCCTCAAGGGCGCCAACCTGATGGACGCCGACTTCAGCCGTGCGCTCCTGACCAACGCCGACCTCTCCGAGGCGCAGATCGACGGCGCCACATTCGCGGACGCCGAGCTTGTCGGCGCGGCGCTGCCCGAGGGCGTCCGGCGCGGCTGACCTGAGGGGCCGGGTTCAAGGTCTGCTCCGACCATGGTTACCGCCCATACTGAATTTTAAGGATCGTCTGCTAGCTCTCGCGCCACTCTCGCCGGTTGAAGAGAACACAAATGCTGCGGTTTTCCGAGGACGCTTCGTCGCGGTTTTACGCCTTCCTCGATTTCTTCATCCCGCTTTCGATTCAGCGGGATGCCGAGACCAAGCAGCGCGCCCGTATGTTTTTGATCAGCCATCTGTTCGGCCCTTTTTTGGGCAACACGATCACGGTTTACCTGTACCTGCTCGAAAACCAGCCGGGTTATTCGTTCTGGATCCTGACGGCCTCGATAACCTTCTTCTGGCTGTTTCCGTTTGCGTTGCGCCTCGGGGTGCCGTTCGGGATGCTTGGGGTAGCCTCGGTCCAGAACCTGATCTTCGCGATCCTGTGGGGCTCCTACAATTACGGCGGGATCTCGTCGCCGTTTCTGCCCTGGCTGCTGACGGTGCCGCTCCTTGCCTTCTTCTATCTCGGCACATCGCGCGGCGCGCGCGTCATCGTGCTGGCGCTGATCGGGTTCAACCTCGCGGCCTTCTACATGGTGTACCTGTTCGGGCAGACCTTTCCCCAGCACATCCCGCTGTCGCGGCTGTCCGGCATCGGCCTCATCTCCACCCTGTGCGCCGCCATCTACGTGTCGATGATGGCGCTCTATTACGGCAACGTGGTCGCGTCGCAGACCGAGTTGGAGCACGAGGTCATCCGCGATCAGGCGATCGCCCGCCAATTTCGTGAGGCCAAGGCCGAAGCGGAGCGCGCCAACCAGGCGAAGTCTGAATTCCTCGCCAAGATCAGCCACGAGCTGCGCACCCCTCTCAACGCGGTGATCGGCTACAGCGAGATGCTGATCGAGGAGGCGGAAGCCAGCAATCGGCACGAACAGGGGTCCGATCTCCGCAAGATACGCGATGCCGGCAAACATCTGTTGGCGCTGATCTCGGACATCCTCGACCTGTCGAAGCTCGAAGCCGGCAAGATGGAGGTCTACAACCAGTTCTTCGAGGTGGCCGCACTGATCGACGACATCGTCGGGGAATGCCGCGAGAGCATTGCCGCGCAAGGGAACCAGCTGTTCGTGCAGTGCGGCGACGACCTCGGAAGCGTCAGCGCCGACGGCAGCAAATTGCGCCAGGCCGTCATGTCGCTGCTGAGCAACGCCGCCAAGTTCACCCGCAACGGAGAAGTGATCCTGACCGTGTCGCGGCGCGCCGACCGGCTGATCATCTCGGTGCGCGACACCGGCGTCGGCATCACGCCGAACAACATGAACAACCTGTTCCAGAACTTCGGCGCGGCCGAGGAAGCGACCGCCAGCAAATACGGCGGCACCGGCCTGGGACTGGCGCTGAGCCGCAAGCTGTGCCGGCTGATGGGCGGCGACATCAGCGTCGAGAGCGAGGCGGGCAAGGGCTCCTGCTTTACGATCGATATCCCGGTGCAGGACCAGGCCAACGCAGCGACGAGCGCGCGCGAGCCCGAAGGCTCATCCACGGACGGCAGCTATTCCGGTGCCCGCGGCGAACATGTGATTCTCGTTGTCGACGACGACCCGACGATCCTGGATCTCGTCGCCCGCACCCTTGCGAAGGAAGGCTTTTGCCCGGTCACCGCGGTCGATGCCCGCAGCGGGCTGCGCCTGGCCAGGGAGACGAAGCCCGCCGTCGTTGTGCTCGACGTGCAGATGCCCGACATCGACGGCTGGGAGCTTATCAACATGTTCGCGGCCGACCCCGAGCTTCACTCCTGCCCGGTCGTGCTGCTCACCGTCGAGGACGACCTCCAGAAGGGGCGCGAGCACGGCGTCGCGCACCACCTGGTCAAGCCGATCGACCGCGAACAGCTGCTCGCGGCGGTCAGCCGCTTGTGCCACGGCGCGCCGCCGGCTGCCGCACCGAGCGGCGGTCCCATCGCCGGCTCGGAAGAGCAGCCCGCCGTCAGCTGAATGTTCGAGGTTTCAATGATCAGGATACTTCTCGTCGAGGACAACGAGCTGAACCGCGACATGCTCGGCCGGCGGCTGACGCGCCACGGGTTTTCGATGTCGTACGCGATCGACGGGCCGAGCGGGGTGCGGATGGCGCTGGACGAGTTGCCGGACCTGATCCTGATGGATGTGGCATTGGGCGAGGAGATGGATGGTTGGGACGCGACGCGCTGCATCAAAGGCGATCCGCGGACGGCGAACATCCCGATCATCGCGTTGACCGCACATGCGCTGGCGAGCGATCGCGACAAGAGCGTCGAAGTCGGTTGCGCCGAATTCGACACGAAACCGGTCGACCTTCCGCGCCTTCTGGGCAAGATCAGCGATTGCCTCGCGGCCGTCGGCAAGGCATGACGGCTCTCGCCGCGGCGGATATTTTAGTTGAATGCTTGGCTTGCTTATCTTAAAGTATAAACGATAAGTACAGCGAATTTATTTGTCAGTTACCTTGAAACAATACGGTCCTGCCGATAGTCTATCGGCGAGGACGGGATGTCTTATCTCCTCAAGGAACTCAGCCGGCTGCGCAAGGCCGAGCGGATGTGCCGCGCGCGTGCGGCGGCCGAGGCCGACGGTTTTGCCGCGCTCAGCTATTCGCAACTCGCGGATGAACACGCCGAGCGCATCGCGCTGTGCGAGGCCGCATTGAGCAGAGCCTCGTACGATGACGCAACCCCCCGCGCCAGCGCCGCTTAGCGAATGAAAGGGCCGGATTAGAGCGATTCCCGATCAGGCGCGAGCGCTCCTTTCTCGTCATCGCCGGGCTTGACCCGGCGATCTCAGACGCCCCGTAGATGGCCGGGGCAAGCCCGGCCATGACGGCTTCGTAGTTGGGACATCTCAGAAGTGTACGCGGAACGACAGGGCCGCATAGTCGATGGCCACGTTGTAGACCCCTTGCAGGACCGATCCGGTGACGTGGTCGAAGCGGTTGAAGCTCTCGTTCATGCTGGCGGGAGCGGCGAAATAATGCGCATAGGCGAGGTCGGCCGAAATCGCCGGATTGAACTTGTAGCCAAGGCCGACGCCAATCGTGTAACGGTCCTGATCGGGCAGAAAGACGGTGCGCCAGTGGTTGGTGATCGGTGACTGATCCCAGGCGGCGCCGGCGCGCAGCGTCACCTGATCGGTGAGGTTGTAGACGCCGCCGAACGCCACGAACCAAGTGTTCTTGTAGTTCTCCGGATTTGGATCCAGCACCGTGCCGGTGGGCGTGTCGGTGATGTCGACTTCCTTGAAGACGCTCCAGTTGGTCCACTGCACGTCGGTGGAAAGGCTGAGCCGCGGCGTCACCTGTTGCGTAAAGCTGAAGCCGGCGGTCGCGGGCAATTTGAAATCGGCGTTCGCGAACTGGCTGGATACCAGCGCCCCCGCGAGAAACGGCGAAACGTCGCTAAAGTTGAAGGTGCCGTGCGTGTTGTGGTTGATGCCTGACCGGTAGGTGAGACCGATGCGGCTGCCTTCGAGCGGTTCCAGCAAGATGCCGACATTGTAGCCGACCGACTGGTCGTCCGACACCAGCCGCGCCGTGGCGTCCCCGACCCCGGGGATGCCGAGAATGGCCGATTGGTTGATGTTGTTGAAGACGTTGGCCTTGAAATACTGGATGTCGGGGCCGCCGCCGATCGACAACCAGGAATTCACCCGATAGGCGATGACGGGATTGACGTTGATCGAGATGATGCTGCTGGCGACGCCGAGATAACGGCCGATCCACGGCGAATCGTATTTGACGGCGGTGCCGAACGGCGAGGTGATCGCGACGCCGGCGCGCCAGTCGTCGCTGAGGCCAAATCTGGTAAGGGGGGTCGAAAAGTAGAAGTTGGGGACGATCGCCGTCCGGCCGGCGCTGCCCTGGTTGCCGCTGATTTGCGTTCCCGCCAGAGTGGCGGTGCCGTGAAAGTCGATGGAGGTTGTGGGAACGGCCGCGCCGAATTCGATCTGGGTCCCGTCCAGCCGCGTCATGCCGGCCGGGTTGTTGTAGACGGTATCGAGGTCTGTGGCCCGCGAACCCGCGCCGGCCCCCGCCGTGCCGACCTCCTCGGCGCTGTTCTCCCGCAGCGCAAACGCCGAACCCCAGGCATTCGTCGCGGCGGCCACGGTGCTCAGCCCCAGGGCCACCCCGCACACAACGGCTGGTTTCATTTACGCGTCCCCCACATAAGCGTCGGTCCCCCGACCGCGGCGCCCCGTCAAGGTAAAAATATAATCTACGGAATCTAGCGAATTCGTTAACAGGCAACCAGCGATGTAGCTGCAGAGCGCAGAATTGCTCCGCAGTTTTGCCGCCGCAAAGCCGCATCGTCAACGTTCGGGCGCCGCCGCTTGCTTTCGCCGCACCGCCCGCCGCCCTGGCTCTGCCCTGTGCTCGGCAATTCTCCCCCGGCGCCGCGATTCGGCCCGGCACCCGTTCATAGTCGCTTAAGGTTGATCGGAGATCATGCCGACAGGCGGCCCGATCGGCCGGCGACGCTGCTTGCCGCGCCAACTGCCGGGTCAGGGGAGACGAAATGCCTGTTGCGCAAGAGCGTCGCCAAACGCTGAGGGTGCTCGCCGTGTGGCGCAGCCTTGCGGGCGATTCGCTGCCCCGCCGCTCTGCGGTCGATCCGCGATTATTCGAGCACGATTGGGCGAATTGCTTTCTCGTCGATCTCGACCCGGAGATCGAGCGGTCGCGGGTGGCGTATCTCGGCAAGAACCTCGGCGACGCCACGTGGCCGATGTTCGACCGTCAGTGTCTTGAAGAATTCAGAGCCGGAACCCTGCTGCGCCTGGCGACGCGGCCCATCGCGCAGGTTCTCGACAAGCGGACGCCGATCGGCAACGCCGGCATCGCCGAGCACGAAGACGCCTTCATCCTCTACCGCAGCATTCTGATGCCGCTGTCGGAGAACGGCGACAAGATCGACGGGTTGCTCGGCGCGATCAACTACCGCGACGCCTCGACGGAAGAGATCCAGGCGATGCTCGCCGCCTGATCGGCGCATGGCGCGGCCGCGGCGGCAACCTTCACGCGCTTTCCACCCTTTCTTTACCTTCCCTCACTACCAATACCCGATTGTGCGAAGACGCCTCGCGACCGGGGCCGAGGAGCTGCAATGGCGGCGTTTTTGAACTTTATCGACTGGTTCATACCCCCGGCCCTGGCCACCGATTCAGGATCGCAGGGCCGCGCCCGCATCTTTGCGTTCAGCCACGTGTTCGGGCCCTGCCTCGGACATCTCATCTCAATCTTTCTCTTTCTGACCGACACGACGCACGGCCCGCCGTTCTGGATCATCGTCAGCTGCATCTCGGCCTTCTGGCTGCTGCCGTTCGGGTTGCGCATCAGCGGCCGCCTGCAGGAGATGGCGACGCTGTCGGTGGCGAACCTGACCTTCGTCACCCTGTTCGGCTCGTTCTTCTACGGCGGTGTCAGCTCGCCGTTCATCCCGTGGCTGCTGACGGCGCTTCTGCTCGGCTTCTTCTATCTCGGCGACCGGCCGATGCGCGTGCTCGGCATCTTCGTCGTGAACCTCGGCGGCTTCTATCTCGCCTACTTGTGGATGGGCGATTTTCCGCAGCACATTCCGTTGTCGTCGTTGTCCGGCGTCGGGCTGATCTCGGTGTTCTCCGCCACCGTCTACGTCTCGATGATGGCCCTGTATTACGCCAACGCGGTGGCTGCGAAGTCTCGGCTGGAGCGCGATGCCGCCATGCACCGGCGGGCAACGCTGAAGCTGCGCCAGGCGAAGGAGGAAGCGGAACGCGCCAACCACGCGAAGTCGGTCTTCCTCGCGAAAATGAGCCACCAGTTGCGCACGCCGCTCAACGCCGTCATCGGCTACAGCGAGATGCTGCTCGAAGACGAGACGATGACGGAGGACGAAAGCCAAGCCACCGATCTGCGGCGCATCAACAACGCCGGAAAGCATCTGCTTTCGCTCGTCACCGACGTCCTCGATATGTCGAAGATCGAGGCCGAGAAGATCGAGTTGCTGATCGCGCCGTTTCAGCTCGATACGTTCATCGAGGACACCATCGGCAGCTGCGGCGGCCTGGTGACGGCGAACGGCAACCAGTTCGTCGTCGAAAGAGGTGAAAACCTCGGCACGGTGGTTTCCGACGCGACGCGCCTGCGTCAGGCGCTGCTGAACCTGCTCAGCAATGCCGGGAAATTCACCAAGAACGGCAAGGTGACGCTCAGCGTGAACCGCGAGCGTCTGCCGGACGGCGACCGCATCGTTATCGCCGTGCGCGACACCGGCATCGGCATCAGCCGCGAAAACCAGGAGCGCCTGTTCAAGGACTTCAATCAGGGCGACGCGTCGACCGCGAGCAAGTACGGCGGCACCGGTCTCGGCCTCGCGCTGAGCCAGCAACTGTGTCACATGATGCAGGGCGAGATCACGATCCAAAGCACCCCGGGTGTCGGGTCGTGCTTCACGATCGTCATCCCCGCCGCGATCGAGGCGCCGGCGTCGGTTCACCCCGATCTGTTCGCCGCGGAGCCGCGCGCCGATGCTGCCTGAGGCGCCGGCAAAACCCTCCGTCCTGATCGTCGACAGCGATCACGGTTTTGCCGACGAGCTGGCGCCGGTGCTCCGGGACTATCGCGTCGGGCGCGTCGCCGCGGGCGATGACCTGTTCAGCGCCTTCAAGACCCTGGATCCGGTGGTTGCGATCGTCGATCTCGGTTGTGCCGCATCCGCCGGGGATTCGCTCCTGGAACGGATACCGGAGCTCTGGCCGCAGGTCGGCGTCGTCGCGACCGCCCGCCAAGCCGATGCCCGCGCGGTGGCAGCCGCTTTCCGCCATGGTGCGGCCGCCTTCTATGACAAGACATGGCCGCTGGAAGAGTTGCCCGCTCTGCTGCAGCTCGCGCTCGCCAGGCGAGAGCAGCAAATGCGCGTCGATCGGGCGCTGGAGCGGCTGACCGAGGCGCAGCAGGCCGTCGCCGCCGCGAGCCGCGCGAAATCCGAATTCATCGCGACGATGAACCACGAGCTGCGCACGCCGCTCAACGCGATCATCGGTTTTTCGGAAGTCATCCTCAAGGCCGGTGAGGATGCGATCAAGGACCCGTACACGTCCTACCTCGCCGACATCTGCGAGAGCGGCAAGCACTTGCTCGCGGTGATCAACGACATCCTCGAGTTCTCGAAGGCTGAGGTCGGAAACCTCAACCTGTCGGAGGACGAGGTGCCGCTGGTCGAGCTGGTGGCTTCTGTGGGGCGGGTCGTCGGGCCCAAGATACGCGAGGCCAACATCGAGTTCTGCAACCTCGTCACCGGCAACCTGCCGCAGCTGTGGTGCGACGAGCGAAAGTTGCGGCAGATGCTCGTGAACATTCTGACCAACGCCGTCAAGTTCACGCCATCGGGCGGACGCGTCGAAGTCGAGGCGATCGTCACCGCCGATGCGCTGACACTGGAAGTTCGCGACACCGGGATCGGGATCGCAGCCGCCGACCTTCCGCGCGTGGTCGAGCCGTTTGTTCAATTGGGTGATGGTCTGGCGCGCGAACGCGAAGGCGGCGGCCTCGGTCTGCCGCTCGTAAAGGCGTTGATGGAGGCGCACGAAGGCCGGCTCGAACTTGAAAGCCAACCCGGAAAGGGAACGGTGGCCCGACTGGTCTTTCCGCCGGAGCGAATCGTGTCGGCAAGAATGATGGGGCGCGCCGTCGGTTAAATTTCTTCGCAGAGTGCATTAAATTCTCTGCAAATTCGTTATAACAATAATTCAACGACATCTTTAATATAAGCAAATATCGCCTCTTGGGGCATCTCTAAACTTACGTGTTTTTTAAGACATCCCTCGCAATCTCCGTACATTGGCGATTTGCAGAGCGCTGTTCGGTGGTGATGCGTGCCGTGCCGGCCGCGTCGCGTCCGGCATTTCCGCCCGCACGGGATGTCGAGGAGGTATCGGTGAGCGACTTGGACGGTGACGGCCTGTCGTTGGAAGCGTTGACGGGCAGCCTGCGGGAGTATCGCGATCCCATGGGCATCGAGCTGCTCGGGCGCGTCGAACCGTTCTACCGCTGGCAGGAGGCGCGGCGGAGGCTTGGCTATTGGCCGTATTCGCGCGCCACCGCGCAAGCGCCGCGCCCCCTCTGCTCCGGCCAGGACGATGCGGGCCGCTCCTTCGAGGGCGTCAACTTTGCCTCGCAGGACTATCTCGGCCTGGCGTCTCATCCGGATGTGAAAGAGGCCGCGAAAGCGGCGATCGAGGAATACGGCGTGCACAGCGCGGGCTCGGCAGCGTTCCTCGGCAATACCCGCTACTCGCTGGCGTTGCAGGGCGCGCTATCCGAGTTTCTGGAGCGCGACCAGATCGTCCTCTACCCCACCGGCTGGGCGGCCGGCTATGGCGTGATCCGGGGTCTGGTCCGCGGAGACGACCACGTCGTCCTCGACGCGCTGGCGCATAACTGCCTCCAGGAGGGCGCCGCGGCGGCAACCCGCAACGTCCATCTGCACAGTCATCTCAACCTGCAATCCGTCCGCCGTCACCTCCAGCGCATCCGTTCGCGCGACACGATCAACGCCATCCTGGTCGTGACCGAGGGGCTGTTCTCGATGCACTCGGACACGCCCGACATCATGGCGATGCAGGAACTCTGCCGCGAGTTCGACGCGACGCTGCTCGTCGATGTCGCGCACGATCTCGGCAATATCGGCGAGGACGGGCGCGGCCATGTCGGGCTGCAGCAGATGATCGGAAAGGTCGACCTGATGATGGGCGCCTTTTCCAAGACCTTCGCCTCGAACGGCGGCTTCGTCGCCTGCGCCTCGCCGGCGGTGCGCGAATATCTGCGCTACTTCGGCGGCGCCGGCACGTTTTCGAACGCGCTGTCGCCGGTCCAGGCGGCGGTGGTGCTGAAGGCGCTGGAAATCGTGCGCAGCGACGAAGGCCGCGCCTTGCGCGCGGCGCTGATGGAGCGCTCGCTTTACCTGCGCGAGCGGCTTGAAGCGATCGGCATGGAAGTCTTGGGCGCGCCGTCGGCGATTGTGTCCATCCGCGTCGGCGACGAGGCCTATGCCCGCCTGATGAGTCGGCTGTTTCCGGCGCTCGGGCTGGTCGTCAACCTCGTCGAGTTTCCCGCGGTCGCGAAGGGCAGCGCGCTGCTTCGGCTGCAGGTCATGGCGACGCATTCGCCGGAACACATCGATTGTCTGGTCGAACGGCTGCAGATGGCGGCGGCCAACGCCCAGCGCTCCTTCATACACTATTCGGCCCTGGCGGCGGATTCGGTGCGCTGGGTGGAACCGCAGCTCGCGATTGGGGATTAGTCATGGACGAACCCGCTGTTCAGAAGCGCCGCTTCCTGGCGATCGACGACAATTCGGACTCCGCCGAACTCGTCGCGCGCGTCGCCGCGAAATGCGGTTACGAGGCGCGCTGGCTCGCCGACCCGCGCGAGTGTCTGAAGCTGCTGCGCGAGTGGCTGCCCGACGTCATCACGCTCGACCTGTGCATGCCGGAGGAAGACGGCCTGACCCTCGTGGGTGCCCTCACCGAAAGCCGCTTCACCGGGCAGCTGGTCATCGTCAGCGGCCAGGACGGCTGGATCCGGAAGTCGGCGCGCCGGCTCGCGACGGCGCGCGGTCTCAACGTGGCCGAGGATTTCCGCAAGCCCGTCGATATTCGCGCGTTCGGCCAGTTCTTGACCCGGCTGAACGCGCCGTCGGCACCCGAGACCGAGGCGACACGGACGCAACTGACCGCCGAACCCGGACCGGTGTGAGGCCTTAGCGAGATCGTAAGGAAGTTTGGCTTCTGTGTCGCTTAAGCATATTGCCTCAACGGAAGGTCGAAATGCCGACATTGCACGCCATCGTCACCGGCGGATCGAGCGGCATCGGTCGCGCACTCGCCCATAAGCTCGCCGCCGGCGGCTATAACCTGTCCCTGATCGCGCGCCGCGAAGCGCAGCTCAACGAAGCGGCGGCGGAGATGTACCGCCATTTCACCCAGCCCGATCAGCGGGCCGCGGTCTTTCCCGCCGATGTTTCGGATAAGGCCCAGGCCGAAGCGGCCGTTGCAAAAGCGATCGAGACGTTCGGCGCTCCCGATCTGCTCGTGACGTCGGCAGGGGTCGCCGTTCCCGGCTATTTTTCCGAGATTGCGACCGACGCGTTCGAGCGCTCGATGGCGGTCAATTACTTCGGCACGCTTTATGTCGTGCGCGCCGCCTTGCCGGCAATGCAGGCGCGGCGGCGCGGGCGCATCGTGTTCATCTCGTCGGGTGCCGGGCTGATGGGCCTCTACGGCTATTCGACCTATTGCCCGAGCAAGTTCGCGGTGCGGGGCCTGGCCGAAGGGCTGCGCGCCGAATTGCGCGAACACAACATCGACGTGTCGGTCGTCTACCCGCCCGACACCGAGACGCCGATGCTCGAAGAAGAGAACAAGATCAAGCCGGAAGAGACCAAGCTGATCACCGGCGTCGCCGCCACCTGGAAGCCCGAGGCGGTGGCTCGCGCGATCATGCGCGGCGTGAACCGCGGCGCTTTTGCCATTACACCGGGCGCCGTCATCACGATGATGAACCGCATCCCGGGCATCGCCGTGCCGGCGTTGAACTGGTATGCCGACCTGCTGGTGCGGCGGGTGCAGCGGCAGCGGGCGAGCGCGGCGGAAGGGGCGCAGGTCCAGCTTGGCTAAAGGATACATGCCGCCGTGGGAGTCTCGACCGGCCGACGAGCCGGCGCGGGCGGCGTCCAATAACGTCCGCCACCTGCGTCGGCCGGCGGGACTATCCGGCGCCGGCGATCGGAGGCTGAGCGTCAGCCTGCCCGGCGAGTTGCGCGTCGGGCGCACCCGCGTGCTGTGCACGATCCTCGACATTTCCAATTTCGGCGCCAGCGTACGCATCCGCAACGTGCTTCCCGACGTGACGCGGACCTGGCTGATCATTGCGACGATGGCGCCGATCCAGAGCGAGATCGCGTGGCGCAAAAGAGACCGGATCGGCCTGCGCTTCGTCGCCGAGCAGCAATGGGTGCCGCAATTGGTGCGCGACCGTTTCGATCCAACCGCTTGGCTGCGCCGCCCCGAGGATTAGAGGCGGGGTCCAGCATTCTCCGTCATCGCCAAGTTCAGCGATGACGAGAAAGCGCGCAAGTACCGCGCTAGAGCGGTTACCGATCAGGTGCGAGCGTTCCTTTCACGTCATCGCCGGGCTTGACCCGGCGATCTCGGGCGCCCCCGGAGATGGCCGGGTCAAGCCCACGGCTGTCCGGTTCAGCAAAACCGGTTGTGCGGCTTCGATCTGAGACAACCAAAGATGCACCTTGCCCGGCCTTGTGCCGGGCATCCACGCCTTCTTTTTCGGCTTTTTGCCAGCCGAAAGCAGCGTGGATGGCCGGGACAAGCCCGGGCAAGGGGGCTGTGGAGGTCGGAGAACCCTCCGGAAGGTTCCGGAGCAGCTCCTTTTTCCTTAACCGGACAGCCGTGGGTCAAGCCCGGTCATGACGGCTTGTGCGGCGAGCGGCTCCATTTGATCGGATACCGCGCTAGTCTTCTGATCCTGAAGTTCGGAAGACTCCGGTTGGCGAGAGTTATCGTCATGCCGGCGGCGGCCGGCATCCACCGGTCCGACGACCGAGCGGCCGATTGGTCGGTAACCCGGCCTGCGCCGGGACGACGAATGGGAAGCGTGGCCACCGGCGAACTTTGGAAGCGGGACCTCAAGCCAGCGACCCGACGTATTTTTCCAGTAAAGCCCAGGCCTGGTCGCCGAGCTGTTTTTTCATGTCCGGGTAGAAGCCGCTGTCGCGCAGCGCGTCGCGGAATGGCTTGATGTCCGGGGTGTTGAAGACCAACCCCTTTTCGCGCAGCCCGTCCATTTCGGTTTGGTTCATGCTCTGCCAATCCGCGCGTTCGGCGAGCGCCGCTTGGCTGAAGTTGCGGTAGGCGATCTCCTGCAGCTCCGATGGCAGTCTCTTCCAGGCGGCCATGTTGAAGGCGACGTGCAGCCCGACCCAGATGTGGTTGGTCATGCTGCAATATTTCTGCACCTCGTACAGTTTCGCCGTGTCGATCAGGATCAGCGGGTTCTCCTGCCCGTCCACCAGGCCGGTTTTCAACGCGCTGTAGAGCTCGCCGAAATTGATGGCGCTCGGCGCCGCGCCGAGGTGCTTGAACAGGGCCACGAACTGCGGCGCGACCGGCACCCGGATGTGAAAGCCTTTCAGGTCTTCCGGCTTTTCGATCGGCTTGCTGCGGCTGGTGATTTCGCGGAAGCCGTGGTCGAAGGCCTTGTCGATGCAGAACAGCCCGATCTTCTCGGCGAGCCCGCGCACGTAATCGCCGAGCGCGCCGTCCATCGCGGCGAAAGCCTCGTCCGAGCCGTCGAAGGCGAAGCCGACGCCGAAGATGCCGGCCGGCGGCTCGCGCTGGGCCAGGATGTCGAGCGACAGGGAATACACCTGCAGCGCCCCCGACATGGCCTCGGACATCATCGCGGTGTCCTGGCCGAGGGTGCTGTTGGGATAGATCGTGATGACGAGCCGGCCGCCGCTCTCCTGCTTGATGCGCTCGGCGGCCTCGCGCGAGCGCACGACCATCGGGTGCCCGTCCGGCAGCACCGTCCCGTATTTATAAGCGAATTCCGGAACATCGGCGGGACGTGCGCGCAGCGCCGGCATCGCCGTGGCGGCCACTGCCGTCGCCAGCCGCGCCAGTACGGTTCTGCGTCGCACCATCATTCTGCAACCCGCCGCACCGGGTCTTGTCCCAATGCCCGCGATGGCGGGCAAAAAGCACCGATGCTCACCCCGGAGTCAAGACTGCCGGTCCCGACCTGGTCGCGGATTGGGTCTTTGCCGGCCTCAGCCGGTTGGGGCGGCGACCTCGTCGAGGCCGCGGCCGCGCGCCTCCGGCGCGACCTGGGTCACGGCCACGGCGGCGATCACGAGCGCCGCCGCGATCGCGAGGAACACCGCGCTCATGCCGTAGCCGTTCTGGATGATCAGGATGCCGGGAATGATGCCGGCGCTGGCGATCCGCCCGGCCGACTGGGCGAGGCCGAAGCCGGTGGCGCGGGCATTGGTCGGGAACGCCTCGGAGATGAAAATCTGCGCCGAGTTGCCGGCAAGCTGGATGAAGAACACCATCACGAAGCCGACGACGAGGAACATCGTGTCGGACGTCACGAAGGCAAAGGCCACGGCCGAAAGCCCGGCCAATACGAAGGCGGACACCGCCGTCACCTTGCGGCCGAATTTTTCGAGCGCGTACATCATGAACGCGCTGGCGCAGGGGAAGGCGAGGGTGATGCCGAACGTGTAGGTCAGCGATTTGTTGATCGTGAACCCATGCGTGTCGGCGAGCATCTTGGGCAGCCAGGCGCCGAGGCCGAGCGCGACGCCGAAGAACGCGACGAAGCAGATCATGCCGGCGATGACCCGCTTCGGGAAGGCACGGAAGATGACGCCGAACGGGTCGCTGCGCGTATCGCTCGCGGCGTCGCGCTCGAGGCTGTCGAGCGGCACCGTGCGCAGCCCCATCCGCCGCAGCAGGTCGAGGGCCCGCCCGCCCTGCCCGTGCGTCGCCAGCCAGCGCGGCGATTCCGGCAGCGAGAAGCGCAGCACGAAAATGATCAGCGCCAGCACGCCGACCACCGTCCAGATGCCGCGCCAGTGGATGATGTCGCGGAAATACAGCACGAACAGCGCGCCGACGGGCCATGGCCAGGCACCGCCGATGAACTGCATCAGCGCGATGATGCGGCCGCGGATGCGCTTCGGCGCGTATTCGGCGGTGTACGAGAAACATAACGGCTGCTCGGCGCCGAGGCCGATCCCGGCGAGAAAGCGGGCGACGAGCAGCAGCGACAGGTTCGGCGCCCAGGCGCCGGCGATCGTGGCGAGGCCGAACAGCAGCAGGTTGAACTGGTACACCGCCTTGCGCCCGAACCGGTCGGTGAACTCGCCCTGTCCGAGGGCGCCGAGAAACAGGCCGATCAGCGTGACGCTGTTGACCGAGGCGGCGCCGGCGGCGTCGAGAAAGCCGCTCCGGATCATGTCCGGCGTCATCGCGCCGAACATCGTGTAGTCGATCACGTCGACGAAATAGCCGGACGCGACCAGCGCCAGGACCCGCCAATGGATCGGCCCCATCGGGGCGTTGTCCATCGCCTCGCCGACATATCCTTCAATCGTCCGGGCCATGCCGTTTCCCCCTCGTCGCGGCCGGCTGATTTCGCCGGTTCGTTTCATCGTCCTCAACGACGCGCAACTGAAGGAGGATCGGCCATCGGCCGCGGAAAAGGCCAGCGCTTTTTTTTTACGGAGGCGAACTTCGCGGGCGCGGCCTTCAGCGGCTATTCTGGATGCCCAGCGCGACGGTGCGGCCGAAGGACAAGAAGATGAACGACGATGTCTACGATTTCATCGTGACCGGCGCCGGCTCGGCGGGCTGCGCCGTCGCCGGCCGTTTGAGCGAAAACGGCCGCTGGCGGGTGCTGCTGCTCGAAGCCGGCGGCAAGGACCGCAACCCGTGGATCCACATCCCGCTCGGCTACACCCAGACCTACACCGATCCGCGCGTCAATTGGATGTTCGAGAGCGAGCCGGAGCCGGGGCTGAACGGCCGCACGCTCTATCAACCGCGCGGCAAGGTGCTCGGCGGCACCAGCTCGATCAACGGCATGGTGTACATGCGCGGCACCCCGACCGACTACGACGGCTGGCGCCAGCGCGGCTGCGAGGGCTGGGGCTGGGACGACGTGCTGCCGTTCTTCAAGAAGGCGGAGAACAACGTCCGCGGCGCCGACGAGTTTCACGGCGTCGGCGGGCCGCTGCGCGTCTCCAACCCGCCGCAGCGCTGGCCGCTCGGCGACGCGATGATCGCCGCCGCGGTCGAGGCCGGCATCCCCGAAAACCCCGACTTCAACGGCGCCCGCCAGGAGGGAGTCGGCTATTACCAGAGCACGACCAACAACCGCCGCCGCTGGAGCGCCGCCCGCGCCTACCTCGGGCCGGCGCGATCGCGGCAGAACCTGACGATCGCCACCAACGCGCATGCGACGCGCATCCTGTTCGAGGGCGCGCGCGCGGTCGGGGTCGAGTATCACACGCCGGGGGGCCGCCGGACGGCGCGGGCGCGGCGCGAGATCATCGTCTCGGGCGGCGTCTACGGCTCGCCGCAATTGTTGCAGCTGTCGGGCCTCGGTCCCGGCGACATCCTGCAGCGGTTCGGCATTCCGGTGGTGCGCGACATGCCCGGCGTCGGCGCGCATCTGCACGACCACTTCAACACCTATCTCGTGTTCCGCTGCAGCCAGCCGGTGACGGTCAACGATCTGGCGCACAGCGTGGTGCGCAAAGTGACGGCAGCGGCGCAGTACGCACTGAACCGCTCCGGGCCGCTGTCGAACGCCGGCATCTGGGCCGGCGTGTTCACGCGCAGCGATCCGCGCCTCGAACAGCCGGACTTGCAGATCAACATGTTCGCGTGGAGCGCCTACGAGCGGCTGCGCACCGGCATCAAGCCGCACCCGTTCTCCGCCTTCACCTTCAGCCCCGTTCATCTGCGTCCGGAAGGCCGCGGCACTGTGCGCATCAAGAGCCCTGACCCGCTGGCGCCGCCGGCAATCCAGTTCAATTTCCTGAAGAGCGAGTACGATTTCCAGGCGCTGATCTACGGCACGCGCCTCGCCCGCAAGATCGCGGCGCAGCCGGCGCTGAAGCCGTGGGTCGTGGAGGAGGTATTGCCGGGCCCGGCGGTCGAGAGCGACGAGGCCTTGCGCGAGGAGATCCGGGTCCGCGGCGTCTCCAACCTGCACCCGGTCGGCACCTGCCGCATGGGCCGCGAGCTCGATGCCGTCGTCGACCCGCGGCTGCGCGTCCACGGCGTCGAGGCGCTGCGCGTCGCCGACGCCTCGATCATGCCGCAGGTGCCCGGCGGCAACACCAACGCCCCCTCGATCATGATCGGCGAAAAATGCGCCGCCATGGTGCTGGAGGACGCGGCGGTCTAGCCGCTACCGCGAGTGGCCGAGCGGCGGCACCGCGGCGGGGGCGGCGGCGCCGCTCGGCGGCCGCTGCAACGGCGAGGACAGCGGCACGACCCGCGGCGGCGGTCCCGGCGGCGGCATGTCCGCGGTGACGGGCTGCGCCGGTTGGCGCGGCAGCGCCGCGGCATCGTGCTCGTAGCGGGCGCGCTCCGTCGCCTCCCGCGCCACCCGTTCCTGATGCTTCTGCCACTGCACGACGACGGTAAGCCCGGCGACCCCGAGCACAACCAGCACGGGCAGCAGCACCGGTTGCGCGCGCCGCGCCGCGGCGATGACCGCCGCGAGAATGATCCCGGCAACGATCCCGACGACAATGTACCACATTTCACCGCACCGTCCGAAGATAGCGATGTTGATCAATCAATTAGTGACACTCTCCCGCACCTTCCAGGCCGCCGGGAAAATCGCACGCCCGCGCCCTGACGGCCCTTCCGCAGGCGCTGCCCATTCGCCAGACTTGGCGTATCATCCGGCGCGACCGTATCGGACCGCCTTTGCATCAGGGGATAACTCATGGGTTTGCTGAGAAGGATGCTGTTCGGGGCGGCCGCGGCCGCTTGTCTTGCGGCGCCGGCCTACGCGTGGGAAGCCGACGCCGATCCGCTCAAGGCTGAAATCGACGCGTTCGTGAGCGGATTGCAGGCCAACACCAACGGCCTCGTAACCTGGGACGGCTCCGACCCGTACGAGATCAAGCAGGACGGCGACGCCGCGGTCGCGACGATCACGCACATACGCCTGTCGGTCCATGGCAAGGATCTGGCGCAGATCGCGCTGGACCGCATCGAGATCCGCCGCAGCCCCGATCCGAGCGACAGCAAGCTCGTCAAGTTCTCCTTCGTTCTCCCGAGCGAAGGGACCATCACCAGCGCCGACGGCGACCAGGTTGCCGTGACCCTCAAGGACGGCAAGGCGGATGCCGTGCTCGAGGCGGTCTCCGAGCAGGCGCGGGAGGTGAACCTGTCGCTTGCCTCGCTGCGCATCGCGGAGGCGCGCAGCAACAGCTGGATCAATTTCGGCCCGCTGACCGGTTCCTCGAAGGTCGTGCCGGACGATAAAGGCGGGTTTGCCGGTCCGACCCAGGTCGAGTGGCAGAAGATCGAGTACTCGTTCCCCGACCACGTGACCGGTGGAATCGACCGCATTGCCTACACCGGCAACGTCGCGGGCCCGAACCTGACCTCGCTCAACACGCTGCGGGCGCAGCTCCAGGAGATGCGGAAGACCATCACCTCGCCGGAGGCGAGGATGAAGGCGATGCTCGACATCCTGCCTGCTCTGGCGACCGCCTACAGCCAGATCAAGGGAGAGTTCGCGGTACAGAACATTACCGCGCGAACCGCCGACGGACCGGTCTTCGCGCTGGCGAATGCGAGCTTCAGCAGCGACCTGTCGGGTCTCGACGGGGAGAGCGCCGCCTTCCGCGTTACCCTCAAGCACGACGGCCTCGATCTCGCGCCGTCGGTTCTGCCGCCCGACAAGGTGCCGCACCGCGTTGTCGTCGATATCGGTCTCGACAAGGTCAGCACTGCGGCGCTGCGCGCCATCTTCAACATCGCGATGAAAATGAACACCGGCACGCCGGCCGAAAAGCAGGCGGCGACTCCGCAGCTGATGGGCGCGCTCGCCATGCTGACGCCGACCTTTCACATCTACGATATCGCCGCCGACCTGCGCGATGTCGGGGTGGACGTGACCGGCGTCGCCAGCGGCTCGCCGATGTCGCCGCAGGGCTACAAGGCCGATGCGGACGTGCTGGTGCGCGGCTTCGCGGCGATCCCGAGCCTCGCCGGCGCTGGCGCTCCCCTCGTCCAATACCTGCCGCTGCTTCAGGAGCTTGCGACGACGACGTCCGACACGCCGCCGCGGACCAAGTTCCACGTTGGCTCGGCGCCCCCGAAATGGCTGACGATCAACGGCAACGACGTCAGCGCCTGGGTCATCGACACCGGCACCGCGCCGGGACAGGCGCGGCTGCTGAAACCGGCGGAGCCGCCGATGCGCGGGGCCGACGTGACCGCGGTCCAGCACGCTCTCGCGGCCGCCAATGTCGCGGTCCAGGCGAGCGGCGTGTACGACGGACCGACGGCCGTCGCGGTGGCGCGCTACCAGAAACAGAACGGTCTCAACGTCAGCGGCGCCGTCGATGCCGCGACTTGGCAGAAGCTCGGGGTCAAGATGCCGGCCGCGCCCTCGCCGTCGCCCTCTGCCCCGTCCCCCGTCGCGCCGAACCGGCCGGGTCTCAGGCAAAAATGACAGCGGCGCCGCGGCGGCGTTATAACCGGCGGGCAGTCTCGAGGAGCCGCGGATGAACAAGGTCTATCCGAATGCCGAGGCCGCGCTCGCCGGTCTCCTGCGCGACGGCATGACGATCATGTCGGGCGGCTTCGGCCTGTGCGGCATCCCCGAAAAGCTGATCGCGGCGGTGCAGACTTCTGGGGTCAAGGATCTGACGGTCGTCTCGAACAACGCCGGCGTCGATGGCGCCGGCCTCGGGCTGCTGCTGGAGACGCGGCAGATCCGCAAGATGATCTCGTCCTATGTCGGCGAGAACCGGCTCTTCGCGGAGCTTTACCTGAAGGGCGAGCTGGAGCTCGAATTCAACCCGCAGGGCACGCTCGCGGAGCGCATCCGCGCCGGCGGCGCCGGCATACCCGCCTTCTTCACCAAGACCGGCGTCGGCACGCTGGTGGCGGAGGGGAAGGAATTGCGCGAGTTCGACGGCGAAACCTACGTCATGGAGCGCGGTCTCGTCGCCGATCTGGCGATCGTCCACGCCTGGAAGGCCGACAAGGAGGGCAACCTCGTCTTCCGCAAAACGGCGCGCAACTTCAACCCGGTCATGGCAACGGCCGGACGGGTGACGGTCGTCGAGGTCGAGCACCTGGTCGAGCCGGGCGAGATCGACGGCGACCAGATCCACACACCCGGCATTTTCGTGCAGCGCATCGTGGTGGGCGCCGATTTCGAGAAGCGGATCGAGCAGCGCACCTTGCGCAAGCGCGGCGGGTAATGGCGGTGCCGTCAGTTTCCATGTCATTCCCGCGCAAGCGGGAATGACGAAGACTTCGCAGGAGGGTTGGTCATGCCCTGGTCACGCGACGACATGGCGCGGCGCGCCGCCGCCGAATTGAAGGACGGGTTCTACGTCAATCTCGGCATCGGCATCCCGACCCTTGTCTCCAACTTCATCCCGCCCGGCATCACGGTGCAGCTGCAGAGCGAGAACGGCATGCTCGGCATGGGGCCGTTCCCATACGAGGGCGAGGAGGACCCCGACCTCATCAACGCCGGCAAGCAGACGATCACCGAGCTCCCGACCACCAGCTATTTCGACAGCGCCCAGTCTTTCGGCATGATTCGCGGCGGCCATATCGACCTGTCGATCCTCGGCGCGATGCAGGTCGCCGAGAACGGCGATCTCGCCAACTGGATGATCCCCGGCCGCATGGTGAAGGGCATGGGCGGGGCGATGGACCTCGTTGCCGGGGTCAAGCGCGTCGTCGTGCTGATGGAGCACACCGCCAAGAACGAGCCGAAGCTGCTGCACCGCTGCACCCTGCCGCTGACCGGTGCCCGCGTCGTCGATATGGTCA
>Ga0209810_1002369_pt1 | contig 22868 bp, 19 predicted proteins | sample Coa_R1_7_FD_187159 | JGI IMG/M metagenome (GOLD analysis project Ga0209810, IMG submission 187159) | Surface soil microbial communities from Centralia Pennsylvania, which are recovering from an underground coalmine fire - Coalmine... | ecosystem: Environmental > Terrestrial > Soil > Unclassified... | reverse complement strand
CGGCTTGGACGGCGGCTTGAGGCCGCGCTGGCGGCGCTTGCCGAATGCCCACCGACGACCGGATCCGAACCAACAACCCGCGCTAGTCTTCGCGGAGGCGAGATATGCGCTCTGGCTTTTCATCGTCCAGCGCGAAGCCTGCGGCCTCAACGACAGCACGCAGGTGATGCGGACGTACGGCGTCCCCAACGAGATTTTTGCGCGAATGGGTCCATCGGCCATGCCCGGTATCCATTCGGCGAATCGTCGTCCCTGACAGCATTTCGCGCTCGGCGGCTTTCGCGAGATCTACGCCGACGCAACGACGTAGCGGCGGCCGTTGCGGCGGGGGTCGGTGTTGTCGCTGGTCGAGAAGTGCAGGTAGTTGCCGAAATGGACCGTCCACGCGCCGCCGCCCTGCCCGGCGATCGTCGCGAAATCGGACGCGCCGGGGGAAAGTTCGCGCTCCTCTTCGAGGAGCTTGAGCGGACCGAGCCGGCCCAGCCCGGGCAGTCGCGTGACGTAGGTATGGCCGTCGCCCCTCTCGATCCACCCCAGCTCGATGCGATAGCGATGGCCGGTGTTCTGGACAGCGGTTGCGGTGACCTGCTCCGGGCGCCGCCGCGCATTGAGCAGCAGCGACAATGTCTCGAGCTCCTCGGCGTAATAGCGTGACAGGCGCCGCCGCAGCTCCGATGTCAGACGACCGCGCCCGGTATTCTCGTCATAGGCAATGCAGTCCCGGCGAGTGATCGTGAAGTAATCCTCGACGATCTCGACCAGCTCGTGCATGCGCAGATAGTTGAGGAAGTTCGGGGTGTCGAGGTTCTGTACCCGCCGCAGCACGTGGTTCCAATCCACGACCTCCCGATGCTTGGGGTCGTCGAGATCGATCTCGGCGACGCTCCAGGGTGAGCGGTGGTGGCCGTTCCAGCCATAGTAATTGTGGTGGCTGATGTAGATCTCACCCCCGGGCGCCATCTGCAGCGCCAGCGCCGCGAGACACGCGCGCGCGTCGTCAAAGTGTTCCGAGGTGGAGATCATGAACGCGGCGTCGAACGGCGCCGCCGGCGGCGGCAGATCGCGGATGTCCCCGAGGGTCATCGCGCAGTTCGGAAAGCAGGCGATGAAATCGGTGATCGACAGCGGCGCCTGCAGGGTTGCCCTTGGGCCGTGGATCCTGTCGTAGCCGGGATCGAACTCGACGTCGATGCCGGCATAGGTTGTGGCGCCTCTGAGCAGAAAAAACGGCGCATACCAGCAGTAGTGACAGCCGACTTCAAGCACTTGGGCGCCGGTATATGGCAGTTCGCCGGCAATGTGGTCGGCGTAGTCGGACTTGCCGGCGGCGATCACCCTGGCGAGCGTTTCCAGCGCCTTCGCGCGCACCCCGGCGTCGAGGTTCGCATCGAGAAACCGCGCGCAATCTTCGGCGCGAACATCCATGACGCGCTCCTCTTTCGGCTTACGGCGCCGTCTGAGCGCCTGGCCCAGCCGCATCGGCACTATCCTCGGCTCAAGGCAACCGGGACCGGCGCGCCCGGTTCTTGTGAAGGATCGCCGCCGAGATCAGCACAAAAGCGGCGAACCGCAGCAGGTAGGCCCAACTCTGCTCCTCGCGGGGGATCGCCGACAGCGCGACCACGGCTTGGCTCAACGCCAGAAGGCCGAAGGCGGCGGCGAACATGGCGAACAGCGGATCGCGGCTGCGCGCCCAAAATTTGATAAAAAAAATGCCTGCCGCAAGATATCCGAAGGTAATCATCCCGGATACAAAAATGTTCACAAGATCGCTCCCTAATCCAGTTCCCAGATGAACCCGTAGAGAAGCACCGTGATCGCGGCCAAGGCGGTCGCCGAGCGCAAGGCTGTCAGATCGACATTTGGGAGCAGGATGATGTCGACAAAGACGAGCAGGTTGTTGATTGCCAGCAGGCAAAAGCAGATCGCGCTCCACAGCAGCAGCGGCTCGCGCCCGCGCCGGAACGCGCGCACCAGCAAAAACGCGCACAAGCCGCTGCTGAAAAAGCACAGAAGGTAAATAACGGCCTCAAAGCTCGGCATCGCATTACTTTTTCTTGAACAGAAATGCGTCGGAGAAAGAGCGGATCTTGGCGCTGGGCGTCGTGAAGATCGTGTGCAATACCGTCAGCGGCTTGCTTGCGTACAATTCGGCCAGTGCGTCGACGGCTTCTTCCAGTTGCGGCGTTTGCGGTCTGTAGACGCATTCGCCGTTGTCGGCGGCCACGACGAGGCCGGCGCTCTCCAGTGCGCCGAGACTTTCGACAACAAGAGCCGGGCTGCCGCGCAGCTCGCGCACAAGAGCATCGACGCTCCACGTCGCCCGGCTCGAGCGCCGCATCAGCAGCAGCAGTTCCAGCGACCACGCCGATCGGATCGTCGCCCGCACGAAGGAGAGGACATTGTCTTCGTCCATCGTCTGGCGATACGGGCCTCTCACCCACCCGCGGCGCCCTGCGTCTCGACGTAGAGCGAATAGATCGATTGGCTGGCGGCCATGAACAGGCGGTTGCGCTTCCTGCCGCCGAAACAGATGTTGGCGCAGCGCTCCGGCAGCAGGATGCGGCCGATCAGCGTCCCGTCGGGGTGGAACACCGCCACGCCATCCTCCCCTTCCCCGCCGGAAAAGCCGCACCAGACGTTGCCGTGCACGTCGCAGCGGATGCCGTCGGCATAGCCGGGCATGGCGTTGAAGAACAGGCGGCCGTTCACGGCTTTCGCGCCGTCCTCGACGATATCGTAGACGTAGACGGTCTTGTCGCCGCCGGGGGTATCGACGACGTAGAGCCGCGTCTCGTCCGGCGAGAAGGCGAGCCCGTTCGGCCGCTGCATATCGCCGACCGCCACGGTCATTTCGCCGGTGCGGCCGTCGATGCGGTAGACCCGGAACGGCAATTCCTGCGGCGCCGTGTGGCCGAGATAATTGCCGCGGGTGCCGGCGCCGTTGTCGCTGAACCAGATCGAGCCGTCGGATTTGACGACGACGTCGTTCGGCGCGGTCAGCCGCTTCCCCACGAAACGGTCGGCGAGGACCGTGATCGTGCCGTCATATTCGGTGCGAGTCAGCCGCTGCGCGTCCATCTCGCAGGTTATCAGCCGCCCCTGCCGGTCGCGGGTGTTGCCGTTGGCGTAGTGCGACGGCTCGCGGAAGACGCTGATCGCGCCGGTCTGCTCCTCCCATTTGAGGATGCGGTCGTTGGGGATGTCGCTCCACAAGAGGAAGCGGCCGTCGCCGAACCAGACCGGACCCTCGGTAAAGCGGCAGCCGCCGGCGATGCGCTCGATAGCGGCATTGCCGAGCACGAGCGGTGCAAAACGCTTGTCGAGCACCCGGATGTCGGGGTCTGGGTAGCGGATCGGCGGCGCCCCCGCCGCCCACCGCGATGCGTCCGCACTGCCGCCGATCACGGCACTGCCGACGGTCGCGGAAGCCGTTACCGCCATGGCCGAAACTCCGCCCGCCCCGTCAGGAGTTCGGTCCGCGCTCCATCGATACCGGCTGCCAGCGCCTGAGGCCGCTGCCCGCCAGCACCGACGGGTTGACGCACGACATTGGCCACTTCCCGGTGAGCGCCAGCGACAATTCGAGGCCGACGCGGCGGCGACGGAACGGATCGAAGCGGGATGTCGCCGACGCGACGTGCGCGGTGAGGATGACGTTGTCCATTCTGAGCAGCGGGTTGTTGCCGCCCGGCGGCTCCTGCTCGAGCACGTCGAGGCCGGCGGCCGCGATCATCTTCTCGTCGAGCGCCTTGATCAGGGCCGCCTCGTCGGTGGTCGGACCGCGGCCGGTCGAGATGTAGATCGCGGTCGGCTTCATCTGGCGGAAGTGCTCCTCGCGGATCATCCGCTGCGCGCTCGCCGTCGCCGGCGAATGCATCGAAATGATGTCGGCGCGCGCCAGCAGCTCGGGGAGGCTCACCGGTTCCACACCGCGCTCGGTCATGACCATTTCTTCGATGAACGGATCGTAGGCGCAGATATGCAGACCGAACGGCTTGGCCCGCTCGGCAACCGCGCGCGCGACGTGTCCGAATGCGATCAGGCCGAGGGTCAGGCCGCGCAGGCGAGGGATCTTCAGCAATGCCGGGCGCCCTTCGGCCCACCGCCCCTCCCGCACCATGCGGTCCTGCTCGACGAGGCGGCCATGCGTCGCCAGGATCAAGCGCATCGCGTGGTCGGCAACCTCTTCGATGAACGTGTCCGGGCAGTTGGTGACGGGGATGCCCTTGGCGGTCGCGGCATCGACATCGACGGTGTCGACGCCGACCGAGCCGAGCGAGATGATTTTGCAGCGCTGCAGCCCGTCGATCATCTTCTTGGTGATGCGGCGGCCCTTGGCATAGAGCGCGTCGGCGTCCTTGGCGGCGGCGACGAACTCGTCCTCCGAGCCGGGCGGGATTTCGAAGATTTCGGCGTCGATCGGGGTCAGCGCCTCCATTTCGTAGCCATAGTCGCCGCCGGCGACCGTAAAACTCACGCCCGCCGGCGTCGCGATCCTGAACCTGGCCAAAGCATCCCTCCCTCGGAGCGAAAGATTCCCGCGGATCAGAGCCGCTGCGGCCCAACCTTGTCAACCGCACGCCCCGGCCGCGTTAGGGCTTCAGGACACGCCCGGCTCAAACACGTCCTCAGGCAGCCTTCGCAGGTCGCCGGCGACGGCGGCAATACGCTGTATGACGGCGGGTCGCGGCTCGGTCACCTCGCCCTGCTCGAAGGCTGCCACCGTGAGGGCGGCGAAGGCCTCCAGCAGTTCTCCCGGGCGGAGCAGGAAGTCGGGATTGCTCGGGCACCCGAAGCGCTCGTTGCCGAGGGCGAAGGTCTCGTAGATGACGGCGCCGCCCGGCGCCAGCGCACCCGCAATTGCCGGCAGCAGGGGGCGATGCAGATAGTTGGTCACGACGATGCCGTCATAGCCGCCGCCGAGCGGCCACGGCGCGCCCGTCTCCAGGTCGATCTCGCGCACTTCGCAGCTCGGCCCGGCCAGCGGCCGCAACGCCTGCGCGTCGCGATCGACCGCCCGCACGCGATAGCCTTGATCGAGGAGCAGCCGCGTATGGCGGCCGGCGCCGGCGGCGAGGTCGAGCACGAGCCCGCCACGCCGGACCAGCGGCAGGAACCGCCGAACCCAGCGCGAGCACGGCCGTTGAATCTCCGTTAGCATTTCTCACCTATTTTCCCGGGCATTCGCGGCAGTGTAAGAAGGCGATCGAGGAGATCGACTCGATGATCCTGTTTACCCTGCGTTGCGCCGCGGGCCATGAATTCGAAGCGTGGTTCCGCGACGGCGCCGCCTACGAGGCGCAGCACGAGGCGAAGGAGATCGCCTGCCCCGTGTGCGGCGACGCAACGGTCGAAAAGGCGCTGATGTCGCCGCGCATCGGGCGCTCGCGCCCCGCCGGATTGCCGACCCCGGCCCAGCTGCGTGCAGCTCTCACCGAATTACGGCAGCAGGTCGAAAAGAATTGCGACTACGTCGGCGAGCGCTTCGCCGAGGAAGCGCGGCGCATCCATTACGGCGAGAGCGACCCGCGCGGCATCTATGGCGAGGCCAGCCGCGAGGAAAGCCACGCCCTCGCCGAGGAGGGCATCCAGTTCGGCTGGATTCCGTGGATCCCGGCCACCGACGCGTAGAGGGGAATCCCGCTCGTCGCCCCGGCGCAGGCCGGGACCCACTTGTCAGCCGCTCGATTAGCGGACATGTGGATGCCGGCCTCTGCCGGCATGACGATGACAATAGCGGGCGAAGCCTCATGAACTTCACGATCAGGAGACTAGTTCTTTCGCGTCATCGCCGGGCTTGACCCGTCGATCTTGCGGCACCGAGCAGATGGCCGGGTCGATCCCGGCCATGACGACTTTTTGGGAAGGGTGACCTGAGGCTTAGCGCGGCCGATGTTATCGTCAGGCCGGCGGAGGCCGGCAAATAAGAATCAACGGCGCCTGGCGACGACGAGATAGTTCACTGCGAGGCTATCGGAAATGCGCCACGTCCCGCCGATGGCGTCGTAGGCGAGGCCGGCGAGGCGGCTGGCGACGAGGCCGTGCCGCCGCAGTCCGCCGACAAATTCCGACGGCCGCACGAAGCGGCGCCAGTCGTGCGTCCCGCGCGGCAGCCAGCCGAGCAGATATTCGGCCCCCACGACCGCGAGGGCGAACGCCTGCGGCGTCCGGTTCAGGGTGGCGCCGATGAAGACGCCGCCCGGGCGCACCAGTCGGCCGATGGCGCCGAACAGCGCCTCGGTATCGGCGACGTGCTCGACCAGCTCGAGCGCCAGGACGGCGTCGAACCGAGCGCCGGTATCCGCCACTTCCTCGGCGGCGGCTGTGCGATATTCGATCGGCAACCCCAGATCCGCGGCGTGCTCTTCGGCGACGGCGATCGCCTCGGCGTCGGCATCGGCGCCGGTGACGCGGAAGCCCAGCCGCGCCATCGGCTCCGCCACCAACCCGCCACCGCAGCCGAGATCGAGCAGGGTCAACCCTTCGAAGGGACGGAGCGATCGCGCGTCCGCCTGGAACTGCGCCAACAGCTCGGCGCGGATGAATTGCAGGCGGGCGGCGTTGATCTGGTGCAACGGGCGAAACGCGCCGCCGGCATTCCACCAGTCGGCGGCGCGAGCGGCGAAACGCGCGATCTCGGCGCTGTCGGCGGTTCCGCCGGTATCGTTCGCGCTGCCGGCCATCGGCGCAGAGTATGCGGCGCATGCCGCGGCCGCAACGATGGGCGATTCACCCGAGCGGGCGAACAGCCGTTGCGGCGGCGCCGCTATCGGCTTACGAGGAAGCCATGGCCCGGATCGTGCAGAAATTCGGCGGCACCTCGGTCGCGGACATCGAGCGGATCAAGAATGTCGCGCGACGGGTCAAGCATGAAACCGACGCCGGCAACGAGGTGGTCGTCGTCGTCTCCGCCATGGCCGGCACGACCAATCAGCTGGTCGATTGGACCCGCCAGATCAGCCGCCTGCACGACGCGCGCGAGTACGATGTGGTGGTCGCGGCGGGTGAGCAGGTTACGGCCGGGCTCACGGCGCTGGCGCTGCAGGATATCGGCGTTCACGCCCGCTCCTGGCTCGGCTGGCAGATCCCGCTGCGCACCGATGGGGTGCACGGCAAGGCGCGCATCGAATCGATCGACGTTTCCGTCATCGAGGAGCGGTTTCGCGAAAACCAGGTGGCCGTCGTCGCCGGCTTCCAAGGCATCGGCCCGCGCAACCGCATCACCACCCTCGGGCGCGGCGGCTCCGATACTTCGGCGGTGGCGCTGGCGGCGGCGCTGAAGGCGGACCGCTGCGATATCTTCACCGACGTCGACGGGGTCTACACGACCGACCCCCGCATCGTTGCGAAAGCCCGGAAGCTCAGTAGAATCACCTACGAGGAAATGCTTGAGATGGCGTCGCAGGGCGCCAAGGTGCTGCAGACGCGGTCGGTCGAGATGGCGATGAACCATCGGGTGCGCCTGCAGGTGCTGTCGAGCTTTACCGATACCCCCGGAACGCTGGTGGTCGACGAGGACGAGATCGTGGAGAAGCGCGTTGTCAGCGGCATCGCCTACAGCCGCGACGAAGCCAAGATCACCCTGCAGCGCGTAGCCGACCGCCCCGGCGTCGCGGCAGCGATCTTCGGCCCGCTCGCCGACAACGCGATCAACGTCGACATGATCGTGCAGAACATCTCGGAGGACGGCCGCACCGATCTGACCTTCACGGTCGGACGCGCCGATCTCGACCGCGCCGTCTCGGTGCTGGAAACGAAGCGGGAGGCGCTCGGCTTTGCGGCGCTGAAGCCGGATCCGAACGTCGTCAAGGTCTCGGTCATTGGGGTCGGCATGCGCAGCCACGCCGGCGTCGCAAAGCAGATGTTTCAGACCCTCGCCGACAAAGGCATCAACATCCAGGTGATCTCCACCTCGGAGATCAAGGTGAGCGTGCTGATCGCCGCGGAATACACGGAACTGGCGCTGCGGGCGCTGCATTCCGCCTATGGGCTCGACGAGCCGGGATGAGTGGGATCGTCGATCTCGCCGACCCGGCGGTTTCCGTCGCCGCCTCAGACGCGCGGCGGGCGCGGCTCGACCGCCTGTGGGCGCGCGGGCGCGCGTTTCTCGGCACCGACCTCGCGATCATGGGCGGCGCCATGACCTGGGTGTCGGAGCGCAACCTCGTCGCCGCGATCTCCAATGCCGGAGGCTTCGGCGTCATCGCCTCCGGCTCGATGTCGCCGGCGCTCCTCGACGCCGAGATCGCGGCCACCGTCGCGATGACCCGGCGGCCCTTCGGCGTCAACCTGATCACGATGCACCCGCAGCTCCTGGAGCTGATCGACGTCTGCATCGCCCGCCGCGTCGGGCACGTCGTGCTCGCCGGCGGCATCCCGAGCCGCGGCGCGATCGACCGGGTGCGCGACAGCGGCGCCCGCGCGATCTGCTTCGCGCCGGCGCTGGCGCTGGCGAAGAAGCTCGTCCGCATGGGCGCCGACGCGCTCGTCATCGAGGGCAGCGAGGCCGGCGGCCATATCGGCCCGGTATCGACGGCGGTGCTGGCGCAGGAAGTGCTGCCGCACCTGTCGGACGTGCCGGTGTTTGTCGCCGGCGGCATCGGCCGCGGCGAGGCGATGCTCTCCTATCTGGGAATGGGCGCCGCCGGCGTGCAGCTCGGCACCCGCTTCGTCTGCGCCTATGAATCGATCGCGCATCCGCGCTTCAAGCAGGCGTTCATTCGCGCCGCGGCGCGCGACGCGGTGCCGTCGGTCCAGCTCGATGCTCGCTTCCCGGTGATCCCGGTGCGAGCGCTTGCCAATCCCGCAACGGAGCGCTTCTACGCGTTTCAGCGCGAGGTCATCGAGCGGTTTACGCGCGGCGAGGTCTCGCAGAAGGACGCGCAGCTCGAAATCGAGCATTACTGGGCGGGGGCATTGCGCCGCGCCGTGATCGAAGGCGACATCGAGCACGGCTCGCTGATGGCCGGCCAGAGCGTCGGCCTCGTCACCCGCGAGCAGAGCACCGCCGCCATCCTCGACGAACTGATCGGGCAGGCGCTCGACATGATGGCGGCGGAGGACGAAGCGGCGCGCGTGCCGCCGCTACCTCAGATCGAACCAATGCTGTCGCGGAGCTGGGACTCGGGCAGATGACTGAAGGCACGGCCAGCGCCATCGCTGCCGGCGCCGGCCATGTCACCGCGACGCGCCGGCTGCTGCGTCGGCTGCGCGACATCATGGCCGGCTCCGGCTCGGCGCAGCAGCGCCTCGACCGGATCGTGCGGGTCATCGCCGCCGAGATGGTGGCGGAGGTCTGCTCCGCCTACGTCATGCGCGCCGGCGAAGTTCTCGAACTTTTCGCCACGGAGGGATTGCGGCCGGAGGCGGTGCACCGCACCCGGCTGCGCGTCGGCGAAGGTTTGGTGGGATTGATCGCCGCAACGGCGCGGCCGCTGGCCCTTGCCGACGCGCAGGCACATCCGGACTTCGCCTATCGGCCGGAGACCGGCGAGGAGATCTATCACTCGCTGATGGGGGTGCCGCTGCTGCGCGGCGGCCGAGTGCTCGGCGTGCTTGTCGTGCAGAACCGCACGCCGCGCCAGTACAGCGAAGACGAGATCGAGGACCTGCAGACGATCGCGATGCTGGTCGCGGAGCTCGCGGCCAACGGCGATCTCGTCAACCCGCTCGAAATCGCGCAAAGCCAGAGCGGCGCGCTGTTGCCGGTGCGGCTCGACGGCGTCAGGATCAATCCCGGCCTCGCGATCGGGCCGGCGGTATTGCACGAGCCGCGGCTCGTGATCCGCCAGGTCGTCGCCGAGGATGTGAACGCGGAACTGGAGCGGCTGCGCCGTGCGGTCGCCACGATGCAGGACGCGATCGACGAGCTCGTGGCCGCGAGCGAAGGCCTCGGCGCCGGCGAACCCAAGGATATTCTCGAAACCTACCGCATGTTCGCGGGCGACCGCGGCTGGCTCGGGCGCATCGCGGAGGCGGTGCGCAGCGGCCTCACCGCCGAAGCGGCCGTGCAGAAGGTGCACGACGACACCCGCTCCCGCATGGCGCAGGTCACGGATCCTTACCTGCGCGAGCGCTTCTACGATCTCGAAGACCTGGCGAACCGGCTGCAGCGGCATCTCTCGGGCCAGCTGCCGAGCGCCGCTTGGGCCGAGTTGCCGGCGGAGTTCATCCTCGTCGCGCACCGCATGGGGCCGGCGGAGCTCCTCGACTACGCCCGCCGCCGCATCATGGGCCTAGTCCTCGAAGAGGGCTCCCCGACCTCTCATGTCGCGATCGTCGCGCGCGCCTTCGACATCCCCGTCGTCGGGCGGGTCGAGGAGGCGACGAGCCGGATCGAGCCCGGCGACATGATCGTCGTCGACGGCGACCACGGCCAGGTGCTGATCCGCCCGAGCGAGGACATCCACCAATCCGTCGCCGCGACGGTGGAGACGCGGACGCACCGCCGGGCCTTGTACGAAAAGCTGCGCGACGCCCCGACCGTCACCCGCGACGGCATCCACATCAAGCTGCTGCTCAACGCCGGCCTGCTGCTCGATCTGGCGCAGCTCTCCGCGACCGGCGCCGAGGGCGTCGGCCTGTTCCGCACCGAGATCCCGCTGTTGACGCGGCACGCGTTTCCCGATGTGGCGGACCAGACCAAGTTCTACCGCCGCGCCTTCGAGCAGGCGGAAGGCAAGCCGATCGTGTTCCGCACGCTCGACATCGGCGGCGACAAGGTGCTGCCCTACCTGGTGAACGCGCCGGAGGAGAACCCGGCGATGGGTTGGCGCGCGATCCGCATCGGCCTCGATCGCCCGGCGATGCTGCGGCAGCAGCTACGCGCGCTGCGCCGCGCCGCCGCCGGCCAGGACCTCATGGTCAAGTTTCCGATGATCGCGGAAATCTCGGAACTGGAGCGCGCGCGGGACCTGCTCGACCGCGAGCTCGCCCGCGCCGCCGCCGAAGGCCACGACCCGCCGCGTTCGGTCAAGATCGGGGTCATGCTGGAGGTGCCGGCATTGCTCTGGCAGCTGCCGGCGCTGCTGGAGCGGGTCGATTTCCTGTCGATCGGCACCAACGACCTGGCGCAGTTCCTGTTTGCCTGCGACCGCGGCAACCCGCGCCTCGCCGACCGCTACGACCTGCTGTCGGCGCCGATGATCGCGCTATTCCGTGACGTCATCGAGGAGACGCGCGCCGCGCAGGTGCCGCTCAGCATGTGCGGCGAAATGGCGTCCAGCCCGATCGAGGCGATGCTGTTGATCGGCCTGGGCTTTCGGACGTTGTCCCTGACCGCGACCGCGATCGGGCCGGTCAAGGCGATGATCCGCAGCCTCGACGCCGGCGCCCTCGCCCTCTATCTCGACGAAATCGCCGACCGCCCCGACCATTCCCTGCGCAGCAAGCTCGAAGCCTACGCCCGCGACCATACCGTCGCAGTATAGCACGACGCCGATTCGACAGGCCGGACGAACTCCGGTAAATTGCGCGCGGGGAGACGGGGATGGCAGCGAAGAATTGCTAAACCGGATCAAGACGCCATTCATCGAAAGCGCCGCCGATGAGGGCTGGTCGGGCGAAGCCTATGTCTCGGTTGGGGAGACACTGCAGGAACGGCGCGAAGAGCTGCACCTGACGCTCGACGACGTGGCGGATGGGCTGCGCATCAAATCGGCATATCTTGCGGCGCTGGAGCGCGGACGGCTCGAAGAGCTGCCCGGCCAGACCTATGCGATCGGCTTCGTGCGCGCCTACGCCGACTACCTCGGCCTCGATAGCGAAGAGATGCTGTCGCGCTTCAAGGCCGAGACGGCGGCCTTCGACACGCGCCCCGACCTCGCCTTCCCGGTGCCGCTCGCCGAGCGCAGCCTGCCTGGCGGCGCGATGCTGCTGGTGGCGCTGATCCTGGCGCTGTGCGGCTACGGCACCTGGTACTACCTTTCGACCGGCGAGCGGGCGCATCCCGAGCGCGTCACCGAGGTGCCGGCACCCTTGCGTGCGAGCAAGCCGGAACCCGCCGATGCGCCGGCCGCCGCGTCGGCCGGTACGAGCACCGCCCCCGGTGCGGCCGCTGCCTCCGACCAGCTCACCGGCGCGGCGCCGGGACCGGTGGCGCGGGTAGCGATAGCTCCGGCCAGCACCGGCGGGGCAAGTGCAGCAACTCCCCTTCTGGTCAGCCCCGCGGCTGCGGCGCCGACGCCGCCGGCCGCCGCTCCGGCTGCCGCGCCCGATCCCGGGCGAACCGCCGTCGCGACCGCGCCGCCGCACGCCGCCGTCGGCCCGGCCACCGCGGGCGCTGCGCGCATCGTCATCCGCGCCACCGCCGATTGCTGGATCCAGGTGCGCGACGCCGAGCAGTCGCTGGTATTTTCCCGAGTGCTCAAGGCCGGCGAGACCTATCAGGTGCCGCAGCGCCTCGGCCTGTCGATGCGCACCGGCAACGCCGGGGTCTTGCAGATCGCGGTGGACGGCCGGAACGCGCCGCCGATCGGCAGCGTTGGCATGCTGCGGCGGAACGTGTCACTCGACCCGGCGTCGTTGCTCGCCGGCACCGCCGTCAAAGGCTGAGCCTCGTCCGCCGCGGCGGACCACCGCGCCGCCAACGGGCGGCGCGTCTTTTTTCCGTCATCGAACCGGTCTATAAGCCAGGTGTTTCAACACCGAGAGGTTGCCGATGAGCGTCAGGCCCTATCGCGATATTCACCGGCGCGCCTGCCGCAAAATCCGTGTTGGCAAGGTGCCGGTTGGCGGCGATGCGCCGATCACGGTGCAGTCGATGACCAACACGGTGACGAGCGATGTGAAGGCGACCGTCGAGCAGATCCAGGCGCTCGAACGCGCCGGCGCCGACATCGTGCGCGTCTCGTGCCCGGACCAGGAATCGGCGCTGGCTTTGAAGCAGATCGTGCGGCAGGTGCAGGTGCCGATCGTCGCCGACATCCATTTCCACTACAAGCGGGCGATCGAAGCGGCCGACAGCGGCGCCGCCTGTCTGCGCATCAACCCCGGCAATATCGGCTCGGCCGAGCGGGTGCGCGAGGTCATCAAAGCGGCCAAGGACCACGGCTGCTCGATGCGGATCGGCGTCAACGCCGGCTCTCTCGAACGCGACCTGCTCGAGAAATACGGCGAACCCTGTCCTGAGGCGATGGTCGAGAGCGCGCTGCACCACGCCCGCATCCTCGAGGACAACGACTTCTTCGAGTTCAAGATCTCGTGCAAGGCGTCGGACGTGTTTCTCGCGGTTGCCGCCTATCAGCAGCTCGCCGAGGCCTGCGACTACCCGCTGCATCTCGGCATTACCGAGGCGGGCGGCCTGCGCAGCGGCACGGTCAAGTCGTCGATCGGCCTCGGCATGCTGCTGTGGGCCGGCATCGGCGACACGATCCGGGTGTCGCTGTCGGCCGACCCGGTCGAGGAGGTCAAGGTCGGGTTCGACATGCTGAAGGCGCTGAACCTGCGCCGCCGCGGCGTGACGGTCATCTCCTGCCCCTCCTGCGCGCGGCAGCAGTTCCAGGTCATCAAGACCGTCGAAGTTCTGGAAGAGCGGCTGGCGCACATCACGACGCCCCTGACCGTGTCGGTCATCGGCTGCGTCGTCAACGGGCCGGGCGAAGCGCGCGAGACCGATATCGGCTTTACCGGTGGCGGCAACAACACCCACCAAGTCTACATCAGCGGCGTCGCGGACCACCGCCTCAAGGACGCCGACATCGTCGATCACCTGGTCGACTTGGTAGAGCGCAAGGCGGCGGAGATCGAGGCCGCGAAAGCTCGGCCCGAACCGGCTCTCGAACCGGCGAAATAGACTCGCAACAGCTGCGGCCGGCGGGTAAGGCGCTACCCGGCCGAACGGAGCCGCCCTGCTCAGACATCGTCATGGCCGGGCGTCACTCGGCCATCTGCGGCGCGCCTGAGATCGCCGGGTCAAGCCCGGCGATGACGAGACAATCGATGGCGCCTAAATCGGGTTCCGGCCCGGTAGAATTGTCATTCCCGCGAAAGCGGAAATCCGTCCTGTTCAAGTGTCCCGAAGCCGGTCGCCGCGCTTTCCTTTCGTCGTCCCGGCGCAGGCCCGGGCCTACGCATCAGCAGCGCGATATTGGAGACGTGGATGCTGGCCTCCGCCGGCATGACGCTAACAATAGCCGGGTGGAACCTCATGAATTTCGCGATCAGGAGACTAGATCAGATTCCGGCCATCTAGAATTTGTCATTCCCGCGAAAGCGGGAATCCAGGACCAATGCTTCGTCATCCGGCCTGGGCCCCGCTTTCGCGGGGATGACGGAAAAGAGTGCAGCTTGACCGGGTTAGCCGCTTCGACGAAAAAAGCCCGCCCGGAGGTCCCGGGCGGGCTTTGCTGAGAACTCTCAGGCTCCTTTAGAACCTGAATGCCATCTTGGAGATCAGGACGTTCTCGTCTCCCTTCAGGTTGGCGACCGTCTGTCGATGGCCGTACATGTATTCGATTCCGAAGTCCACGAACGAAACCGGGCTCCAGATAAGGTTCGCGTGGGCCGTGATGATTTCCTTGTTGACGGCTGCGTCCTGCGCCGGACCAAGGGTATTCGAGTTGATGTCGGCATGGTTGATGCCACCCGAAATCGTCGAGCGCAGGTTCGGCGCCCACCAATGCTGATAGCCCATTTCGCCGCCGAACTCGGTGATCGTCTTCGTGACGATGCTCCGGGCCGCCGCGACCGTGGTCGGGGCCGTCACAAAATTGGTCACCAAGCCGGAGTTGCAGCTGCAATTGAGGTAGCGGCCGATGCCGTCACCGGCAACGAAGTGGAACGTGATGTCGTCCTTCTCCCACCCGAACCAGCGCGGCTTCACGTCAAAGCCGAAATGCCCGCCGTAACCCTGGTAGGTCTGGTCGATGAAGTGGCCATCCTGGATTTGCAGAGTCGGGCGTACGACGATCGAGAAGTCGAGATGGCCCCAGGGCTGCGGTACGTAATAGGCGAAGGTCAGATCCGGCGCACCGGCCTTAGCGGGATTCGGCACCAGCCCGGTGGGTGCGCCCGCGCCGGCGGCAGCGAAGGAAGCGCCGGCATCCGAGGCGGTCTGCCCGACCGGAGTGAAGATGTCGGTCTCGGGCGTTTCGGCCGATACCGAGAAGGCGCCGCCCCAACCCCAGGTGATCGGAATCGTGTAGCGGATCTGCGGCACGCGGACGACGCCCGGCTCGCCGACGTTGCCGCCGAAGTCGAGCACTTCGGCATTGGCGTCGGGGTCGGAGAAGTTCGAGTTGGCCTGGCCCGCGAGGAACCCGCCCAACGTGCCGTAGGCGTAGCGCAGGCGGGGATGCAGGTTGTCGGACACCGAGGTCGGGTTCGCACCGCCCGGCGCGAACTGGGTCGAGCCGGCCCAGTCGAACTCCATGAACGTGCGCGCCTCGCCGTAGGGGGTCGGCGTGCGCGTCTCGAAATTGACCTTCGATTCGCGGGGACTGGTCCAGAAAATGCCGTTGCCGCGCGAATGCGGGTTGCCGGTCGGCGGCAGCGCGATGCCGTTGCCGCCCGTGCCGAATGCAGCGGCGCCTGGGACAGGGGTGCCCGGGACGAACTGGCCGTGCAGGTCGAGCGGGGTGGACAAGGCCTGCCCGTTGTCGCCGACCGTCGTCGATTGCGGGCTTGAGTTCGGGTTGCCGCCCGACAGCCAATAATCGACCACCTCGGTGATCTGGCCGCCGATGCGAATCGACGTATCGGTGCCGGGGATCAGGAAGGAGCGCGGGAAGCTGCCGCCGAGCGAAGGTGCCGAGGCCGCCGGGTTGGCGGGGCCGCCGCCGTAGAGGCCGCCCGGCACTTGCGGCACCGCGCTCGGCGCGGTCGCCTGCGCCAGCTGATCGACGCGCTGCTGCAGGAGCTGCTGGTTGGCGCGCAGGTCGGCGAGCTCGTCGGCGCGAGCCGCGGACATGCCGGTCAGCAACGCGACCGCGGCGGTCATTCCGCCAATCGCCCCCACACTGCGAATCTTCTGCTTTGCGATCATTGCTCCCCCGCCTGATCAAAAAGTGCGGTTGCCCGCGGCCCACGAAACGCGTGGTTGCTCGCGTCATAATATGGGCCGAGGCGGGGAGATCAAGCTGACTCTGGGCGTCTGCGTGGTGTTTTCGTACCATCGTGTCTAAAGTGTCACAACAAGCCTTAAGCCATTGATTCTCGGGACAGAATTGAAGTCGACCGGATCGCCGAGCCGTTTTCGGCAGTTTTGCCGCCAGCCCCACAGCTATGGCCAAGTCTTTCATAAGAATCAACGGATTACCGTCAGGCGGCCGGAGGCGTCCCGAAGCCGCACAAAGACCTAACGGGACGCGCGAACGCTCGCTCTCGACCGGCATTGGCGGTCGCGCGCGGCACTGGATCAGCGGCGGCATTGCTCCAGATTGAAGGCGTCCGGACATGGCCGGGTCAACGCCAAGTCAAAAGCCCGGCCATGACGATGAGGGGAAGGCGTTGCCTCCCATGGTCGGCGTTACGCCGCGGCGTCGACCTCGGGCCAGGCGGAGATCCAGGATTTCCCCTCGGCGGCCTGGACGGTCGTGAACACCCTGATCTCGGCCGGGATCAGGAAGCGCAGCACGTTGACGCAGTGACGGACCCAGGCGACATCGGTGACGATCGCGATGCGCTCCCACGGCACGTCGTCGCCGTCGCCCAGGGACAGGGCATCCCACCCGGCGCCCGGAAAGCGGCTGGCGACTTCGTAGTATAGCCTGACTTTGCCGTGTCGCTTCAGCACCGCCTGCGTCGCCGGCGCCACGACCTTGCTGCACTCTCGGCTCGTTACGCGCCCCATCGCAACGATGCCGACGACATTATCGGGCAATCCCTTGATCAGTTCGATCACGTCTTTCACTCCCTGTTCGGAACTCGAAACGGCTTAGCGGCCCGCCCGATTCCCGGGCGAGCCGCGTGCCTTTTTGGGTACTCAGACTCTAGAACCTGAAGGCGATTTTCGAAATCAGAACGTTCTCGTCTCCCTTCAGGTTGGCGACCGTCACGCGGTGGCCGTACATGTACTCGACGCCGAAGTCCACGAACGAAACCGGGCTCCAGATCAGGTTGGCGTGCGCCGTGATGATCTCCTTGTTGACGGCCGCGTCCTGCGCCGGGCCAAGGATCGTGGAGTTGACGTCGGAGTGATTAATGCCGCCCGAAATCGTCGAACGCAGGTTCGGCGCCCACCAGTGCTGGTAGCCCATGTTGCCGCCGAACTCGGTGATCGTGTGGGTGAGGATGCTCCGGGCCGCCGCGACCGTGGTCGGCGCGGTTACGAAGTTGGTCACCAAACCCGAGTTGCAGCTGCAATTGAGGTAGCGGCCGATGCCGTCGCCGGCGACGAAGTGGAAGGTAATCGTATCCTTGGTCCAGCCGAACCAGGCCGGCTTCACATCAAAGCCGAAATGCCCGCCGTAACCCTGGTAGGTCTGGCTGATGAAGTGGCCGTCCTGGATTTCCAGGTCGGGGCGCACGACGATCGAGAAGTCGAGATGGCCCCAGGGCTGCGGCACGTAATAGGCGAAGGTCAGGTCCGGCGCGCCGGTTTTCGCCGGGTTGGGCACGAGGCCAGCCGGCGCACCCGCGCCGGCCGCGGCGAAGGAAGCGCCGGCGTCCGAGGCGGTCTGCCCGACCGGGGTGAAGATGTCGGTCTCGGGCGTTTCGGCCGATACCGAGAAGGCCCCGCCCCAACCCCAGGTGATCGGGATCGTGTAGCGCAGTTGCGGCACGCGGACGACGCCGGGATCGCCGACGTTGCCGCCGAAATCGAGCGTCTCCGAGTTCGCGTCGGGGTCGGAGAAGTTCGAGTTGGCCTGGCCTGCCAGGAACCCGCCCAACGTGCCGTAGGCGTAGCGCAGCCGGGGATGCAGGTTGTCGGAGACCGACGTCGGGTTGTTGCCTCCCGGCGCGAACTGGGTCGAGCCGGCCCAGTCGAACTCCATGAACGTGCGCGCCTCGCCGTAGGGGGTCGGCGTGCGCGTCTCGAAGCTGATCTTCGATTCGCGAGGGCTGGTCCAGAAGATGCCGTTGCCGCGCGAATGCGGGTTGCCGGTCGGCGGCAGCGCGATGCCGTTGCCGCCCGCGCCAAACGCGGCCGCCCCCGGCGGCGGCGTGCCCGGGACGAACTGGCCGTGCAGGTCGAGCGGGGAGGACAAGGCCTGGCCGTTGTCGCCGACCGTCGTCGATTGCGGGCTCGAGTTCGGGTTGCCCCCAGTCAGCCAGTAGTCGATGACCTCGGTGATCTGGCCGCCGATGCGAATCGACGTGTCGGTGCCGGGGATCAGGAAGGAGCGCGGGAAGCTGCCGCCGAGCGAGGGCGCGGAGGCCGCCGGGTTGGCGGGGCCGCCGCCGTAGAGGCCGCCCGGAACCTTCGGCACCGGCGCTTCCGCCGGAGCCTGCGCCTGCGCCAGCTGATCGATGCGCTGCTGCAGAAGCTGCTGGTTGGCCCGCAAGTCCGCCAGCTCGTCAGCATGCGCGGCGGACATGCCTGCCATCAAGAATGTAATAGACAATACCGTGCCGGTCGCCGGCAACGCGGCGGCGCAACGCTTCCAGAGCATGACAACCCCCTGAACAGCTTTGTCGGTACGGCACCGGCCCCCCGATGGATAGACAAGGACCGTACTTCCGTATCAATCTAAAATTGGGTCGGCCGCGTCAAGCCGACTGGCCGGAGACGCTGGATTTAGGAGTTGACTGTTGCTCTTTCGATACGGAACAAAACCAGCCCAGAGGCTAGAGCGGTATCCGCCTAGACGGAGTCGCTCTCCGCACAAGTCGTCATGGCCGGGCTTGACCCGGCCATCTGCGGCGGCTCACGAGATCGCCGGGTCAAGCCCGGCGATGACGAGAAAGGATGTTCGAACCTGGTTGGATTCCGCTCCAGCGCGCTTCAGGGGGTGGGCCTTCATCGCTGCGTCGGCCGGCGCGCTCTCGGCCCTGCTTTCGGCTTGCCACGGCTCGACGCTCGACGCGATCTATCCCGGCGACCTGGGTCATACACCGCCGCCGGCGGTCAACCTGCCGCCGCAGGACCGCGGGCTGGAGCATCTCTAACGGGATCCTACCGTCCGCAGAGGCGTCATGGCCGGGCTTGATCAGGCTTAACCCGGCCATCTCCCTGGCGCCCTGGAGATCGCCGGATCAAGTCCGGCGATGACGGGTTCCGGTCGAGATGCCGTTCAGGCTCCCCCGCGGCGCAGCACGCGCTGGGCGATCGACCAGCGGTGCACCTCGGAGGGGCCGTCGTAGATGCGGAAGGGGCGGACCTCGCGGAAGAGGCGCGCGACGATCGTGTCGTCGGTGATGCCCATGCCGCCGAGGATCTGCATCGAGCGGTCCACGACGCGCCAGATCGCCTCGGAACAGACGACCTTGGCGACGCTCGATTCGTGGCGGCCGCGCTGGCCCTGGTCGAGCACCCAGGCGGTGTGCCAGATCGTCAGGCGGCAGATGTGCAGGTCCATCTCGTTGTCGGCGAGCATGAAGCCGACCCCTTCGTGCTCGCCCAACGGCTTGCCGAAGGCGGTACGGCGGCGGGCGTAGTCGGTCGCGATGTCGTGGGCGCGGCGGGCGGCGCCGAGCCACCGCATGCAATGCGTGAGGCGCGCCGGTGCGAGCCGCGCCTGGGCATAGCGGAACCCCTCCCCGACCCGCCCGAGCACCGCGCTCTCCGGCACCCGCACCCCGTCGAGCCGCACCACCGCGTGGCCGCCGGCCATGTACTGGTCGAGCGTGTCGAGCACCCGCTCGATGTGGATGCCGGGCGTGTCCATCGGCGCGAGGAACATCGTCGCGCCGGCCGGGCCCAGCGGGTCGCTGTCGTTGCGGGCCATGATGATCGCGAGGTCGGCGCCGACCGCACCCGTGATCAGCCACTTGCTGCCGTCGATTACGAAATCGCCGCCGTTGCCGCCAACTCTGGCTGAATCGGCGCGGCGCGCGGTCGTCAGCAGCATCGACGGGTCGGCGCCGGCGCCGGGCGCCGGCTCGGTCATCATGAAGCACGAGCGGATGTCGCCGGCGGCGAGCGGACGCAGCCACGCCTCCTTCTGATGCTCCTCGGCGACCTGCTCCAAGAGGTGCATGTTTGCCTCGTCAGGCGCGAAGCAGTTGAGCGCGATCGGCCCGAGCGGCGAATACCCGGCCGCCTCGAACACCACCGCCTTGCCGCGATGGTCGAGGCCGAGCCCGCCCCACTCGCGCCCGACATGCGGCGACAGCAAGCCCGCGTCGCGGCCGAGCGCGACCAGTTCGCGCCGCAGTTCGTCGGTCGGTCCGTGCGGTGTCTGCCGGGGGTCGTTCTCACGCGGCAGCATCTCGTCGCGGACGAAGGCCTCGACGCGCTCCTTCAGCGCGACGATGTCGTCGGGAAGCGAGAAATCCATCCGGCTCATCCCTTCTGCTGCCGCCGCCGCTCGCGGAACGCGATGTAGACGCCGGAGGCGATGATGACGGCGGCGCCGGCCCAGGTCCATGCATCGGGGAAGTTGCCGAAGATCGCGTAGCCGAGGGTGGCCGTGCCGAGCAACTCGACATAACCGAGCGGCGCGATGACTGCGGCGGGGCCGGTCTGGAACGCCTTGATGACGAGGAGGTGGCCGAACCCGCCGAAGAACCCGAGCGAGCAGAACAGCACCAGATCGAACAGGGTGTGCGGCCGCACGAAGACGAACGGCAGCACCGCGGTCATGACCAGCGCCCCGAGCAGCGCCGTGAAGACGATGCCGGTCGCGGCGCTGTCGTAGGCCCCGACCCAGCGCGTCGCGATCAGGTAGACGGCGTAGGCCGCCGACGACAGCAACAGCAGCAGCACCGCCGGGTCGTGGAGGCCGCTGCCGGGGCGGATGACCAGCAGCGCGCCGGCGAACCCGATCAAGACCGCGCTCCACCGCCGCCAGCCGACGCTCTCGTGCAAGAGCGGCACCGACAGCGCCGTCACCAGCAGCGGCGAGGTGAAGCCGATCGCCGAGGCGGTCGCCAGCGGCACGCGGCCGATCGCGAGCACGAAGACGAGGTTGCTCGTCAGCATCAGCAGCGAGCGGCCGATCTGCACCCCCGGCCGCCGCGTTGCGAACAGCGACCGCCCGTATTGCGGCAGGAACACCGCGAGCATGACGATGACGTGCCCGGTAAAGCGCGCCCACACGATCTGCATGACGGGGTAATCGGCGGTCAGCAGCTTTACCGCGGCGTTCATGAACGGAAACATCGACACGCCGGCGCACATCAAGAGGATGCCGCGGACGATGTCGGCCTGCCGCCCCTCGGCGAGCGCCGCCGACGCGACGGGCGGCGCCGGCGCCGGCCGCGCGAGCACGCCCGAGAGACCGCGCATCACGTCGCTGGCTTGACCTTCGCCTTCACTGCCGCATCGGGCGCCGCCGCGATCCGGTCGAGCGCCGCCGTCAGCTCCGCGCTCGGCCAGCGCGGCCCCGCCGCCTCCTCATAGGCGCGGCAGGCCTGCAATACGCGGAGGTCGTCGAACAGCGGCCCGGTCACTTGCAGGCCGATCGGCAGCCCATCCGTAAACCCGCACGGGACCGAGCACGACGGATTCTTCGTGAGGTTGAAGGGATAGGTGTAGACCACCCAGCTCCAGGCGTTGTTGGGGTTGGGCCGGTCGTCGTCGCGCGGGTCGGCGTAGGCCGCCGTGATCGGCATCGTCGGCGACAGGATCAGGTCGTAGCGGTCGAAGAACCGCCGCACCGCTTGGCCGAGCGCGGTGCGCTTTATGACGGCGTCCACGTATTGCTCCTGGGTCACCGCCTCGCCGCGCCGGCACATCGCGACGAGGCCGGGGTCCATCAGCGCGATCTTGTCCGGCGTCTGGCCGCGCAGCAGCGCCCAGAAGCCGCCGAGGGCGAGCGTCTGGAACACCGGCATCGGCGATTCGATGAAGGGGCTGGCCTCCTCGACGACGGCGCCGAGCTCCTCGAAGACTTTTGCGGCGCGGTCGACGGCCTGGCGCACCGCCGGGTCGGGCTCGTGATACCCGAGGGTCGGCGACAGCGCCACGCGCTTGCCCTTCAGCGAGCCTTCGTTGAGCCGCTGCCGATAGGCGATGCCGTCGTCGGGGAGGCTGTGCCAGTCGCGGGAATCCGGCCCCTTCATCGCATCGAGCATCAGCGCCGCGTCGGCGACCGTCCGCGTCATCGGCCCGACATGGGCGACGTCGCCGAACGCCGAGGGCGGATAGACCGAGACGCGGCCGAAGGTCGGTTTGTGCCCGACGATGCCGCAGAACGAGGCCGGGATGCGGATCGAGCCGCCGGCGTCGGTGCCGACCGCCAGCGGCGAGATGCCGGCGGCGACGGCGGCGCCGCTGCCGCCGCTGCTGCCGCCGGGACTGCGCTCGGTGTTCCAGGGGTTGCGGGTGATGCCGGTCAGCGGCGAATCGGTGACCCCCTTCCAGCCGAATTCGGGTGTCGTGGTCTTGCCGAAGAAGACCGCGCCTTCGTCGCGCAAACGGGCGGTGGCCGGGGCGTCCTCGTCCCATTTCTGGTTCGGGTCGATCGTGCGCGACCCGACGAGGCGAGGCCAGCCGCGCGTCAGCTGCGTGTCCTTGATCGCAACCGGCACGCCGTCGAGGAGGCCCTGCGGCTCGCCCTTGCGCCAGCGCGACTCCGACGCGCGCGCCATCGCCATCGCCGTGTCCGGGTCGTAGAGCACGAAGGCGTTGAGCGCGCCCTCGTATTGCTCCAAGCGACGCAGCGTCTGGGCAGTGACCTCGACCGGCGACAGCTTTTTCGCGCGGTACAGTTCGATCAGGTCGGTGGCGGCAAGAAAGGCGACATCATCGTTCGACATGATTTGCCCGGAATCTAGTCCCCAGAACCGAAGAAGAGTGAGAGGCGCTCGGAAAAGTTCCCTCT
>Ga0209810_1002368_pt1 | contig 22884 bp, 29 predicted proteins | sample Coa_R1_7_FD_187159 | JGI IMG/M metagenome (GOLD analysis project Ga0209810, IMG submission 187159) | Surface soil microbial communities from Centralia Pennsylvania, which are recovering from an underground coalmine fire - Coalmine... | ecosystem: Environmental > Terrestrial > Soil > Unclassified... | reverse complement strand
CAACTCCGACCCTCCTTTGTCGGCGACCGCGTGCCATTCTGGGGCTCTTGCCCGTGTCGTGAACGCTTCGCGTGCTAGCGGAGCGACTGACATGACTACCATACCGTTCTCTCCGACAAGCTGCTAGCAGGGGATTTGAGAAGGCCGGGGCGAAGACGCCCTCGATGAGATTGTGTGTCACCTTGCCCCCGCTGCCGTGACTGAGCGTGATCTTCTCATCGCGCAGGTAGAATTTATGGCGGCGCGCCTGCCTGGTGCGCTCAATCTTCTTCAATACCTCGCTGACGCGGCTGTCATCCTGCGGCTTCGCTGCATCCATGAACTTCCTCCATTCTACATCTGGCCGGTTGCTTTAGAGTACCTTTAGTTTGTGGCGTTCAGCGGCCATGGAGAAACGCCCGTAGTTGAAGTAGGCGGCGCAGGCTCCTTCCGGGGAGACCATGCAGGTGCCGATGGGCGTCTCGGGCGTGCAGGCGGTGCCGAAGACTTTGCACTCCCAGGGCTTGATGACGCCCTTGAGGACCTCGCCGCACTGGCAGGCTTTGGGGTCGGCCACGCGCAGGCCGGGGACTTCGTAGCGCAATTCGGCGTCCCAGTCGGCGAAATCGGCGCGCAGCTTCAACGCGCTGTGCGTGATGAAGCCCAGGCCGCGCCACTCGAAGAAGGGGCGCAGCTCCATCGTGCGCGCCATCGCCTCCAGGGCCTTGACGTTGCCCTCCGGGCGCACCACGCGCGCATACTGATTCTCTACCTCCACCCGCCCCTCTCGGATCTGCTTCACGATCATGTAGACCGACTGGATAATGTCCAGCGGCTCGAAACCAGCGATGACGACCGGCTTGTGGTGGTCGCGGGCGATGAAGGTGTAGGGGCGCATGCCGATCACCATGCTGACGTGGCCGGGACCGACGAAGCCATCCAGGCGCAAATCCGGCGAGTCGAGAATGGCTTTGATCGAGGGGATGATGGTCACATGGTTGCAAAAGACCGAGAAATTCTTGATCTTTTCTTCTCGCGCGCGCAGCAGCGTCACGGCTGTTGAGGGCGCGGTCGTCTCGAAGCCGATGGCGAAGAAGACCACCTGCTTGTCGGGATACTGGCGCGCCAGTTTGAGCGCGTCGAGCGGCGAGTAGACGAAACGCACATCGGCTCCCTCGGCTTTCGCATCCAGCAGGCTGCCGTTGGAGCCGGGTACGCGCATCATGTCGCCAAAGGTGGTGAAAATGACGTTCTCCATGCGCGCAATGGCGATGGCATCATCGATGCGGCCCATTGGCAGCACGCAGACGGGGCAGCCCGGCCCATGCACCAGATCGATATTGGGCGGCAGCACGTCCTCGATGCCATGCTTGTAAATGGTATGCGTATGGCCGCCGCACACCTCCATCAGCTTGAGAGGCTGATCGCCGCTCAGCTTCGCAATTTCCTCCGAGATGCGCTTTGCCAGTTCGGGATCGCGGTACTCGTCAACATACTTCATGCTCATCAGCCTTGCTCCTTTGCTTTACTCGGCTTCGACAAACTGCATTATAATAAGGCGTGAATAACTTCAAAGAGAGCGTGATAGGTGGTTGCCTGCGCCTCCTGGATACGCGGGATATGGTCGCTGGGTGAGACGATACAAAAGTCTACGGCGGTGGAATGCAGCATCTTGCCGCCATCGTAGCCCGCTAGCCCGACGGTCAGCAAACCCTGCTTTTTCGCCTGCTCCAATGCTGCCAGCACGTTGGATGAATTGCCACTGGTCGAGATGCCCACGGCGATGTCGCCGCGCCTACCATAGGCGATGATCTGCCGCGCAAAGACGTTGTCGAAGCCAACATCGTTGGCTACTGCTGTCACGACAGCGATGTCGTTGGTGAGGGCAATGGCGGGCAGCGGCTTCAGGCCAGGAAAAGGTGGGTTGAGCAGGTCGGTTACGAGGTCCTGCGCGTCGGTGGTGCTGCCGCCGTTACCAAAGGCCAGTAGGGTTGCCCCGCGAGCAAAGGCTGTTGCCATCGCTCTCCCTGCTACCAGAAGCTGGTCGTGGGAGCGCGAAAGCGTGGCTTTGCGCAGCGCGATCACCTCGTGGCATTTTTCCAGCGTCGAGTGTCGCACCTGCGCCAGCACATCCTCGATGCTGGCCTTCCCGCCTTCAAACAGGAAGGGGTAAAAGAGCCGGTCATACTCAGAGCCTTCAGTGTCATGCATGATTCGCCTCTTCCAGCAAGGCAATCGCTACGCCGCCATGTACAAGCAGCATAGCGCCCGGCGCGACATGCTCCAGCAGCGTAATATCAACTTCTTCCGTCTGATCTTCCACTTCTACCAGGGCCAGCCCGCTCTCCTGCTCCACCTGAAGTACTTTGACGGCAACGGCCTCATCGGAGCAGGTGATGCAATGCCCCTCGGCGTCAAGCTCGCATGTCTTGCTACCGGAGAACAACTCCAGTCGCTGCGGTGCGCCTTGCGAGCGCGTTTGCTGTCTGCCTTCCTCATTTTCCATTAGAGTAATCCTTCATGCTCAAAGAACACATGCACCAGTTCCCACAGGACGTGATAGAGGGTTTCGTGTGTCTCCTGCACCACGAACGGGTCGTGCGAGCGGACGACGAAACAGAAATCCAGCTCAGCCTGCTGCAACAGGCCGCCATCGCCGCCTGCCAGTCCCAGCGTAAGCATACCCATGCGCCGCGCTTCGGTCAATGCCTCCACCACGTTGGCGCAATTGCCATCCGGCGAGAAGCCCATAGCCATGTCTTCTGGTCGGCCAAGCACAGCGAGCATACGGGCAAACGACTGTTTCGCGTCACCTGCCATCAGCCCGCTCAGCGTTGCCCCCTCGTTCGTCAGGGCCAGCGCGGGCAATGCCCGCTTGCCGACGATAACCGGATGCACAAACTCGACTGAGACGTGCTGCGCGTCGGTTGCGCTGGCCCCGTTGCCGAAAGCGAGCAGCCGCCCTCCCTGATGGAAGCGCCGCGCCATCGCCCAGCATGCCTCAGCAATCTTGCCTGCCTCAGCCGCGAAGAACGCTTCAGGTACCGATGTACTCTGCTCAAAACGTGCGCTCACCAGTGCCTGCAAGTCCAACTGCTCTTTTTTCTCCATCTCCCCTGCCATATGTCGTCCTCGTCATTCAATCTGGCTCGAATGGAGCATGTCCAGTTCATCAGTATAGATTTGTCCCATGAGTCGCAGCGCCTGCATCGTCTCTTGCGCCTCGTTCTCGTCGATCTTGCTCATCGCAAAGCCGACGTGGATTAACACCCAGTCGCCTGGCCCAATACCTTCGGGACGCACCAGGGCCACATTGATATTGCGCCTCACCCCGGAGACATCCACTTTGGCAATGGAATTGGCATCGTCCACTATGTCGATAATCCGACCTGGAATACCAAGACACATCTGTTTATCCTCCTATCCTTGCTGAAGCCGCGCTGCAGCGACTGCTAGCTGGCCCAGACTTAAACCTCCATCGTTGGGCGGCACCCGGCGATTGATATAAACCTGGAAGCCCATTTGCTCCAGGCGTACCATCAGTTGCTCCAGTAACAGGCGATTCTGGAAGACGCCACCGCTGAGAGCAACCGTGTTCAGTCCAGTCTTTTCGCGCGCTTTGCAGCAGGCCATTGCCAGCAGCTCAGCAACAGAACGATGGAAGCGCCCGGCAATCTGGGCAATGGATACTCCCTGCTGAATATCGTCCACAATAGCACGAATCATCGGCGCGACATCCAGCTCTGCTGGCGTTTGATTGCCAGTATCAAATGGGTAGATATCCTGCTGTCCAGTTTGCTGAGCCTGCATCTCCAGTTCAATGGCTGCTTGCCCCTCGTAGAGTACTTCACTGCGTAAACCTATCAATGCGGCAACCGCGTCAAATAAACGTCCAAGACTGGAAGTTGGCGGGCTATTGATCTTTCGTGAGGCCATCTGTGCCAGAATCCGCCACTTCGAACGATCAAGCTGATTGACAAAAGGAATATCCAACTCCAGGAACGTATCGCCGTAGGTCCGGGCAAGATAGGCAGCCGCTACACGCCAGGGCTGGCGCACGGCCTGTTCGCCGCCGATCAGTGGCACATAGGCTAAATGCATCAACCTCTCAAAGCCTACCAGATCAGCGGTCATAATCTCACAACCCCAGATAGCGCCGTCGGTACCATAGCCTGTGCCATCGGCGGCAACGCCGATGACCGGTGTACTCAGCCCATGTTCAGCTAACACGCTCGCAATGTGCGCGTGATGGTGCTGCACGCCGATTTTCTGTGAAATCTCTGTATCAAGGGCATATTTGGTTGCCAGGTACTCAGGATGCAGGTCATAGGCGATCGCCTCGGGATGAATAGCAAAGAGGCGCTGGAAATGCTCAATCCCTTCGCGGAACGAGGTGAGCGTCTCCAGATTCTCTAAGTCGCCGATGTGGTGACTGACAAAGGCTTGCCTTCCCTTCCCCAGACAAAAGGTGTTTTTGAGATGGCCTCCGCAGGCCAGGACCGGCACGGGCAAATCGAACGACAACGGGATTGGTTCCGGTACATAGCCGCGTGAACGACGGAAAATTTGCTCGCCGCCAGTTGTGATACGTATGACTGAATCGTCGCAGCGCATGTGAATATCACGGTTGTGAGTGAGGATGCCTTCAGCAACAGGTGCCAGCCGTTGCCGGGCGTCATCGTCTCGATAAGCGATTGGTTCGTCACTCAAGTTACCGCTGGTCATCACCAGCACTACCGGACGATCTACTGTGAAAGTAGCAGCAAAAGCATCGAGCAGCAGATGGTGAAGGGGTGTGTAGGGCAACATGATTCCGAGGGTATTGTGGGCGGGGGCAACATCTGGCGCTACAGGACAGCCCGGATGCTGAGGGAGCAGCACGATGGGGCGTCGATGCGATTGGAGCAAGTCCGCTTCGGCATCGCTCACAGAGCAAAGTTGCCGGGCTGTTTTCAGGTCGGGCACCATGAGTGCGAAAGGCTTTGCCTCGCGATGTTTCTTTTGTCGCAGTCGCCGCACTGCCTCCACATTCAAAGCATCACATGCGAGGTGATAGCCCCCTAATCCCTTGATGGCAAGAATGGATCCACCGGCGAGCTGCTGCGCTGCAAACGCTATTGGGTCAGTTGAATGCTGAACAAGCGGGCGATTACAGGGATGCGCGCCCTTCTCCACAACACTCCCTTGCTGACCTGCTCTCTCCAGCGAGAAATTAAGAAAATCGACACGCGGGCCACAGACGGGACAGGCGTTGGGTTGGGCATGAAAGCGCCGATTGAGTGGGTCGTCGTACTCCGCCTGGCAGGCTGGACACAGTGGAAAGACACGCATGGTTGTCTTGTCACGATCGTAGGGTACATCCTGAACAATGGTGAAGCGAGGGCCGCAGTTGGTGCAATTGATGAACGGGTAGCCGTAGCGCCTGTCTCCAGGATCGAAGAGTTCATGCAAACAATCAGCACAGGTGGCAGTATCAGGCGAGACGAGCGCGTGGCGATTTGTACCCGCCTGGCTTCTGGTAATCACAAAGACGGTATCATGGAGGGGCGGCACCTGTTCGGTGATAACAGAATCGATACGTGCCAGGGGAGGAGCTTCTTCGCGCAAAGCACGCTGAAAAGCATCGAGCGCCTCATGGGTACCCTCGATCTCAATGGTCACACCTGAGCTATCGTTGAGGACAAAGCCAACGAGGCCCCGGTGCAGTGCTTGTGTATAGACGAAAGGCCGGAAGCCTACACCTTGGACAATGCCCTGGATGATGATACGTCGTCTTTCAACGGTGATAGTAGTCAAGGTTCACTCTAACGCCCTCTCGTTTCCTCTCATTTTGTCCTTACAACCTGTTTTATATTCGCTCAGAGCCGACGTGTTCACCTGTCTCAGACCTCATACGCTGTTCATGAGTGCGTACCGAGGCTAACTGGCGCAGGCGCAAACCATTCCAGTGGCCTATCTCATACTCCCCGGCAGTCCAACCCATTGCCCAGTGCGCCCTCAGTTGCTGCCGCAGTTCCCCAAGCACCTGAGCAGAACTGCCAGATAGATCACGCCACAACGTCAGAACCAGGAAGTGACGAGGTTCGATGCTACCAATACTCCATCGTAGGAGTTGGGGATGATCGGTGCCATGACGGAACTTTCGCGCTGCACTCAGGAGCGCCCAGAGGCACTGGGGACTGGAAGTATTTACCAGTGCAGTAATCGCGTAGATGCCACTGCCGCTCGGATCTATAAAGCGCCTGCCGATGTTTCTCGCTGACCCCTTCACTGAGGGTGGTAACTGAGGCGACCTGGGCAACGCAGCCTGCCAGGAGTGATTGCCTGTCCCTAAGAGACTGGTCAGTGATAGCTCTTCCCACGCGCCCTCCTCCTCCATCGTTGGTATCCAGCGCATACTCCAGAACGACGCTGACCAGCGGGCAAACATCCACATAACGTTTTCATGCGCGCCAGAACTCATAAAGTTGAACATCGCCTGCCGGTCTTCCCAGATCGTCATGGTCAGGAACTCTGTTGGACTGGCAACGGCGCTGACGGAGCGAATCAGGCCAGGCGTTGCCGCCAGCTGCTCCTTGACGTGCCACCGCGCTCGCATCATTTGTCCACAGAAACGCCAGCTACGGAGCTTATTGTGCGTCGTGACAGCCAGCATACTCGTGCTACTTTCTATTCAGTAGATCGAGCAGGCGCTGCACTTCGCCCGCCGTGCCACTGCTGTCCCCACAGCCACAACCGTATGCTTCCTGCATGTTCAGCAAGCGGATCATCACCGAGACTACCAGCGCCTGGGCTTGCTCAATGGCCTCGCGAAATTCAGCCGTCTGAGATGCCCATTCAGCCATGAGTTGCATATCGGCCAGGAAGGACGTAGCAATCATGAGACGCTCCGGTAACTCGCCCATCTCGCGCTCGTAGTATTCGATGAGCGGAGCTAAGGCAACTAGACGAGCTTCTGCTGTCGCTCCAACACCCTGCTGATAGCGGGCAACGTCTTCAATGAACTCCATGAGAGACTCCCTTCGCTAACGTGTACTTACCAGTGCTTTATTCCCTTTCTCACACATCTGACTCAGTGTTCAATTCAGGGGATATTGCTGCGCCAGCAAGTTGCCGAAGCTCGCTGAGCAGACGTTCAACACCAACCGCCACCGCCCGCTCGACCGGCTCACTCAAGCCGATGACGAGATCATCACACGTCGTTGGTTGGCAGCCGAGCAAATAGGCGGTTTTTGGGAGTATTCCCAGAGCTTTAGCCAGAATGAGCGCCCGCGAGGGCGTCGTCATATGCATATCGGCCAGGAAGTCCTGGCGCTGCTCGAAAGGCCACTCTGAAAGATCCGGCACCTGCGGCTCCAGCAGGTAGATCGTCCCCGGTGCGCCACCGCGATCTACAGCATCCACAATCAGCAGCACATCGTAGCCATCGAACAGTTCCTGGACGAGGCTGATGCCACCGATGCCCGCCTCCATGACGGTGATGCCTTTGGGAAGGTCAGCGCGTTGAGCCAGACGCTGCGCCACCACAACGCCGAAGCCATCATCACCTCGCAGGATGTTGCCAATACCTGCGACCAGTACACGCCGCCCGCTCTCTGATGGCGTAGGAGCGTGATTCATCTCATCTGATCGTTGCACTGTAGCCATCAGCTCCCCCTCCCTCCTGGTGTTCCTGGTATCTGCGGTACGCGGAACTCCGCAGACTCAACATTGAGCGCAAGCTGGATCATTCCATCACGCACTGCCACTGGTATCACCTGCAACCAACCGTTGCCCCCATCGAGCCGCTTGCCTGTACGGATATCATAGACACAGTTATGCCAGGGGCAAAGAAGAGCGTAATCCTTCAGTTGGGAGGCATCAAGAGGCAGAATCGAGCCGGGACAGGCATTGCGATACGCATAGATATCGCCATCCAGCTTGCACAGCAGGACACGCACACCTTCCGCTTCAACACCTTTAAGGGTGCCAGGGGGTAAGGACTCGACCGGAAGAACGGGGGTAAAAACCGGACGCTTGATCGTGCGAATCTGCTGTAGTGGAATAAATTTTGCCGTGCCTGCACCAGCAGGTGCTTCGACTTTTTCACGCACCTCTATGGAGCGAAAAGCTGGGAAGCCAGCACGGAGGGCCACTTCGATATCGTGCAGCAGGGTGGCCCGTGCAGCAGCGAAATCATTGCCTGAACCGCTCAGGTGCAGGTGTACTACACCACCAACAACGTCCAGCACTTCAAGCGAACCTCCAAGAGAAGCGATATATGGGCCTATCGGCTCAAGCGCCAGTTCCACCTGCTCGCAAGGATCGGGTGGCAACAGATCGTAGAGCATCAGCAGGAGGTGGACGGCAGGGTCTGCCAGCACCTGATCGAGCAATTCAGGCCCCTGGGTCTTGAGAGCCTCGACCAGACGCTGAAGGCCTTGCCGGTGCAATCCATCAATCAAGCCCAGCATCTCCATTACCTGGTCGCGCACCTGCACAATTGGATGCTGTTCGAAGGTCTGGATCAGACTGTCGAGTTGCCGGGCGACCTGCTCCAGAGATTCACCTGATACGTGATCTGCTGACGATTGATCTGCCATGATCGCTTCCTTACCAGGCATTTGCGCGAAAAAAGAAAAAGTCCTTACGCCAGAATCTAAGAACTGCTACAATGCACGCAGCTATCGCGTGGGATATCCTTGCAGTGCGGGCAGTTTGGTCCGCATTCGCCATGTGCCTGGCCGGTGAGTCCCGCGAATTCGTCGGCGAAGCGCCGCGCCCCCTCCTTCACACCGTATGCAGTGAAGGCGTAGCGAGGAGTGGGCGTCTCCTCTTTGCGCTCCAGATAGCCTTCGACGACCAGATGCTCTAACTGGCTGTTGAGGAAGGCTTCATCAGCCGGCAGAAAGGGCGTGAGATCGCGAGCGGCGATGACCTCGCCGAAGCCCTCTCCTTTATACCAGTACATGACCTGCAAGATCTCATCCCGCCAGTAGAGTTCATCGAGCACATCGAGCGTCAGCGCCTGACCCGACTGATCATCAGGATTATCCATAAACATGCCTCCACTCGCCTACGCAAAAGACCATCTACCATTGCTTCCGAACAAGACGCCTTCTACTAATCATACACGAAAAGTCAATTTTCGGCTTTCCTTACTGAGGCTCCCAGAGGATACAAGGGTTGGTCAAGAGCCTGTTCGTCGGTTCTAATGCTGCCCAGCGGACCGCTTTGATCAACGAGGGAAGAGCAGCGCGTATGGTCTCGCTGAACTCCGGCCCCCAGTCCTCGTCTTGCGGCTCAACCTCGACCACTACCGCGTCAGCCGGCCAGATGCCAAAATAGCCACCAACAATCAGCAGGTTGTCCAGGCTAATCACGCCTGTCACCGCCTCTGTTACCCGCGTCTGAATTTCGACGCTGTCGGGTAGGCAGCCATCCCAACGGTAGCAGTAGATCTGCCCGGGTTGGCGATCACGTTCTACCGCGCCGAACAGGACGAGCCTATCGTAGGGTTGAGCCTCACGAAAGCGGTGAATCGCAGCAATAGGGCCGCCCTGGCTCAGGTCGTCAATTTCCACGCCGGCGGGCCAATCCAACTGCTGAAGTTCCGGCACAATCACCGGCCCTACTGAGAGATCACGCAGGTTGGTATAGCCGACGCCGCCAATAAAAACGCGCTTCACCTCAGTCCTCGATGCCACAGGCGCATGTATTGACCTCGCGCGAAACCACCCAATCTGTCCCATCCACATGAATATGGGTGGTACAGGGCATACAGGGATCGAAACTGCGGATAGTACGCAGGATATCGACGCCCTTATAGGTCTCAGAGCTGGAGAAATCCTCCAGGATTGGTGTGTTGAGTACCGCTTCCTCGTATGGGCCTGGATTGCCCCACGGGTCCCTCGGACTGGCATTCCACGTCGAGGGGGTGAGGATCTGGTAGTTCGAGAGCGCGCCGTTGTCGATAGTGGCGTGGTGGGTCAGGTAGCCGCGCCCAGCCCCCCAGAATCCGGCACCGATCTGAGTACCCTTGCGCGGCGTCTCAAACGCTGTGTGGACCTTGTCTTTGCCCTGTTTGAGCAAGTCCATCCCAATCAGCCAGTTATCGAGGGCAACAAGCGTGGTGAGTACAAGGTGGTAGGCACGGCCCCGGTTGCGCTCGAAGGCATTCCACACCTCTGGAATCTTCCACTCCATGTCCATGGCGGGGAGCGTACTCTCGGGCACGTGCATCTTCAGGCTCGTACCTGTTGGCTCAAGGAATCGCTTATGGGGCATGACGCCTCCGGCAGCTATATTCCACAAACGTGCCGAGCATTCGGCTTCCATTGCCCGGCGGTCCCACCGTGGTGACGTCGCCCAGGAGTACTTCTCGCGCCAGCTCTGGCCGCCCGGCTGAGGCTTGGTCTCCTTGTTCCACATGTGGTATGGGCTGATCGGGTTGCCAGCAGGATCGGTTCTGAAGCGCGGCTGAGCGGTATCCCAGGGCTCGTAGTACGAGTGCTCAATGAACTCCTCAACGCCGATGTTGAGCGCCTGAAGCTTGGTCGTGACTTGCTGTCCATCCACAATCACGCCAGGTGTCGCCCAGCGTTTCTCACCCCACTCATTGCAATTGGCATAGGAAGCATCGTAGGCGAATGGGTCATCCCAGATACCTGAGTCGATCAGGTTGGCCGGGCGTGAACCAACCTTCTTGTACTCAGGATTGACGTCGTAGAAGAAATCGCACAGGTCATCCCAGATGAAAGCCGTCTTTTTACAGTAGTCGAACAACTGCCGCAGCCGGGCATAGATCTCGTTGAAGGTGGTGATGGTGACAGTTGTACTCATGCCGCCTGGAATGACGGTCTCCGGGTGGGGATACTTGGCGCCGATAGCGACATATGCCTCGCGTGCCACACGGGTCATCTGTAATCCCTCCAGGTAGAGCGCCCCGGTCAAAGGGTTGAGGTCGGTCATGATATTGCCGATCGTCCTGTAGCCATGAACGGATGCATGAGGGGCTTCGGTCTTGCTAGCCCTCTCCCAGATCTCCGGGTTCGTCGTCTGAACGATAGCCTGTGAATAATCTGGCCCGGCCAACAGAAACAGGTGCAGCGGGTTATCATACCAAAACTCCAATGCCAGCAGCAGATTGCGCACGGTGATGCCCAGAGGGGGCGGAACAACGGGGAAGGCCATCTCCAGCGTCAAGGCTGAGGTAGTGGAATGAACGCCTCCACACACACCACACGCCCGGCTGCTGATGAAGGCGGCATCACGCGGATCACGGCCCTTGAGAATGACCTCGTAGCCCCGGAACAAAGTAGCCATCGAGTTCGTTTCGAGGACGCGGCGCTCTTTCAGGTCAACCACCGTGTGGAAAGCCAGCGCCCCGGCTACGCGAGTCACCGGGTCAAAGTCGACGGGTTTGATATGACCATTGCGTGCCAGCAAGTCTCTGATCTGATTTTCCCGATCAGCGAGTGAGCGCGTCTCGTACTCATATGGATTGCGCACACCTTCTCTGAGATATGCCTTGCCGTTCTCGTCAAATTCGATGGGCAGATTCTTGAAACACATACGCTTATCTCCTTCAGCGCCCAAATAACTTCGCTACAGCCGCCAGGTCTCCATCAACAGCCACCAGGCCAGCCAGCAGTTGGCTCAGCGCGCCATTGATTGTCTGCATCTTCTCAGGCAGTGGCTGCGTATCTTTTACGATCGCATCCAGTCCGCCCGCTAACTGGTATAAATTCCGGCTGGCATGGCGCAGAGCGATGATGATGGCCAACAGATACACCACAAGCACCACGACGACGATCAGCACGACCGCCAGGCTGATATAGAACAACACCATTCCCATCGTCGCTACCTCCTTTCAGACTCGCTAGCTGCTACGCGCTCTGTGAGGGCCGCTCCGATGGTTCCCGTATGCTCCTTGATCGAAGACGCGGTACTCAGTAATTGCGTGGCGGCTGTTATGGTGTCATCCAACGCCTTGATATTGCTCGTATTGTTGGCGATGCCTACCCCGGCATCACGCATTTCAGCAAAGTAGCGTTCGATACTGCGCGCCGCATTGAGTGTGCGTTGGAGGAGAAGCACCGTCAATGGAAGAATGACGAGTACGGCGATGACCAGTGTGATGATCCAGAGGACGTAAACCGCCCCGGGAAAAACGATCACGTCTTGCAAGACGAGGAATGCCATCATACACCCTCCTGCTGCCGGACGACAGCCTCTATGGTCTTCACCAGGCGCTCATCCACCTGCTGCAAGCCACCTGCAACTGCTGTGAGAGAGGAATTCAGTTTGGTGACTTCAGTCGGCAGGTATCCTGTCTCCTGCTCAATCGCCCGCAGGCCGAAAGCCAGCTTGGCGAGAAAACTATCCGATTTGCCACCGATTGCTTCAAGTACAGTAGAAATCTGTACCAGGTAAATGGCCAGGACGCTAAAGAAGATGACGACGACGAGTGCTGAAATCACTGTTAAGAGGACCAACATACGACTCCTCCTTCGTTAATGAGACTCTACACGAGAGTGCGCACAGTCCGGTCAGCCAGGGCAGCTCTCGGCGTGCTGTTCAATCGCGTTGGCACCCGAGAGAATGTTCACCGCTGTGGCGAGAATGCCGTTTGCAATACGGTTGGTTTCTACTAGCAAGGGGATATGGATGGTATTGTTCGCCACCATCTTGCCGGTCGTCCAGATTTTTTCGGCCTCGCCAAGAATACTGCGAGCGGTCTTGAGGACCATCGTCAGCAACAACGCGACCACGCCGGTGACGACCAGTAAGAGTATGATTGAAATCCACCAGATCAGGTAAATAGTCGCCAGTGTCATATGCCTGTCCTCCCCCGCCGCAGGTCGGCTTCGTGCTGCGCCTCGACAATTTCTCCGGCGTGGGCCAGAATCGATTCGGCCCCTCCCAGCAGTTGCCTGGCTACCTTATTCGTATCCTCGAGCGCCCAGATGACCTGGGTGTTAGCGCGAATCTGCTGCACCAGACCCAGCGCCGCTTTCGCACCGCGATCGATACTTCTGGCTGCCGATAGTATAAGCAGGAGCAGGATGGCCGCAATCACGACGATCACTGCCGTAATAATCAGGCCGATGTACCAGTAGGTCAAAAGGTCCTGATTCGTCATAGGGACCTCCTCTTAACATGAATGATCCGTTCTCAATCAAGCAAAAGAAATGACCGGGGCGGAATTTCTACTCGTCGTTTTTGTGTTCCTCCTTCTGCTCTCGCTCCTTCTGCGGCGACTCACTGATGCCAGCGCGAACGGCAGGCACCTCATAGCCACCGCGATACTCCTCATAAGGCTTCGTCCGACCGGGTCTTTCAGCGTTGAGGAATTGCAGCTTATCGTAGAAGAAATGGATGCTCTTCTGCAGCAATCCTGGCTCTGAGACATTGCCCCAGCCGCTAGGTACACTCTGCTTCTTGTCCCAGCTTGTCTCGCGATTCTGAAATTGCATGGTCATGCGACGGAGCGGTCGAATGAACGAGCCGACCGTTTTGGAGGCGCTGGTAGACAGCAACGAACCTGGAGCGCGCTTGTAGAACGGTGAGAACTTATCGGGGAAGCCGGGCATGGTGCAGCCGATGCAAATGCCACCCGTATTCATGCAGCCACCCATATGGTTGATGGCACCGCGTGAGGTGATATTGCATTGCACCACCGGCCCCCAGCAGCCAATCTCTACCAGGCACTCTCTATCGCCATACTCGTGGGCGAAGACCCCCTCCTCATAGTAGCCAGCGCGCACGCAGCGACGATGAACCGTCTCGTTGAAGAGCCAGGCAGGGCGACCCAGGCCATCGAACTCAGGCAGAGGCCCCAGACCGTTCAAAAAGAGCAGGACGGCGGCGACGGTCTCTGTGAAATTGTCGCCAACAGGCGAACAGCCAGGGATGTTCACCACTGGGACGCCGAGGGCGCTACGATAGTCTTTGCCCAGAAAGTCCATGACACTCATAGCGCCCGTCGGGTTCCCATAGGCGGAAGGAATTCCTCCCCAGGTGGCGCAGGTGCCGATGGCGATGACAGCAGCCGCGCCGGGCGCCATGCGTCTAAGCCAGGTAGCCGTCGGAACCATTTTCTCATCGGAGCCAACGCCCATAGCAGACCAGTAGCCACCGCTTGCCTCTGCCAGAGCCTCATCAGCGACCGATCCTTCATAGATCACCACATACGGAGCGTTGAGTTTGCCCTCGGCTGCCAGCTCGTAATTTTTCATGAACGCCTCACCTGCCTCAACCGAGAGAACCGGGTGATGCAGGACGAGACGCGGCACACCGGGCAGGCGACCCAGCAAGAGATCCTCGACACTGGGGGAAGTAGCGCCCGTGGCGGCAACGGAACAACCATCGCAACTCATGCCAGCGAGCCAGTAGGCGTGAACTACCTTAATCGGCCCAAGCATAGCCCCCTGGCGAGCAGCTGATGGCTCTTTCTCTAACTCTCGTTCGGCACTGGAGGTCAGCAAATCGATGGGTTTTGCTGCACGTTCCTCTATGCTTCCCTTCTCGGCAGGGGAAGTCGGCGGTTTGATTTCTTGCATCAGGTCGCTCCTTTCATAGCATCACGATAAATCTGCAGCAATTACCTTACCAGTAAATCGCTATCTCCGCTTTATTTCAATGGGCCAACTTCACAGCCCCCGCTAGCAACCTTTCTCGCAATCGCTCGACCTCTCTAACATAGGCCGATTCTGGATACCGATCCAGAATCGGTACCCCCAGCTGATCTGCCTCAAGCACCTCTTCATCGAAAGGAAGTACGGCGATCATCTCAACGCCTCGCTCAGCACAGTAACGGCGAATCGCTTCTTCCTCACGCGGCCCCCGTACTTTGTTCGCCACGACATACATCTGTTTGATGCCGAGATCCTGTGCCAGCGGTACCATACGCCCAAGCGTCTCTAAGGAACGGTAGTAAGGCTCCGTGACCAGTAACAACGTGTCCACGTGACGCAGGGTTCCACGACTGAGATGCTCTATCGAAGCTTCCATGTCGAGTACCGTGATGTCATTTCCCTGCACACTTCCAAGCTCTCCAACTAAGCCGCGCACCGTGGCATGTTGACCACACAGTCAGCCACGCCCTGCCCCGAGCAAACCGGTCATCACCAGCACGCCAACGCTGTCAGGCCCACGTACCCCAAACTGCTCCAACACTTCGGCAAACGGGCGTTTCAGGTGCATGGTGGCAGAACCATCTGCCTCTTTCACCTCTTCAAGGATCTCCTCACGAGACACACGTCCCAGTTTGGAAGTCTGCTCCGAGGTAAGGCCGAGTGCCACACTCAAATTCGGGTTGGGGTCGTCGTCAATCGCGGTGACGGTGTAGCCACTGCGGGCAAACAACCGCGCCAGCGTTGCCGCCGTTGTGGTCTTCCCTGCCCCACCTTTTCCAGCTACTGCAATACGCATTGTTCACCTCACAGACGACACATTACTAAAATAACAATAAATGTAAAACATCCCCTATTACGTACTACGCTCTCCCTGGCTGCTTAGATTATCTCGACCGTTTTCATCCAGTTCGTGGTTTTATCCACCGGACTCACTGCTCCAACACCTGCTCTTTTAAAACGCTGAAAAAGATGTTCGGCCAGAAATGCTCATACGACATTTCTGGCAGATAGAATGGACGGACTACTATCAGTTTCTGAAATCAGGGAACACTCCCACTCTACTTAGCACGTCCTCGCATGTTACGCTGATTACAGAAGGAGCCTAACTCGTGCTAGCCTTGTAAATTGTCAGATAGCGATCAAGCACTTCACGATTCTGATAGATACTCTGCGCCCAAGTGTGCAGGAGGTCTTCACCCTCGGCACTCAGCTCATAGATACGGCGAGGGGGGCCGTGCGTACTGGGGTCCCAACGGGAAATAACGAGGCCATCGCGTTCCATCTGGCGCAGGGTGCGGTAGACCGCAGCAGGATCAGGCGCACCGATGCTCAATCCAGTTTGCGCCAGCCGGTCCATTAGCTCATACCCGTGCGCCTGACGCTGGAAGAGAAGCAACAGGAGACAGGGCTGCAGGAAATTCTTCGGTTGCCCCCCATTGCACTGGCACGCGGGCTGATTGCTCTCAGCAAGCATAGATTCGACGGCATCAGTTGGGTCCAACGGCAACATCTCCTTCCAGTATTTGCAGGTTCTCTATATGTATTCCTCATATACCTACCTCACATTGTAGCGTGCGTAGCAAGCGGTGTCAAGGGCAGGCATTGCCGGTGGTCGCGTTCCAGACCTGGAGGGTGTTGTCGTTGCCGCCCGAGGCGATGCGAGCGATTCACTACACGACTACCCCGATCCCGCCCCCCCGTTCAGCTCGGTGCAAAGCAGTTGACAGCATGGCATATCCAGCGCCTAGCGTGAGCAGGGTGGCGGCAGCGAGCGGGAGGAGATTTCCCCAGATCGCCGGTGCATTCCACGGGGCACCCGTTAAAAGAAGCGTCCGTACGACCGCGAACCCATACGTCTGTGGCAAGATACTGCTCAGGCCCCGTAGCCATCCTGGTAGGACGGTGAGCGGCACATAGAGGCCGCTTGCCAGCATCACCAGATAGCGGTAGGCCCAGGTGATGGGGTCCTGGCCGCTTTTGACTTCCAGCAGGAAGAAGAGGCTGGCTCCGGCCACACCTAACCCCGCATTCGACAAGACCAGCAGCAGAAAGGCACACAGCACAAGTGGCCAGTTGATGCTGACCCGGATGGAAACTCCACCGAGGAGCAACATAAGGAGCAGCGCCAGGATTTGCAGGCAGGTCGAGAAGAGTACTTGCCAGCTCAGGCGTCCGATGAGGTTGGCCCAGATGCCATGCACCGAGAGGCGGTACGTTTCCAGACGCTTGTCCCAGAAGGCGTCCGAAATCGTCGTAAACGGCCCATTGAGGGCAGCCAGACAGACCTGATTGAGCAGCACGCCGATCACGACGTAGGCCAGGTAATTGGCCCCGTACTGCTGCACCGCCTGGCTCACGCCCGCGTTCAGAAAGCGCCCGACAAAATACCAGACCCCAACCGCCGTAAGTTCCTGTATCCCTGCCAATATGAGATTGGACGGATAATAGCGTAGGTTGCGGTATTCCAGCCAGGCGGCCACCCGACAGGCGCGCAGAAATCCGCGTAGTCCGCCGCGTTGTTGTTCGCTCGCACTCATCGCTCAGTCTCTCCTTTCCTTCACCTGCAACCGTTGCTCGGTGAGCGCCTGAAACACATCGGTGAGGGTCACTGGTTCCGCCCGCATCGTCGTTAAGGTACACCCCTGCTCACGCACCCAGGCGAGGAGGGCAGGGATGGTCGTGCGGATGTCGAGCGACTCTACTTTCATGATAGGGCTGGATGCCGAAGCCGCGCTGATCTGCACCGCGGTCGCTGCCGGGAACGATGGCGTTGGCAGCACCACTGCACTTCCGTCTCTGTTCTGTCGCTGGAGAGTGATCATAATAGGCCTGGTCAGGTGTAGCGAGCGCATCAATTCGGCGGTGGGCTGGTGTGCAACAAGCACGCCCTCGCGCAGGAGGGCAATCTCGCTGCACAATTCCTCAGCCTCTTCCATCACGTGCGTCGTCAGAATGATGGTAACCGCGTGCTGCTGATTGAGGTCAGCGATCATCTGCCGCACCGAACGCACCCCCTCACTATCGAGCTTATTGGTCGGCTCGTCAAGAAAGAGCAAGGGTGTCTCGGCCAGCAGCGAACGCGCCAGAGCCAGGCGCTGGCGCTGACCCGCGCTGATGTGCATGGGCCAGGCATCGGCCTTGTCGGCCAGTCCCAGCCGCTCCAGCAGGCCATCGATACGTCTACGTGCAAACCGACCATGCAGGCCGAAAATGGGGGCCCAGAAGGCCAGATTCTGGCGCACCGTGAGGTTGTTATCGATCCCGACCTCGGCCGTTGGGGCCACGAGGCTCACCAGGCCCCGAATCCGGCCGTGCTGGCGCAGCAGGTCGTAGCCCAGCACCGTCCCCCCGCCGCTATCGGGGCGCAGCAGCCCCGTCAGAATTTTGATGAGCGTCGTCTTGCCCGCGCCATTGGGGCCTAGCAGGCCGAGAATGGCCCCCTCGCTGACACGTAGATTGACCTGTTGCAGGACCGAGACGCGCCCGTGCCCCGAGAGCCTATACTGTTTTCCGATGTCGTGAACATCAATTATTGCCATCGTGTTAACGTTCCATTCCGCCGCGCACGCTCGATGCCGCAACCATAGGCGAAGGCACCAAGCGGCAATAAGATCACAGTGAGGAGCAAGAGTGCGCCTCCATCAATCAGTACCGGGGAGAGACCGGGCAAGACCTGTTGGATGGGCAGGACCGCTACACTGGCCCGCGCTCCAGGATCCAGCAGGCGGCGCAGCGCATCATAGGCATAGGTATGCGGGATCAGGCACGCAACCCATTGCAAGGATTTGGGCAGGACCGTCACGGGATAATAGATACCCGCCAGCAGGGTGGCCAGCAATTGTTGGACCACGAACTGAATGGGCTCCGTCCCCTTTTTGATATCGAGCAGATAGAACAAGCTGGCGCTGAGCAGGCCGAGGCCAAAGCCCGCGGCCAGGAATAGCACCGTAAAGAGGAAGGCCAGCGGCCACGGCGCGAAGTTGAAGGTCGCGCCGAACAGGAGCATGCCAAAGCCGAAGGTAAAGAACAGGCGTGGGTAATCATCCAGGATGGATTTGGTCATCAGCCCGAGCAGCGGGGTGTATACGGACATCGGGCTGAGCAGGAAGAGGTCCATGGTGCCATTAAAGTAACTCCGCTGAATACGGATGTAGGGGTCGCTCAAATTGGTGTTGATAAAGATATTGATTGTCACACCGATCACCACGAAGGACATATAGTTGGTGCCGTATGCCGCCCCCAGCAGGGAGGGAGCCTGGCCGACGATGGTCCGGCCGAGCAGGAAGAACAACAGGGTGGTCACCAGGATATTCGTCATCCAGAGTACCTGGTTGACGCGATAGGACTGCCAGATGCGGTACTCGCGCAGACCAAAGGCCCACAGCGCGGCAAACTCGCGCCACCAGGCTTGTCGTCTTCGCCCCGGCCCGTGCGATGGGGCGGTCTCGGGTACATGCCTGTTTGAGGTAGTCATAGCAACGCCTCCCTATGGGCAGGCACGCTCTCCCCGTGTCCACTTGTTGCGGCACCATAGGGAACACGAGGCAGGGCCAGGACATCTTGTAAATTAGGCGCGGTCTCGGCGAGGAAGACCACCCGTCCGGTGGGTTGGACAATCCAATCAAGGACGGTCTGCAGCGCCTCAGAGGATGTGTGGGCATACACACGCCAGGTGCGCATCGCCAGGGCGCCAGGGCGTTCAATATGCTCAGCGGCCAGGACCAATGCGGGGGAAGGCATCGTGGGCAGATCCATCTCTTCTGTATGCACCTCAATCACGGTCACCTCCCTGAGCGATGCACGCAATTCGGCAGGTGTGCCAAGCATCACGAGTTCACCCGCGTTAAGGAGGGCAATGCGATCAGCGATGGCTTCCATCTCCGCTGCCTGGTGGTCCGTGAGTACAATCGTCTGACCGTGCGTGCGCAGTCGGCCCCGTAACAGGTCAAGCAGGACCTGGACATGCACCGGGTCCAGTCCGACCGTTGGCTCATCCAGCAAGATCAGCGGGGTGTGGAAGAGCAGCGCACGCGCCAGGATGACCCGCTGCCGCATGCCATTGGAGAGTTGGGACGGATATTTCCGACGATCCCCCCAGAGGTCTACAGCATGCAAAGCCTCCTCCGTGCGTATACGCGCCAGCGGGGTGGGCATGCCGCAGAGCGTGGCGAAAAAGCGAATGTTCTCCTCTGCCGTCAGGGGCCATTCCAGCCCCATCCAGCCAGTGGTCGAAACGTAGGAAACCTTGCGACGTATCTCGCGCGTGTTCTTCAAGTCTGTACCAGCGACGAAACCGGTGCCGTAGGTGGGTTGGAGTAATCCGGCCACAATCTTCATCAGAGTGGTCTTCCCGGAGCCATTGGGGCCGACCAGCCCAAAAATTTTCCCAGGCTTGATACGAAGCGTCAGGTCGCTCAGCGCCTGCACCGACGGAGCCATGTTGCTGGTCAGGCGGGCCACCCCCACCAGATTGCGCAGCCAGAGCGCCGGGCCTTTCCATTCGAGCTTGGTACCACGCAGAGACCGCTCGACCCCTGGATAGGTTTTTGTCACATGTTCGAGGAACACCGCATCCTCGGTTGTTTCACTCATTGTACCTCTTCTATTCAACGCAAGAGGGGCGCTGGCGTCTGCCGCATGCGGCAGATACCGGCTCGCCTCTGGTACCGTAAAACATGCTGCTCCCAGGCTAGAGCGTTGCGAGCAGTTGCTGCAGGTCATCTGCCGCTTGCGCCGCTCGCTCTGGATAGTGTGCCATGACGATCACATCTGCCAGGACCATGACGGCCTTCCAGGTCGCCATGAATGCTGCGCTGACCGGCACTTCTGCCGTATAACCGCCCAGCAAGGCCTCGCGTTCAGCCGGGCGATTCCAGCGGCGTAAATCGAAGGTGGGATGACTGATGTAGGCATCACCGAAATCGATCAGCCCCAGGTACGTGTGGGCCACAGGGTTCACAAAGGTGTGTTCGGCATAGGGGTTGGAGTGGAGCGCGACAAGCTCATCATTCTCCGGCAATGAGGCGAGTACCCGTTCGCCGATCTCCCCCGGCGAGACATGCAGCGGCCAGGGGATTCTCTCGGTTTGAAATACCTCCGCCAGCTCGTCGAGATACTCACGGAACCGTTGCTGCACGGCAGCGAAGGTGCGATCACCGGGAAACAGGGCGTTCTCGGAGAAGGGCGTCTGGGGCAGGGAATGAATCCGGCGCAAGGTCTGCCCGAGTTGAAAGAGTACAGCATCACGCTCCTGCTCGCTCAGAGACGCATGCCGCATGGCGACGCCAGGCATGCGGGTCATCACCGTGTATTCAAGCAGGGCGCTTTCCCGCCCGTAGCCAAGGGCTCGTGGCACGGAGATGTCAGGTAAGGGTTCCAGCTGCCGCAAGAAAAACACCTCTTTTGCAAGGCTCGTGCGCGGACGCAGCTGCTGCGGACGCTGTACTTTGAGAATGAGGTTGGTATCGATGGCGTAGGTACGAGCTTCGCCGCCCGATTCATCAACGCCTGTCACTGCCTGAGCCTCGGGTACGTGACGCCGCACCAGGGCAAGCACCAGTTCTTCTGAGAGGATGGGATCAGGCACATCAGGTTGGATATACACGTCTTTCGGCATAAGAACTCCTTTGGTTTCACTTTATCCCTGGTTTGGTTCGCTAGCGAACTGCGCATACAGGGCGTCGTAGAGCAGCCGACTCCGTTCCAGCGCGACCCGGTCATCAGGGCTGATTCGCCGGATGCCCTGACAGAGTACGTCCAGACCGATCGCCGCGGGTTCGAGCATCACATCCTGCACGGTGTCGGCCTCATCCACCACACGAGCAATGCGCTCTAAGACGGGATCATGCAGATCATACTCGCGCAGCATGGCGTAAAAGGTGCAATGACCCCGGTGATGCGATAACCGCGCTCCTGGGATATCGAAAGGCTCCGCCCCTTCCGGTAGAGGTTTGTACCCGGCAGGCACAAACAGGAATTCCGCTTGTGGATCGATGTATTTCGTAATGAGCCAGGCACAGGCCATACGGTCCACGCCCACCTGCTCCCAGGTGACCCATTTCATGAGGCAAGCCCTCCTCTCGCACGCATCAGACGTTCCCTCACCTGTGTACCCAACGTCGAATGAAAATAGTCTTGCGCCCGCACCTGCTGGTACTTGCGCGAGAGTGCCACGAGATCGGCCTCGTCCTGCTCTAGTTCCTCCAGGATCTCCTCGTAGGCGGCATCGACGCGGGCCTGGAACTGCTCCGCCAGCGCGTCTGCCTGCCCATTCAAGAGCAAGTGCGATTCCCAGAGGTAAGCCTCCCCCCCAAGTTCACTGATCTCCACGGTCAGCCACTGGAACTGCTCGCGCGTCCAGGGCGTGGCCGGCAGCACCCAGACGGCGTCATGCAAGAGCAGCGCTCCCAACCGTTTGAGTTTGCGCCAGACCAGGGCGCGGCTGGACGTAGGCTCACGCGGGATTTTGTAGACGAGCAGCACCCACGATGGTGCCTTCGGCTGTTCCACGCCGTATCCCTCCTAACAATGGAGCGCTGAATACCTAAATCGGCTCCTCGTTGCCTATCGAAGTAGGTACAGCTTCAAAATGATCCAACAATTGTTACAAGAAGAAATAACCATGGTTATATTTTACTTGAGTCTCCATCAAAATGCAAGGACTGCGAGGCAAGGAGACGCTCTTTCTTCATATGCAGGAAAGCGAAAAGCGACGACGCGCCCGGCTGAACTGAACAGAGGAAATGGTTGTGAGAAGCAAAGAAGACGAGGGAGATTGCGTTTTTGGTTATCTGAGCAAGATGGCGTTCTCGCCCCGACCTCAGGGAAGTCTTCTTTTCTTGTTCAAACTCGCCGGTCAGAGTAATTTGCTCTTGATAAATTTTTCTCCATACAACAGTACGAGCAATTTGTGTTGGTCAACCTGGCGGAGAAACGGCCAGATTGACCAACATTAAGCATACTGGGTCTACATCCTTTAGGGGGATTTTGGCTGAAAAGACGGGACCGAAAAAGACGAGGTTCCGCCAATATCGCCCAAAGCCTTTTTGAATTTCCCCCTAAAGGATGTAGACCCAGCATACTTCTGGAAACGGTTTTCGTCTAAGCATCCCGCGATCACACAGAACGCAGTAGCTCAGTATGTAGAGGGCAATTTCTCTAAGAGCCTGTTTGAAAAGGTCAAGAAGTAACCAGGCGGCGAAGCATCAAGCGGGTCATCGCGATGTAAATCATCGCTTCGCTACTGGCTACAAGCCCTTCATAGTCCCTGCCCAGTCGGCGGCATTGC
>Ga0209810_1002366_pt1 | contig 22916 bp, 22 predicted proteins | sample Coa_R1_7_FD_187159 | JGI IMG/M metagenome (GOLD analysis project Ga0209810, IMG submission 187159) | Surface soil microbial communities from Centralia Pennsylvania, which are recovering from an underground coalmine fire - Coalmine... | ecosystem: Environmental > Terrestrial > Soil > Unclassified... | reverse complement strand
CACTCGTCTACGCGGCATTCGCGGCTGTCTGGCTCGCGGTCACGTGGCGCGACGCGCGGGCCGCCCTGCTCCTCGTCGTCGGACCCCTGCTCGCGCCCGTGGCCGGGCTGGCGCTGCTACCGCTCGCCGTCCAGACCGCGCGCGGGCGGGCACGCCGCGCGACGCAGGCGGCCGCGGCGGTGCTGCTGGCCGCGGTCGTGGCGGGGCTGCGCCGAGCCCCGCTTCCCTTCGACGGCTCGACGCCGCCGCTCGGACTCGGCATCGCGGGCTCGTCCCGGCCGACGGCGGTCGCGGCCGCGCTCTGGCGCCAGCTCGCCGCACACCCCCATCTGCTCGCCGAGGCGGCGATCCTCGCCGTCGCCGCCGCCCTGCTCCCGCTCGCGCGCGGCCGCGGCCCGTGGGTCGCGGCAGGCTTCGGCGCGGCCCTGCTGGCCGCGACCGCGCTCGCGGCGCCGGCCGGCAGCGTCGTCCCGCTCGTCTTCGCCGCGTGGCTGACCGCGGCGGCCGTCGCGCTACCGTGGGGCTCCCGGAGCAAGACCTAGACTTGTTCGCCGGGAAAACCCGGCCGCCAATGTCGATGTTGCGCACCATCGAGTCGAAGCTCGAGTCGCTCTTCGAGGGCGTGTTCGGGCGCGCCTTCCGCACGAACGTGCAGCCCGTCGAGCTCGCCCGGAAGCTGGTGAAGGAGATGGACGAGCACCGCAACGTCTCGGTGTCGCGCGTCTACGTGCCGAACGAGTACACCATCTACCTCTGCCCGGGCGACCGCGAGCAGTTCGCCGGCTACGAGACGCAGCTGCGCGGCGAGCTGGCGGACTACCTGGCCGAGCACGCCCGGCGCGAGAGCTACGTGCTGCTCACGCCGCCGCGGGTCGCGTTCGAGACCGACGACGACCTCGACGTCGGCGTGTTCGGGATCGCCACCCGGATGGCGCAGCCCCCGGCGCGCGAGCCGGACGAGGAGCCGGTCGAGGAGCAGCGCGAGGCCGGCGCGACGATGGTCTACAAGCCCGCCGCCCAGCCGACCGAGTCCGCGTCGCCCGTCGAGCTCGGCGTGCAGCGGGAGGTCGCCGTGCTCGAGTGGAGCGGCGAGCGGCACGAGATCGCCAAGCGGCGCGTCCTGATCGGCCGCTCGCGCGACGCGGACATCCGCGTCGAGGATCCGAACGTGTCCCGCCGGCACGCGGAGGTGCAACAGGAGGGCACGACCTGGTGGCTCGTCGACCTCGACTCGACCAACGGCGTCGAGGTTCGCGGGAAGCGCGTAAAACGGCTGAAGCTGGAGGACGGGACGCGGTTCACGATCGGCTCGACCGAGATCGCCTTCTCGCGGGAGCTGCAGTGACCGCCGACGCGAGCGTGATCGCCTCGGCGCAGGTCGAGACGACGCTGCTGGTCCTGAAGCTGGCGTTCCTGGTGCTGCTCTACCTGTTCATCTGGCGGATCGTGCGCTCGGCGGCCCGCGACCTGCGGCTGCCGCAGGAGTCGATGATCCTGGCGCCGAGCCGCGTCGCAGGCCTCGTTCCGCCGGCCGAGGCGCGGCGCCTCGGGCGCCTCGTCGTCCTCGACAGCCCGGCGCTCGACGAGGGCGACGTCCTGCCGCTCGACTCGCACCCGCTCACCGTCGGGCGCGGCCAGAACAACGACGTGGCCCTCGCCTCCGACGAGTACGCCTCGTCCCGCCACGCCCGCTTCGAGCCGCGCCGGGACGGCGTCTGGATCGAGGACGTCGGCTCGACGAACGGAACGTTCGTGAACGGGATCCGGCTGACCCGCGAACGCCGGCTGGCGCCCGGCGACGTCGTCCGCATCGGCGAGACCGACCTGAGGTTCGAGCCGTGATACGTCGACAGCCGACCATCACCCGCGTTCCTCGGGCGCCGCTGGCAAGGGAGGCAAGCCCGAGGGCCGAGCGCAGTACAGGCGGTACGACCGATGGCCCGAGGGCGCAGCATCCTGCCGCCAGTGGCGCCAGCCTCCGGCGGAGGGCGGCTCCGCCGCCCTCGAGCCGGGGGCGGCGAGGGGCGCGGGGGAGGTTCGAGCCGTGAGAACCGTCGTCGGCGCGAGCCACGCGCGCACCGACGCCGGCCGGAAGCGGCGCGGCAACGAGGACGCGTTCGTCTGCCGGCCGCCGCTGTTCGCGATCGCGGACGGGATGGGCGGGGCGCAGGCCGGCGAGGTCGCATCCGCGCTGGCCGCCGAGGCCCTGACCGACGTGCCGGTCGACGGCGGCGGCGAGCGGCGGATCGTCGAGCTGATCCGCGAGGCGAATCGCCGCGTCCACGAGCGCGCGTCGACGGATGCCGCGACGACGGGGATGGGGACGACGATCACGGTCGCGCTCGTCGAGGAGGACGGCCACGTCGCCTTCGGCCACGTCGGCGACTCGCGCGCCTACCGGTTGCGGGCGGACGGCTTCGAGCAGCTGACCGACGACCACTCGCTGGTGGCCGAGCTCGTCCGCCGCGGCGAGCTGTCGCCGGCGGAGGCGGAGGTCCACCCGCAGCGCTCGGTGATCACACGCGCGCTCGGGACCGATCCCAGCATCGACGTCGACACCTTCTCGAAGGACGCGCTGCCCGGCGACCTCTTCCTGCTCTGCTCCGACGGCCTGTCGGACATGCTCGACGGCGGCACCATCGAGTCGATCCTGCGCGCGCACCGCTCCGACCTCGCGGAGGCGTCGAGGGCGCTCGTGCAGGCGGCGAACCGCGCGGGCGGCGAGGACAACATCACCGCCGTCCTGTTCGAGATCGCCGAGGACACCGCGGCGCCCGAGCCGGACGAGAAGACGCGCGAGGCGGTTCCGTCCCGCCCGGAGGACGAGGACACGCTGCATCCGGAGGACCACGTCGTGCCGCCGCCGCCCGCGCCGAGCGCGGTGGACACGATGGTCGCGCCGGTCGAGGCGATGCCGCCGCCGGCTCCTGCCGAGCCCTCCGCACACGACGAGGAGGAGCTCGAGGAGGCGACGTTCGCGCGCAAGGCGCTCGCGCTCGCGGTGATCGTCGCGCTCTGCGCGCTGATCGTGGTGCTCGTGATCTGGGGCCTCGCCCGCTGACGCCGCACCGATGGCCGCGCTGACGAGTACCAGGAACCGCGAGCTCTTCTACCTCGCGGTGGTCGGAATCCTGACGGCCGTCGGCTTCGCGTCCGTCTACATCGCGCGCCGCTCGCTCGTCAGCTGGGACTCGCTCGGCTACGCGATCTTCTTCTTCGCCCTCTACGTCGCCGCGCACCTCGTCGCGCGGCGCGCCGTCCCGAACGCCGACCCGTATCTGCTGCCGATGGCGGGGCTCCTCACCGCGGTCGGCGTGACGGAGATCTACCGGCTCGGCCCGAGCGACGCGTTCAAGCAGGGGCTCTGGATCGTGATCGGCGTCGTGCTGTTCGCCGCCGCGCTCCTGCTCTTGCGCCGCGACTACCGCGTGCTCGAGCAGTACAAGTACCTCTTCGGGGTCGGGGCGATCGTGCTGCTCTTCCTGCCGCGGCTGCCCGTGGTGGGCCAGACGGTGAACGGCGCGCGGCTGTGGGTGCACGTCGGGCCGTTCCAGCTGCAGCCGGGAGAGCTCGCGAAGGTGGCGCTGATCGTGTTCCTCGCCGCCTACCTGCGCGAGAAGCGCGAGGTGCTCGCGCAGGGACGGCTGAAGGACCTCGGCCCGCTGCTCGTGATCTGGGGCGGCTGCATGCTGGTGCTCGTCGAGACGAACGACCTCGGCTCCGGGCTCCTCTACTTCGGGATCTTCCTTGCGATGCTCTACATCGCGACCGCGCGGCTCTCGTACGTGGTGGTCGGGATCGGGCTGTTCCTGGCCGGCGGCTTCGTCGCCTACGAGAAGATCGCGCACGTCCACGAGCGGGTGACGATCTGGATCCATCCGTGGACGACGCACAAGGTTTTCTGCCCGCAGACCGGCGGGCTCGCGCTGCGGCAGGACTGCGAGAGCTACCAGCTCGTGCGCTCGCTGTACTCGATCGCGAGCGGCGGCTTCGGCGGCGCGGGTCTCGGCAAGGGCACGTTCGTCATCCCCGGCCATCCGCCCGTCCAGCTCATCCCGTACGTCAACACCGACTTCATCTACTCGGCGCTGGCGCAGGAGCTCGGCCTGATCGGGGCCGCGGCGCTGCTGCTCGTCTTCATGCTGTTCGTCGCGCGCGGGATGAAGATCGCGCTGCAGGCCGACGACGGCTTCTCGAAGCTGCTCGCGGCGGGCCTCACCTTCGGCTTCGCGCTGCAGACGTTCATCATCGTCGGCGGCGTCCTGCGCATCATCCCGCTGACGGGCATCACGCTGCCGTTCGTCTCGTACGGCGGCTCCTCGATCGTCGCCAACTTCCTCCTCCTCGCCGGGCTCCTGCTCGTCTCGCACCGGGCCAACAGCACGTGAGCGCATGAACAAGCAGATCTCCCGCATCTCGCTCTTCGCGCTGCTGCTGCTCGCCGCGCTGATCGTCGCCACGACCTACTGGCAGGCGTGGGCCGCACCCGGCCTCGCGGCGCGGCAGGACAACGCGATCGAGCGCGTCGCGCAGTTCGAGATCAGGCGCGGCCTGATCTACGCCGCCGACGGCAAGACCGTGCTGGCGAACAACGTCAGGCGGAAGAGCGCGGGCCAGAACCTCTACTTCCGCCACTACCCGACGAACGGGTTCGCCTCGCAGGTGATCGGCTACTCGACGCAGGGCCGCTCCCGCGCCGGGCTCGAGCGCTCCGAGAACGCATACCTGACCGCGTCCAACGCCAACCTCGGCACGATCTGGCAGCGCCTCACCGACCGGCTCCGCGGCGCCACGATCACCGGCAACAACCTGATCCTGAACCTCAAGGTCGGCCCACAGCGGATCGCCGAGTCGGCGCTGCGCGGCAACTGCGGCGCCGCGGTCGTGCTGAACCCGAAGACGGGCGCCGTCTACGTGATGGCCTCCTCGCCGAGCTACAACCCCAACCTGATCGAGTCGAACGCGGGCTACGCCAGCATCCTCAAGGCGCCCTCGGCGTGCCCGGGCTCGTCGTCGGCGCTCGTGAATCGCGCGACGCAGGGCCTCTACACCCCGGGCTCGACGTTCAAGACCGTCACCGCGGCGGCCGCGCTCGACGACCACGTCTACGGCCCCGACTCCGGCTTCTACGACCCCGGCTATTGCACCGAGTACGGGCAGCGGATCTCGAACGCGCTCAACCCCGACCAGACCGCCGAGTCGTACGGCAACGTCAACTTCCTGCAGGCGTACGAGCACTCGATCAACGCCGTCTTCTGCAACATCGGCAAGGCCCTGGGCGCGAAGCGGATCCTCGACAAGGCGAAGCAGTTCGGGTTCTACTCGAAGCCGCCGATCGAGCTGCCCTCGGACGAGGTGGCGCCGAGCGGCCTCTACAACCTCCAGCAGCACCGGCTCTACGACAACCCGGCGATCGTCGACCCGGGCCGGCTCGCGTTCGGACAGGAGCACCTGCTGGTCACGCCGCTGCAGATGGCGCTGGTCGCAGCCGGGGTCGCGAACGACGGCCGGGTGATGGTGCCGCACCTCGTCAAGGAGGTGCGCTCGCCGGGCGGGTCGCTCGTGATGAAGACGAAGCCGCAGGTCTGGAAGCAGGCGATGACGCCGAAGACGGCGGCGATCCTGAACCAGTTCATGCAGGCGGTGGTCACCGGCGGCACGGGCACCCAGGCGCAGATCCCTGGTATCAAGGTGGCCGGCAAGACCGGCACGGCCGAGACTGGGAGGCCGCACGTCTACACCGCCTGGTTCATCTTCTTCGCCCCCGCCGACAACCCGCAGGTGGCGGGCGCGGTCGTGCTCGAGAACCAGCTGAACGGGTTCGGCGGCGCCGTCGCGGCCCCGATCGCGAAGCAGCTGATGCAGGCGATCCTCCCAGGCGCGTCGAAACACTGAACCCGGCGTCCCATGGCCACGACCGACACCCTCATCGACCGCGTCTTCGACAAGCGCTACGTGATCAGGCGCAAGCTCGGCTCGGGCGGGATGGCGGACGTGTACCTCGCCGAGGACCAGGAGCTGGGCCGGCGCGTCGCGCTGAAGCTGCTGAACGAGCGGCACGCCGCGGACGAGCAGTTCGTCGAGCGGTTCCGCCGCGAGGCGCAGAGCGCGGCCGGGCTCAACCATCCGAACATCGTCTCGATCTTCGACCGCGGGCTCGCCGAGGGCACCTACTACATCGCGATGGAGTACCTGGACGGGCGCACGCTCAAGGAGCTGCTCGTCCGCAACGGGCCGACGCCGATCCCGATCGCGGTCGACTACGCGCGACAGATCCTCGGCGCGCTCGCGTTCGCGCACCGACACGGGATCGTGCACCGCGACATCAAGCCGCACAACATCGTCGTCGGGCGTGACGGGCGACTGAAGGTGACGGACTTCGGCATCGCACGCTCGGGCGCGTCGCAGATGACCGAAGCCGGGTCGATCGTGGGCACGGCGCAATACCTCTCGCCGGAGCAGGCGCGCGGGGCGCCCGTCGATCCGCGCTCCGACCTCTACTCGCTCGGGATCGTGCTCTACGAGATGCTGACCGGCAAGGTGCCGTTCACCGGCGACACGCCGGTGGAGATCGCGATGAAGCACCTCTCCCAGGTCGCGGTGCCGCCGTCGAAGCTCAGGCCGCAGGTGCCGCACGACCTCGACGCGGTCGTGATGCGCGCGATCGCCAAGGACCCCGAGCGCCGCTACGGCTCGGCGGAGGAGATGGAGGCGGACCTGGCACGCGTCGCGCGCGGGGTCGCCGTGTCGCCCGAGACCGAGGAGGCGATGACGCAGGTGCTCGCCGGCGCAGGCGTGTCGACCGCGTCGACGATGGTCACGCGGCCGCGCGCGGTCGCGCCTCCGCCTGCCCCGCCCGCGTACCGCCGCCCGCTGCCGTACTACGACTACGAGGAGCCGGCGCCGCGGCGCTCGCTGTGGCCGTGGCTGCTCGCACTCGGGCTGATCGTCCTCGGCGGCATCGGCGGCTGGCTGCTGTACACGCGGATCCAGAACCAGCTCGACAAGAACACGCCGGTGTCGGTGCCCGACGTCCGGCTCATCCAGCAGCGGCTCGCCGTGGAGAAGCTCCGGCAGGCCGGCTTCAAGCCGCAGATCCAGCGCCAGGCCAGCGCCTCGGTGGCGAAGGGCGCCGTCATCTCCGAGAGCCCCGACCAGGGCACCAAGGTGGGCCAGGGCTCAACCGTCACCCTCACCGTCTCGACCGGCATCCCGATGACGTCGGTGCCCGACGTGAAGGGACAGAAGCTGACCGACGCCCTGCAGCTGCTCTACGCGAACGCCCTGCAGCCGAAGATCTTCTACGTCTACTCGGATCAGCCCTCGGACGTCGTCGTCGCGCAGTCGCCGAGCGCGAAGTCGACGGTCGCCCAGAAGTCGAACGTGCGCATCAACGTCTCGAAGGGGCCGAAGCCGGTGAGCGTGCCGAACGTGACGGGCGCGCCGTTCGCGAACGCGCAGTCAGCGCTCCGGGGCCAGGGCTTCGTCGTCACCCGTGTCGACGTGCAGTCGCAGCAACCGAAGGGGCAGGTCGTCTCCTCCGACCCGCCGCCGGGGACGAGCGTGCCCAAGGGGTCGAAGGTCGTGCTGTCGGTGTCGAAGGGGCCGGGCACGACGCAGGTGCCGGATGTGACGCAGGACGACCGGCAGACGGCGACGTCGCTCCTGCGCAGTGCCGGCTTCGCGGTCGCGGTCGTCTACCAGCAGGTGACCGACCCGAGCCAGGACGGGATCGTCGTCTCGCAGGATCCCGCCGGCGGTCAGCCGGGCACCGCGGGCGAGACCGTGATCATCACCGTCGGCCAGCTCTCGCAGGGAACGCCGGGAGGCGACAACGGCGGCGGCGGGACGACGACCGGCACGACGCCGACGACGCCCACCTCCGGCCAGTGAGCCGGCGGATCGCGGTCGTCCTCGGCGGCCGCTCGAGCGAGCACGACGTCTCGGTCGCGTCGGCGCGCAGCGTCGTCGAGGCGCTGAGCGACGCGGGCCACGACGTCGTCACCGTCGCGATCGACCGACAGGGCGGCTGGATGCTCGGGTCGGGGCGTAAGAGCCTGGAAGCTGTTTCGTCGCTGGGCGACGAAACAGTTTCGAGACTTCCCGGGCGCGACGTGGCGACCACGCTCGCCGACGTGGAGGTCGTGTTCCCGGTGCTGCACGGGCCGTTCGGCGAGGACGGGACGGTGCAGGGGCTGCTCGAGCTGGCCGGCGTGCCGTATGTCGGCGCGGGCGTGCTGGCGTCGGCGCTCTGCATGGACAAGGACGTGTTCAAGGCCGTGCTGCGCGACCACGACATCCCGGTCACGCGCAACATCACGCTGCGCCTCGGCGACGAGCCGCGGAACCCGTTCGGCTACCCGTGCTTCGTGAAGCCCGCGCGGCTCGGCTCGAGCGTCGGGATCACGAAGGCACACGATCCCTCGGAGCTCGCAGACGGCGTCAGGCTCGCGTTCGAGCACGACGAGAAGGTGCTGGTCGAGGAGCTGGTGGTCGGCGTCGAGGTCGAGGTCGGCGTGCTCGGCAACCTGCGGCCGACGGCGTCGCTGCCGGGCGAGATCGTCGTCACCCACAACGAGTGGTACGACTACGACGCGAAGTACGACGAGGGCGAGATGGAGCTGGTCGTCCCGGCGCGGATCTCACCCGAGCAGGCCGAGCGCGCGCAGAGTCTGGCCGTCGACGCGTTCGTGGCGACCGACTGCGAGGGGATGGCCCGCGCCGACCTGTTCGTGCGCGAGGACGGCGAGGTGCTGGTGAACGAGCTGAACACGATTCCCGGCTTCACCTCGACGAGCGTCTACGCGCGGCTCTTCGACGCCTCCGGCCTCGGCTACGCGGAGCTGCTCGACCGGCTCGCCGAGCTGGCGGTCGAGCGGTTCGAGCGGCGGCGAGCGTTACGGTTCTGACACGGTGTCTGACACCTCATGGTGTCAGACACCGTTAATTCGCCTTGACCTCGTTGATGAAGGCCTGGTCGTGGCCGCCGCCGAGACGGGTGATCCAGATCAGGTAGTAGCGGTAGGGCGCGTCGGGCTTGATCGAGTAGTAGGTCGTCGACGTGGCCACCTTCGGGCCGGCGACCACAGTGTTGAAGTTCGTGCGGTCGTCGCTTCCCATGATCTCCGCGGTGAAGCCGGGCGTCGCCGTCGAGAAGCCGAGCTGGCGGAGCTGCACGCTGCGGCCCGCGTCGAGGACGAGCCCGACACCGGCCTTGTTCAGGCTGGGTGCGTCGCGGTAGTGCTCCGTCGACCAGTAGGTGGACGGCTTGCCGTCGGTCGCATTGGGCGCGGCGGCGTCGTGCTCGTGGTGGTCGCCGTAGGGGTCGTACGCGGTGATCGCACGCAGCGGCACCGTCCCGGCCAGAGCCGACGGCGGCGGTGCGTGCGTACCTCTCGTGCTGCCGCTGCTCGGCGAGCGGAGCAGGAAGTACGCGGCGACGGCACCGGCGCAGATCAACAGTGCGAGCGCGAGCACGATCGGCCAGGGCGATGCCCGCCGCCTCGGACGTCGCGGCGCGTGGGGCGGCGGAGGCGCGGCCGGCGCGCGCCCCGGCAGGACCTGCGTCTGACCCTGCAGCTCGGCGAGGCATCCCTCCAGCTCGGCGTAGAAGTCGGCCATCGTCGGGAAGCGGTCGGCGGGGTCCTTGGCCATCGCGCGCAGCACGGCCGCCTCGACGCGCGGGGGCACGTCGGGCCGCGTCTCGGCGAGCGGCGGCGGCGGGTCGTTGATGTGGCGCATCGCGACCGCTACGAAGTTCTCGCCGGCGAACGGCACCGAGCCCGACAGCAGCTCGTACAGCACGACGCCGAGCGAGTAGACGTCGGTCTGCTCGTCGACGCTCCGCCCCTGCGCCTGCTCGGGTGCGATGTACTCCGACGTGCCCAGGACTGTCCCGGTCTGCGTCACGCCGTGCTGCACGTCGAGCGACCGCGCGATGCCGAAGTCGGTCACCTTCGCGCGTCCGTCGCCGTTCAGGAGGACGTTCTGCGGCTTCACGTCGCGGTGCACGAGACCGTGCCGGTGCGCGAACGAGAGCGCCTGCGCGATCTGGATCGCCAGCTCGAGCGCCGTGGCGACCGGCGCCGGGCCGCGGCGCTGGATCAGCTGCTTCAGATTCTCGCCGTCGACGTACTCGAAGACGATGAACTGGCGGCCGCCGTGCTCGCCTCGGTCGATGACGGTGACGACGTTCGGGTGCGAGAGCGCTGCCACCGACCGCGCCTCCCGCCGGAACCGCTCGACGTGCTCGGGATCGGCGCCGTAGTGCTGGTGCATCACCTTCAGCGCGACCTTGCGGTCGAGCAGGCGATCGTGGGCGCGGTAGACGCTGGACATGCCGCCGGCGCCGACGAGCTCCTCGACCTCGTACCGGTCCGCGACGATCTCACCCAGCATCGGGATGAGGGTACCCCCGGTGAAACGGTGCGAACCGGCTACAGAACGGCGGCGAGCGCCTCTTCCCAGACTGCGAGCGCCTCGTCGAGCTCGCCGTCCGAGATCACCAGCGGCACCAGCACCCGGATGCAGTTCAGGTGCACCCCCGCCTTCAGGAGCAGCAGCCCCCGCTCGAAGGCGGCGCGGATCACCTCGGCGGCGAGCGCCGGCGCGGGCTCCCTGGCGGCGGGATCCTCCACCAGCTCGAGCGCGAGCATCGCACCGAGACCGCGCACGTCGCCGATCTGCGGCCAGCGCGCCTGCCACGCCTGCATGCGCGACCGGATCGTCTCGCCGATCGCAGCGCTCCGCTCGACGAGCCCCTCGGCCTCGATCACGTCGAGCACGGCGAGGGCCGCCGCCTGCGCGACCGGGTTGCCGACGAACGTCCCGCCGACCGCGCCCTCGCCGGGCGCGTCCATCACGTCCGCCCTGCCGAGCACGCCGGAGAGCGGCAGCCCGCCGGCGATCGACTTGGCGACCGTGATCAGGTCCGGCTCCACACCGGAGTGCTCGACGGCGAAGAACCGGCCCGTGCGCGCGAAGCCCGTCTGCACCTCGTCGCACACGAGCACGATCCCATGCTCGTCGCACAGCGCCCGCAGCCCGCGCAGGAACTGCGGCGGCGCGACGACGAATCCGCCCTCGCCCTGCACCGGCTCGACCACGATCGCCGCGACGTCCTCCGCCGCGACCTCCGTCGCGAACGCCCGTCGCAGCGCTGTGAGCGCCTCCTCGGTGGACGGCCCGCGGTACGCGTTCGGGAACGGGACGCGGTAGACCTCGGGCGCGACCGGCCCCAGCCCCGCCTTGTACGGGTGCGTCTTCGACGTGAGCGCGAGCGCGAGCATCGTGCGGCCGTGGAACGCGCCCTCGAACGCGATCACGGCCGAGCGTCCGGTCGCGGCGCGCGCGAACTTGACCGCGTTCTCGACCGCCTCCGCACCGGAGTTGAAGAACGCCGCCTTCGCCGGACCTGCGAACGGCGCGTGCTCGAGCAGCCGCTCGGCGAGGCTCGCGTACAGCTCGTAGGGGACGACGGTGAAGTCGGTGTGCGTGAAGCGCTCGAGCTGCTCCGTCGCCGCCGCCACGACCTGCGGGTGCGCATGGCCGACGTTGAGGCAGCCGACCCCGCCGGTGAAGTCGATGAAGACGTTGCCGTCGACGTCGGTGAGCGTGGCGCCGCTCGCCTCGGCAGCGGCGATCGGGAAGGCGACCGAGAGCGGCCGCGCGACGCTCGCACCCAGCCGCTCGACGACCTCCCGCGAGCGCGGGCCGGGCAGCGCCGTGGCCAGCTCGATCGTCCGCGTCGCCGCCATGGATCGAATCTAGCGCAGGCGACTGGCCCGGCCGTGCAGTGCGACGGTCCCTCCGCGTCCGTAGGTAGCTTGCCGACGGCCGTGCACGCGACGACCGATCCGACGACCACGACGACCTGGTGGCAGCGGCTCGACGCCGAAGGCGCGAGCGACACGCTCGTCGCCTACTTCAGCATGGAGTTCGGCGTCGACGCGCGCCTGCCGATCTACTCCGGCGGGCTCGGCGTGCTCGCCGGCGACCACCTGAAGGCGGCGGCGGAGCTCGGTGTGCCGCTCGTCGGCGTCGGCCTGTTCTACCGCGGCGGCTACTTCACGCAGGGCCTCGACGAGCACGGTCGCCAGACCGAGCGCTACTCCTCGCTCGACCCGGAAGGGCTCGGGCTGGTGCGCGAGCCGGTGACCGTGCACGTCGACCTCGCGGGTGAGCGTGTCGAGGCGGCGGTGTGGCGGTACGACGTCGGCGCCGGCGGCGGGAGGACGTTGCCGCTCTACCTGCTGGACGTGGACTTCCTCACCGACGCCCTCTACGCCGGCGACCGCGAGCATCGCATCCGCCAGGAGCTGCTGCTCGGCGTCGGCGGCGTGCGGGCGCTGACGGCGCTCGGCATCGAGCCGAGCGTGTTCCACGTCAACGAAGGCCACTCGGCGTTCCTGACCGTCGAGCGGACACGGCAGCTGGTGGAGCAGGGCGTGCCGGCGGGGGAGGCGCTCGAGCGCGTTCGGCGCACGACGATCTTCACCACCCACACGCCGGTGCCCGCCGGCAACGAGGTGTTCGCCGAGGAGCTCGTGCTGCGCTACGCGGGCGAGCTGGCGCGGGCGGCGGGACTGTCGGAGGAGCGACTGCTCGCGCTCGGCCACAGCGACGCGGGCGACGGCTTCGGCCTGACCCCGCTCGCGTTGCGTCTCTCCGCCCACGCGAACGCGGTCTCGGCGCTGCACGGCGAGGTGGCGCGCGACATGTGGCGGTCGCTGTGGCCGGGGCACGAGGCGCCGATCGAGCACGTCACGAACGGCGTCCACCTCGGCACGTGGATCGCGCCCGAGCTCGCCGAGCTGCTCGCGCGCGCCGGCGTCCGCCCCGCGGCGCCGCCCGACGAGGGCGGCTGGGACGCGGTCCGCGCGCTCGACCCGGGAGAGCTCGAGCGGGTGCACGCCCTGCTCAGACGCCGGCTGTGCGAGCAGGCGGGTGCGGAGCTCGACCCGGAGCGGCTGACGATCGGCTTCGCGCGCCGGTTCGCGACCTACAAGCGCGCCGGGTTGGTGTTCACGGACGTCGAGCGGCTGCTCGCGCTGCCGCTGCAGATCGTCGTCGCCGGGAAGGCGCATCCGCAGGACGCGCCGGGCAAGGACGTGATGCAGCGGGTCGTCGAGCTGTCGCGCGACCCGGCGTTCGCGGGTCGCGTGGTGTTCCTCGAGGACTACGACATCGAGCTCGCGCAGACGATCGTCCCGGGGTGCGACGTCTGGCTGAACACGCCGCGCCGACCGCACGAGGCGTCGGGCACGAGCGGCATGAAGGCCGCGGTCAACGGCGTGCTGAACCTCTCGGTGCTCGACGGCTGGTGGGCGGAGGCGTACGACCCCTCAGTCGGCTGGGCGATCGACGGCGGCAGCGACGAGGAGGACGCGGCGCAGCTCTACCGCCTGCTGGAGGAGCAGGTCGTGCCGTGCTTCGCCGACCGGGAGCTCTGGCCGGCGATGATGCGGGAGTCGATCGCGCGCCTCGCGCCGCGCTTCTCGATGCAGCGCGCGGTGATCGAGTACACCGAGCGCTACTACCTGCCGGCGAGCCGCGCAGGCGTGCGCTGAGCCGTTCGCGTCAGTCGGCGAGCGAGATCTCGACCGGCACGCCGCCGAGGAGCGTCTGGTAGACGACGCAGTAGCGCGTGGTCAGGCGCAGCAGCGTCGCGACCTCCTCCTCGCCGGCGTCGTGCTCGAGCGCGAAGCGCAGCCGGATCGCCTGGAAGCCGACCGGGACGCCCTCGTCCTTCGCGGCCCCCAGCGTGCCGCGGAAGTCGAGATCGCCCTCGGCGTGCACCGTTCCGCGGACGTCGAGCCCGAGCGACGTCGCCACGGCCCGCAGGGTGACGCCCGCGCACGCGACCAGCGCCTCGAGCAGCATGTCCCCGGAGCACGCCAGTGCACCCGTGCCGCCGGTCGCCGGATGCAGACCCGCCTCGGCGAGCGTGCGTCCGTTGGCCACGCTGCAAGCGATCTGCTCCTCGCCGAGCGTGCCCTGCGCGCGCAGGGTGACGAACGCCGCTCCGGGATCGTCCCGGTAGCGCGCCTTCAGCGGCGCCTGCAGCGCCTGGAGCTCCGCCCGGTCCACGAAGCTGCCGAGTGTACGTGTCTCGCGGTGCCCGCTCCGGGCACGATCCGGGCGACGTGCGCGTCACGCTGCCGACGCTTCTCACCCCTGCCGCGATCGTCGTCGCGCTCTACGTGGCCGCGCGCCCCGGCGAGCCGGCGGGCGCGCGGGCGGCCGGGGTCGTCGCTGTCGTCTGCCTCGCGACTGGCTACGCCGTCTGGCACGCTCGGGGACAGCGCCTGCACGACGACGCCGCGATCCTCGCGTTGCTGCCGGCCGTCCCTGCCGCCGTCTGGATCACGGTCGGCGCCCTCGCGCTCGCGCACGGCGAAGCCGCTTCCCGCCGCCTCGGGCTCGAGGTCGGGCCGGGGATCGCCCTCGTCGGGCTGACCGCGACGATCCTCGGCTACCACGGCCGGCACGATCCGCGCAGCTGACCGTCGGCCGACGTCGAGGTGACGGAGCGCCTGCAGCTCCAGCACCTCGCCCCGCGCTCACTCCTGCGGCGCGCTCGCGCCCGGTGCGTCGCCGAGCCGCTCGATCAGCTCCTGCACGTTCGCCAGGTCCTGCTCCAGCTGCTGGCGGTGCGCCTGCAGCCGCTCGAGCCACTCCTCGCGCGACGGGAATCCCCGCCCGCGGAAGCCGCGCCCGAAGCCGCCATACATGCCATGACGTCCTCCACACATGGATACGCTCACCTCCTACCTGTGTCCGACGACAACAATTATCGTTCGGTAACTTTTATCAGATGACATCTGTCAGCCGTCGAGAACGGGAGCTGGAGGAGCTGCGGCAGACGCTGCGGGCGGTGCTGCGCGGGCTGTGGCGGCGGCGGCGCGTCCCCTTCGACCCTGGGCCGGGCGAGTGGAACCTGACGCCCCGCCACCTGGCCGTGCTGGCCCACGTCGGCTCCGAAGGCCCACGCACCGTGGGCGAGATCGCCGCCGAGCTCGGCCTGTCGCTGCCGGCCGCGAGCAAGCTCAGCCGCGAGCTCGAGGCGCAGTCGTTCGTCCGCCGCAGCGAGCACGTGGACGACCGCCGCCGGACGGTGGTCGACCTGAACGCGCTCACGAGCGACCGCGTGCTCGCCTGGGTCGAGCAGCGAAACGCGCCGCTCGCGGCGACCCTCGACGCGCTCAGCGCCGAGGAGCGGCGCGCGCTGCTGAAAGGTCTGCACCTGCTCGCCGACGCGCTGAGGAGGGAAGCGCGCGAGGGCGGCTGTGGCCGCGGTCACCGAAAGCGCATGCGCTCGGCCGGCGGCGCCCACGACGCCGACTGATGGGAGAATCGGCAGCGTGGTTCTGAGCGACCGCACGATCGCGCGGCTGATCGCCGACGGTCGCATCGGCATCGACCCGTACGACGACCGGCTGCTGCAGCCGTCGAGCGTCGACGTGCGCGTCGACCGCTACTTCCGCGTCTTCCACAACGCGCGCTACCCGTTCATCGACGTGAAGGAGCCGCAGGAGGAGCTGACCGAGGAGGTCGAGGTCGACGGCGACCGGCCGTTCATCCTCCACCCGGGCGAGTTCGTCCTCGGCTCGACCCTCGAGCGCGTCACGCTGCCGGACGACCTCGTGGCTCGCTTAGAAGGGAAGAGCTCTTTAGGCCGCCTCGGGCTGCTGATCCATTCGACGGCCGGCTTCATCGACCCGGGCTGGGACGGCCACGTGACGCTCGAGCTGTCGAACGTCGCGAACCTGCCGATCACCATCTACCACGGCATGAAGATCGGGCAGATCTCGTTCATGCAGCTCTCGGAGCCCGCCTCGACGCCCTACGGCGGCGCCGGGCTCGGCTCGAAGTACCAGGGCCAGCGCGGGCCGACGCCCAGCCGCTACTGGCAGAACTTCGAGGGTTCGTGACCGTTCTCGTCAGCGGCGGCACGGGCTTCGTCGGACCGAAGATCGTGCACGAGCTCCGCGCGCGCGGCCACGACGTGCGGGTGCTGACCCGACGGCCGGAGCGGGCGACCCGGTTGCAGAGCTGGGGCGTCGAGCTCGTCGGCGGCGACGTCGCCGATCCGGCGAGCCTCACCGCCGCCGTCCGCGGCTGCTCGCACGCGGTGCACCTCGTCGCGATCATCAGGGGCCGTCCCGGCGAGTTCGAGCGCGTGATGGTCGAGGGAACGCGCAACGTCCTGCGGGCGGCCGAGGCGGCGGACATGCGCAGGTTCGTGCTGATGAGCGCGCTCGGCACCGGCGCGGCCACGAAGGACACCGTTCCGTACTTCGCAGCCAAGTGGCAGATGGAGCAGGACGTGCAGTCGTCGCCGCTCGAGCACGTGATCTTCCGGCCGAGCTTCGTCTTCGGCAGGGACGGCGGCGTCCTGCCGATGCTGGTCCGGCAGGTTCGCTGGTCGCCCGTGGTGACCGTGATCGGCCCGGGCGAGCAGCGGGCGCAGCCGATCTGGGTCGACGACGTCGCCGCCTACTTCGCGCAGGCGCTCGACGCACCGGAGGCGGCGAACCGCGTCTTCGAGCTGGGCGGACCGGACGTCGTCACCTGGAACGAGCTGTACCGACACATCGCTACCGTCCTGCGCAAGCGCCGCCGGCTCGTGCACGTGCCGTTTCCGGTCGCTCGCGCCGGGGCGGGCATGGCGCAGCTCGTGCCGGGCGCGCCGCTGACGCCGGATCAGGTCCAGATGCTCGCGGGACCGGACAACGTCGTCGCATCGACCGACGCCGTCGAGACGTTCGGCATACCGCTCGTGCCGCTCGACGAGCAGATCAGGCGCGCCGCCTGAGCGCCTGCTGCCGGGCAAAGAGCGGGGGCCGCTCGCGCGGCCCCCGGTTCCGGTCACCAGCTGGTTCTTCGTAGAGGCGCTTCCGGCCGATCAGGCGGCGCGTCACGCGAGTCCCCCACGCTGGCTAGGCGATTCCCCGTCAGGTCCCGGGGACACGCCTCTACGAGCTGGTACCTCCACTGCCCGTACTCGAGATCTCCAACGCCGGACCACCTCCTTTCCGCGGTAGCTCCAATCTAGCGAATCGCCCAGGACGGAGGACGACCACGCCGCTGGCTAGCATCGGTGCGGGTCGTGCGCTGGGTCTGGAGGACAGCCGCCACCGCTGCGGCAACGCTCGCGCTTGCGCAGGGGGCCGTCGCAGCCCCCGGCGCCGTGCGTCCGATGCCGTCGCTGACGCCGGTGCAGACGGCGAAGCTCTGGCACGCGCTCGTCGCGCGACGACGCGAAGCCACGCGCACGACCGCCTCCTCCGCGGACTGCAGACCGGCGAGGCTCGTGTTCTACGCCGCCACCGACTGGCTGCGGCTCGCGACGACGCTCGCGCAGTACGCGTCACCGTGCGCGCAGTACTACGTCTCGATCCCGCCGCTCACCTCCGACAAGACCCAGCCGCGCCCGAAGCAGGCGCAGCTCATCCGCGCGCTCGGGCCGAACATGCACGCGCTCGCGGAGATCAACTACGGCGCCTGGAATCGCTGGGTGCAGGCGAACGGCTCCGACTGGTTCACCGCCGGTGTCACCGCGAGACAGCGGATGGCGACGGCAGGCTACGACGTCGCCGCCGGCGACACGTGGGCCCTCAACGAGGTCTCCTCGGCCGTCCGCCGCGACACGGGCGCCGCGCGCACGAACCTGGCCGAGTTCCTGCGCGGCCTCGACGACGGAGGCGGCAACCCCGCGAAGGGCGTCGTGTTCGTGATCGGCGTCAGCCAGCCGGGCGACCCGACCGCGTACCGCATCGCGCTGCAGGGCTGGCTCCAGGACTCGACGTTCTGGTCGACGATCTCGCAGTACGTCTCCGACTGGCTGCAGGAGGACTACGGCGACGTGCGCGACTACGCGGTCGGCGGCACGTCGCCGCAGCAGCGCCGCGACGCGCTCGTGCAGTACCTCGGGCACCCGCTGGCGCTCGCGAACGCCGGCGGCGACCTCAGTGCAGCCGCGCGCGCGTTCCTCGTCTCCACGTACGGGCCGCTCGCCAACGGCGCCTGGGCGTGGAGCTCCTCATACGGCTGGACGATGGTCAACTCCGCGCAGATGGAGGACTACGTCTCGGCGCAGACGTACGCCGCGCGGGCGCTCGACGCCGGCGCCGGTCTGCCGGCCGACCGCTTCGGCTTCGGCTGGGCGCCGCTGAACACGATCGGCATGACCTCGAACGACTTCGGGAGCCAGACCGCCGCGATCCTGACGAGGCTCGCGCAGGCGATCCGGGACTCCGCAGTGACGGTCGACCCGAACGATCCCGGCATCGGCGCCTGCGGGCCGCCCGGTCAGAACCTCTGGTGCAGCACCGTCCTGCCGGGAGCGACGTTCACCACGGCGTGGGCCTCCTTCTCGACGTGGACGCAGACGGGCGCCGCGTTCGTGAACCCGGCCACGACGATGACGGCCGGCACGACGGCCGGGCCGTTCACGGTGCAGCTGCAGACGGGCGGGGTCGTCACGTCTGCGACCACGCCGCAGACGCTGACGCTGACGACCACCTCCACCCGGGGCGCGTTCTCGACCTCGCCGACCGGCCCATGGACGCCCACGTTGACGCTGACGGTTCCCGCGGGGGCGTCGTCCGCGAGCTTCTACTACCAGGACACCGCAGCGGGGACGCCGACGCTCTCGGCGGTGCTGCCCGGCCAGCCGCCCGCGACCCAGACGGTGACGGTCGTCGCCGCCGCGCCGGCGACACTCTCGCTCTCTCCGCGTGCCGCGACCGTGACGGGCGGGCACCGGCAGCTCTTCTCGGCGAGCGTGGCCGACGCGTACGGGAACCCCTCGTCGGCACCGGTCACGTGGGCGCTCACGGTGCCGACGCTCGGCACGCTCGCGCCGCGAACCGGCACCTCGACCACCTTCACCGCGTCCGCGAGCGCGGCCGGCCGCGGGCGTGTCACCGCGACCGTCGCGGGGCTCTCGGCGTCGACGACGGTGACGGTCGTCCGGCCGCCGGCGCGAATCGGCGGCACGCTGACGCGACGCGTCCGCGGGCATCTCGTCGTGACCGTGTCGGTGGTTCGCGGCTCCGCTCGCGCACGCGGCGTGCCCGTGTCGCTGACGGTGCGGCGCGGCTCGAGCCTCGTCGCCAGGGTGCACGGCCGCACCGACGCGACCGGACGGTTCGTGTGGCGCAGCCGCCACAAGCTGCCGCCGGGCCGCTACGTCGCGAAGGCTTCGCTTCGCTCGCGTTCGACGGCCTGACGCACCGGACACGCGGCCAGGTGGTCGTTGACGACACCGCAGGCCTGCATCGCGGCGTACACCGTCGTCGGTCCGACGAAGCGGAAGCCGGCGCGACGCAGCTCCTTCGCGAGCGCGATCGACTCGGGAGTGGCCGACAGCCAGTCCGCCTGCGCACGCGGCACGTGATGCCGCGCGGGCGCGGACGACCAGACGAGCTCGTGGAGCGGCGTGCCGCGCGCGCGCAAGACGAGCACGCCCCGGGCGTTCGCGATCGTCGCCTCGATCTTGCCGCGGTGCCGGACGATCGACGCGTCGACGAGCAGACGCTCGACATCCCCCTCACCGAAGCGCGCGACGGCCTCCGGGTCGAAGCCGGCGAAGGCGCGGCGAAACGCCTCGCGCTTGCGCAGGATCGTCAGCCAGGAGAGCCCGGACTGGAACCCCTCGAGGCAGAGGCGCTCGTAGAGCCCGCGCTCGTCCCGCACCGGCCGCCCCCACTCCTCGTCGTGGTAGGCGGCGTAGAGCGGGTCGCTCGTCTCCCAGCAACCGCTCAGGGGACCTCGATCTTGACGACGCCGTCCTCGACGAGCACGGGGAACGTGTCGACCGGCTCGAAGGCCGGCAGCGAGAGCGGCCGTCCGCTGCGCAGGTCGAACGCCGAGCCGTGGCGCGGGCAGATCACCTTGCACTCCTCCTCGTCCCAGTCGCCCTCGCACAGCGGGCCGTCGTCGTGGGAACAGCGGTCCTCGAGCGCGAACAGCGACCCGCCGCAGTTGTAGACGCCGATCGAGGTCCAGCCGAGCTGGACGATCTTCACGGAGCCGGGCCCGAACTGGTCGAGCGGCGCGACGTCGAGCTTCGCCAAGCGCTACGAGAAGTCGAGGCCCTGCCACTCGTCCGGCAGCGGCGTGCCCTTGGAGCGGTGCAGCGCGACCTTCAGCACCCCGAGGCCGAGGATCGCGCACTTCATGCGCACCGGCGTCAGCGGGATGCCGATCTCGTCGAGCAGCTCCTCCTTCGGCAGCGTGGCGACGTCGGCCGCCTTGCGGCCCTTCACCAGCTCGGTCAGCATCGAGGTCGCCGCCTGCGAGATCGCGCAGCCGCGGCCCTCGAAGCCGACCTCGTCGATCGTCTCGCCGTCGCCTGCGAACCGCACCGACACGGTCACCTCGTCGCCGCAGAGCGGGTTCTGGCCCTCCGCCACCGCGTCCGCGTCGTCGAGCACCCCGTGCCCGCGCGGGTTCTTGTAGTGGTCGAGGATGACCTCTCTATAAAGCTGGTCGAATTCGCTCATACGCCGAACGTCTTCTTCACCTTCAGGAGGCCGTCGGCCAGCCGGTCGATCTCCTCGGGCAGCGTGTAGAGGTAGAAGCTCGCGCGGTTGGTGGCGGCGACGCCGAGCCGCGTCATCAACGGCTGGCAGCAGTGGTGGCCGGCGCGAATCGCGACGCCGTCGAGGTCGAGGATCTGCGCGACGTCGTGCGGATGGACGCCGTCGACGTCGAAGCTGACGATGCCGGCACGGCGCTCGGGCGGCGGGCCCCACGTCGTGACACCCGGGATCTCGGCGAGCCGGTCCAGCGCATGCGCGACCAGCTCGTGCTCGTGCTGCTCGATCGCCTCGAGCCCGACCGCCTCCAGGTAGTCGATCGCCGCCGCGAGCCCGACCGCCTCGGCCATCGGCGCCGTCCCGGCCTCGAACTTGTGCGGCAGCTCGCCCCACGTCGTCTCGTCCTCGCGCACGCGCCGGATCATGTGGCCGCCGGTGAGGAACGGCGGCATCGCGCGCAGCAGGTCGCTCTTCCCCCAGAGGAAGCCGATGCCGCTCGGGCCGCACATCTTGTGGCCGCTGACCGCGACGAAGTCGGAGCCGAGCGCCTGCACGTCGACGCGCCGGTGCGGCGCCGCCTGCGCCGCGTCGCAGACGTGGATCGCGCCGCGCTCGTGCACCCACGCCGCGATGCGCGAGATGTCGTTCGCGCCGCCGAGCACGTTCGAGACGTAGCCGGTGGCGACCACCTTGACCTTCGCGTCGCCGGCGAGCTGGTCGAGCTCGTCGAGGTGCAGCGTTCCGTCCGGCTCGACCGGGAGCATGCGGAACTCGGCACCCGTCTTGCGCGCGATGAACTGCCAGGGGACGAAGTTCGCGTGGTGCTCGAGCTCGGTGACGAGCACGACGTCGCCGGGACCGAGGTTCTCCAGGCCCCACGCGTAGGCGACGAGGTTGATCGCCTCGGTCGCGTTGCGGACGAAGATCACCTCGTGCGCGGCCGGCGCGTTGACGAACGCCCGGCAGCGCTCGCGGGCGTGCTCCAGCGCCTCGGTCGCGCGCTCGGCAAGCTCGTAGACGCCGCGGTGGACGTTCGCGTACGACGTCTCGTAGAAGCGCGTCATCGCGTCGAGCATCTGCCGCGGCTTCTGCGAGCTCGCGGCGGAATCGAGGTAGGCCAGCGGCTTGCCGTGAAACCGCTGCTCGAAGATCGGGAAGTCCGCGCGCAGCGCCTGCGCGTCCAGCGTCTTGGGAGCGGTCACGGCCACGTCCCAACTGTACCCGGGGGTTACCTGCCGACCACCTCGGCCAGCGTCGCCGTGGGCAGGAAGCGCAGCGTCGTCGCGAACGCGCTCCCGTGCCTGGTGGTGAGCGGGACGAGCGCACCGGCCGCCCCCAGCCCGACGCCGTCGAAGAACCAGCCGCTGCCGGCGCGGGCGACGATCCGGTCGCGGCCGTTCGACAGCCTGACGGCATGCACTGCCTTGTTCGCGCCCAGGTAGACGGCGTAGCGGCCGTAGGCGGCGAGCCCGGCCGTCCAGCTCGCGGCGGCGAGCTTCCAGTCGTGGACGAGGCCGCCGCGCAGCCCGTAGACGACGAGATGCCTGTCGCGGGTGCGGACGACGACGCGATTCGAGGTGAGGGCGACAGACGCGGCGCGCGCGGGGATCGTCGCGAGCGGCTTGCCGAGGAGGGTGAACACCTCGACCGAGCCGTCCTGCTCGCGCACGGCGAGGCTCCCGTTCGCGGCCACCGCCTCCTGCGGCGCGGCGACTCCCGCGAGGATGGCGACCCGGGTCGCGTGCGCGCCGGAGATCCGGTAGAGCTCGACCGCGCCTGTCGACGCGACGGAGAGGTACCCGAGGAACGTGCCGTCGCCGACGAGGTGCGGGATGGTCCCGCCCGAGACGACGTGCGCGCCGCCGCCCCGGCTCGAGACGACGTCGACCGTGGAGGAGCTGCCGGTGTTGCCGACCGTGCGCTCCAGCGCGGCCCAGCTGCCGTTGGGACCGGCGGCGAGCTCGTCGATCTGCTCCTCCCCGATCGGCGGGCTCGCGCGCAGCAGGCGAGGCTGCGAGGCGCCGAGACTCTGCGTCCAGAGGTAGCCGCGCCGGCCCGAGACCGAGGTGGCGACGAAGCCGAGCCGCGAGTCGGCGAGCGTCCAGGTGTGGAAGCCCCGCAGGCTCGGCTGCGCAGGCGACGCCCCAGCGAGAGCGGGAGCGACCAGCAGCGCGAGCAAGGCAAGCAGCACGACCTTCTTCACGGCGAGAACGTAGGCAGGGGCGGTTAGAACTTCCTCAACGGGCTGTTCGGGGTTCGGTCGCTAGATGTAGTTCCTGAGCACGTTGGTTCATCCGGGCCGCCTTGGAGGCTGAGCAGCTGACGAAGGCAGCTCGAGCTCCAAGGAGGCATCCGGATGAGGCTTCACCG
>Ga0209810_1002364_pt1 | contig 22928 bp, 24 predicted proteins | sample Coa_R1_7_FD_187159 | JGI IMG/M metagenome (GOLD analysis project Ga0209810, IMG submission 187159) | Surface soil microbial communities from Centralia Pennsylvania, which are recovering from an underground coalmine fire - Coalmine... | ecosystem: Environmental > Terrestrial > Soil > Unclassified... | reverse complement strand
TTGCCGAAGGCGTAGCAAGACCGGTCCAGCCACTTCTGAGAACAATGTACGAGAAAGGGGTCAAGATAAGCGTTCTTGCCTCGGAGCAAACAAGCCATGATATTATACGGGCACTTTCCAGAGTAGCCGAAGTGAGACTCAAGAACAATATGTTTGGCGGAGGTGTGATTGGAGACGGCAGGCAGGTAATGATACTGCTAGGAGAAGGAAGAGGAGAAGACGGAAGCTTTGAGCCGATAGCTATTTGGGCTGAACATACTGGTCTTGCAGGCTTTGCGAAGCATTATTTCCAATACCTCTGGGCCGACGCCGTAGAAACTGATATGGCAGGCAGCAAGCACAATAAGGTCAAAAGCAAGGACGGCATTGGCAGCAGATCATCAAAATGATAGGTAAGGCAAGCCCCAAAACGACAGAATAAAGCTATAGAATTGTGGGAGGAAATGGATAGATTGACAAAAGTTGCTCTGATCTAGGGGGCTCAACAGGCTCATTGGCTAATGGACAGTTGGCAGGGTTGACTCACTAGAATGATCTCAAAGTATACTGACGAATCGGCAATTCGGATGAATCTTGTAACGAAAAAGGTCGAAAGGGCACAAACATTGGTTTTAAACACACGAAAAGTAGACAGAACCGTAACGGTTCCTACTTCAGAATTTCGTGACCTGTTTGTATGAATCACTTTCCCAAGGAAAGATAATCCATCTATTGTGATTCAAAATCATCCCGGATATCCCTATATTGTGTCTATACCGTGACATGCAGAATGCATAATCGCACTTGTATTCCTTTAGAATCTGAGATAATATCTTAAAAGTATCACCTGTGTCGTAAATATCATCAACTACTAGGTAACTTTTCTTCTTGTCCAATTTTGGCATATCATCCATTACAATTTGCTTCTTGCGAATGGGGATTAATTGGATAGCATCCATGTTGAGCTCTTCAGCCAATAACTTTGCTGGTATAATGCCGCCATTTGCGACTCCTAAAATGCAGTCATATGCCCTTTGTTTTGCTTTGACTTGCTGGGCTATCTTGTTGATTAGATGATGGATTTCAAACCAGCTGCATGATTCTTGACCTTTTATTCCGGAAGTGTCTGTCGCCGGTGACATAGTTTGTATTATTATGCGGTATGATAACTTCAATATTTAAACTGGATTAGTTGTTGTCATTTTATGTAATGCCATACATATGGTACGTCTGCAGCTACTTTCTTGCTTAACATTTCTCAGCTTCTCCTTGGACACGCGGCCTAAAGGGATCGCAGTTTCATTCCACGGCATAAACAATGAAAATCTTTGGTTGCCAAGAAAACAGCGGATCTGCTGCAATACTTCATTCCATACCTTTAGGGGCTACCAGTTGCACCAGCAAAGCTTACTCGAGCATAGCATAGATTGCGACAAACGATGGAGAAAACGAAGGTGGCACTAAAAGGCAGTTAATAATCTTGAAAGCACCAGATAAAGATAGAGGGCTAACAACACAAAATACTTTATGCGAGAAGCAACAGATGAGAAAATAATATGATATTCAAAAACTTTGACTGGTGTTTCGTCATAGCTATCATGATTTTTTGTATTTTTGCAAGGAATTTTGTTAATATCACATGTTACCGATAGTTTAATAATATTTAGACAGAACTAGTATTTTAGTGAAATCTTTAGCGGCAAAGAGTTCACAGGACAGCGACGAGCTCCTCTTCGTTGGTACTGCAGAATCTGAACATGTAGAGATGTATCTCAAGGCGATATGGTGTATCAACGAAAAGGAACAAGAGGTAAAGGTTAGCTCTATTGCCAAAGTACTTAATGTAACCCAGCCTTCAGTTGTTCAGATGCTTCGCAAGCTTGACAACGCCAACCTAGTAAGCTACAGGAAAGGAGGCGTAGAGATGACAGAAGAAGGCAGTAGAATTGGAAAACAGATGATAAGAAACACAAGATTGCTTGAAGTGCTGATGAAAGATGCCCTGAAGATTGAAATCGACGAAGAGATGGTCTGCGGTATAGAACATCATATGAAGAATATCTTTACCGATGCGTTATGTACATTATTAAAGCACCCCAGAAAATGTCCACACGGACATTCGATTCCAAAAGGCAGATGTTGTTCCTAAATTCCGATGTGACAGACATTGACTGTCATCATACTCTGCATGATTTTGCGCGTTTCCCACTATTTGATTAATTGTCTGTTCCTTCTTTCCGCCTTATTCTTGATTTTTATGTAACGGTGAAAATAATATTCAAGTGGACAGACGATGACTAGACTAGCCCTACTGAATCAATGAAGTAGATCTTGAGTAAGGAGCCTGTCCACATTTCACCCTGATTTCTACTAGCCTGCTGATTCTTTAGACTCGGCCGATTGGGTGACATTTGTTCTCTGAGAGTCGGCTAATTTGACAAACTTGATAAGTGGCTATATGACTCGTTTATTTAAGATGGTGCAAATAGAAACTACCGCATCACTTGAAAGTTTCAGGAAATTTATCATTGTAAGCACATGCAGGTCTTTTATTCCAGAGAGTTACCTCAGGGACTTTGAAGTCTTCCCCGAGCGTGAGGATGGGCCTGGTGCCATATACATAGAAGCAGTTGACAAGGTAACTCTCAAAAAAATCAGGGAGATGACTTTTGTCAATGCAAAAGAGATCCTTGGTATTATTTATTCTTCAAAGAGTGGGAATACGCAGTTAAAATGGAGGCAGACCAGAAAAAGAATGGGCAAGGTACAAGGATTTGCTTCTGCCAATGCACTGGTAAACCTTGTAGAATCTGGCGTCCTGACTCAGGAATGGGTAGATGAGTACCTAAAGTCTACGCAGGTTGGCAACTCTATACCCAGCGAAAAAGCAGCATGATAGTAAAAGAGACAAAAGGATCCCATTCCAATACTTTTCTAGTAATTCCCGAAGATGCTGATGACCTTTTTTCACTCAGGCGCGTTATACAGCAAGGAGATAGCGTCATTGCAGACACAACAAGGGTAATCAAGCAGACAAAGGAATATGCGCGGCCGGACAAAGGCGAGAGAGTAAAGGTCAGGATCTCTATCAGAGTAAGCACACTTGGGCTGGATGATGTAGTTGATAGGCTCAGGATAACCGGCACGATAACTGCAACTGATAATGAACTTGTACCTAAAGGTTCGAGCCATTCTCTGACAGTCCGAGTTGGCGATGCAATTGTTATAGAAAAAGACAGAAAATGGCATGAAGGGGAGCTACGTGTCCTGACAAAGTCCTCGGGAGGCGAAGGTTTCATCTTGGTTGCTATTGATACTCAGGAAGCTGCTGTGGCCAAATTGACAGGCACCCATGTCAAGATAATTCCAAATATATATTCCGGCCAGAGTGGCAAACGGTACCAGACAAAAAATAACTCCAATATCCAATCGTTTTTTTCCGATATTGCTAAAACTATCATGTCGGCAAAAGCAGAAGGCGATGTGATTGTAATATTTGGTCCGGGAGAAACAAAAAGAAGGTTCTACAACCTATTGTCAGAAGTAGCCGACGGTAAGGTGGTCGTCGCAGATGGAGTTGACGTAGCAGGCGAGGATGGAATATTTGTCTTTCTTCGTTCCCCCGCTATCAAGCAAGTAATGAGCACAAGCAAGATGGCAGCTGTTTCGCAGATTCTTGAACAGGTGATGATAATGGCACAGCGTACTGAGCCAAAGTATGCAATGGGCATGCAGGAAGTTTCCAAGGCAGCGTCATTGAGGGCTATAGAATCAGTTGTATTTTCAGACTCTATCTTCAGAACGGCAAATGAAAATGACGTTGTCAATCTTTTGAATACTATAGAGGCACAGGGAGCAAGAACTTTTGCCGTAGATTCGTCAACTGATATTGGTCTGCAGGTGTCATCTCTTGGAGGCATAGTGGCCGTTCTTCGATATGCTATGCACTGACCCCGCAAGCCAAGACATGTAAGGTCCGTTTACGTCTTTTGTCTGTATTTCGATTATTTCAGGCACTTCATAAGGATGAAGTTTGGCTATTTCAGATTTCAGCTGCGCTGCTACTGATGATGTGGTCTTGAATAAAGCCACCCACTCGTGTTGGTCTTCAACCTTGCCCTTCCAGGTATATAGTGACCTTACCTGCGTAAAATTGACGCAGGCGCAGAGACTGTTATTGATTACGTGTTTGGTAAGCCTGAAAACTGACTCCTCATTTGGAAAAGTAGAGATAATAATGATTGCCTTTTCCTGCCGAGATGTACTAGATGCTCTGCCCATGCTTGTACCTGTCCACCTAGCTGCAATCTGGTTTTTTCGACTATGTATCTATTACTGGCTGCATCCAATAGAGCTACAGCATATCGCATTCATTTAGCTCACCTGCAAGAGGTACCATCTTTAGAACCGCTAGCAACCTCGTGCGATTGAATCTGTGTCTATAAAATATTAGCAGATAGTTATTCAATTATGACATTCCAATTTAACGACAATTCCTCCGGCTAGTAGCCATGACGAACTTTAGCAACAACTGGGTAAAGGACAATAGACCATCAGTATCAGAGAGAATAAGACAGAATGTAGGACCACAACAGCCCTTGAAGCCAAGGATCGAATACGCAAAGAACAAGATTCAAGCTCAAAATCAGAAACTTGATTCTATTCTAGAAAAATTAAGGGGTAAAGAAAAATCACTATTCAACCAAGTCGTATCTGCCCTGCAGAAACATGATATGCAGCACGGCAAGATGCTGTCAAATGAAATCGCTCAGATAAGAAAGACTACAAAAATGATATCGCAAGTAAAGATGGCGCTGGAACAGGTGCAGCTGAGACTAGAAACAGTAGTTGACCTTGGTGATGTCATGGTAGCAATTGGACCAGCAATGGGTGCACTGACATCTGTGAGGTCCGGGCTTGCAGGTGTGATGCCTGAAGTCGACAGAGAGCTTGGAGAGATAAACAGCGTCTTCAGCGACATCATGATGAGTGCAGGAAGTATGGGCGGCACAACATTTGCTGTTGATGCAAGCGGAGAAGAAGTAGAGCGCATAATGTCGGAAGCAGGTGCAGTCGCAGAACAGAGAATGAGCGAAAGCTTCCCAGAGGTTCCTGTGGGATCCGCCACCGCAAGATCAGTTGGCGAGCATTCGTAAAAGAGCTGAAGATACGGAATAGAAGGGCAGCCGGTTTGAAGCAATAGCTTCCCTGCTCTCTCCTTTTTTCCTTTTAATTTTCTTTTTCTTCTGTTATGCCCCGATGTTGTTTTGAGTCACTATTGGAAACATATTAAATCCAGTTTGTACACCGGCAAGAACACAGGGTAATGCACTAATGGTAAAAGCAGGCAAAAAAAGCACAGCAAGCGGCTCGCAAGAAGAAGGTCTCCCAAAATGGGCTGAGGATGAGATCAAATCGGTACAGTTTGAACAGCCTGAGATTCTCACAAGAACAGGATACATACTGGATATTTACGAGAAAGATTACAAGACAGACATCCAAGTATACGAAGCTCTTCCTGACGGAAGGACAATCATTGAAGGATTGGATGTTCCAAAAAGTATGAAGATAACTGAATTTATGAAAGGTTTTGTATATGAGTTCAAGATCAAGATGTTCAGGGGTCCGCTGAGTCCAAAACTTGTCGAGTTGTTGAAAACAAAATTTGGCCTTCAGATGGATGCCATCTACAGGTTTGAGTTGCAGGAACTGCAAATGATGGATGTCGAGTCAGATATTCCTGCATCTGGATCTGCTGGAGACGAAGAGGAAGAGGAATAGCCATATTCAGAATTAGAATTTGTATCCTGACTGGTTTACTTTGGGTCATCAACTGGCTGACAAGTAGCGGGGCCGGGCCGGGCATGTCATTATCGGAATTGCAACTAGATTTCCGCCCATTATTTCTCTGGTCAGACACCTTTGTTTCCATCCGGCGAATTTTTGGTTGCTGGCTCGGACTTGCCATGTCCCTGCTCTTTCCCAGACAACCCGTTTCCGCCAACAGATGCCTTTCCAGCTGTGAGTCTCATGAGCGCAAGCCAAGAAACGACAAGAGGAACATGGTAAGTAGCTATTCTCCATGCTATTATTACACTCAATTGGGCACTTTTGATAACTTTACTTATATCGAAAACGCCATTGAGGTTTGAGATATATGCCCATATTCCTAGTTCGGCAAGCCCCGATCCACCTATTGTAATAGGAAGGCTGGCAACGGCACTTGACGCAGAAGTAGCCATAAGAGAGTCAAAAAGCCCCACCCTTGAGCCTGAGGGAACGGCATTTGCAAGCACCATAAATGACACACCCTGAAACAGGAAGGCCATGAAGGTTATCGCGAGGCCTACTGCAAAAGCTTTGACTGCTCGTGAGGAATTGAAATTCTCTCTGCTCATCTTGCACAAATCAGCTATTGCAACATTCGCTGAATTGAAGAGCCTTTCTGCCTTTTCTTTTGCCAGCAATTTCAGCATGATGTTCAAAACAAACGCAGGAAGCTGTAAAGTCCGTCGGGCGGAAAGCAGAACGAAAGCAAGCCAGATTGAAAAGGTCGGTATGGTAACAAGTATTACGGTTATCCCGATAACCGTTCCTCCCCTGTATATGGCAAATGCCCCTGCAATAAAGGCAAGCATCGATCCAACAAACACATCTGCTATTATTTCCATTGTAGTTATCCAGGCGGCTTTTCCCGTAGGGACACCCTGCTTTGCAAGCCAAGCTATCCTTATGAATTCTCCACCTACATAGGACGGGGTCGTAGATGTTACAAATTCGCCAGCCAATCGTGCAGTGATGGTCTTTGCAGTAGTACTGACATGTCGTCCTATGAACATTCTGATAAAGTACCTGAACCTCAGTGCCTGTAGCATTATCCTAGTTAGAGCAGCGCAAGAGGATATGATAAAAGGTACCAACCCAACAGCAAAGACATCCTGCGGAGAGACTTTGGTCGTAACGAATAGTATGATAAAGGGTACAATGCTTGCTGGTATGGCGATGAGTCGCCAGTTCAAGAATTATCGCTTAGCTGAAAGATACTGCCATATAATAACGCATAGACGCATTCACCGTTCGAAGACATATGTCAGCTGCAAAAGTATAATGTTCATCCAGCATGCCGTTACTCGAATGATACTGTCTATTCTAAACCTGATGGAATTTGATGTAATCCATCTTGCATTGAATAAATTTACAGGTTGATATTGGATATGTTTGCAGTCTTTGTAACTGGAACAGCCGGCTCCGGCAAGTCCCTACTGACCTCGAAATTAATGCAATGGTATAATGATCTGGGTGCGTACCCAGCTTGCCTTAACCTTGATCCTGGAGTCGTTAGCCTGCCCTACGAGCCGGATCTAGATGTGCGTGATTATATAGATATCAATGATCTCATGGCAAACCATCACCTTGGACCAAACGGCTCACTGGTGGTAGCAAGTGACATGATCGCGGCGCGGCTTGCTGAGCTTCAGAATGAAATTGATGTACTCAACCCTGATTATTTGATAATCGACACACCTGGTCAGATTGAGCTCTTTGCCTTCAGAGCAAGCGGGCCATATTTTGTCTCGAATCTACAGGCAGAAGGCAAAGCTGCCATATTTGCATTTGATGCTGCAGTTGTGTCAAATCCAATCAACTTTGTATCAATATCGCTTCTTGCGGCTTCAGTCAGACTCAGGCTAAAGACAGCACAGATAAATGTTCTGACCAAGACGGATCTCGTTCCAGAGAAATTGCGTGAAATTCTTGGCTGGTCGTCATCGATAGCTTCTCTTGAATCTGCGCTAGACCAGGAAAAAAATGGGGAGTATTCACTTTTGAGCAAAGACCTTGCCAGGGCCATTGTTCGAGGCGGATTTGCTCACACTCTGATTGGTGTATCCGGCTTGACCATGAGCGGATTGGTCAACTTGTCAGCCGCGCTTGCCAGAATCCTTAATCAAGGAGAAGAAGTCACAGGTTAGGGGGCAGAATATCGGAAATGAAAGATAGTGATTCTTCTTGCACAGCAGTCGCACCATGCTCAACCGCAAATTTTGGGCCCGGATTTGACATTTTTGGCCTTGCCCTAGATGCGCTTCAAGATACTGTGACCATAAAAGCTGAATCAGCGGACCCGGGGCGCCAAAACAATTCGGCTTCACTGTCTAGAAAAGACAAATTGACAATATCTATCGAGGTTGGTGGCGAAGGCTCCAAAATTATCCCTACAGTACCGGAAAACAATTCGGCTGGAATCGTTGTAAAAAAAATGGCAGCAGATTTTGATATCCGCGGAAGTATCAATGTCAGTGTCAATAAGGGAGTTCCTGCTGGTTTTGGAATGGGCAGCAGTGCAGCATCAGCTGCGGCAGCCGCGTTGGCATTCAATGAACTCTTTGGCCTGAAGGTCGAAAAATCAAAACTCGTTGAATATGCTGCCGAAGGTGAGCTTGCTAGCGCAGGTACAAGACATTACGATAACGTTGCAGCTTCTGTGCTTGGCGGATTTGTCATAGTTGGCTCCAATCGCGACCAGAACCTGGTATTTACGAGCCTAGAAGCTCCGACTAATCTAGTGCTGGTAGTGGCCGTTCCCAGTATGGAAGTTCCTGAGAAAAAAACTGGCGTAGCAAGAAGCGTCTTGCCAAAAGCAGTTCCGATTGAAAGCGCATTTCAGAATGTTTCAAATGCAAGCATTATCGTAGCTGGCTTCGGCCTCAAAAACGTTGAATTGATTGCATATGGTATACATGATGCAATAGTCGAGCCGGCAAGAAAGCATCTTATCCCCGGCTATGAAGCAGTCAAAAGAAAGGCTCAAGAGGCCGGAGCACTTGCGACAACGATCAGCGGTGCTGGGCCATCGATGATATCTATACTTGACGGGGAAGCATGCGGCAAATCTGTAGCCAGTGCGATGGCAGCAGGGTTTAATGAAGCAGGTCTCAAGAGCAGGACATTTGTCTGCAGACCAAGTCTTGGCGCCAAGATCGTTTAATAAAAGACAATGCATTTTGATATGATTGTAATTTTCTCCTATGTTTGTTTACCCGCCAGCTAGGAGATGTACATCTATCTTGTTTACTTTTTGCCTTTGTTTAGAAATGCAGACATCATTCTCTTTCTATCTTCGTTGGCAAAGCAAAGTGCCCATCCATAGATTTCCAGTCTTAGCCCTGTTTCTATATCAGTTTCAATTCCTCTATTTATCAACATCTTGCTTGTCCTGACTGCTCCAAAGCTGTTCTTTGCAATTTCCTTTGCAAGGGATATGCATTCGTCCATCAGCTTTCTATTCAGTATTTTTGCTATTTCTGCGGCTCTTTCTTTCTCTTTTGCTGTATCTCCTTTTGGCGCTTCAGGTGGAAGGTTATCATCGGTTCCAGTGCTGACCACCTTGTTGACAAGCCCTATCGCAGCTGCTTCTTCTGCAGTTATCATTTTTCCAGTGAAGATAAGCTCCTTTGCTTTTGCAGGCCCGACAATCCTAACAAGCCTCTGAGTTCCGCCCCAGCCGGGAGGAATTCCGATTGTTACCTCGGGCTGACCTATCTTTGCGTTGCTGGAAGCAATCCTTATATCGCAAACCATTGCCAGTTCACATCCTCCACCGAGTGCAAAGCCGTTGATTGCTGCAATTACCGGCTTTTCGAGTTTTTCTATCTTGTTGAGAACTGATTGAGCGGAAGATGCATACCTTTCGGCCTGTATAGGGTCAATGTTGACCATATACGCAATATCTGCTCCTGCGCAGAAGGAGCGCTCTCCTGCGCCGGTGATAATTACGACCTTGATGGCATCGTCATTTCCTACAAGGTCAACTATGTGCGAGAGTTCTGAAATAACATCGACGTTCATGGCATTGAGTGCTTCAGGTCTGTTGATTCTTATGATTGCAATCTCTCCTTGTGGTTCCAGTTGAATATACTTCATGCTAGACATCGTAGTAGGTCATGGTAGCCTGCTCCTTTCAATTAAACCTATTCTTGTCTGCCAAGTTCCAATAAAAATCGCAAAAGTTTGTTTGCTCAATTAAAGATCAAATGTCAAGATTTTGTATTCTATTATATTATTTATGTGCAGGGACATGCGAAAAGTGGCCAATTAATACACCTTTTATGCCATAGTTAAATTAGCCATCCTTTGTTTCTATGGATATGGTATTATTTGCACGCTCTAATACCTCAGCAATGTCTGAGGCAGATATTGTAATTATAGGTGTGCCGGACGAATCCAAATCTCATGCCAAACGTAAGGGCACTCGCAACGGCCCAGATGTTCTTAGAATGGCATCACATGAGTCAGAGTTTTTCGAAAGAGCCGACAATAGAATTCCCATTCTTCCAATGCGGGGCACTTTTGATGGCAAACGCATTCATGACCTTGGTAATGTCGACAGAGCAGATCTCTGCGATTTAGTATCCAAAGTAATCTCAAACAAAAAGCTTCCCATAATTATAGGTGGAGATCACTCTGTAACAACTGAGGCTTTACGAGCGGCCTCGCGCGAATTTGGAAAAGTTGGGCTAGTTTACTTTGACGCACACCCTGATTTTGTATCTTCGACAAAGGACTATTATGGTTCTGTACTCTCTGATTCTAGGCACTCGCTTGATTTCAAGAAGAGTTTGCTAATAGGGACTAGAGCCGCCGAGCCTGAAGAACTGGAAAATGCAAGGAAAGCAGGATTGAAGGTAGTAACACCAGTTGATATAGCAGAAAAGGGCGTGCTGCAAGTCTCACGCCATATAAAGTCAAGAACGCGTGGCATAAGAAAGTACATCTCTATAGACCTAGATTGCCTTGATCCTTCATTTGCCCCGGGCGTATCTGTTCCCTCAGCCTGCGGCCTTGGTAGCGTCGAGCTAGTATACCTAGTCAAGGAGGTGATCAGCACTGGCATGATTGCAGGAATTGATATAGTCGAGCTCTCTCCTGATTTTGATATCGGCGGGATTACTGCACATCTGGCCGCAAAGATCCTGTCTGAATGCATTGCATCAGTTAATCTTTGATCCGGCATCATTGCAGAAATTATCTTTTTGCGTTAATATCAAACTGGTGGAATATTTTCTGTACTGCCAAAATGGTAAAATCTTTTTCTGAATGAAATCATATAGAATAGGTTTTGGACACAGCACCTTCGTCTTCACAGAAAGTCGATGTTCGTTTTCAGCTAAATCTTTTCTCGCTATCTATCTAATCGGAACCTGTTCGTCATAGTTGCCGGTCTTTCGCATAGGCGGAAATGTGTAAATTTAATTTATAGCCCAAGACCCAAACCCAGACCCATACCACTGCTTGCAGTAACGTTGTTGCTTTTGTGCTTGTTTATTTCCTGAGCAAGCAAGCTCAGCTCCTGGAGTATCGCTGCTTCACCTTCAGAATATGTCTTGCTGTCGATATTTCCTATCTGGTACTCGTTTACAAGGTTCATAAGCCGGGATTTTAGCTGCTGGATATTCTGGCGTAGCTGCTGCTCATATGCAAGACCGTTGCAGTGCTGAAGAACAGCATCCAGCGTAAGTTTCATGACGAGGAATTCTATTAACAATCTATTTGTTCACTTCCTCTAGCAAAATGAGTAGGGCGCCCAAGGTCCGCTTACATGTATCGTAAAGCCTTTGGGCTCGTACTCTTCTCTGAGTCTACTGAGCTTTGAATTGAAATTTGACACCTTTGACCTATCTACAAGATAAGCCGCGTTCAAGATAATCTGCTCAATATCGTTTTTTAATATACAAGAATCGCTCGCAGCCGGTGCCAGCTCCTGATTTATCTTTCCTGCCACTTGGTCGATCTTTCGCATAGTTTCATTCCTTATTGCATCCTGCAACTTCATTTTGAGAAAATGTGAAGCGCCAGCACTGGACGAAGAGATTTGTTCTCGGAGTTGCTTTATTTCATCTGAATCGCTTTCAGCAAGCGATACCATTTTTTCAGCTTTGGACTTGTCAAGCAGAACCTTAACTCCCATTTCATCCATACCTGCGAACTTTGTCAATTTTGACCTAAAATCTGCATATGATGCAGCAAGGAGCGTCTTTACTCCTTGGTCAGTCTTGACTATTACCCCAAATCTCACGGGAAGAACAGTTGCCATGGCTCTGGCAGCCTCCACCACTCGCTGGTGTGCAATTACATCGTCGAGGGTTGAAGTAATCTCTTTGAAAGGCACGCTGCTAACTGCAGCGGCCATATCTTTGTAATTTACAGTGTATACTGGCCTATTGCCGATGCCAATGTTCCCAAAACGGTACATCTCTTTTTCTTGCTTCACAGAATTAGTCTTTGAGGACAACGGTTGGTCCATGACACAATAAATATACCTGCCATCAGTCATTATTTGGCACTTCCATTACAATTGCTCTCGGCTTGCTCTTCCTCTTCGGGCGTTGGGTTTGCAATCCTACTTCAAATGCCGCATGCATTTTTCCCTTTATTTGTTTTTTTTCAGAAACAGAATTTTCTACGCGCTTGGCTGCCAGATTGTTTGCTACTGAAGTCAGCGATGCAATAAGATTAAGTGAAACAAGATCAACACCGGCCACTGCAATCTTGATATCTCCTGCAATTACTGTTCCCCTGTCAATCAGATTATCAATCAGACTGGCAATTGAAGTTTCAGAGGAACCATGTAGCATAATGGATAGCTCTTTGTCCAGCTCTTGGGGAGAAATTCCAAGGCTCATGGCAGTCAGTTGAAGTTGCTCTCTTATACTTATAAAGGCCAAGCCCAGTTTTTCTGTTTCCTCATCGGTTACGGTTCCTGACTCGACTCTTCTCAAAGCCTGCCTCTCAAGTACGTCTACTAGCAATTTCACAATAGAAATAACCATCTTTGATAAGCCATCTCTGGCTTTGCCGGCACCATCCAAATCGAACCTTTTTTCAGATACTTTTTGTTGCCCACTCTGTTCTGCAATGCATAGGGGCATGTCGACCGACTTAGCAACCATAATTATTTTTTCTCTTCTCCCTGTTTATCAGGGACAGAGCTAGTTTTGTTGGCACTTTCTATTCTTGGGTCAGCCATAGGGTTGCGCATAAATAATCCTGTTGGGCTGTCCACCAGACTCTTACTTCTGCGACCGCTGCTGCCATTTTCTTTTCTCTTCTCATCTTTTTGCTTTCCTTTGGATTCCTCAAGCTCGGCGCGCTCTCTGGCCCATTTTTCCCATGGAAGCTCGATTCCATACCTTTTGGCAGTTTCAAGTGATGCTATTACAAGGTTTATCTTTAGTGAAAGCAGATCCACTCCGGCGAGAGTAACAGTGACATCGCCGTTTATCACTACGCCTTTGTCCAGAATTCTGTCAAGAAGGTCAATGAGAGTTAGCTGTCTGTGATCCACTTGCCTAAGCAAGGTCCTCACCAAGGCCTATGGTTCCTCGCTTTATCTTGCAATAAGAGCATATGCCACTATCCTTGAACCAGTGCTTTGAGCAAAAGCCTTCAAGGTAATTCTCCGGGACTGACTTTGATAAATGAATTGCCACTATATCAAATGGAGTGCCCCTCTGACACTCTGGACAGCGGGTAAAGACCCAGCCATGATTCATGGCCTCCCGAAGTCCCTGTTCCTCGAACCTGCCACATACTATGCAGACTGCCAACGCGGATCAGCACTAGTGTTATTACTTTCTTCCTGATTCTGTCTGAGCCGAGATTAGGGAAGGCGGGCCGGCCAGTCCTAGGGCGGCGGCGTAGCGAAGGAATGTATCCACACCTGCAACAACTATTCTTGCTCGGATAACCAGAATTTCAATACCCACCAGCGAAACAGAGATGTTTGCATCGATAACCAGTCCCTTGTCGAGTACGCGGTCAAGAAGGTCGAATATGCTGAGAATGGGCCTATATGCTTGTTGCTGAGACAATCAAAGATTCACTGGCTACCTATAGAATCTTTCAGTAGATAAATATTGTGCAAAAAGAAGATCATTCTTACTGTATAAGCTTGTAGAACTTTATTCTAGACTATTCGTCTAGGTGGCCCTTGCACTTGTCTGCAGTACCTCTACTACATTCTTCAATCTTCGGGCAAAGTCGTGATCCGGGTTTTTTAGGATAAATACCTCAGTACTCAAGGCGCGGAGCACCTCGGTATAAAATGGAATCACCTCAGTTACAGGTGAGTTGAAAAGTGTTTCTAGACGCTGCTTCACCTTTTCTCTATCGACACCCGGAGGTATCATGTTTGCAAGGAGCAATCCGGGTTTCTTCAGAGTATTTGCGATTTCTATCATTACCCCTGTTCCCAGAATATCCTGACTGTCTATTCTTGAAATAAGGACTATCATATCGCATACGCCCATAGCTACTAGTGTCGATTTGTCTATTCCCGGGTGTGTGTCAATTATCATGCAATCGAGGTTATGTAACCTTGATATCTCTTGTATAGCAATTCTGAAATTCTGTATCTCATAGCCCTTTGAGAGAACACGTACAATATCATCCGCCCTAAAGCTTGCAGGGACAAAGACAAGTTTTCCCTTCTTTAAGCCGAGTCTTCTTGTCAGGTCGATTACAGGTTCTACTGCGGAGCACTTGTCCAAGAAAAAGTCGTTCAGTGTAAGCTTCATATCCTCTTGCTTGAGTTCGAGAAGGACATGCAATCCAGGTCCTGCCAGATCCAAATCCATAACGCCCACATTCCTGCCCTCCAAGGCAAGTGAAACTGCAAGGTTTGCAGCAATTGTGCTCTTGCCTGTTCCACCCTTAAATGAATGGATTGCTACCTTGAATGGGCCATCTGTTGATTTAGTGTTACTTGTGGTCATTCTGGTTGTCACCTCTGGTTCTTTCCCGACTCTATGTGCAGACCTGCCCTTCTTAATTTCTTTTCATCCTCTTGTTCGCTCTTCCTGCCAGAAGATTCATTTTTCTGGAGAATGCCCAGCTGCTGTTGGATGGATTTGAAAAATTCTGTCTTGGTTACTTTATTTGCTTCATACTTGATAGCCTCAGAGACGGTAGGGTGCAGGACTATTTTCTCAACGGCTTCATCTCCCAGAATATTATCCCTGAGGCCTTCAATTAGCCGCTGGAGCCCTTCAAGCCCCTTTTCTATTCTGCTGTCTATCTCGCGGCGCATTTTCTTGTAATTAATCTGCTGGTTTATGAACTCCTGTTTTGCCATAATGAGTTTTCTTGACTCTTCTACCTTCTTCTGGTATTGCAACAGGCCCTCGTTTCTCTTACGCAGTGCCTCGTCCCTTGCAGCCAAGAGATTTCTCTTCATGGCCTCTAATTTCTCGAGAGATTCTCCCCATGTCTTTTCAAGTGATGAGCGATACATGTCTGTAACTGTAGGTACGTGCTGACGTTCAGGCTGAACCCTGCCAGTGAACTGAAGTGGAAGGCTGAATGTGAATACTGCTCCTCCTTGGGGGGTATTTTCTGCCCATATCTTTCCTCCGTGAGCTTCAATTATCTTTTTAGAGATGTAAAGTCCCAGGCCAGAACCTTTGTCTGATTTTGATACAAACTTGTCAAATAACGTGTCTTTTATTGAAGGGTCTATTCCTTTGCCCGTATCGCTAACCTTCACCGTAACTGTCTGTCCAGAGACCTTGGCAGATACTTCTATCTTACCTCTGCCCTCTATGAACTTCATTGCGTTATCCAAGAGATTGAAAAGTACCTGCCCGATTTTTCCTCTGTCGCATTCGACAAATATCTTGTCAATACCGCCTGCACCACTTCCTGAACTCTCGCTATCATTTTCTCGCTGAAAGTGTATCTTGAATTTGTTATTTGCAGGATTGTTCTTCTCTCCTACTACATACAAAATCAGTGAACGAAGGTCTTGTCCTTCAGTGGTCTTATCTATCCGTCCTGCTTTACCCGGATCGTGCAATGTAGAGTATTTCTTTTCAATATCGGAAATTATATCAGATATCAGAGAATAGAGATTTACCTGCTCTACCTTCATCTTGAATATGCCACTTTCCATTCTGCTGACTTCGAGTATGTCCTCTGCAAGTTTCAGCAGTCTCTCTGCATTGCGGTTAATTACTGCTAGCTCGTCGCGAATCTCATTTTCATTTATCTTGGATTTGCCGTTTAGCTTTGATTCGAGTATTTCGACTCCGCCCATAATAGGCATAAGTGGAGTCCGCAGCTCGTGAGCAGCAATATTTATGAATTCATCCTTTAGCCTTTCAGTTTCTCGAAGCTTTTCGTAGAGTTCTTCCTGCTTGCGTATGTACTCATCTTTTAAACTGTCTACTTCACTGAGCCTTTCATGGAGTTCAGCCTGACCCCAGATTCCATCAAACATTGTAACATAGGGAATGGTATAAGACCTTGAATCTGAGCGCAAAAATGATACCATGCCGCCGGTATCGGGGTTCTGCGGTTCAAGGCGCGATTCCAGCACAAGTGAAGAATGTCTATCAACAATAACAAGTTCTATTGCTGTCTCTGATTTGATTTCGACTGTGATACTCCTGACAATTACATTAGGGTGGGAAGCGAACACAAATGAATTCTTGTTATGGTTGTAACTTGCAGGAAGCAAAATGCTAATCTGAACTCCTCTGTCTGCCGCCGTCAATATTTCACGAGCGACATTATGCGTCACTATCAGTGGCGAGATTTTATGTAGGTCACTTTCTGGAACTGAAACAAACCACATTATTCTATTTTGAGCACGAGACAAAAGGTCAATGCATACTTCAAGCAAGTCAGACTGGCTGGCTGCATGTATGAACTTGCTATCAGGCCCTGGCGAATGGCCCGTGATATCCTCCCTGCTGTCATTTAAGGAAGAGCCTGACAAACAGCACAAATAGAGTACGGAGAATATATAAGATTATTCACAGTACTTTTCTGCGGTACCTGCTTCAGCTACTCTGCACCCATTTCTGATTGGAGCTTATATTCTATCTCAGATTCTCTTCTGGCATCGACAGCTCTTTTTGCTACAAGGTATATCAGGCGTGCCACATACAGGTCTATACCAAGAATAAGTGCCATTTCAGCTGGAGGTGTCTTCAAAATGAGGTCAAGCGTAAAACCATGGCTTGCAAGTAACTCCTTCAGACCGTTGGCTATTTCAAGACCATTGATACTGCCAAGCATTTGTAATAAGTGGCAATATAGAAATAATATGCAGTACCAACCTTTCACCTAGAACTTTATACGACCAATGGCATATCTGCATCAGCGGATAAAAATCGGTAGCAGAACCCGCCGACTTGGATACAAAATAATAAAGTAGTATTTTCTGTCGAATGTTCTTACCGTGATATTCTTAATTCTTTTCCTCAGCAAAAGTTGGTTCTAGGTTACTCCGGTTGGTTTTTGTTTATTTTTGTGTTCTAGTTTCATATGTTGTTCCTTGTCCTGTTCTGTTGTAAAAGTTATTCCGCAGATGCTGCACTTTATACTTGATGAACTCGTGGGTTTATTTGTAGACACTATCTAGACATAGTTTTCATTGCATATGTAGGTTTTCAGATTGTATGCCATACAAAATGACAATCAGATGACAAGAAATGAAATTGACAGAAAGCAAAAATGTTATGATATTCGTATTATGGAAAGGGTATAACCAGATATCGAACAGTCTGACCGATATTATGCATCACTATCTTCCTGGTATGGGTATTCCGCCAAATATCAGGATGATTAATACCACTACTATTATTCCAGCAATTATAAGCGGCACCAGCAGCCTAAAGAACGCCAGCGCAACTACTGCTATAGCAGCAATTACAAGAAGCGTAAGTATTGACCCTTGGTATGGCACTATAGTAACGAAGACCGATAGAACCAGCAGGATGGCTGCAAGTGTCATCTACTCATAAAAGCTCAGAATCTGTATAATCAGTTTTTTTTATTTCTTCTATGAGAAACTACTACATATCTTGTGGTAACTGCGTTAGAAAGAGCATTGCAGACTGGTGGGGGAGAAAAGCGGGGGCATCAACCAGTCTGCAATGGCTTGTCTACCATTAAAATAGTATCACAGTAATAAAACCATTTGGTGCTATCTCATAGCACATTCTACGTGAAGCTTCTTACTATACAATGAAAGTCCTTTTATCTCAACACGTATATTGCAATCCACTTTTGGTCCCGTTAACCCAAAAAATAGATAACTATGGCAAATATTGACGCAAAACTGAGGCTAGAAAGAATGCTTTCTTCCAGCTCTAAATCTCTTGATTATGCCATAGGTGATACTCGATGTGAATGCCACTATTAATGTCCCGATACCGAGGTCAACCAGTGGAGCTGACGATATGGTAAACATATCCATCTTCCCGCTCCATCGTTATTATCACTTTCGGAGTCATATTCCAGCTCCTTGCTGTTATATGAAGGAAAATAGCATAGGGGGTGAGGCATCCATTATGCAAAGCTCATAAACATTTATTCAGCATGCTCGCAGTCCTTTGCGGGCTGATTGCTAGTTGCGGCTTGGCAAGATATATCCGTCCTCTTGTACAAAGGCCAAGTGTTTCAATCCACTTCTAGCAGGAAACCGTCCTCTGATACAGGCTGTTACTGCTCTTCTGCTTTTAACATTTTGTATTGAGCTAGCAGGGTATCATTTTGCAAGCAATTCTTCTATGACAGGACAATGGAGCCAGTATTTCATTCCAACTGCTTATGCAACAGACAGTTCAGGCCAGGGCCTTTCATCTGGTAACCAACATACTCTTTCCATAAATGTGGCTGATCTTGTATTTGACTCGTTTACTTCTATATACAGAATGTTTCTGGCTCTGGGATTGTCTTTTGTTGTTGCTATTGTAGTAGGTATTACTGCAGCACTCAAGCCTACTTTTTCCAAAATAGTTATTCCAATAGTGGATATACTCCAATCAGTTCCAATACTGGGGTTTTTCCCAGCCGCAGTTACATTTTTCATAACTGTTTTTAATGGGAGCCCTGTGGGTATAGAACTTGCTGCAGTTTTTCTTATTTTTACAAGCATGGTATGGAACATGATCTTCTCAGTATACGAATCTGTCCTCTCAATTCCATCAGAATTGCAGGAAACTGTCAGAGCATTCCGGGCTAACCCTTTGCTCCTATTCAGAAGACTGTATTTACCTGCAAGCACGCCAAAACTAATTTATAATAGCATTATGTCGTGGGCAGGCGGATGGTACTTCCTCACGGCCGCCGAAATTATTTCTCTTGGCTCAAAGACATATACTCTCCCAGGGCTTGGCAGCCTGCTGGCCACTTCAGTTTCGGCAGGCCTCTATGTGCAGGCTCTGGTTACTCTTGCAGTTCTTGTCGGGGTCATACTTATTATAGACTTTCTATTCTGGAGGCCGCTTGAATCATACGCCAACCGCTTCAAATACGAGTATTCGGCAGCATCTGCAACAGGTAGGGTTGCGAGGCTTTCAGGCCGCAGGGTTACCCTGCCTTTAGTGCAGCTGTCAGATTTTCTCATAAGGTACCCAAGGCCGGTTATCCATGAAAGGTCAGCAAAACTGATTGAAGCCATAGAAGATTCAATGTATTTATTTGAACAGAAGGTATTCCCCCGCGCTCACAAATGGTTTGATATCGAAGGAAATATCAGGCTATTCAAATGGGTAGTCCTGCCTGTAATTGCAGCATTTGTTATATCAGTTATAGTGCTGGAAAGCGGGACGATAACCAAGTCGTTTTATGCGCTTGTACAGATGTACGTTTCGCTGTACAGCGATCCGACTGCCAGAAAAATAGTTCTTCAGATACCACTTGCGCTTATACTGTCATACTTTAGGCTGGCAGCGGCTTATTTGATAACATTAGCGTGGACAATCCCTGTGGCAATCAAGATTGCTCGCGACCCGAAATTTAACAGGATTATGCCAGTGTTTCAGACATTTGCTTCTATTCCTGCAACTGCATTCTTTCCGTTTATGGCTATACTGGTCAATTATGTTCCGGGCGGCCTGGAGTTTCCGTCAATACTGTTGATACTGACTGGAATGCAATGGTACATGCTATTCAATCTTATCGGCGGAGTCAGGTCCATATCTGGAGATATAGAAGAGGCAGCAAAGGCGTTCCGCGTCAGTCGCGGCCAGTACGTCCGGAGGGTACTTTTCCCATCAATATATCCGTCGTTTATCACTGGCAGCATTACCGCATGGGGTGGCGGCTGGAACTCGCTAATAGTGTCGGAATACCTTGTTTTTGGAAACAAGACCTATTCTGTTCTGGGGATTGGTTCCCTTCTTGACACCGCTGCTTATGATCTGGGAAATACTGTACTTATCCTTCTCATTGTTGCAGTGATGGTGGTAGTGATTGTCACTGTGAACCGCATCGTATGGCGCAGGTTTTACAAGAAGGTCGTGCAAAAATACAGCATGAGCGGATAGCCAATCAAATTTACGACCATCTCTGACTAGACTCTTTCAGCCCATTACCATTTTAGAAGTTATATTACAGCAGTTTGTAGCAATCATATTACAGCAAATATATGGTGGTAAGCTTGAGCGACAAATCCAGTGTACCTCATACTTCGCCAATAGACACCAAACTTGATGCTAATGTCGCTGGCAAAGGAGTCTTGGGGATAGAATCGGAGGTTACCGGTGCTGACGAAATTGATACAGGATATGATACTCAACTGGAGAGAAGCTCAAGCCCTATCCTTGAAATTCGCAATGTTTCGAAGGAGTATATCGATATCCACGGCAAGAAAAATCTTGTGCTCAAGAACGTAAATCTGTCGATAAATAAGAACGAGTTTATTTCAATAGTAGGACCATCTGGCTGCGGCAAGTCCACTTTGCTCAGAATAATGATGGGCCTTGATTCATACACCAGTGGCGAAGTTCTATTTAAAGGAGAAGATGCCAAAGGCCATGTGAACCCCTATATGGCGATGGTGTTTCAATCGTTTGGACTTTTCCCTTGGCTTACTGTTCTTGAAAATGTGGAATTTGGATTAGAATCACTTCACATATCAAAAGAACAAAGAAAGCAAAAAAGCCTTCAGATAATCCAAGAGGTCGGTCTAGATGGCTTTGAAGATGCATACCCCCGCGAGCTTTCTGGGGGGATGAAACAAAGAGTAGGGATAGCCAGAGCTCTTGCTACTGACCCTGAGATACTGTTGATGGATGAACCATTTTCTGCTCTTGACCCCCTGACGGCGGAAGCTTTGAGGGAAGAAGTTCTCAAGGTATGGAGCAACAAGTTCACGACACCGGAGGTTGTGGTAATGGTCACGCATAATATTGAGGAAGCCGTTTATCTTTCAGACAGGGTAATCATAATGAGCCACAGGCCCGGAACCACTACCCATGAGATACCGATCAATATACCCCGCCCTCGTGAAAAGCGAGACAAGCTTCTTTATGAATATGTCGATCAGATAACTACCCTTATTGCATAACATGCAGAGGGCCGGGAAATCCAGTCACTTTGCCGCCTTGTTGCAGAGGAACTAAGACTTAAATCAACGGCAATTGCCAGTTACTGGTATAAATAATTGAGATATCCACCAGTAGATGACTCACTCTGCACATTATGCTCCATGGTCACATGGAACAACTGTTACATTCAGACTCTGTATGCTGTATTCAAGCGACAATGTAGAAATGCGATTGCAATATCGAAGGAGAATATACGGACTTGAATATTCCGAAGGTTCACTATGGTGTTTTGATAGGTTTTCTTGAGGTTCTAGATGATGGTGGAGGCAAGTCTGATGTAGTTAGCATTGCATCAAGGCAGGGTCTGCAGCTCGACGATCTTTTGCCGATACTGGAATCGGGCGAGATGCTTGGGCTGATAAAGGTTGATTCAGGCGATGTTGCTCTGACAGAAAAGGGTCATCTTCTTATCGCGGCAAGTCCAAAAGTGAAAAAAAAGATTCTGCGCGATATGATTTCCGACCTTGAAGCTTTCAGAAAAATTATTGATCTAATAAAGCAAAGCGGCAAGGACAGCGTAACAAAGCAGGATATTGTCGATTTTCTATCAAAAGAAGATACATTGTCTGCTTCAAGCCAAGACCCAACTGGCGACTTTAATTGGATAATAGAATGGGGCAGGCAGGCGTTGATACTAAAATATGATGCCAACAGCGAAAGCGTCAGCCTTAGAACCAATAAGCAGACGTCGCAGACCTGATATTGGACCGGATTTCGACAGATCATTTATCTAGACAATTCAAATTTCGGCTGCCAATTACATTTCCCTATCTCTATTATTTTGCAGTCTGGGCAGTAGAGACTTGCTCCTAGCTGTAGAATCTTGGACCTTGATGACAGTTGCCTGAGCCGACAATATACGAAATATAGCCATCTACGATCCGGACAGGTTCAAAGGCAACGGGATAGGCGGCTACCGAATTCTCGCTGTTTGGGACAAGTATGTTGAAGGGTCTGAACGTAACAGAATCTGGATCATCAAATGAACCTTGGCCGTACATTAACTGGGAAATCTCGACCTTGTAGCGCAAAGGGAAAGGCTTGTCTCCTGACCGATTCCACCATTCAATGCCGGTGAAATTATTTATACCATAAAACTGGCTTTGATACGGCAACTTCAACTCAAATGTTTCAGATTCACCTGTACCAAGATCTCTAACTGAATACTGGATTATTCCAGTATGATTGAACATTACGATCTGCCTATGGTATGAATGCCCAACTATAGGCAGAACCTTTGTGAATCTGTACTGGTTTACACCAGAATAAATAGCCCAGAAATTATTTTTGTCATTGAACTCGCAGATCAAATTTAGCTCAACTGCGATATTCTGCTGGTTGAAAAGCTCCAAAAGATAGAGCATCCAAGACCTGTCAGGGATATTATTGCCAAGATCTTCAACTGGCTTTATGATATCGGTTGTAGCAATGACAAAACCCGGAAATGTGGGACTTCCACGCGCATTAGCATAACATAGGGACCCTACCCAGAAATGGTTCTGAGCGCTCACATTCGATTCTCTCTCTACATGTAAATCAAGAGTTTGTTTT
>Ga0209810_1002360_pt1 | contig 22966 bp, 16 predicted proteins | sample Coa_R1_7_FD_187159 | JGI IMG/M metagenome (GOLD analysis project Ga0209810, IMG submission 187159) | Surface soil microbial communities from Centralia Pennsylvania, which are recovering from an underground coalmine fire - Coalmine... | ecosystem: Environmental > Terrestrial > Soil > Unclassified... | reverse complement strand
ACGGTACGCCGCCCGCCCATGACTCGCTGCACCGCCCGCCTGGATTGCTTCGGCCGCTTCGCGGCCTCGCAATGACGGGCGAAGGCTCCGACGGACACCCATGCGCCGCCTCGCCATGACCGGGAAACCGTTATCCGGCCTCGCTCAGGCCCAGGGCGGCGGCCTGCCGGCGAGCCACCAGGGCACGAGGTGCGGATCATCGGCGAGGCTCCGGATGCGCGGGCCCGGCAGAGCGCGCGCGGTGAGCGCGGTCACCGCCCACACCAGCGCGTCGAGCCGGTCGGGCGAGCGACCCTCGGCGAGACCGTCGACGCCGAAGTCGCACATCTGATCCTCCAGCGCGGCAAAGCGCGCGCCGACATGCTTCACCTTGCCCTGCGCATAGAGCGTGGCCACCGGCTCGGCACGCAGATATTTGCCGCGCGTGGCCCGCACCAGCCGCACCGGCACGGTGCGGTCGACCTGCCGCAGCACCGCCTCGACCATGTCGCCGCCCATGTTCGCTTCGGCCACGATCGTGTCCGCCGCGTGCCGGCGGTAGAGCGCAACCGCCTTCGCCGCCCATTGGGCCGGCGCGAGCGGGCCGGCGCTCGCGTCCTCGAGCACATAGACGATCCCGGCCTCGCTGATACCGGCGACGACGAGCCCGCACAGTCCCGCGTCGGGCCGGTGCGAGGCCGGCGGATCGAGGCCGACGACGATGCGCGCGAGCGGCGGAGCCGCGCTTACCCGCGCGGCCTCGATCACCTCGCGCGACCACAACGCATCGGCGCGCGCCTCGACGATCTCGCCGTCGATCTCCTGGCGACCGAGCCACGTGCCGCCATAGCGCTCGACGACCGTTTCGAGGAAGGCGGGCGCGAGGAAGCGTGCGTTGGCATGGGTCGAGGCGCGCGTGACCGCGGTGCGCGGATCGGCGATGATGCGCCGGATCAGGCGCGACGACCGCGGCGTGGTGGTGATGAGCTGGCGCGGCCGCGGGCCGAGGCGCAGGCCGAACTGCAGCATGTCGAAGGTCTGCTCGGCGTGCTTCCACTTGGCGAGCTCGTCGCACCAGGCGACGTCGAACTGCGGCCCGCGGAGCTGGTCGGGATCCTCGGAGGAGAAGGCATAGCCGACCGCGCCGTTCGGCCACTCGAGCCGCCGGCGCGACGGCGCCCAGAGCGGACGTTCATCCCGCGGGCAGGACCGCAACAACCCGGCCGGCCCCTCGATCATCACTTCGCGCACGTCGTGCTCGGTCTCGCCGACGAGCGCGACGGAGCGCGCACGCCGCTCCGCATAGGGTGCGTGGCCCTGCACCTGTGCGCGCACCCATTCGGCGCCGAGCCGGGTCTTGCCGGCGCCGCGACCGCCGAGCACGAGCCAGGTGGTCCAAGGACCACCATTGTTGGCGCGTGCCGGCGGCTCCTGGTGCGCATGCGCGAGCACGACGAAGTCACGCGCGAACGCCCTCGCCTGGGGAGGCGGCAGGCGGCTCAGAAAACTCCTCGTCCCGCCGGCTCTCCATAAAGGCCTCAATGCGTTGCGCAAGCGCCTCACGAAATGCATCGATGTCTTCGGGGATGTCGTCATCATGAGCCGTGCCGAGTAGCCGGATCTTCTGCTGCTCGAGCCGTTCCATCAGTGTCTGCAGCGTCGCGAGCGTGCGCGCGGTGCGCTCGGCGTCGAGCGCGCTGCGCGGCGCGTGCTGCAGCCGCGCGTGCACGGCTTCGACCTTGGCGAGCTCCTCGAGCGCGGCGCGATAGATGCGCTCGACGGTCTCGGCGAGTGGCGGCAGGGCGCAGGCCGGAGCGGTTTGGCCCTCTCCGGAAGGCTGAGGCCCGTCGCCGGGCGGCATGTCGGCTCGCGCCGTTCCGCAGGGGGAGGTCTCGAGCCGGTCGAGCTCGGCGAGCAGGCGCAGCGATCGCGGCACCTCGCGCGGCGCCCGGCGCACCCAGGCTTCGCGCCGGGCGATCTCATGGACGGTGCGCGGACTGCAGCCGAGGTCGCGCGCGATCGCGGCGATGGTCGCGCTTCCGGTCTCGAAGCGTTCGCGCGCAAGAGCGAGCCTTTCCGGCGCGACATGCAGGCCGCGCCGCGCCGATCGGGCGCGTTTCGGCTCGCGGGCGAGGTCCGCGCGCGCCCTGCCGCCGGGCGGCGTCGCGGGTTTGCCATCCGCCGGACCCGCGCGGCCCGCCGCCACGCCGGCCCTGCCGCGGCTGCCCGCCGGATCCGAGATCCAGCGCAACAGCCTTGCGACGAACGGGATCGACTCTCGGGACTTGCCGCGCGCGGGTCTGCGGCGCGCGGCCTGCGCGGCACGAGGCGGCCGCGCGGACATGCGGATTCGTCTCGCCATGGCGAGGCTCCATCGTCAATCGTGTGGGGAAAATGAAAAAAGCCCGGGCGGGTGCGGTCGCACCCCTCGGGCTTAGCGGACTATAGGCCTAACAGCGGTCCGCTGTCAAGGCGGCGGCTCCCCGCCATGCCCGCCCGCGATCATGGCGGGGAGCCGCGCCGCCACCAGGCCGTTCGGAACGGGACGACGCGACGGCGGACCGCTTGCGCGCTCGCTTGGCGCGGGTCCGCGCACAGAGGGCCAGGATCGCCGGGGTCCGCCTCAGGCCCCGCGCGCCCGCAACACCGCCTCGATGGAGACGCGCGACCAGGGCGCGGTGCGGGCACGGAACTCCATGTAGGATCGGTGCACCTTGGCGGTGACCGCGTCGCGCGCGGCAAGCTCGCCGAGCACCTCGCCCGCGACGCGGCGGGCGGCCGCGATCATGTCCTCGGGGAACGCCGCGAGGCGGACATGATGCTCGCCGGTGAGCGCCTTGAGCGCCTCGGCGTTGAGACGCTCCATCTCGGCGAGCGCATAGTCCGCTTCCGCAGCGCAGGCGTGCCGCACGATCGCCTTGAGCTCGTCGGACAGCCTCTCCCAGGCGGCAAGCGCGACGATGCATTCGCCCGTGCCGTTCGGCTTGTTGAAGCCGGGGTAGTAATAGAGCGGCGCGACGCGGTAGAGGCCGAGCGCGATGTCCGAGCCGGGGCCGACGAATTCCGCGGCGTCGAGCACGCCCGACTGCAGCGCCACCAGGATCTCTCCGGGCGGCGTCGTCTGCGGCACCGCGCCGAGCCGGCGATAGACCTCGCCGCCGAGCCCGAGCGCGCGCAGCTTGAGGCCGGAGAGGTCGGCGAGCGCCTTGATCTCGCGACGGAACCAGCCGCCCATGCACACGCCGGTATTGCCGCCCATGAAGGGTTTGACGCCGAAAGGCCGGTAAAGCTCGTCCCACAGCGCCTGCCCGCCGCCGGCGTCGATCCAGGCCACGTGCTCGTGCGGCGTGAGCCCGAACGGCACGGTGGTGAAGAAGGCCGCGGCCGGCATCTTGCCCTGCCAGTAGAACGACGCGGTGTGGCCGATCTCGGCCACGCCGTTGCCCACCGCCTCGAGCACGCCGAAGGCCGGCACGATCTCGCCGGCGGCATAGACCGCGATGTCGATGCGTCCCCCGGAGAGCGCGCGGATGCGCTCGGCGATCCGTTCGGCCGACATGCCGGGGCCGGGCAGCCGCTTCGGCCAGGAGGTAACCATGCGCCATTTCAGCGTCTCCCCGCGCGCCAGCGCGGGGGTGGCGAGCGCGCCCGCGGCCAAGGCGGCACGGGCCAGAAACCTGCGACGCGTGGTCATGTGTTCCTCCTTGTGGCTTCGGGGCCGGGGCGCGCAGGGCCCGCGCCGCAAGCCTGCTCGGCTTGCGCGGATTCGGGCGCGGACCGCTCGGCGCGCTCCTGCGTGTGGAAATGATGCAGCGGGCCGCGGCCGCGGCCGACCTGCAGACGATCGGCCGCGACGATGGCGGCGGTGACATAGTCCTTGGCCGCGCGCGCCGCGGCGTCCAGCTCGCGGCCCTGCGCGAGGCCGGCGGCGAGCGCGGAGGAGAACGTGCAGCCGCTGCCGTGCGTGCGGGTCGTGGCGATGCGCGGTGCGGCCAGGCGCAGGACGCGGTCCGGCGCGACCAGGAGATCGACGCTTTCCGCTCCCGTGCCGTGGCCGCCCTTGATCAGCACGTTGCGCGCGCCGCGCGCGAGGATCGCGCGCGCCTGCGCCTCCATCTCGGGCTCGCTGCGTGCCGGCATGCCGCCGGCAAGCCGCGCGGCTTCCGGCAGATTGGGCGTCACGATCCATGCGCGCGGAACGAGGAGATCGAGCAGCGCCTCGACCGCGTCCTCGGCGAGCAGACGCGCGCCCGTGCTTGCCGCCATCACCGGATCGAGCACGACGTTGCGCGCGGCGTGACGGGCGAGCGCGTCCGCGACGACCTCGATCGTCGCGCGGCGCGACAGCATGCCGATCTTCACCGCGCCGACGGCGAGGTCGGCGAACACGGCGTCGATCTGCGCGGCAACGATCTCGGGCGGCACGTCATGAATCGCGCGCACGCCCTCGGTGTTCTGTGCGGTGACCGCCGTGACCGCGCAGGCCCCGTAGACGCCGAGCGCGGCGAAGGTCTTGAGGTCCGCCTGGATGCCGGCGCCGCCGCCGGAATCCGAACCCGCGATGGTGAGCGCGATCGCCGTCATGGGCGCCGCCGCTGCAAGGCCGCGTCGACCGTGGCGCGCAGCGCGCGTGCGGCCGCCGCCGGATCGGGCGCAAGCGACAGCGCCGAGATCACCGCCACGCCGTCGGCACCCGCGGCGATCACCTCGGCGGCGTTGCCCGCGGTGATGCCGGCGATGGCGCAGAGCGGCAGGTCCGCTCGGCGCCGACGCAGCGCGCCGGCGATGCGCCGCAGCCCGTCGAGCCCGATCGGCGGTCCCGGGTTCTGCTTCGAGGCGGTGGCGAACACGCCGCCGACGGCGACATAGTCGACGACGTCGAGCGGCACCGCCTCCGCCTCGTCCAGCGTCTTGACGCTGAGGCCGATGACGGCGGCAGGTCCGAGCAGGCGGCGCGCATCCGCGGCCTCCATGTCGTCCTGCCCGAGATGCACGCCGTCGGCCTGCGCGGCCAGCGCGACGTCGACCCGGTCGTTGACCAGCAGGGGAATGCGCGCCGGCGCAAGCACGGCGCGCAGGGCGCGCGCCGCGCCGATCATCGCACGGGTCTCGCCGCGCTTGTCGCGCAATTGCACGATCGTCGCGCTGCCCATGACCATGCGTGCGAGGTCATCGAGCGCATGGCCGCCGGCAACCGCCGGGTCCAGCAGCGCATAGAGACGCAGGTCGAGCGCCATTCACGTCACCTTCGCGCGCGCCGCGACCGTCGCGGCATCGAGACCGAACAGGGCGTCGAGGATCGCGGCCGCGAAGCTGCCCGGGCCTTGCGCCCGCTCCCCTGCGAGCTCGCCGGCGACGCCGAGCACGACGAGCGCGGAGGCCGCCGCGAGCCAGGGGTCGGTCTCGACGGCGAGCGCCGCAGCGACCAGCGCGGAGCCGGCGCAGCCCATGGCCGTGATCCTGTCCATGAGCGCGTGGCCATTGGCGATCCGCGCCGCGCGCGCGCCGTCGGTGACGAGGTCGACCTCGCCCGAAAGCGCGATCACCGTGTTGTGTGCGCGCGCCTGGTCGCGCGCCGCCTGCGGCGTCGGCATCCCGCCCGCCAGCGCGGTGAATTCCGCATGATTGAGCCGCAGCACCGCAGGTCCGCGCGAAAGCAGCGCGCGTGCGAATTCCGTGCGCAGCGTGCTGCGGTCGATGAAAACGGGGTCGAGCACCCACGGCGCGCCTTTTTCCGTGGCTGCCGCGACCGCCGTCCTCGCCGCCTCGCGCCGCTCCGCGTCGAAGGTACCGAGATTGACGAGCAGCGCGTCGGCCTGCGCGGTGAAGGCGCCGACCTCTTCGGGCGACAGCGTCATCGACGGCACGCAGCCGACGGCGAGCAGCGCATTGGCGGTGAAGTTCTGGGCCACCGCATTGGTGATGCAGTGCACGCGCGGCCTGCGCGCGGCCAGTCGCGCGATGAGAGCGGCTGCACTCTGCGCGACGTCGTCCGAAGCTGTACGGGGATGCTGCATCTCCTTTCCCTCCGCCGGCATGACCCGGATCAGGTTCGTTGGGTTGGGGCTCGCGCCGCCTCTCAGCCCGACGCGCCGTCGGGCACCCCACGAGATTGCTGCCGATCGACCCTAGTCCCGCCGCGCGCACAAGGCAATAGGCTCGCCGCACCGTGGTGCTCGCGCCTTGCCAGCCACGGCGGTTTTTGCTGGATTGCCCGGGCGGACCGCTCATCATCACTGCGATCATCGCCACGGCGAGCCTTGCGCCGCCGGCCGCTCGCGCGGGGGTGAGCGCACATTCTGGAGGCCGAGCGATGACCCCCTTTTTCGTGCAGATCAAATGCGAGCTGGGCAAATCCTATCAGGTGGCCAATGCGCTCGCCGAAGCCGAGATCGCCTCCGAGATCTATTCGACGGCCGGCGACTACGACCTGCTGGTCAAATTCTACGTCGACTCGGGCACCGATATCGGCCACTTCGTGACCGAGAAGGTGCAGACCATTCCCGGCATCAAGGACACGCACACCATCATCACCTTCAAGGCCTTCACGGCGTGAAGGCCGTCACCGCAAGGCGGGCAGCGACTTGAGATAGACCGCCATCGCCCTGCGGTCGGCGGGCGAAAGCTGCGCCGTGTTGCGCACCACCTCGGCCATGGCCCCGCCGACCTTGTCGGCGTCGGGGGTGGCGCCGGTCGCAAGAAGCGTGGCGAAATCGTCGACGGTCCAGGCCGCGAGCTTGTCCTGCCGGATCGACGGCACGCCGCCCTGCCCGACCGGACTCGGTCCCCCGGCGAACCGGCGACTCTCGACGATCGCGCCGAGGAAATTCCGCGGCGAATGGCATTCGGCGCAGTGGCCCGGCCCGTTGACGAGATAGGCGCCGCGGTTCCATTCGCGTGAACGCGCGGGATCGGGCACGAACGGCCGGCCGTCGAGGAACAGCAGTTTCCACAGGCCGATGAGGCGGCGGACGTTGAAGGGAAAACGCAGTTCGTGCGCCGGTGCGCGGCCCGCCACCGGCGGCAGGGTCTTGAGATAGGCGAACAGGTCGCGCAGGTCGGCCAGACGCATGCGCTGGTAGGACGTGTATGGCAGGGCGGGATAGAGATGCGCGCCCGCGGGCGAGACGCCCTCGACCATCGCGGTCACGAACTGTGCTTCGCTCCACCCGCCGATCCCGTCCATGGGATCGGGCGAAATGTTGGGCACGTAGAACCGGCCGAAGGGCGACTCGAGCGCAAGCCCGCCGCCGAGCCGCGTCGGGTCGTTCTGCTTCGGCGTGGCGTGGCACGACGCGCAGCCGCCGACGAGGAACATCGCGCGACCGTTGGCAAGATCGGGCGCCCGCGCTTCGAGCGCGCCGGCCGCGACCATGCGCGGCATCGTCGCAAGCCAGAACGCGACGAAGGCGAGCGCGAGCGCCGCCGCGGCAAGCGCGGCCATCCGGCGTGCCCGGCGCCGGCCGACGGCATTTCCGCTCCACCGCGACATGACGGTGCCCCGCGCTTCGGTCCTCGTCACCCCCTGCCGGAGCGGACGCGACTCCGCTCCCGGCGCGTCAGGCCTATCGCATTCGTCGCGGCCGCGCGGCAAGCATCACATTTCCTTGAAGCGAGCGCGGCGTCGGGAATAGCGCAAGCGGGACGGGAGGCCGTCCTGAGGCGCGCGCTCAGCGCGCGTGAGCGCGCGCTTTTTCGATCGCCGCCCAGATGCGCGCCGGCGTCGCCGGCATGTCGACATGGCGGATGCGGTAGGCGCGCCAGAGCGCATCGCACACGGCGTTGATCAGCGCCGGGCACGAGCCGATGGCGCCGGCTTCGCCCGCGCCCTTGACGCCGAGCGGATTGGTCCGGCACGGCACGTTGCGGGTCTCGAAGGTGAAATGCGGCGCGTCGGAAGCGCGCGGCAGCGCGTAATCCATGAGGCTCGCGCTGAGGAGCTGGCCGGAGGCGGGCTCGTAGACCACCTGCTCCATCAGCGCCTGCCCGAGCCCCTGCACGCTGCCGCCGTGCACCTGCGCTTCCAGCAGCAGCGGATTGAGCGTGGCGCCGAAATCGTCGACCACCACGTAGTTGACGACGCCGACCGCTCCCGTCTGCGGATCGATCTCCACCTCGGCGATATGCGCGCCGTTGGGAAAGGTGGGCGGCTCGTTGCCGAATTCCTCCGCCGCGCGGAGCTGCTCCGGCCGTGCGCGCGGATGGCGGGCGAGCTCCGCGAAGGTGACGGTGCGGTCGGTGCCGACGACGCGCACGGCGCCGTCCACGATCTCGAGATCGCCCACCGCGGTCTCCAGCGCATCGGCGGCGATCTCCTTGATCTGGGCGGCGAGTTTGCGGCTGGCGCGATCGACGGAGACGCCGCCGATGGGAATCGAGCTCGAGCCGCCGGTGCCCGCGCCCGAGGCGATGCGGTCGGTGTCGCCCTGTACCACCCGCACCTTCTCGGGCGGCAGATCGAGATGCTCGGCGACGAGCTGCGCATAGGCGGTCGCGTGTCCCTGCCCGCTCGACTGCGACCCGATCAGCACGGTCACGCCGCCGTCGCGGTCGAGGGTGATGGTCGCGGTCTCCGGCCCGTTGTTGCCGCAGGCCTCGATATAGGTCGAAATGCCGATGCCGCGCAGCTTGCCGGCGCGCCGCGAAGCGGCCGCGCGGCGGTTGAAGCCGTCCCATCCGGCGAGCTCCTGCGCACGCGCAAGAACGCCGGCGAAATCCCCGGAGTCATAGACCTTGCCCGTCGGCGTCCGGTAGGGCATGGCCCTCGGCTTGATGAAATTGCGCCGGCGCAGACTGTCGGGCGCGACGTCGAGCGCGCGCGCGGCCACGTCCACCAGCCGCTCGATGAGATAGGACGCCTCGGGACGACCCGCGCCGCGATAGGCGTCCACCGGCACGGTATGGGTATAGACGCCCCGCAACCGGACATGCGCGACCGGGATGTCGTAGACGCCGCTCGCCATGCCCACGCCGAGCCAGGGAATGTAGGGCGCGTAGGCCGACAGATAGGAGCCCATGTCGGCGAGGATCTCGATGTCGAGGGCGAGAAATCGACCCTTGTCGTCGAGCGCGAGCCTCGCGGTGGAGAGATTGTCGCGGCCGTGCGTGTCGGCCAGGAAATGTTCGCCGCGCTCGGCCACCCATTTGACCGGCCTGCGGAGCCGTTCCGCCGCCACCGCGGCGAGCGCATATTCGCGATAGGGAAACAGCTTGGTGCCGAAGCCGCCGCCCACGTCATGGGTGACGACGCGCATCTTCTCGGGCGGCAGCTTCATCACCATCCCGCCGATGATGTCGCGGATGATATGGCTGCCCTGGCTGCCCACCGTGAGCGTGTAGCGCTGGCCGTCGTATTCGGCGATCACCCCGCGCGTGTCGAGATAGTTGGCCGCCACCCGCTGGTTGACGACCGTGACCTCGACGACATGTCGGGCCGCGGCGAAGGCCGCGCGGGTTGCCGCCGCATCGCCCACCGCCGTCTCGAAGGCGAGATTGGAACGGTCGGGGAAAACGCGCGGCGCGTCCGGCGCCAGCGCCTCCCTGACGCCGATGACGTGCGGCAGCGGCTGCCAGTCGATGCTCATGGCTTCCGCCGCATCCTTGGCGGCGGCAGGCGTGTCGGCGACCACGAAGGCGACCGCGTCTCCCACGTGGCGCACGACGTCGGCGGCAAGCACCGGATAGGGCGGCACCTCGATCGGCAGATCGGGAATGGTGCCCGGGCACGGCATCGGATCGAGATGCTTGACGTCCTCGGCGGTCAGCACCAGCCGCACGCCTTTCATGGCGCGCACGCGGCCGAGGTCGGAGATCGCAAAGCGCGCATGCGCGTGCGGGGACCGCACGACCACCGCGTGCAACGTGCCGGCCGGCGTGACGTCGGCGACGTAGCGCCCCTGCCCGCGCAGCAGCGGCTCGTCCTCCTTGCGCCGGAGCGCCTGTCCGAAGCCGAACTTCATGGCGCCGCCGCGTGCTGGTGAGGCCGCGCGCGCCGGCGCGACAGGTGGAGCGCGATCCAGCGCGAGACGACGTAGAAAGCCGGCGTGAAGATCAGGCCGAACAGCGTCACGCCGATCATGCCGGAGAACACCGTCGTGCCCAGCACCTGCCGCAGCTCGGCGCCGGCGCCGGTCGACCACACGAGCGGCACCACGCCGAGGATGAAGGCGAACGACGTCATCAGGATGGGTCGCAGCCGCAGGCCGGCGGCATGCCGCGCGGCGTCGTGAAGCTCCTCGCCCCGGTCCTCGAGCTGCTTGGCGAATTCGACGATCAGGATCGCGTTCTTGGCGGCAAGGCCGATGAGCACGATGAAGCCGACCTGGGTCAGGATGTTGTTGTCCTGCCCGCGCAGCACCACGCCCACGATGGAGGCGACGAGACACATCGGCACGATGAGGATCACGGCGAAGGGCAACGTCAGACTCTCGAACTGCGCGGCGAGCACGAGGAACACGAACACGACCCCGAGCGCGAAGGCGAAGATCGCGGTATTGCCGGCGCGAAGCTGCTGATAGGCGAGCGTCGTCCATTCGTAGGAGAAGCCGGCGGGCAGCACCTGCGCCGCGAGCTTCTGCATCAACGCGATCGCCTCGCCCTGGCTGTAGCCCGGCGCCGGCTGACCGTCGAGCTCGGCCGCCGGGTAGAGATTATAGCGCGGCACGCGGTAGGGGCCGGAGATGTTGCGCACCGTCGTAAACGAGCCGAGCGGCACCGTCTCGCCCGACGCGTTGCGCACCCGCAGATTGAGCACGTCCTGCGGCTCGAGCCGGTAGGGCCACGCGGCCTGCGCCTGCACGCGGAAGGTGCGGCCGAACAGGTTGAAGTCGTTGACGTAGAAGCCGCCGATATAGACCTGCAGGGCGTTGAACACGTCCGGCATGTTCACGCCCAGCATCTGCGCCTTGGTGCGGTCGATATCGAGATAGATCTGCGGCGTCGCCGTCTCGAACAGCGAGAACACCTGCTGCAGCCCGGGCGTTTTCGCCGCGGCGCCCATCATGGCGTAGACCGCGCCTTGCAGCGCGGCGGGACCCGCGCCGCTGCGATCCTCCACCATCATGCGGAAGCCGCCGGCATTGCCGATGCCCTGCACCGACGGCGGCTGGACGACGACGACGAAGGCATCCTCGATCGCCGCGAACTTCCCGAACAGCGCGCCCTGGATCGCCGCCGCGGATTGCCGCGGATCGCGCGCGCGCTTCTTGAAATCATCGAGCACCAGGAAGATGGCGCCCGAATTGGGGGCGTTGGTAAAGGTTGCGCCCGAGAAGCCGACCACGCGGATGCCGTGGGCGACGCCCGGCTGCGCGCGCGCAATTTCCCAGGCGCGCCGCAGCACCGCGTCGGTGCGCGCGAGCGAAGCGCCGGGAGGAAGCTGCGCGGCCACGATCAGGAAGCCGCGGTCCTGCTGCGGAATGAAGCCCTGCGCGGTCTTGCGGAATTCGTTGAGGCCGAAGCCGATGACGCCGGCATAGAGCACGAGCATCAGCACCGCGAGGCGCACCACATGCGCAGCGAGCCGTCCGTAGCGGTCGCGCACCCAGTCGAAGCCGCGGTTGAACAGGCGGAAGAAGCCGTGCACCGGTCGTTCGAACCAGCGGTCGCGGCGCGCCGGGTCGTGCGGCTTGAGCAGCAGCGCGCACATGGCGGGCGACAGCGTGAGCGAGACGATCAGCGAGATGATGGTCGACCCGGCGATGGTGAGCGCGAATTGCCGGTAGAACTGGCCGGAAATGCCGGTAATGAAGGCGGACGGCACGAACACCGCCGTCAGCACCAGCGCGATCGCGATCAGCGCGCTGCCGACCTCGTTCATGCTCCTGATCGCGGCCTCGCGCGGGTTCAGGCCGGCGGCGATATTGCGCTCGACGTTTTCGACGACGACGATCGCGTCGTCGACGACGATGCCGATCGCCAGCACGAGCCCGAACAGCGACAGATTGTTGATCGTGAATCCGAACAGGCTCATCACGAAGAAGGTGCCGACGAGCGAGATCGGGATCGCGAGGATGGGGATGATGGCCGCCCGCCAGGTCTGCAGGAACAGGATCACCACCAGCACGACCAGCGCCATGGCTTCGAGAATCGTCTCGATCACCGCGTTCACCGACTGGCGGATGAACAATGTCGGGTCGTAGATCATCGTGTATTGCAGCCCGGGCGGGAAGTTCTTGCCGAGCTCGGCCATGGCCTTGCGGATATTGTCGCCGGTGGCGAGCGCGTTCGAGCCCGGCCGCTGGAACACGGCGATCGCGATCGACTCGTTGTCGTCGAGATAGGAGTTCGACCCGTAGTTCTGCGCGGCGAGCTCGACGCGGCCGACGTCCTTCAGCCGGACCACCGCGTTCGCGGTCTTCTTGACGACGATGTTGCTGAACTCGCTGACATTATCGAGGCGGCCGAGCGTGCGCACGGCGACCTGGAAGGCGAGCTGATGCGGCACCGGCGGCGAGTTGAGCTCGCCGGAGGCGACCTGCACGTTCTGCCCCTGCAAGGCGCTGACGACATCGGCCGCCGTCAGATTGAGGGACTGCAGGCGATCGGGATCGAGCCACACCTGCATGGCGTAGTCGCGCGCGCCGAAAATCACCAGCGACCCCACGCCGTCGACGCGCGCGAGCACGTCGGTGATCTCGAGATTGGCGTAGTTCGACATGAACAGGGCATCGCGCGAGTTGTCGGGCGAGTAGAGATTGACCACCATCAATATGTCGGGCGAGCTCTTCGCCACGGTCACGCCGACCTGCTGCACCGCCTGCGGCAGGCGCGGCGTCACCGTGGTGACGCGATTCTGCACCTGCACCTGCGCGATATCGAGATTGGTGCCGACCTCGAAGGTGACGGAGATCGTGAACTTGCCGTCGGCCGTCGAGTTCGAGGAGATATAGAGCATGCCCTCGACGCCGTTCACCGCCTGCTCGATCGGCGCGACCACGGTCTCGGCCACGGTTTCCGAGCTTGCGCCGGTGAACTGACCGCTGATGTTGATGATCGGCGGGGCGATGTCCGGATACTGCGCGACCGGCAAGCGCGTGAAGGCGACGCCGCCGAGGATCACGATGATGATCGACACCACGGAGGCAAAGATCGGCCGGTCGATGAAGAAATGCGAGATCCGCATGTCGCGCCGACCTCAGTCGGTTTTGGCGGGGGACGCGGCCTTGGCCTCGGGCGGCGACGCGGGCTTCTGCTCGTGCGGCGCGACCTTCATACCCGGCCGTACACGCGCCATGCCGTTGACGATGACGGTGTCGTCGGCGCTGAGGCCGCTCTTGATCACGCGCAGGTCGCCCACGAGCTGGCCGAGGACCACGTATTTCGGCGCGACGACGTTGTCCTTGGTAAGCGTCAGCACGTATTTGCGCGCCTGCTCGCTGCCGACGGCGACGTCGGGCACCAAGAGCGCCTCGTGCGGCGGCGAGGCGGGCACGCGCACGCGCCCGAACATGCCGGGCGTGAAGAGGCCGTTCGTGTTGCGGAACACCGCGCGGCCGCGGATCGTGCCGGTCGTGCGGTCGATCACGTTGTCGACGAAGTCCATGCGGCCCTTGTGCGCGAAATCCTGCTCGTCGATGAGCTTGAGCAGCACGTCGACGCCGGCCCCGCGGCTGGCGATGTCGTGATCGTAGCCCTGCATGGCCATGCGCTCGTAGCGCAGGAACGAGGCCTCGTCGAAGGTGAATTCGAAATAGATCGGATCGGTGGACACGATCGTGGCGAGAAGCGTGGTATTGCCGGCGGTGCCCCCGGTGACGAGATTGCCGGGCGAGACGCGGCGATCGCCGATGCGGCCGTTGATCGGCGCGCGCAGGTCGGTGAACTGCAGGTCGAGTTCGGCCTGTCGCACCGCCGCCTCGGCGCCGGCAGCCGCCGCTTCGGCATTGCGCGCGGCCTGCGCGCGCTGCTCGAAGGTCTGGTCGGTAATGGTCTTGTCGCGCAGGAGCTGCTGTCCGCGCTCGAGGTCGGCCTTGGTGAAGATCACGTTCGAGCGCGCCTGCGCGAGATTGGCGCGCGCCTGGTCGAGCGCATACTGGAACGGCCGCTTGTCGATCGTGAACAGGAGGTCGCCCTGCTTGACGAGCTGCCCGTCCTTGAAATGAACGCCCTCGAGATAACCCGAGACGCGCGCGCGCACCTCGACCGAATCGACCGCGCTGAAGCGACCGACATATTCGTCATAGTCGGTGACCGTCCGCTGCACCGGCTTGGCCACGGTGACGGCGGGCGGCGGCGGCCCGGCTTGCGGCTGCTGACCCTGCCCGCAGGATGCGACGGAAGTGGCGAGCGCGAGCAGCGGGAGCAATCCGCGCACCGCGCGAAGGGACAGGGTTAACGACATGCGAATATCGCCGCTTGGGATCGGTAGCGCCGCCTCGGGGCTCCCCGCACCCCATAGCGTCGGGGGATAGCTATGTCCACTTCCGCGATGCAGCAATAGGGGGAAAGAAATTTCGTTTCAGGCTCGCGGCTTGGAACGAAACGCGGCGAGCCAGGCAGGTCCGAAAAACAAAGCAATCGTGCCGAGGTAGACCGCGCCCGCGAGCGCGCCCAGCGCAAGGAGCAGCGCGAGGTCGTGCAGAGCGTCGCCCTCGCCGATCGCGCGCGCGAGCCCCAGCCGGCCCGCGGCGAGCGCGAGGGCCGCGGCGAGGCCGGCGGCGGCGAGCCGAGCGGCGGAGCGGCGCAGGCGCGCGTCGATCGCGAGGTGACCGGCGCGATGCGCGAAATGCACGACCAGCGCCAGATTGATCCAGGCGCCGATGGAGGTTGCGAGCGCAAGCCCCGCCTGTGCCAGCGGACCGGTGAGCAGGATCTTGAAGGCGATGTTGACCGCCGCCGCGATGAGCGCCGCCTTCACCGGCGTCGACGTGTCGCCGCGCGCCAGGAAACCCGCGACCGCGCTGCGGATGAGCACGAAAGGCAGGAGCCCCACCGCATAGGCCGCGAGCGTGCGGCCGGCGGCCGCGGCGTCGGCGGCGGTGAAGGCGCCGCGCACGAACAGCGCGCGCATGATGAGGTCGGGCACCACCGCGAAGGCGGCGAGGCACGGGAGCGAAAGCAGGAGCGTGAGCTCGACCGCGCGGTTCTGTGCGCGGGCGGCGCCGGCCGCGTCGCCGCCGGCAAGCCGCCGCGACATTTCCGGCAGCACCACGGTGCCCGCGGCGATGCCGATCACGCCGATCGGAAGCTGGTCGATGCGGTCGGCATAGTAGAGCGCCGAGAGGGCGCCCGCCGGCAGGAAGCTCGCGATCACCGTGTCGGCGAACATCGCAAGCTGCACGCCCATCGAGCCGATCGTCGCGGGGCCGAGGGCGCGGAAGAAGCGCCGGACCTCGGCGCCGAATGCGGGAACGCGCAGCGAGGGAAGCGCGCCGACCCGCCATGCATCGCCGCCCACGAGCAACGCCTGCAGCACGCCGGAAACGAGCACGCCCCAGGCCGCGGCGTGGCCGGCGCTCGGGAAGAAGGCGGCGAGCGCCAGCGCGGCGATCATCGCGAGATTGAGGAAGACGGGCGCGGCCGCGGCGGCCGCGAACCGTTGCAGCGCGTTGAGAATGCCGCCGTAGAGCGTCACCAGCGTCATCAGCAGGAGATAGGGAAAGGTGATGCGCGTGAGCGTGACGGAAAGCGCGAAGCGCTCCGGATCCTTGCCGAAGCCGGGCGCCAGGATGTCGATCACGGTCGGGGTGAAGGCGAGCGCGACCGCGAGCAGAACGACCTGGCTCGCCAGCAGCAGCGCGAAGACGCGCGCGGCGAACAGATCCGCCGGCGCGGCGCCGCCCTGCTCGCGGATGCGCGCATAGGCGGGGACGAAGGCGGCGTTGAACGCGCCTTCCGCGAAGATGGCGCGGAAATGATTCGGCAGGCGGAAAGCCACGAAGAATGCGTCGGCCGCCGGGCCGGCGCCGAGCACCGCCGCAAGCACGATGTCGCGCACGAAACCGGTCGCGCGCGATAGCAGCGTATAGCCGCCCACCGTGAGAATGCGTTCGATCATCGCCGGACCGCGCCGGACCGGAACCGCGGCGGTCCGGCCGGAAATGTCTGGAACCTACGCGACATTAACGATAGTCGGATAGGGCAATCGGGTCTAAGACGATTAGGCCGATTCCCGGTCGGAACCTAGGCCCCGCCGACGAGCCCGCACCGCCCATGTCCCTGCCGATCATCCCGATCCTGCTTGCCGGCGGCGCCGGAACCCGGTTGTGGCCGGTCTCGCGCGACGCGCTGCCGAAGCAGTTCCTGGCGCTCGTCGGCAACCGCTCGACCTACCAGGAAACCCTGCTCCGCGTGCGCGACGCCCTGTTCGCCCCGCCGATCGTGATCACGGGGCCGAACTTCCATTTCTTTGCCCGCCGCCAGGCCGAGGAACTGGGGATCGACGCGACGGTGGTGATCGAGCCGCTGCGCCGCGATTCGGGTCCGGCCCTGGCGGCGGCGACCGCGCTCGCGCGCAGGCGCGACCCGCAGGCGGTCGTGCTGGCGCTCGCGGCCGACCACGTCGTGCTCGATCCGGCGAAATTCCGCCTCGCCTGCGAGGCGGGCCGCGCCGGGGCGGCGCGGGGACATATCGTCACCTTCGGCATCCGACCGCACGAGCCGAAGACGAGCTACGGCTACATTCTCCCCGGCGAGGCCGTCTGCGAGGGCGTGCATGCGGTCGCCAAATTCGTCGAAAAACCCGACATGGCGACGGCCGCGCGCTACGTGCAGGAAGGCTATCTGTGGAATTCGGGCAATTTCCTGTTCCGTGCCGACGTCATGCTGTCCGAACTGGCGCGGTTCGAACCGGAGATCGCCAAGGCGGCGGAAGGCGCGGTGGAGAAGGCGACGACCGACCTCGGCTTCCTGCGGCTCGATGCGGAGAGCTTCGCGCGCGCGCCGCAGAAGTCGATCGACTATGCGGTGATGGAGAGGACCGACCGTGCCGCCGTGGTCGTCGGCGAATTCCGCTGGTCGGATATCGGCTCGTGGGATGCGCTCTTCGACGTCGCCGCGCGCGACGCGGACGGCAATGTGCCGCACGGGCCCGTCGTGACGATGGACGCGCACGGCTGCGTGGCGCATTCGGACGGCCCGCTCACCGCGCTCCTCGGCGTCGAGGACCTGATCGTGGTCGCGACGTCCGATGCGGTGATGGTCGCTCCCCGCGCGCGCGCCGAAGACGTCAAGACGCTGGTCGCACGGCTCAAGGCCGACGCGCGGCCGCAGGCCACCGATCACAGGCGCGTGCATCGTCCCTGGGGCTATTACGAATCGATCGACATGGGCGAGCGCTTCCAGGTCAAGCGCATCGTCGTCGTGCCCGGTGGCATGCTGTCGCTGCAGAAGCACCGCCACCGCGCCGAGCATTGGGTCGTCGTGCGCGGCACCGCCGAAGTGACCATCGGCGACGCGACGCGCTCGGTGCACGAGAACGAGTCGATCTTCATACCGATCGGCAGCGTCCACCGCCTCGCCAATCAGGGCAAGATCCCGCTCGAGCTGATCGAGGTGCAGACCGGCAGCTATCTCGGCGAGGACGACATCGAGCGCCTCGACGACATCTACAAGCGACGCTGAACCGACCGGCGTGCGCGCGGCACGCCTTCCGCGCGCCTGGCCGCGACGTCGACCGGCCCCGGCGAACCCGCGCGGAGACGCGGGCGAATTCACCGTCATTGCGAGCGCGAGCGACAATTGTCCCCCGTCATTGCGAGCGCGAGCGAAGCGAGCGCGAAGCAATCCAGAATCGGGCAGGGCAACACATGACGCCGTCCGTCCATGACTCGAGGCACCGCCCGCCTGGATTGCTTCGGCGGCTTCGCCGCCTCGCAATGACGGTGGAAGGCCCCGCCTTTCACAGGACATTGCGGCGGATGAGCTCGTCGACGACCTGCTGCGCCAGCGCGGCGGCCTCCGCGCGGTCCGCCGCGAGGTGGAGTTCGGGTTGTTCCGGCGGTTCGTAAGGCTGGTCGACGCCGGTGAAGTTCCGGATCTCGCCGGCGAGCGCGCGCCGGTAGAGGCCCTTCGGGTCGCGGGCGATGCATTGCGCAAGCGGCGTGTCGACGAAGATCTCGAGGAACTCCCCCGGCTCCAGCAGTTCGCGCACCATGCGCCGCTCGGCGCGGAAGGGCGAGATGAAGGAGCACAGGACGACGAGACCCGCCTCCGTCATCAGCTTGGCGACCTCGCCCACGCGGCGGATGTTTTCGACCCGGTCGGCCTCGGTGAAGCCGAGATCGCGGTTGAGCCCGTGTCGCACATTGTCGCCGTCGAGCAGGAGCGTGTGCACGCCGCGCGCATTGAGCGCGACTTCCACCAGATTGGCGATCGTCGACTTGCCCGCGCCCGGCAGGCCGGTGAACCACAGCACCGCCGGCTTGTGATGCTTGAGGGCCGAGCGCGCCGACTTGCTCACGGCGATGTTCTGGTGATGGATATTGGTCGCGCGGCGCAGAGGAAAATCGATCATGCCGGCGGCAACCGTCTCGTTGGAATAGCGATCGATGAGGATGAAGGCCCCCGTCGTGCGGTTGACCGCGTAAGGGTCGAACGGAACCGGTCGCGCCAGCGACAGGTTGGCGACGCCGACCTCGTTGAGCGAGAGCGTCTTGGCGGCGAGTCTCGCAAGCGTGTCGATATCGACGCGGTGCTTGAGCTCGGTCACCGTGGCCGGCAGCGTCGCATGGTTGATCTTCATGAGATAGGAGCGACCGGGAAACAGCTTGTCCGACGCCATCCAGACGAGGTGGGCGGCGAACTGGTCGGCGAGCGCCGGCCGCTCGCGCACGGCCGCCAGCATGTCGCCGCGGGCGACGTCGATCTCCTCGGCAAGCGCGAGCGTGACCGCGTCGCCGGCCGCAGCCGCGGCGGTCTCGCCCTCCGCGCCGAGGATCGCGGCGACGCGCGTGACGCGGCCGGACGGCAGCACGACGACCTCCTCGCCGATCCTCACGCTGCCGGCGGCGATCGTCCCGGAAAATCCGCGGAAGTCCGAGTCCGGCCGATTGACCCATTGCACCGGCATGCGGAAGGGCGCCTCGGCCTGCGCTTCCTCGACGTCGACGCGCTCGAGATGGTCGAGCAGCGTCGGCCCCGCATACCAGGTCATCCGCTGGCTGCGCTGCGAGACATTGTCGCCGAAGCGCGCCGAGACGGGAATGCACGTCACGTCCCTGAAGCCGAGCCCGTTGCAGAAGTCGGTGAACGCGCCGACGATGGCGTCGAACGCGGTCTGATCATAGGCGACGAGATCCATCTTGTTGACCGCCAGGACGACGTGGCGGATGCCGAGCAGATCGGCGATGATCGCGTGGCGGCGCGTCTGCGCGAGCAGGCCTTTGCGGGCGTCAACCAGCAGCACCGCGAGCTCGGCATTCGACGCGCCGGTCGCCATGTTGCGGGTATACTGCTCGTGGCCGGGCGTGTCGGCGACGACGAAAGCGCGGCGCGGCGTCGCGAAATAGCGGTAGGCGACGTCGACGGTGATGCCCTGCTCGCGTTCCACCTCGAGCCCGTCGAGCAGCAGCGCGTAATCGATCTCGGCGCCGTTCGTGCCGTATTTGCGCGACTCCTCCGCCAGCGCCGCGAGCTGATCGTCGAAAATCAGCCGCTGCTCGTAGAGCAGGCGCCCGATCAGCGTCGACTTGCCGTCGTCGACCGAACCGCAGGTGAGCAGCCGCAGCGGCGGCCGCGCGGCCGCGTCCTGCGCGGCAAGGACGGCGGGCGCGGTCTCGACCAGCGCATCCATCAGAAATATCCCTCGCGCTTCTTGCGTTCCATCGATGCCGTCTCGTCGCGGTCGATGACGCGGCCCTGCCGCTCGGACTGCGCGGTGCGACGCATCTCGTCGATGACGGCGTCGACGGTGTCGGCGTTCGAAAGGATGGCGCCGGTCAGCGGATAGCATCCCAGCGTGCGAAAGCGGACGCGCATCAGCCGCGGCCGTTCCCCGGGCGCGAGCGGCAGCCGTTCGTCGTCGACCATGATCAGCAGGCCGTCGCGCTCCACCACCGGCCGCTCCTTGGCGAAATAGAGCGGCACGACCGGTATCTCTTCGGCGCGGATGTACTCCCACACGTCGAGCTCGGTCCAATTGGAGAGCGGAAACACGCGCATCGACTCGCCCCTTCCGAGGCGCGTGTTGAACAGGCGCCACAGCTCGGGCCGCTGGTTGCGCGGATCCCAGGCATGCGCGGCCGAGCGATGCGAGAATATGCGCTCCTTGGCGCGGCTCTTCTCCTCGTCGCGGCGTGCGCCGCCGAAGGCGGCATCGAAGCGCCCTCGGTCGAGCGCCTGGCGCAGCGCTTCCGTCTTCATCACCTGCGTGTGCAGCGCCGATCCCGACGCGAGCGGCGAAATGCCGCGCCTGAGTCCCTCCTCGTTGACGTGCACGATGAGCTCCATGCCGAGCCGCGCGGCGGTCGCATCGCGGAAGGCGATCATCTCGCGGAACTTCCAGGTGGTGTCGATATGCAGCAGCGGGAACGGCGGCCTGCCGGGAGCGAACGCCTTTTGCGCGATGTGCAGCATCGCGCTCGAGTCCTTGCCGATGGAATAGAGCATGACCGGACGCGCAAATTCGGCGACGGTCTCGCGCATGATATGGATCGCCTCCGCCTCCAGCCGGCGCAGGCGCAGATTGTGTCGACGCCAATTCACCGCGCAGGGCTTACCACACGGGTCTCGACGGCGGGAGCAGACGTTATTTCAAATTGCCGGCCGAGTCGGAAAATTTCGCCGCCGATTGCTCATCGCGCGAGAATGCGGCGTATCGCGGCGACGATGCGGTCCTGCGTGGCGGCGTCGAGATAGGCGTGCATCGGCAGGCTCAGCACCTCGCTCGCCAAGCGCTCGCTGACCGGCACGCCGCCTTCCGCCACCGGATAGTGGCGATAGGCCTGCTGCCGGTTGAGCGGGATCGGATAATAGATCGCCGTCGGTATCCCTTCCGCGCGCAGGCCCGCGGCGAGCACGTCGCGGCGACCGCCGTCGATGCGGATCGTGTACTGCGCCCACACCGAACGGTAGCCCTCCGGCACCGCGGGCGTCGTCACAATGTCGTGCAGGGCTTCGTCATAGCGTCGCGCGACGAGCTCCCGCGCGGCGATCTCCTCGGGAAAGATCTTGAGCTTTTCGCGCAGCACCGCGGCCTGGATGGTGTCGAGCCGCGAGTTGAGCCCGATGCGCACGTTGTCATAGCGATCGCGGCCCTGGCCGTGCACGCGCAGGCTGCGCAGCAGCTCGGCGGTCGCGTCGTCATCGGTGAGGATCGCGCCGCCGTCGCCGTAGCAGCCGAGCGGCTTGGCCGGGAAGAAGCTGGTTGCGGTCATCGCCCCGAAGGTGCCGAGCCTGCGCCCGCCGATGCTGGCGCCGAACCCCTGCGCCGCGTCGTCGATCACGACGAGATCCTTCGCCTGCGCCGCCGCGGCGATCGCCGCGTGATCGGCGGGCAGCCCGAAAAGGTCGACGGGAATGACCGCTTTGGGCCGCAGGCCGAGACCTTCGGCCGTGCGCACCGCACCGATGAGGCTGTCGACGTCCATGTTGAAGGTGGCCGCGTCGACGTCGACGAAAACCGGCGTTGCGCCGACGAGCGCCGCCACCTCGGCGGTGGCGCAGAAGGTGAAGGCCGGACAGAACACCGCGTCGCCCGGACCCACGCCCTTGGCGCGCAAGGCCAAAACCAGCGCGTCGGTGCCGTTGGCACAACCGATCGCATGGCGCGCGCCGCAGAATGCGGCGAGCTCCCGCTCGAAGGCGCCGACTTCCGGCCCGAGCATGAACTGACAATGCCCGAGCACGCGCGCCACCGCCTCGTCGATGGCCGCGCCGAGCCGCCGCCGCTGCGCGGCGAGATCGATGAACGGAATGGTCGCTGGTTCGGGGCCCCGGTTCATCGGCGTCAAGGGAGGAACAGTCGCAGGCACGGCGTCCGCCGCCGGCGCGCGTGCGCCCGTTGATGACGGCGGGCGCGCAGGCGAAGGCCGAACCGGCACCGGACGCTCATGCCGCAACGTCCTTCAGCCTGCGGCGACGCGCGGCGCCGGCCGGCCGGGAACCGCCGCGACCGGTCGCGCCGCAAGGCAGCGCGTCGCGATCTCGAGGCTCGCGACGCCCTCCTCGCCGGTCACGGCAGGCGGCGCGCCGGTGCGCACCGCGTGCAAGAAGGCGGCGAGCTCCGAGCGCAGCGGCTCGGCATGGCCGACCGAAAGGTGGCGCATCGAATAGCTGCCGTCCGGCTTGAATCCGAAGCATTCGGTGACCTGGCGCGTGAGCAGGTCGCCCATGACATATTTGCCGCGCGTCGCCACCGTGACGTTGCGCGCCTTGAACGGCGTGAGCCAGTTGGTGTTGATATGGGCGAGCACGCCGGAGGCGGTGCGGAACTGCAGCAGCGCGATGTCCTCGCGCGCGGCGAGCGCGGAGGAAAGCTGCGGCTGCACCTCGACGATCTCCGAATCGGTGAACCAGCGAATAAGGTCGATGTCGTGGACGGCAAGGTCGATCACGACGCCGACGTTCGACATGCGCGGCGGGAACGGACCGACCCGGGTGATGGCGATGGACAGAATGTCCTCCCCGCGGATCGCTTCCTTGATCGCCTCGACCGCCGGATTGAACCGCTCGACGTGACCGACCATCAGCGTGCGCCGGGCGCGACGCGCGGCGGCGATGATCTCCCTGCCCTCCTCGATCGTGGACGCGATCGGCTTCTCCACCATGACATGGACGCCGCGCGCGAGACAGGCGAGCGCGATGTCGCGATGCAGGTGCGTCGGCGCCGCGATGGTGACGGCCTCGACGCCGAGCGCGAGCAGCTCCTCGACGTCGGCGACCGCGGCGCAGCCGAGCGTGTGGGCGACGAATTCTGCCTGCTTGCGATCCGGATCGGCGACGCCCACGAGATCGACGCCGGGCAGACCGGCCAATACCCGCGCGTGATTGCTGCCCATGACGCCGACGCCGATGACGCCGACGCGCAAGAGAGGCTCCGCGCCCGTTC
>Ga0209810_1002359_pt1 | contig 22979 bp, 23 predicted proteins | sample Coa_R1_7_FD_187159 | JGI IMG/M metagenome (GOLD analysis project Ga0209810, IMG submission 187159) | Surface soil microbial communities from Centralia Pennsylvania, which are recovering from an underground coalmine fire - Coalmine... | ecosystem: Environmental > Terrestrial > Soil > Unclassified... | reverse complement strand
CACGGTGACGCCATTGCCGTGGCGTTGTGCGTGCAGTCCGCTCTGATTCTAGAGGACTGCGGTGGCATTTTCCAATCGGATTTCTCCATCCAACTCATTCCTCGGTGGGTTCCGGGGCTTCCAGTTTGACGGGCAGATCAAAGGCATCGAGGGCGTCGCGGATCCTTTGGGCGTCAAAGCCCGCGCGGAGTAGGGCCCGTTGCAGCGAGGCCACGTGACGAGGTTCGAGCCGAGCGTGGCCTCGCTGGCGGAGCCAGCGTTCGATGCGTCGGTGCAGAAGCTCGCGTTCGTCGGTTTCGCTGAAAACTTCGCTCAGGGCCGCCTGAATGTGGGCCGGGGCAACGCCTCGGCGACGCAGCTCGTGCAGGATTCGCCAGTGCCCCTGCTGGCGACCGGTGGCGCGCTCGAAAGCAAACTGACGGGCAAAGCGAGCATCATCAAGAAGCCGTTCGCGCAGAAGCCGTCGCACCACCTGCCGGGCAAGTTCGGGTGGCGCCCCGCGTTGCTGCAGATACTGTTCAAGTTGGAAGGCGGAGTAACTCCGTCGGGCTAGAGCGCGCAGCGCCAGATCATAGGCTTCCGCTTCTGTCCGAGGGGGTTTACGGGGCCCGCTCATCGCTCTTTCAGCATAGCGACGGCCGGCGGGAGCGACAATCGCCCTTCAGCTGCCAAACCGCTCGATCTGCAGCCCCGACCGCTCCATTTCTTCGCGGGCCAGATCGGAGGTCGAACGAACACCCGCGACGCGCAGCCGCAATTCTTCCGGATGGGTGGCATGCTGGAGCGCATCCTCGTAGCGGATAAGCCCCTGCTGGTAGAGAGCGAACAGCGATTGGTCGAAGGTCTGCATGCCGTACTGGCTGGTGCCGGCGGCGATCGCGTCGCGGATCAGAGGCGTTTTTTCCGGTTGCGCGATGCACTCACGGATGTAGGGCGTATCACAGAGGATCTCGACCGCGGGCACACGGCCGTGGCCGTCGGCACGTGGCACCAGTCGCTGGCTGATCACCGCGCGCAGCGTGGCGGCCAGTTGCAGGCGGACCTGCGTTTGCTGCGCGGCCGGGAAGACGGCAATGATGCGCTGAATGGTCTCGACGGCATCGAGGGTGTGCAGCGTGGACAGCACCAGATGGCCGGTCTCGGCGGCCAGCAGAGCGGTCCGGATCGTCTCCAGATCCCGCATTTCGCCGACCAGGATGACGTCGGGATCCTGCCGCAGGGCCGCACGCAGGGCCCGCGCAAAACTCTTCGTGTCGGTATCGAGTTCGCGCTGGTTGACGTAGCACAGCTGATCCCGATGCACGTACTCCACAGGGTCTTCGATGGTCACGATATGACCGCGGCGCGTCCGGTTGACCTGGTCCACGATCGCAGCCAGCGTCGTGGACTTGCCCGAGCCGGTCGTGCCGGTTACCAGCACCAGCCCGCGGCGATACTGGCTGATGTGCTCGAGGACGGGTGGGAGATGGAGTTCGGCGAAGCTGGGAATGGTGTGGGGGATGATCCGCAAAACCAGCGCGGTCTGGCCGAGCTGGCGAAACGCATTGACCCGGAGGCGCGCCCGACCCGCGAAGTCGGCCGCAAAATCCACTTCGCCGCGCACGGCGAGCCGGCCCGCCTGCTGGGGTCCGGCCAGACCCTGCAGGGCTTCTTCGATTGCCTGCGCGGTGAGGGCAGAGAAGTTCTCGACCGGCCGCAGTTCACCGTCAATGCGCAGCCCGGGTGGACGACCGACGCGCAGGTGGATGTCCGAGGCGGACCGCGCCAGCGCGAGCGTCAGGAGTTCAGCGACCCATGCTGGAGTGTCCGGGCTGCCCATGAGAGCTCCTAGGAACCTTAGCACGCCAGCATCTTTCAGGTGCCCCAGCGCGGAGGGTTTGCGCTCGACTAGCCAATACCCGCTGGAGGCCGCCGCAGTAAACCCAGCCACCCGGCCAGTGCACCACCCCCAAGCGGACCGATCCACCACACCCCGAAATTTAGCCAGTGGTGTGAGACCAGCTGCGGACCAAAAGCCCGGGCTGGGTTCAGGGCGGCTCCCGTCCATGGCTGCGCCAGCAGCGCGCCGGCGATCACGGCACTGCCCACCGCCCAACCGCGGGCTCGGCGGCCGAACACGTAAGGCAGGACCACAAGAAATGTGAGCACAGCCTCGATCACCATGGCCTGAGCACGCGTCGTGTCACTGCCGAGAACAGGCGCACCGAGCGCCGTGCGCCGCCAGAAACTCTCCGGCTGAGCCCAGCGGAGCAGCCATGCTGCTGCCCAACTCCCCAGAAGCTGGACCAGCGTGTAGCCGATCAGGCGTAACAGGCCGATTCGGCGCTGGATCCAGTGAGCCAGCAGCGCGGCAGGATTGAAATAGCCGCCCGAAAGCCCGCCCAGTGTTTCTACGGCGACAGCGACGGCCAGACCGTAGGCCGCGGCCGCAGCCAGGCGGTCGGTCAGGGGTGCACCCGGGGGTGTGCCCGCGGCCATGAACACGATGACCAGCGTGCCGACAAATTCACCCAGCAGCGCCTTGGGCCAACTGTCCACGGATTGCGCGCGGGATTCTAACCGGGTGCACAGGTCTGCGCAAACCGGGGGGGCTTGACACCGGGAGTACAGCCGTCAGAATAGTCACACTTTAGAGAGAGTCTAAATAAACTCGGAGGGAAGGAAACATGGCTAAAGTCGCTGTTGAACTGGTGCAGAAAGCCGGCCTGGATGTTCAGGAGCTGATCAACAAGCTGATCCGGGCGGCTGCGGCCGAATTCACCACCTTCTACTACTACACCATCCTGCGCTGCAACGCGATCGGCTTCGATGGCGAAGGCCTGAAGGAGATCATCGAAGACGCCCGCATCGAGGACCGCAACCACTTCGAAGCCCTCACCATTCGCATCTACGAACTCGGCGGTGCACTGCCGCGCGATATCCGCGATTTCGCCAACCAGGCCGCCTGTCCTGATGCCTATTTGCCCAAGGACCCGCGCGACATGAAGGCCATGCTGCAGGTGCTGGTCGAGGCCGAGCGTTGCGCCATGCGCGTCTACACCGATATCTGCAACTACACGCTGGGCAAGGACCCGCGGACGTACGATCTCTCGCTGGCCATCCTCCACGAGGAAACCGAACACGAATCCTGGTTCTCCGAATATCTGGGCGAAGGACCTTCGGGTCACTTCCGCCGCGGAACGCCAGGCGAATCGCCCTACGTGGCGAAGTTCCTGGTGGTGCCCGGCGCCCGGACCAGCTAGTCGGCCGGTTGCATCCCGGAGATGAGCGAAGAACGCTGGGTCGAGGTGGCAGCGCTCGAAGCGCTGCCACCTGGCCGCGTACTGGGAGTGGACATCAACGGCCGGCGCATCGCCCTGGTGCACTGGAAGGGCAACATTTATGCGCTCGAAGGGGTTTGCCCGCACCAGGGCGGGCCCCTGGCCGAGGGCGCATTATGGGAGGATGGTCTCGAGTGTCCCTGGCATCACTTTCGCTACGACCCGGCCACGGGACAGAACGTTTTTCCGGCCAATGTGTATCCGGACGATTTGCCCGGACTGGCGGTTCAACTTCGCCCTGTAGTCACCTACCGGGTTCGTGTAAAGGAAGGCAGGATCGAGATTTGCCTCGCGGACGCCGACCGCTAAGCTGGCCTGTTTGCTGAGATCAGAGGACAGGCGTCAGCCCCTCGCCGTTAGCCTTCTTGAGGCGGTCAGCGGCTCGGTGCCGGAACCGCTGCATTGACTGGGGTCAGCCAGCCGTAACGGTCGGGCACCTCACCGTGGGTGAGGGCAAAGAACTCTTTTTGCAGGCGTTCGGTGATCGGACCGCGCCGGCCGTTGCCGATGCGGATTTTGTCCACCGAACGAATGGGCGTGATCTCGGCTGCGGTCCCGCAGAAGAAAATTTCCTGCGCCACGTACAGCATCTCGCGGGGAATCGGTTGCTCGACGACGGGGATGCCCAGCTCGTTGCACAGCGTAAGGATGGTGTTACGTGTGATGCCCGGCAGGACCGAGCTGGCCAGCGGGGCCGTCCAGACCCGCTCGTTGTAGACCAGAAAAACGTTCTCTCCGGAACCTTCCGCCACGTAGCCCTGCGCATCGAGCGCAATGCCTTCGGCGTAGCCGTTGGCCATGGCCTCCATGCGGATCAACTGGGAGTTCATGTAGTTCGCGGCGGCTTTGGCCATCTGCGGCAGCGTGTCCGGAGCCGGACGCCGCCACGAGCTCACGCAAACGTCCACGCCTTCCTTCAGGGCTTCCTCACCCAGATAGCGACCCCACTCCCAGCAAGCGATGAAGGTCTCCACCGGACAGCCAAACGGATTAACCCCCATTTCGCCATAGCCGCGGAGCACGATGGGCCGCAGGTAGCAGGCCTCGAGTCGGTTCACCCGCACCACCTCCACCGCCGCGGCCATCAACTGCTCGAGGCCGTAGCCGATTTCCATGCGATAGATGCGGGCCGAGTCAATCAGCCGCTGCAGGTGGTCACGCAGCCGGAAGATGGCCGGGCCCTGGGCCGTCCGATAGCAGCGGATCCCCTCGAACACGGCGGAGCCATAACTGATCACATGGCTCAGAACGTGGACGCGAGCGTCGTCCCAGGGAATCAGTCGACCGTTATGCCAGATTTTCTCGGTTTTCTGTACGGCCATGCGTGGCTCCGTTGCGGTGGGATTGCCCGGCAGGACGTTCGCTGCGCGCCGGGGAGCGAACCGCGGGCCTGACAGGCGGTTGTTACCGGCATGTCCGCGCGGATTATAGCACACGGTCAGCAGGTGCGCCCGTTCAGCGCCCGAACGGGGTCAATCCGCGTGGCGCCGCTGTCTGGAGGAGCTGCTGCATCTGCTGAATATGCGTTGGCCGGTGGCTCTCCCAGAGGCCCAGGAGCAAAAACGGAATCAAGGCCAGTACGGCCCAGGTGCGCGCCCGGGGAGAAAGCTTTTCTTCCGGCTCCCAGCGAAACAGTCGCCGCGAAATCTCGAAGGCAGCAACGAAGCTGACGCCCAGTGCGATTACATCCTGGGCTACGGCCGCCGGCCCGGCACCCAGCACCAGCGTACGCTCGAGCCCGGTGACCAGGTAGGTAGCTGGCAGGAAAAACGCTGCCTTCTGCACCCACAGCGGAAACACCGGAAGCGGCACGGTGGCGCCGGAGAGGAAAAAGAACAGCGCCCAGAGAGCGTTGTTGATCACCTGCGTTTCCTGCAGCGAATTGGCAACGCTGGCGACGATCAGGCCGAACGCCGAAAAAGCAGCGGTTCCGGCCACCACCAGCAAGAGCAGGCTTATCGGCGATCCGAGGCTTCGCAAATGAAAAAACCACCGAGCCAATAGGAGTTCGATCAGTAAGGTGGGGACCGTGAGAACGAAATTCGCCACCACGCTGGAGGAAAGTAGCGGTGTGGGCCCGATCGGGGCCAGACGCAGGCGCCGCAGGATGCCCTGTTCGCGATACAACACCAGTTGCAAGCTCAGCCCCCAGAAGCTACCCATGACCGTGAGCGCGATGACCGCAGCCACGAGGTAGGGCACCGCGCCGGGGCCGCTGTGCCCGAACACGAGGAAGAAGCCGAAAAGGAATGCAAGCGGCATGATGACACTGAAGAAGACGTAGGCAGGGTTGCGCACCGCCAGCCGGATGCGCACCGCGGTGAGCAACTGTGTCGGCGAGGCACGCATCGGACTATTCCCGCAACCGGCGCCCGGTCAACTCGATAAAAACATCCTCGAGCGAGGGCGGTGTAATTTCCAGACTGACCAGTTCGTTGCCTTCGGCTTCCAGGTTGCGCACCAGCGCCACGACGGTCTGCGCGATCGAGGTGCTATGGAGCACATAGGTATCGCCCAGCATGTGGCAGTCCACAACAGCATCGAGGGAACGGGGCCAGCCGTCACGCGCCGGCTGCGCCAGACGCAGCTCGATGCGCACCCGCCCGGCCGCCTGCTGTTTCAGCTCGCGGGGAGTGCCCAGCGCAATGACCCGGCCGTGATCAATGATGGCCACGCGGTCGCAGAGGCGTTCAGCTTCTTCGATGTAGTGCGTGGTCAGAAGGATTGTTTTCTTCTCCCGTCGCAGCTCGTCGATGATGGCATAGATCTCATGCCGCGCCTGCGGGTCCAGACCCGCTGTGGGTTCGTCCAGGAAGAGTACCTGCGGGTCGTTGATCAAAGCCAGCGCGAGTGCCAGCCGCTGCTTCTGACCTCCGGAAAGCTGACCGTAGAATGCCCGGCGCTTCTCCGCGAGTTCGAAGCGTTGCAGCAGCTCTTCGAGAGATCGATGCCGTCGGTAAAAGCCCGCAAACAGCGCCAGCGCCTCCTCGACGCGGAGTTTGTCCGGCAAAGTGGTGGACTGAAGGGTGGCGCCGATGATCTGTTTCAGCTCCGGGGTCTCCCGCTGCGGATCGAGCCCGCAGACACGGGCTTCGCCGTGGTCGGCCTGACGCAGCCCTTCGAGAATTTCGACGGTAGTGGTTTTGCCGGCGCCGTTGGGACCCAGCAGCCCGAACACTTCGCCCGCCGTTACGGTGAAGCTCACCCCGCGGAGGGCCTCGACCGTCCCGTAGCGCTTGCGCAGATCGCGCACCCGAATGGCAACTTCAGACATGCGTCTGCATCCCACGGGCATGATAGACGTGGCCTTGGCGGCCAGCAAGCCAGGTGCGATGAAGCAACAGCTACCGTGTTTGTTTCATCACACCCAACCGAAGGGCTTCGTCCGGCAGCCGGGTTTTGGCCGATGCTAGTGGAAGAGGCCAGGCGGTCAGGCGTGAGACCGAGACGGCAAGAGCCGGGTCGTTTGCCCGCGTAGTGGAAGGAAGGTACACTACGGGTCCGGGCTGGGAAGCCATGGCGTTCATCCGCCGTAAGGGCAATGCCTATTATCTGGTGCACAGCGTGCGCCGCGGCGGAAAGGTCCGCCAGCTCCACCTCGCGCGGCTCGGGGATCGTCCGCAGATCACTCCCGAAGTGATTCGTCAGGTCCGCCGCCGGCATCCACTGCTGGAGCTGGACTGGGATCGTGTTCGTCGGCAGGTCAGCCGACAGATTATCCTCTGGCCGACGGACGCGGAGGCGATCGACAAGCTCAAACGGCAGGTGCACGGCCTGACCCGTGCGCTGGCGGATCTGGCCCCAGCCTGGCTGGCTTTGGCGGCCGGTGAGGCGCGCAGCCGCGAGCTCGCCTCTCTGCTCCGTCTCCTGCACACCACCGTGGATATCAAGCTACAGCAGTTCGATCGGCTGCTGGCTGGCCGGCCGACCTGGCCTGTGATGGCACGCAGGAGGCTGGTCCCATGACGGTTGCCGTCGAACGACTCGATCCCTCGCGGCGGAGCACCGAAGCCGAAGAGCTGGAAAGCGCTCTGCGCCGCCGGATTGTGGGGCAGGAAGAGGGTGTGCAGGCCGTGGTGGACCTTTATCAGGTCTTCCGTGCCGGGTTGCATCCGAGCGGCCGGCCGGTGGGCAACTTGCTGTTTCTCGGCCCGACGGGGTCCGGTAAGACGCGGCTGGTGGAGGCGGTGGCCGAGGTATTGTTCGGTGACAGCCGGGCTGTGCTGAAAATCGACTGCGCAGAGTTCCAGCATTCGCACGAAATTGCCAAATTGATCGGTTCGCCCCCTGGCTATTTGGGGCATCGCGAAACACATCCGCTGATCACGCAGGAGAGTCTGGCTCAGTGGCATCGACCGGATTTGAAGCTCTCGCTGGTGTTGTTCGACGAAATCGAAAAAGCCTCCGACGCTCTCTGGCAGCTTCTGCTGGGCATCCTCGACAAGGCAACGCTGACCCTGGGCGACAACCGCCGGGTGGATCTGTCGTCGTGTCTGATTTTTATGACCTCGAATCTGGGCGGGAGCGGCATCACCGAGCTCGTGCACGGAAGTCTCGGTTTTGTCAGCCCCGAATACCGGCCCCCCGAACAGCTCGACAGCAAGATCGAACAGACAGCCCGAGAAGCAGCCCGACGAAAATTTTCACCCGAATTTTTCAACCGGATTGACCGTGTGGTGGTCTTCCATCCGCTGCGGCCTGTGCAGCTCGAGCAGGTGCTGGAGATCGAGCTGCACCGCTTGCAGGACCGCATTCTGGCCAGCGGAAACCGGCAGTTCGTGCTGCAGGTGACGCCGGCCGCGCGCCGGTTTCTGCTCGAGCAGGGCACCGACGTGCGCTACGGGGCCCGGCATCTTAAGCGGGCACTGGAGCGGCACATTGTTTTCCCCCTGGCCAATCTGCTGGCCAGCCGGCAGATCGAGACCGGCGATGTGCTGCGCGTGGACTGGCAGCCGGGCATGGGCCGGCCGGGGGAGCTGATCTTTCTGAAAGAGGCGGGTGGCAGCCTCGTGCATGTTCCCACCCGTGCCGCCGCGGCTTCAGCCCCTCCAGCCGATGAGACAACCGGTCAGGGGCTTCCCATGGAGATGCCGGCGACGGCTGCCCTGAGCCAGCGTTCTCCGGCCGGGCGCGCCTCGGGCCGCGAGTAACGGGCCCTTGCGTGCGCGCGGCTATAATGAAAAGCAGGCCGCTCTGCACCACACGGCCCCATCACCTTCATCATGGCGTTTCGCCTGGTCACCCAGTTCCAGCCGCGCGGGGATCAACCGGAAGCCATCGAGCAACTGGTGCGCGGCGTCCGCGAGGGGCGCAAGCATCAGGTGTTGCTGGGAGTGACCGGCTCGGGCAAGACCTTCACGATGGCGAAAGTGATCGAGCAGGTCAACCGCCCGACACTGGTCCTGGCCCACAACAAGACGCTGGCCGCGCAGCTCTATCACGAATTTCGTGGATTTTTCCCGCACAACGCCGTCGAGTATTTCGTCAGCTACTACGACTACTACCAGCCCGAAGCCTACCTGCCCGCCACCGATACGTACATCGAAAAGGAAGCGACCATCAACGAAGAACTGGACCGGCTCCGGCTGTCGGCCACGCGCTCGTTGTTCGAGCGTCGCGATGTCATCATCGTCGCTTCGGTGTCGTGCATTTACGGGCTGGGCTCGCCCGAGGCCTACTACGGCATGCTGCTGGTGCTCGACAAGGGACAGAAAACACCGCGGGACGCCCTGCTCCACAAGCTGGTGGAGATCCAGTACGAACGATCGGAAGAATTGCGGCGGGGAACGTTCCGTGTGCGGGGTGATCGCGTCGAGATCTTCCCTTCCTACGAGGAGTTCGCCTTTCGCATCGAATACTGGGGCGATCAGATCGAGCAGATCTGGCGCATCGATCCGCTGACCGGGCGGCCGCTGGACGCCCAGGAGGTGCTCCGCGTCGCGATTTATCCGAAGTCGCACTATGTGCTGCCCCCCGATCAGAAAGAGCGGGCGCTGGAGTCCATCCTGGAAGAGCTCGAATGGTGGCGCGGGGAGCTCGAGCGGCAGGGCAAGGTGGTTGAAGCGCAGCGCCTGGTGCAGCGCACGCTGTTCGATGTCGAGATGATTCGCTCGGTCGGCTACTGCCACGGGATCGAAAACTATGCCCGCCATCTTTCAGGACGGCTACCCGGGGAAGCTCCGCCCACGCTGCTCGACTACTTTCCGTCCGATTTTCTGTTGTTCATTGACGAATCGCATCAGACCATCCCGCAGCTCCACGGCATGTATCACGGAGACCGCTCCCGCAAGCAGACGCTGGTGGACTATGGCTTTCGGCTGCCCTCGGCGCTGGACAACCGCCCGCTGACGTTCGAGGAATTCGAGCACCGGGTCAATCAGGCGATCTACGTCTCCGCCACGCCCGGTCCTTATGAGCTGGAGAAAGCCGGCGGGGTCGTGGTGGAGCAGGTCGTGCGCCCGACCGGGCTGGTGGATCCGGAGATCGAAGTCCGCCCTGTGCGCGGCCAGGTGGATGATCTGCTGGAAGAAATCCGGCAGCGCGTGGCGCGCAACGAGCGCGTACTGGTCACCACGCTGACCAAGCGCATGGCCGAAGACCTGGCCGAATATCTCACCGAAGTGGGCGTTCGCTGCCGGTACCTGCATTCGGAGATCGACACGCTGGAGCGGGTCCGCATTCTGCGCGATCTACGGCGGGGCGTTTTCGACGTTCTGATCGGGATCAATCTGCTCCGCGAAGGGCTCGATTTGCCGGAAGTCTCGCTGGTGGCCGTGCTGGACGCCGACAAGGAAGGCTATCTGCGCAGCACGACGGCTCTGATCCAGACCATCGGCCGCTGCGCGCGCAACGTGAACGCGCGGGCCATTTTCTATGCCGATCGCATCACCGAATCCATGCGGCAGGCGATCGAAGAGACCGAACGCCGGCGCGCCAAGCAGCTCGCCTACAATCGCGAACACGGCATCGTGCCGCAGAGCGTCGTCAAGGCCGTGGATATGGAGCTGGCGACGATCGTCGAGGCCGATTACGTCAGGGTGCCCGAGGACGATCCCGTCCTCGATGAATCTTTCGACGCTGAAAGCCTGCAGCAAACCATCACCCGCCTGGAGGGCGAGATGCGCGAAGCAGCCCGGCGGTTCGAGTTCGAACGGGCTGCACAGTTGCGCGACCGTGTGCGGCTGCTTCGCCAGCGCCAGCTCGAGCTGTTTGGGCGTGAAACCGGAGCGTCCGCGATGCCGCAAGAACTGACCGCGGCGGCCTCGGGCAGACCGGCGAGCACGCAGAAGCGCACCCCGCGACGCTCCAGACGGCCACCGGCTCATTGACCGTTCGCCCGTGCAGTCAGCGGAGAAAACTCCGCAGCCGTGGCAGACACGTTTCCGCATCGCCTGCCACACACGCCGCCTGCTCAAACCAGCCCACGACGCAACTCTTCCAGACGATAGTACGTGTTCCGCCAGACGATGCCGCCGCGCCCCAGCGTGAGCAGCATCGAGCGCAGCACGATGTAGATGTAGACGAGCGCCCCCAGCGGGTGGAGCAGGCCGTAGAGCGGTACGGCGTCCATGCCCGCCAGCACGACAGCCTGGGCCGTGCAGGCGGCCAGGGCAGCGATTCCGGCCAGCCAGCGCACCGCGCCGCCAGCGGCGACGGCAGCCACGAAGGGCGCGACGCTCAGCGCGAGCGCCCCGCCGACGGTGGCCAGAGCTTTGCCCACGCGATAGCCGAAGCCGGCGAACATGTTCTTGGTCAGTCCTTCGACCACCCCGCGCAGACCCGCATACCACCGCAGACGCAATCGGCCGTCGGCCAGGCCCACACCGGAACGGCAGCCCGCCTGTTTGACCAACTTGCCCAGCTTCATATCGTCAATGACCTCGAGCGCCAGACGTCGGTGACCACCGATCTGCTGGTAGACACGGCGGCGGATGAGCTGAAAGGCGCCGAGGCCCATATAACTGCCTGCCCGGGTGTGCTCCACGCGCCAGGGACGCATGGCAAACAAAAACACCAGCGAGAAGTATCCCAGCGCCACGGATTCCCAGAAGCCGTGCAGCTCCAGTGTGGCAAACAGCGTCAGGTGATCCAGCTCACGTGTGCTGGCCAGAGTCAGAGCTCGAGCCACCGTATCCGGAGCAAAGCGAACATCGGCATCGGTGAAGATCAACCACTCGCCCCGCGCCAACTGGCTCGCCAGGTGCAGGGCGTAGGGCTTGCCCAGCCAGCCCGAGGGCAGCCGCTCGACAGTGAGTGTGCGCAGCCGCGGATCACGTTCGGCAAAACGCTGCAGGATCCGTCCGGTGTCATCCTCGGAGCGGTCGTTGACAACGATGATTTCCAGCGCAGGGTAGGTCTGCGCGAGCAATGTTTCCAGGGTCAAACCAACGTGGGCGGCTTCGTTGCGGGCGGCCAGCAGAACGCTCACCAGGGGAACGGCGCCGACGGGTGACAGCGGTGGGAACTGCCCGAGCCGGGGTAGCCGGGCCAGACCCGCAAGCGCAACGGCACCGTAGACCACCCAGAGAGCTGCAACCGTGCCAAGGGCCAGTGTGAGCAATAAGGACGCAATGGAAACATGCACAGCTAAGCGCTCGGCGCGTTATGCTACCACAGCGCATGCGAGCCCACAGTACGAGACCGGCTCGGCCGGCCAGAACGTGCACGGTGATCGGCGCGGGGCGCGTCGGGCGCGCACTCGCTCGCTGGCTGGTGCAGAACGGATGGCGCATCCGCGCTGTGGTCGCGACCTCAGCGGCCAGCGCCCGCGCTGCCGTCCGGGTTATCGGAGGGGGGCGGCCGCTGGACAGAATCGAGCCGGAGGTTTTCAACGCGCGACTGCTGCTGGTCGCCGTGCCGGATCGGGCGGTGGCGGCGCTAGCTCGTGCGCTGGCCCGCCGCGCGCCGCCTTCGTTGCAGGGTCGTGTGGTTTTGCACACCAGCGGGGTACTGAGCAGCCGGGTGCTGGCTCCGCTGGCCGAGCTGGGTGCCGCCGTTGGAGCGTTCCACCCGCTTCATACGTTCGCGCTGGATGCGAAAGAGTCCCTGCGGGGAGCGCTGTTCGCCATCGAGGGGCAGCCGCAGGCGGTGCGCCTGGCCCGCCAGCTCGCCCGCAGCCTTGGCGGTATTCCGGTCCGCATCAGCGAAGGCAATCGTTCGCTCTACCATGCCGCTGCCACGATGGCCGCGCCCCACCTGCTGGCGGTCGTCGAAGCGGCGGCCGAAATGTTCCGGCGGGCCGGACTCAACCGCCGGCAGGCCGTTTCGGGAGCCTTGCACTTGGCCCGCCAGACGCTCGACAATTACGAGCGCTTTGGACCGCACGATGCGTGGACCGGGCCGGTGGCACGCGGGGACTGGCCGACCATCCGCCGGCATCTGGCTGCGCTGAAGCGTCTGCCGGGCGGCTTTCGCGTGGCCTATCGTGCGCTCACAGCTCTCGAGCGACTGGTGCTCGGGCGCTAAGACCCCGAAGGAAGCGAGGGAGAAAGAGCATGGCGACGCAGACCATTCCACTGGCACTGCCGGTCGAGGCGACACGGCTGGCGAACGGGCTGCGCGTGGTCGTCTCGCCGGATTCCACCGCGCCGGTAGTGACCGTCGGTGTCTACTACCGCATTGGCTTCCGCCTGGAGCCTCCCGGGCGCAGCGGCTTTGCCCACCTGTTCGAGCATATGATGTTCCAGGGGTCTGAACATGTCCCGAAAATGCTGCATGTGCGGCTGGTGAATGCATCAGGTGGCGTGCTGAACGGCTCGACCAACTACGACTACACGAATTATTACCAGGCCGTTCCGTCCAATGCACTCGAACGCGTGCTCTGGCTCGAAGCCGACCGCATGCGTGCCCTCGATGTGACCGAGGAAAACCTGATCAATCAGCGTGAAGTCGTGAAAGAGGAAGTCCGCGTGAATGTGCTCAACCGCCCCTATGGCGGATTTCCGTGGCTGGATCTGCCGCCGGTGGCCTTTCGCCGCTGGCCCAATGCGCACAACTTTTATGGCGATTTTAGCGACCTCGATGCGGCCACGCTCGACGATGTGCGCTCCTTTTTTGAGACATATTACGTGCCGGCCAACGCTGTGCTGGTGATTGTGGGCGATGTCGAGCCAGAATTCGCCTTCAGCAGGGCTGAGCGGTATTTTGGCGACATCCCTGCGCGGCCTGCGCCGCAACTGCCTGACGTCAGTGAACCGGCACCTAACGAAGAACGCCGAGGCCGGGTTGCGGAGCGTTTCGGGCGGCTGCCGGGCTTGGCCGTGGGCTATTACCTGCCGCCGCGCTGGAGTCCGGAGTGGTGCGCGCTGGTGCTGGCCGACGTGGCCCTGCACGGGGGCGCCGCCGCGCGGCTCTACCGGGATCTGGTGCTGGATCGGCAGGTTGCACTGGAACTCGAAGGCGGCATCCAGTACCCGCTTGGTGGCCCGTTTGATTACGACGGACCCGCGCTGCTGGTGACGCGCCTGCTGTGCAAGCCGGAACTGGCACCGGAGGAAGTTCTGGCCGCCTACGACGGGGTGATCGAAACCTTTGCCGCCGAAGGGCCCAGCGAAGATGAGCTAACGCAGGTCCGCACTCGACTCCGCGCGGATTACCTGGCGGGACTGGAGGGGGGCTGGGGCGTGCCGTGGTTCGGCCGGATGCATCTGTTGGCCAGTTTCGCTCTGTTCGATGGGCGGCCCGAGAGAGTCAACGAAGCGCTGGATCCGCTGATCGCCATCGGTGCCGAGCAGGTGCGCGCTGCGGTGCAGAAGTATTTGCATCCGCTGAACCGGGCCGTGGTCGTGCGCGAACCGGAGGCGCACCCGTGAGCGCCGTAATTCCCGCGCTGGGCCCGGAACGGCCGCTCACCTGGCCGCCCCGGCTGGTGCACCGTTTGCCCAACGGCCTGCAGGTGGTTCTGGTCGAGGTGGGGCAGTTGCCTCTGGTTCGATTCCAGCTGATCGTGCGCTCCGGAGAAGCCTGCCTTTCGCCCGTCCGGCCAGGGTTGGCGGAACTGACTGTCTCCCTGCTGCGTTCCGGTACCGCTCGCCGCAATCGCCATCAGATTGATGAGGACCTGCGGCGTCTGGGCGCCAGTCTTTCCACGACCGCAGAGCCCGACTTCAGCTCGATCGCGGTACGCGGGTTGAGCGAAACCGTCGAACCCTTGCTCGAATTGCTCGCCGAGCTCGTTCGCTGGCCGGTCTTTCCGGCTGAGGAATTCGAGCGCGAACGGCGTCAGGTTCTGGAGGCTCTACGCGTGGAGCGCGTGACGCCGGCGTTTTTGGCCAGCGAGCGCCTGCGGGCGGTCCTGTTTGGAAGCCACCCGTACGCGGTGATAGCTCCGCGCGAGGCCGACCTGCAGTCCTACCGGTCGGAAGACCTGGTCGAGTTTCACCGCTCCGCCTATACGCCAGTTAACGCGCTGCTGCTCGGCGTGGGAAAGTTTCGCGCCGGGCGCGTGATCGAGCAGGTCGAGCGCATCCTGGGCGACTGGCACGGCCAGGCTCCGAGCGCGCCGGGCGAGCCCGAGGCGGCGCCGCGGCGCGGACGCAACATCCATCTCGTCCACCTGCCGGGTACGGTACAGACCCACATTGCCGCCGGCAACACGATCGTCACCCGTCGGCACCCGGACTGGATTCCCCTGAGCGTGGCCAATGCGCTGTTTGGCGGCGCCTTCCATTCCCGCCTGGTGATGAATATTCGCGAACAGAAGGGCTACACCTACAGCCCGCGCAGCCAGCTCCATCCGTTGCGGCGTGCCGGGTATTTTCGCATCGATGCTGCGGTTCGCAGCGAGGTCGTGGCGGCGACCCTGGCCGAGATTTTCTACGAGCTGGATCGCCTGCGCGCAGTGGCGCCGGAACGGTCCGAAGTGGAGGAAGCGGAAAACTACCTGGCGGGCGTGTTTTCTCTCGGGCTCGCTTCCCAACGAGGTCTGCTCAGTCAGCTCGCGATGGTGTATCTGCACGATCTGCCCGAGGATTATCTGGAGACGTACCGGAGCCGAGTGCGCGCGGTCACGCCGGACGACGTGCTGGGTGTGGCCCGGCGCTGGTTGGATTCGCCGCATCTGGCGATCGTGCTGGTGGGCGACGCACGACTGGTCGGTGACCAGGGTGCGCTCTTCGGTGAACTCACTGTGTGGAGTGCACAGGGGGAACCCCTGAGCCGGTCGGGAGGATCCGTCGGATGAGAGCGGCCTCGATCCTGGGCGCGATCATTGCGGGCAGCATGCTGGTGATGACGGCCGCGGCCCGGCAGCGCCGTCCGCCCGCTCAGCCCGTTGACCTCAACCGTGCGACGGCTGTGGAACTGCAGCAAATCCCCGGCATCGGACCGCGTCGCGCTGCGGCGATCGTACGATTCCGGCAGAAGAGCGGGCCATTCCGCCGCGTGGAAGACTTGCTGGCCATTCGCGGATTCTCGACGCGGATGCTGGAGAAGATCAGACCCTATGTCGTCGTGCGCCCGCTGTCGGACAAGGACGCCAAGTCAGCGCCCGCGCAGAGGTCTGACGGCCCGCCTCACCCCAGAGCTAGAAAAGCTGGTGCGTTGCGCTGGCCCGGCCTACCGGGATGGCCACCTGATCGACGATGCGCAGCCCGTAGGCCTCCAGCGCCACGACCTTCCGTGGATGGTTGGTGAGCACGCGGATCGCCCGCAGCCCGAGATCAATCAAAATCTGTGCGCCAATGCCGCTTTCGCGCTGCACCAGCCGCTGGCGTCCTGGATCGTAGTCGAGTTCCTCGCGCCGGTGGAAAAGAACGCGGGGAAGTTCCCGCAGACCGGAGCGGGACGGCTCCGTACGAAAGCCGCGGCCGGTATGGTGGAGATAGAGGAAGGCGCCACGACCCTCGGCCGCAATGGCGGCGAGTGACCCGGCGATGAGCTCCTGACAGTCACAGGCTGTCGAACCGAACACGTCGCCGGTCAGGCAGTGGGAATGGACGCGGACCAGCGGCGGTTCGCCCCGCAGATCGCCCCGGACCAGCGCGACGTGCACTTCGGGATCGATGGTGCTGCCGTAAACGATCATCTGGAAGTCACCGTAGCGCGTCGGCAGAGTGGCTTCCGCCATGCGGTGAACGTAGCGTTCGTGCTGCATGCGATAGCGGATGAGATCGGCCACGGTCAGCAGCTTGAGTCCATGCTGCCGGCAGAATTCCACCAGCTGGGGCAGGCGCGCCATCGTGCCATCGTCGTTCATGATTTCGCAGATGACCGCGGCCGGGTAAAGGCCAGCAATGCGCGCCAGGTCCACCGAGGCTTCGGTCTGCCCGGCCCGTACGAGAACACCCCCGCGGCGTGCCCGCAGTGGGAAGACATGTCCGGGCCGGACCAGGTCGTTCGGCCGCGTGCTGGGGTGAATGGCCGTCAGAATGGTGGTGGCGCGATCGGCGGCACTGATGCCGGTCGCGATACCGCGGCGGGCGTCGATGGATTCGCAGAAGGCCGTACCGAGCGGAGCCGTGTTGCGCGGAGACATGGGCGCCAGATTCAGCTCGTCGCAGCGCTCTTCGGTGAGCGTCAGGCAGATCAGACCCCGGCCGTACTTGGCCATGAAGTTGATGGCTTCCGGAGTGACCTTTTCCGCGGCCAGTGCCAGATCGCCTTCGTTTTCGCGGTCTTCGTCATCGACCAGCACGACCATGCGGCCGCGGCGGAACTCCTCAGCCGCTTCTTCTACCGTGGCAAACGGTTCGTGCAGCTCGCTCACAGGGCGTATCCGGAGGAACGTAGCAGAAAATAGGTCAGGGCACCGATAGCGGCCGCTCCGGGAATCGTCAGCACCCAGGCCCAGACGATCCGCGTGGTGACACCCCAGCGGACGGCAGAAAACCGGCGCGCGGCTCCGACGCCGGAAATCGCTCCGGTAATGACGTGCGTGGTGCTGACCGGGATTCCAGTAGCCGCGGTGAGAAACAGAGTCAGCGCGGCCGCCGTTTCGGCTGCAAAACCGCCAAAGGGCTGCAGTTTGGTGATCCGCTGACCCATCGTTCGCACCACCCGCCAGCCGCCCGCCATGGTCCCGGCGGCCATCGCGAGTGCACAGCTCATGATAACCCAGTCGGGCACCTGATAGCTGCGGATCCAGCCGGCGCTGACCAGAGCGGCCGTAATGATGCCCATGCTTTTCTGTGCGTCGTTGGTGCCGTGGCCAAAGCTGAAGGCCGCGGCCGAAACCAGTTGCAGGCGTCGAAACCAGCGGTCGACGCGACGGGGTGGCTGCCGGTGGACTAGCCAGGACGTCGTCACAGTGACCAGCAGCGCAACCGCCAGCCCAATAAACGGAGCGACAAAGATAAAAATGACGGGCAGCACCCAGCCGTGCCAGATCACCGCCGACAGCCCGGCCGCGGCCATGGCGGCGCCCGCATAGCCGCCCATCAGAGCATGCGAGGAACTGCAGGGAAGGCCCATGCGAATCGTCGCATAATTCCAGATGATCGCTCCGACCAGTCCGGCCAGCACTACCGTTGGCGTCACTACCTCCAGCCGCACCAGCCCTTTGCCGATGGTCTGCGCCACCGCTGTACCGAACAGCAGAGGCGCGATGAGGTTCCAGAAGGCAGCCCACATGACGGCCTGGCTGGGCCGCAGCACCCGTGTGGACACAATCGTCGCAATCGAGCTGGCGGCATCGTGCCACCCGTTGGTGAAGTCGAAGGCCAGTGCCAACAGGATGACCAGAAAGAGAACCTGGGATGAACTCATCGGGACGCGCAGAGCGGCGGGCGGCGCAAGGGTCGGCAGAGTCGTACCGGGCACTGGGGTCGCGTCCGCATCGGTTTCAGCCGTTCTTCAGAATGATCGTTTCGATGACATTGGCCACGTCTTCACATTTGTCAGTCGCGGTCTCGAGCACCTCGATGATTTCCTTCCACTTGAGGATTTCGACAGGGTCTTTTTCCTCGTCGAACAGACGGGCGATCAGATCTCGCGAGAGTCGGTCAGCGTCATTCTCCAGGCGGTTGATTTCGATGCAGTACTCCAGCACATGGTCGCGCTTCTGCAGGATGTGGATGGCGTCGCGAATCCGAGCCGTAGCCTGCTGCAGGATTTCAGCCAGGGGTTCGACGCCAGTGCGGATGGTCCGGATGCGGTACAGCACGAGCCGGCTGGCGGCTGCGTCGGTGAGATCGAGCACATCATCGACACGGCTGGCCAGCAGGTGGATATCCTCGCGATCGAAAGGGGTGATGAACGTTTGATTCAGGCGGGTGATCACGTCGTGCGTGATGGTATCGCCGCGATGCTCGAGCTCCTTGATCCGGTCTGCCTGGACGCTGGGGAAGCGGTACTCGCGAAGCATTTCGACCAGCGTGGAGGAGCCTTCGTGCACTGTTTCGGCCAGCTCTCCCAGCATGGCGAAGAAGGAGCGTTCGCGCGGAAGCAGCTTGCTCAACAAACCGGCCAAGGCCGACTCCGCATGAAAGGCTTCATCCGTGAGGGCGGAGCACAGACTATACTCGAGCCTCCGCCTGCAGGCAAGACAGAAAAAGCCGGGGCGCCGGAAACTTCCGCCGCCCCGGCCGGGAAGGTGCTCCGACCTTCAGTACATGCCACCACCGGCCGCACCGGCACCGGCCGCCTTCTTCTCCTCTTCGCGGATTTCGGCGACCAGCGCTTCGGTGGTCAGCATCAGAGCGGCGATGGAGGCAGCGTTCTGCAGTGCCAGCCGGGTGACCTTGGCCGGATCGATCACGCCCGCCTGCACGAGATCACAGAACTCGCCCCGCTCGGCATCGAAGCCGAAGTTCGGGTCCTTGGCCTCGCGCACGCGGCCGATCACCACCGGGCCCTCCCAGCCGGCATTCTGCGCGATCTGCCGCAGAGGTTCCTCGAGAGCGCGCTTGACGATGTTGACGCCGATGTTCTCGTCGCCCTCGAGCTTGAGTTTCTCCAGCGCAGGAACGCAGCGCAGCAGGGCCACGCCGCCGCCGGGCACGATGCCCTCCTCGACGGCCGCGCGCGTGGCGTGCATGGCGTCCTCAACGCGAGCCTTCTTCTCCTTCAGCTCGGTCTCGGTCGCCGCGCCCACCTTGATCACGGCTACGCCGCCGACCAGCTTCGCCAGCCGCTCCTGCAACTTCTCGCGGTCATAGTCCGAGGTGGTCTCCTCGATCTGCCGGCGAATCTGCTTGACCCGGCCCTCGATCTCGCTGGGCTTGCCGGCGCCTTCGACGATGGTCGTATTGTCCTTGTCCACGACCACCTTCTTGGCGCGGCCCAGGTCTTCGATCCGGACGTTCTCCAGCTTGATGCCGAGGTCCTCGGTCAGCGCCCGACCGCCGGTGAGGATGGCGATGTCCTCCAGCATGGCCTTGCGCCGATCGCCGAAGCCGGGGGCCTTGACGGCGCAGCACGACAGTGTGCCGCGGAGCTTGTTGAGCACCAGCGTGGCCAGCGCCTCGCCCTCGACGTCCTCGGCAATGATCAGCAGCGGCTTACCCATCTTGGCGATTTGCTCGAGGACGGGCAGCAGGTCCTTCATCGAGCTGATCTTCTTCTCGTGGATCAGGATGTAGGCATCCTCGAGCACGCACTCCATGCGCTCGGGGTCGGTAACGAAATAGGGCGACAGATAACCCCGGTCGAACTGCATCCCTTCGACCACTTCCAGCGTGGTCTCCATCGTGCGGGATTCCTCGACCGTGATCACGCCGTCCTTGCCGACCTTCTTCATCGCCTCGGCAATAATGTTGCCGATCTGACGATCATTGTTGGCGCTGATGGTGCCCACCTGCGCGATCATCTCACCCTTGACTTCGCGCGAAAGCTTCTTGATCTCCTCGACGCAGACCTCGACGGCCTTCTCGATGCCGCGCCGCAGCGCCATCGGGTTGGCTCCGGCGGCGACCGTCTTGACGCCCTCGCGGAAAATGGCCTGCGCCAGAACGGTCGCGGTGGTGGTGCCGTCGCCGGCTACGTCGGAGGTCTTCGAGGCCACCTCGCGCACCATCTGGGCGCCCATGTTCTCGAGCGGGTCTTTGAGCTCGATTTCCTTGGCCACCGTCACCCCGTCCTTGGTGATCACCGGTGGACCGAACTTCTTCTCAATCACTGCGTTGCGCCCCTTCGGGCCGAGCGTGATCTTCACCGCATCGGCCAGAATGTTGACGCCCCGCAGAATGGCCTGGCGAGATTCCTCACCCGTCACAATCTGCTTTGCTGCCATGGGCTGTTCCCTCCGTACAGAGAAATGGTTCCCGCTGAAAACTGGTTCAGCGGCCGGCCGCCTTGGCGGCTCCGGTAATCTTCGCGAGCACCTCGTCCTCGCGCAGGATCAGGTACTCTTCGTCGTCAATGCGGACTTCGGTGCCGCTGTATTTACCGAACAGCACCCGATCGCCCACCTGCACGTCGAGCGGAATGCGGGTGCCTTTGTCGTTCATCTTGCCGGGACCGACGGCGACGACTTCACCCTCCTGCGGCTTCTCCTTGGCCGTATCGGGAATGATGATGCCGCCGCGCGCGGTCTCTTTTTCTTCAATGCGCTTGACCAGAATTCGGTCGTGCAAGGGAACCACAGGCACTGCAGCCATTGGAAGCCCTCCGCAAGTCTAAAGTTCGCTAGAGCAGTTCGGGGGAGTGAGTGCTTGTTAGCACTCTCCGCTGACGAGTGCTAAATACATCAACCGCACAATGTCTGTCAAGGAGAAATTTTTACGAAGATCAAGATATAGCTAAGTCTTCGCCTGCGAAGCCATTAAGACCCAGCCCTAAAGCCCCGCCCGTTTGGCAACCAGTGGCCCACCGGCCGCTTTGATCTCGCCCCCATGGCCGCCAGCAGCCTGTAGAATTGAACGCCAGGCATACTCATGTTCCTGCCGAACATGGCTTTCGCCGTTTCCGCATTTATCCTGGCGGGTGGGAAAAGTAGCCGGATGGGGACTAATAAGGCGCTACTTCCCTTCGAGGGAGTCCCTCTGGTTGTCCGTCAGGTGTCCAAACTACGTACCCTGATAGGGGACGTTCGGGTCGTGGGTCCACCCGAGATCTACACCTCGCTAGGACTTCCGGTCGTTGCAGACGTCGAACCTAACTTGGGGCCTCTCGGTGGGATTGCAACTGCGTTAGACGTCTCCCGGAGCGAATGGAATCTCATTCTTGCCGTGGATCTGGTCAACATGACCCGGGAGTGGTTGGGGCGGCTGGTTCGTGAGGCCTGCGGCAGGGATGTGGATGCTGTGGTGCCGCGTACCGAGCGGGGCCTCGAGCCATTGTGTGCCATGTACCGGAAATCCTGCCAGGCCAGCCTTTGCGAGGCCCTCCAGAGGGGTGAGCGAAGCGTCGTCGGATGGCTCCAGACAGCACCGGGCTTGCGGCGTCTCGAGCTGGGGCCGGAAATCTGGCAAGAGTATGATTGCGCTGGGGGGCTGTTTGCCAACCTGAACACCCCCGACGACTATCAGCGATGTCAGAAGCAGCACGGGCAGCCATGAACGGACCCTACATTGAATTTCGTGAGGTGACGAAAAGCTTCGATGACCGTGTGGTCCTTGACCGAGTCAGTTTCTCAGTGGATCCGGGAGAGACGGTGGTCATCATGGGCCGCAGCGGCGTGGGCAAATCAGTTACACTGAAACACATTCTTGGTTTCCTCAAGCCCGACAGTGGTCGCGTCCTTGTTGCGGGCGAGGACATTACCGACTGGGACGAGCGCCGGCTTCTGGCCATTCGTCAGCGCGTCACGATGGTGTTCCAATCGGGCGCGTTGTTCGACTCGCTGACCGTGGCTGAAAACGTGGCCTTTCCTCTCCGCGGCAGGGGGTTGTCTGAAGAGCGCATCAGCCACCACGTTGAGGAGCTGCTGGCGATGCTCGAAGTAAGTGAAATGGCTGACAAATTGCCCTCGGAGCTGAGCACCGGAACGAAACGCGCCGTAGCCATTGCCCGCGCACTTGCCCAGGATCCGGAGGCCATCCTGTACGACGAACCGACAACCATGGTGGATCCCATCATGGCTGGACACATCAGTGACCTAATCCTGAAATTGAAGCAGGTTTTCCGGAAGACCTCGATTGTCGTCACACACGACACGCACCTGGCCCGGCGCCTTGCCGACCGGGTGGTGTTTCTGCACGAGGGTCGGGTGCGCTTTTTCGGGCCCTGGTCGGCCTTTGAGGAGGCCGAAGATCCTTTCATCGTGCATTTCCGTCTGGAAGACGAGCTGATTCCGGCGTTGGACCTGGTCCCCGAGGGCGTTGGCGGCTGAGGGAGGGTGCGGCGGGGATTGCCCGAGAAATCGGACCGTGCTAGTCTTATATATCGAGCGCTCGTTCCAATGGCTCCCGAGACCTCAGACCGGAGGAGGCAGCGCCTCGGACACATTCTTGCTGCCGCCGCCCGTGTTTTCCGGGAGAAGGGATACGACGGGGCTTCGGTCCGCGATATCAGCCGCGCCAGCGGCGTTTCGCTTTCCAGCCTGTACTACTACTGCGAGAGCAAGCAGAAGCTGCTCTATCTGATCGCGATGGGCAGCTTCCGTACAATTCTCGAACGTCTGGAGAACCGATTGCGCGGCCTGACGCATCCGGTCGAGAAGCTGCGGATGCTGGTCTTCAATCATCTGGAATATTTCCTGCTGCACCCGGACGAAATGAAGGTGCTCGTGCGCGAAGAGGAGGCACTGCGGGGTCGGTATAGGCGAGAAGTGGCTGAGGTGAA